>Ga0075421_100009378_pt1 | contig 12061 bp, 10 predicted proteins | sample SoiMetdeltSBSDD5_FD_75292 | JGI IMG/M metagenome (GOLD analysis project Ga0075421, IMG submission 75292) | Bulk soil microbial communities from a Populus tree surrounding site in Tennessee, USA - Soil MetaG P. deltoides SBSDD5 | ecosystem: Environmental > Terrestrial > Soil > Tree plantation...
CGCGCAGGAGCTGATCGTTGGCGACGATCTGCGACGCGCGGGCGCCGTCGGCGAGCTCCCCCTTGGGGCGGTTCGCATTGGCGAGCGCGAGTGTCGACCGCACGTCCTCGAGCCCGAGGCCGTACTTGTTGAGCGCCATGGGATTGAGCTCGACGCGCACGGCGGGGAGGGCGCCGCCCGCCGCGAAGACCTGGCCCACGCCCGTCACCTGCGACAGCCGTTGCTGCAGAATGCTCGACGCGACATCGTACATCCGCCTGCGGCTCACGACCTGCGACGTCAGGGCGAGGATGAGAATGGGCGCATCGGCGGGGTTGACTTTCCGATAGGTCGGGTTCGTCGGAAGCGTGGACGGCAGATAGCTCCGCGCCGCATTGATCGCGGCCTCGACGTCCCGCGCCGCCCCGTTGATATCCCGCGCGAGGTCGAATTGCAGCACGATGCTGGTGGTGCCGAGATAGCTCGCGGACGTCATCTCCGTCACCGACGCGATCTGGCCGAGCTGACGCTCGAGCGGCGCCGCCACCGACGACGCCATGGTCTCCGGATCCGCGCCCGGGAGCTGCGCGGACACCTGGATCGTGGGGAAATCGACCTGCGGCAGCGGCGCCACCGGCAGCACTGCGAACGCCAAGGCCCCGGCGAGGGCGAGGGCGACGGTGAGGAGGGTGGTCGCGACCGGACGGGCGATGAAGACGGCGGACGGGTTCATGACGCCGTCATCCGCCGCACGCGGCGCGCGAGCGCGTCGAACGCCAGATAGATCACCGGGGTCGTGTAGAGCGTGAGGATCTGGCTCACGATGAGGCCCCCGACGATGGTGACACCGAGCGGGCGCCGGAGCTCGGCGCCGACGCCGTGGCTCAGCGCGAGCGGCAGCGCGCCGAGGAGCGCGGCCATCGTCGTCATCATGATGGGCCGGAAGCGTAGCAGGCACGCCTGGTAGATCGCGTCGACCGGGCGGCGACCGTGCTCGCGTTCCGCCTCGAGCGCGAAGTCGATCATCATGATCGCGTTCTTCTTCACGATGCCGATGAGGAGGACGATGCCGATGAGCGCGATCACGGTGAGCTCCATGTGGAACGTGATGAGCGCCAGCAGCGCGCCGACCCCGGCCGAGGGGAGCGTGGAGAGAATGGTCAAGGGATGGATGTAGCTCTCGTACAGGACCCCGAGGACGATGTAGACGGCGACGAGGGCGGCGAGGATCAAGAGCGGCTCGTTCCGGAGCGAGGCCCGAAACGCGGCCGCCGTTCCCTGAAAACTGCCCCGGATGCTCGCGGGGAGTCCGATCGTCCGCGTCGTGTCGTCGATGACGCGCACGGCCTCCTCGAGCGACGTCCCTGGCGTCAGGTTGAAGGACAGGGTCACGGCGGGAAACTGCCCTTGCCGCGTAATGGCGAGCGGCGCCGTCGTCTCGCGGGTCTGGATCATCGTGTGGAGCGGCGCGGGCGCCGTGGTCGTGCCGCGCACGTAGATGTCCCGCAAGGCGGCGGCGCTGGTGCGAAACGCCGGCTGCACCTCGAGGACGACGCGATACTGATTGAGCTGCGTGAAGATCGTGGACACGATGCGCTGCCCGAAGGCGTCATAGAGCGCGTCGTCGATCATCTGCGTCGTGACGCCGAGCCGTGACGCGGTGGCGCGATCGAAGACGAGCGCGGTGGCCGCGCCCTGATCGAGCTGATCCGTGCTCACATCCCGGAGCGCGGGGACGCGGCGGAGGGCATCGACGAGCCGCGGCGCCCACGCGTTCAGCTCGGCGCCGTCCGGATCCTCGAGCGTGTACTGGTACTGGGTCCGGCTCACGCGGTCCTCGATGGTGAGGTCCTGCACCGGCTGCATGAACAGCGTGATGCCCTCGACGGCACTGACGGCGGTGGTGAGCCGCCGGATGACGCCCTCGACGTCGAGACGCCGCTCGGCCAGCGGCTTCAAATTGATGAGGATGCGCCCGCTGTTCAGCGTCACGTTCGTGCCGTCGATCCCGATGAACGACGAGGCGCTCTGGACGGCCGGATCCCGGAGAATCGCGCGCGTGAGCGCCTCCTGACGCGCGGCCATGGCCGGAAACGAGATGGTCTGCGGCGCTTCGGAGATGCCCTGGATCACCCCGGTGTCCTCGACCGGAAAGAACCCCTTGGGCACCACGACGTAGAGGACGACGGTGATGACGATCGTCGCCGCGGCGACGAGCAGGGTCGTCGTGCGATGGGCCAGCACCGTGCGCAGCGACGACCCGTAGGCGTCGATGACGCGTGTCCACGCGCACTCCGACCAGCGATAGAACGCGCTGCCTCCGTCGGCCGGGGTGCGCCGAAGCAGCTGGGCGGACAGCATCGGTGTCAACGTGAGCGACACGACGGCCGAGAGCAGGATGGTGACGCCGAGGGTGACCGCGAACTCGCGGAAGAGACGGCCGACGACATCCGCCATGAACAGGAGCGGGATCAGCACGGCGATGAGCGACACCGTGAGCGAGAGGATGGTGAACCCGATCTGCTCGGCGCCCTTGAGGGCCGCCGCCAGGGGTGGATCGCCGGCCTCGATGAAGCGCGCGATGTTCTCGATCATCACGATGGCGTCGTCCACCACGAAGCCGGTCGCGATCGTGAGCGCCATCAACGACAGGTTGTTCAGGCTGAAGCCGAGCAGGTACATGACGCCGAAGGTCCCCACGAGCGAGAGCGGGACGGCAATGCCCGGGATCACCGTTCCCGCGAACGTGCGCAGGAAGAGGAAGATCACGAGCACGACCAGGGCAACGGAGAGCATCAGCTCCCACTGCACGTCCGCCACCGAGGCGCGGACCGTGGTCGTCCGGTCGGTGAGGATGGCGACGTCGATCGCCGCCGGCAGCGACGCCCGCAGCTGGGGCAGGAGCTGCGTGATGCGATCGACGACCTCGATCACGTTCGCGCCGGGTTGGCGCTGGATGTTCAGGATGACGGCGGGAACCTCGTCCATCCATGCCGCCTGGCGCACGTCCTCCGCGGAGTCCAGGACCACAGCGACGTCCGAAAGGCGGACGGGCGCGCCGTTACGGTACGCGATGACGAGCGGCGCGTAGTCACCGCTCGTGGGCAGCTGGTCGTTCGCGCCGATCACGGACGCCACCTGGGGCCCGTCGAAGCTGCCCTTGGCCTGGTTCACGTTGGCCGCTCCGATCGCGGATCGGAGGTCGTCGAGCGTCAGCCCGTAGGAGGCGAGCGCGGTGGGGTTGGCTTGCACGCGGACGGCCGGCCGCTGGCCGCCGCTGATGCTCACGAGGCCGACTCCCGGCAGCTGCGAGATCTTCTGGGCGAATCGCGTATCCGCGAGGTCCTGCACACGCGTGAGGGGCACCGTGGCAGACGTGAGCGCGAGGGTGAGGATCGGCGCGTCCGCCGGGTTGACCTTGCTGTAGACGGGCGGATTCGGAAGGTCGGCGGGCAAGAACGTCGAGGCGGCGTTGATCGCCTCCTGAACTTCCTGCTGGGCGACGTCCAGTCCCGTGCTGAGCGTGAACTGGAGCGTGATCACCGAGGCGCCGCCCGAGCTCGTCGACGTCATCTGATTCAAGCCCGGCATCTGTCCGAATTGCCGCTCGAGCGGCGCCGTGACCGACGACGCCATGACGTCCGGGCTGGCGCCCGGATAGAACGTCCTCACCTGGATGGTCGGGTAGTCCACTTGAGGCAGCGCCGCGACCGGGAGCAGGCGGTACGCGAGCGCGCCGGCGAGCAGGAGGGCCGCCATCAACAGGACGGTGGCGACCGGGCGCAGGATGAACGGGCGCGAGAGATTCACGGGCTCTGACTACGCGCCTGGACTCCGCTTCCGTCGCGGATCCGGTCGGCGCCGTCAACGACCACGACCTCACCGGCCGCGAGACCCTTCGTGATCTGGACGAGGTCGCCATCCGTGATGCCGACATTGACGGGGCGCGCGTGCACGGTCTGTTGCTGGGTCACGACGTACACGAAGGCCCCGTTCGCGGTGCGCTGGACGGCCGCCACCGGCACCGTCGTCGTCGCGCGCGCCACGCCGAGCGTCAGACGCGCATTCACGAACTGATTCGGGAAGAGCCGATTGTCGGTGTTCGGGAACTCGGCGCGGAGCTTCACGGTACCGGTGGTCGTATCGATCTGGTTGTCGATCGTCATGAGGGACCCGGAGGCGAGCTTCCGCTGCTGGGCGCGGTCGTAGGCGTCCACGCCGAGCCGCTCACCACGCGTCAGCCTCTCCACCACGGCACCGATGTTGTCCTCGGGAAGCGTGAAGATGACCGTGATTGGCTGCAGCTGCGTGATGACGACGATCCCCGTCGTGTCCGTGGCATGGACGATGTTGCCCGGATCGACGAGGCGCAGCCCCACGCGCCCCGCGATCGGCGACGTGATCCGACAGTAATCGAGGTTCACGCGCGTCGCCTCGATGAGCCCGCGATCGTTCTCCACGTTGCCTTGGTACTGCTGGACGAGAGACACCTGCGTGTCGAGCTGCTGTTTCTGGATGGAGTTCTGGGACCAGAGCGTCTGATACCGCTCGAGATCGACGCGCCCGTTCGCGAGGAGCGCCTCGTCACGCGCGAATTGCCCCTTGAACTGCATGAGCTGCGCCTGATAGGGGCGTGGATCGATCTCCGCGAGCAACGCGCCTTTGGGGATGACTTGGCCTTCGCGATAGCGAACGGTGAGCAGCTCGCCGTCCACTCGTGAACGCACCGTGACCGTGTTGAGCGGGGTCACGGTGCCGAGCCCGGTCAGATAGATCCCGAGATCCCGTTTGCTGGCCGGAGCCGCGATGACGGGCACCGCCCGCGGTGACGGCGACTGGGGTTGAGCGCCGACCTTCCTTTCTTCGCGATGCACGAGCAGAACGGCACCGACGATCGCCGCCGCTGCGATAGCGGTCCATACCCACCAACGGCGGTGGCGGCGTCGGGGCCGCCCGGCATCGGGTACGACGCCGGGCAGCGACAGTTGCTCGACGTGGGCGCGGGCGGGATCGCCGTGCATGTCTACGCTTGAGAAGCCGGCGCCGTCGCTCGTGTTGCACCTCACCCGGCCGGCGGCGATGCAACTGACTCCGGGCGCCAACCGATTCGCCTGTTCGACGCGCCGCCCGGATCGACAAGCATGATGCGGCGCGATTTCCGCACTATCACGAAGGCCCGGGCTATGGCGTGCGGGTCAGGGCGAGCCCGCCGTTGGCGGCGGCGTCAAACGCTGACGCGGACTTGTCTGGTGTCCCCGCTGATCCCGTGGACCGCGTCCACCGGAACGAGGAATCGGTTCGCATGGAGGGGACCGCCCTTCTCCGCCACGAGATAGCGCAAGGTCCACGTATCCGGAAGCACCATGAAGTCGGCGACGCGGCCAAGCTTTCCATTGTCGTTCTCGACGGTGTAGTGATGGACCGCGTCGACGCTCCAGAGATGCGCGTCGGCGTTCTCGGGCGGGGGTGGGGACGGGGCCGTCATGTCCTGCGCATGCATTTCGATCATCAGGCTATGGAGCCTGGCCGCGAGCTCCTCGCCTTCCCACAGCGCCGACGACGATGCGAACGGCCACGCGAAGTACTCGTACATCGCCAACTCGTGCTGGCGCGACACGGGCTTGTGCGAGTCGACGTCGGGGCTCTGCTCCACCTGCTCGCGTGTGATCGTGACATCGATCCGATCGGACTCCCAGTCGACGAAGCGAACGACCGTCGGCGCGAGGAGCACGTGTCGACCGATGAGCCAGGGACGCGTGTCGACGTGGAAGTACCGCACGTGCCAGTCACGATCGTCGAAATAAATATCGTGCACGCGCCCGACGGCGCCGTCGGGGGCGTGGACCGGCATGCCGACCATCCCGTGCACCTGGCGCAGCACCGCTGACCGAGCGACGTCGTTCATCGCTTCCTCATGGGCCCGTTACGAGTTTTGGGACCATGGTCTTGAGACGGCGCCGGCGGCTGCGACGTTACGACGGCCGCCAGCAACCCACGCCCATTCACGGGCCATCACGAGGAGCGGACGATCTCACGACACGAAGCGATGCGGAGAGTGCATGTACGCGAACGGAAATCGGGTACCCGCCGTCGCGGTCGCGCCGCCGGCGAGGGTGCCACCGCCGGCGCCGCCGGCGAGTATCCCGCCGCCGCCACCGCCCGCACGCTGAACCGGCGCATGGCACGCAAGAAGGTGACGCGCGGCCGAGAACCGCGAGGCCCATGTCACGGTATTCCGCCCGGCGCACTCTAAAGACAAACGCCGGACAACCGGCCGGATGAGTCACAGAGGAGGGCGCGATGCTCAAGAAGGTGCAGGTCGCGGTGGTGGCGGGGGTATTGTGCGTGGTCGCGAGCGGTTCGATGGTGAACGCCCAGACGGTGGACCAGACCCAGCAGAACTCTGCGCGGGCGGAGTGCATCCGTAACGGCGGCTGGTACCAGCAGGCGAACGGATTCTGCGAGTACGAGGCGACGTCGAAGGCCGCGCTGATGGAGCAAGACCGGACGGCGTGCGAGCGGAACGGCGGTTGGTTCCATCCGGACAGCGGCATCTGCGAGATCGAATCGAAAGACGTGAAGAAGTAGGCGCGAGGCGACGACGGCATGCCGACGGCTCACGGACGTCGCGATCCGGCCGGGATCCGTGAGTGGCGGCGGACGTGGATGCTTCCTCTCCTTGTTGTCGTCGCCTTTCTCTGCGCAGGGGCCGGTCTTGCGCTTCGAGGGAGCCCGGCGTCGGACCGGGCGAGCGACGCGGTGTGGACGGAACGCTCGCCGCTGTCACGTCTCGACGTCGGGACCCCGGCGCCCGACTGGGTACGCGTGGCGCGCTCTCTCCGTCCCGCCGTCGTCCACATCGGTGCGTGGCAGGTGGTCGACGGCAAGCCCACGTATCTCGGTTTGGGCTCGGGCGCGATCATCAGCCAGGATGGGTACATCGTCACCAACGAGCACGTCATCCGCGGCGCCTCCGAGCTTCGCGTGAAGCTCCGCGACGGACGTGAATTGATCGCGACCGTGATCGGTCACGATGCAGGTGTCGATCTCGCGCTGCTCAAGATCGACGCACGCGGCTTGCCGGTGGTGCCGCTGGGCAATTCCTCGACGCTCGAGGTCGGCGAACCCGTCATGGCGATCGGCAGTCCCTTCGGGCTCGACCAGACGGCCACGGTCGGCATCGTGAGCGGCCTGGACCGTATCCTCGAGATCAAGCCGACCGGGCGCTTCATCCAGACCGACGCCAACATCGACCCGGGCAACAGCGGCGGCCCGCTCGTCAACCGGCGGGGCCAGGCAATCGGGATCAACACCGTTGTGTTCACCCGCAACGGGGGCGAGACCGGCATCGGCTTCGCAATCCCGACCGCATTCGCCGAGCCCGTTCTGAGGCGGCTGGCGTCGGTCGCCGCGCTGCCGGCGTCATCTCGACGGTGACGGTGGCCGCGCGGTCGCCGGGACGCTCCGTTTCCTGCGCGAAAATTCAACGCGACCGACCCCCCGGTTCGCGCCACGGCGCATCCTGAAGCGACCGTGCCGCGCTTCCCGAGCTCCGTCACACACGAAACGACGGCGACGCCGTGACGGTCACGTCGCTTCCGACCAGTCTACGTCCGAGCGCTCGAGGAGTTGGACTGGGCGCGGGTCGAGCGCGACCGCCGCGAGCGCGGGGCGCGCATCGGCGGGCGCCGCGGCTCGCGGAACGGTCAGGGCTTACAGATACTGGCCGGTCGTGACGACCTTCTCGACGTTGCGTTCAGGTGCGGGGATCTCGCCCACGAGCGACTTGACGGAGACGATGCGCTCGCCTGTTTTCCCGGCGATTTTGGCCCAGTCGTCGGGGTTGGTCGTATTGGGAAGATCCTCGTTCTCCTTGAACTCCTCGCGCACGGCGGCCAACAGGTCGTCGGTCGTCAGCCCCTTTTCACCGCCGCCGATGTAGCGCTTCAGGGCGAACTTCTTGGCCCGCCGGACGATGGACTCGATCATCGCCCCCGATACGAAGTCCTGGAAATAGAGCACCGCCTTCTCGCCGCCGGCATAGGTGACCTCCAGGAACCGATTCTCGTCACCGCGGCTGTACATCGCCTCCAGCGTCGACGCGATCATCGCGTCGATCGCGTCCTGGATGCCGCCCTGCTGCCGCCTCTCCAGCACTCCGATGGGGAGCTCGCGGGTCAGATACTTGCGGAAGATGTCGCCGGCGGCCGTTCGATCCGGTCGGTCGATCTTGATCTTCACGTCGAGCCGGCCGGGGCGCAGGATGGCAGGATCTATCAGATCCGGGCGGTTGGAGGCGCCGATGACGACCACGTTGCGCAGCCCTTCGACACCGTCGACCTCGGTGAGGAACTGCGGCACGATCGTCGATTCCATATCGGACGAGATGCCCGTTCCCCGCGTCCGGAAGAGCGCGTCCATCTCGTCGAAGAAGATGACGACGGGGACGTCGTCTGCCGCCTTCTCTTTCGCGTGACGGAACACCTCGCGGATCTTCCGCTCCGTCTCACCGACGTACTTGTTGAGCAGCTCCGGTCCCTTGACGTTCAGGAAGTAGCCGTTGATCCTCTCTCCGCGTTGCGTCGAGAGCTTCTTCGCCAGGCTGTTGGCCAGGGCCTTGGCGATCAGGGTCTTGCCGCATCCGGGCGGCCCGTAGAGGAGCACGCCCTTCGGGGGCCGGAGCTTGTGCTCCTTGTAGTCCTCGGGGTAAAGGTACGGGAGCTCGACCGCGTCCTCGATGGCCTGAATCTGGTCGGCCAGACCTCCGACATCGTCATAGCCGAGATCCGGCACCTCTTCGAGCGCGAGATCTTCGACGTCCGTCTTCGGCAGTCGCTCGAGCAGGTATCCCGACTTCACATCCATCAAGAGATGGTCGCCGAGCTGCAAGCGCATCGAGCGCAGTGGATCGGCAATGACGGCGATTTTCTCCGCGTCGGCGTGGATGCTCACCACGGCCCGCTCGCAGTCCAGGCGCTCCTTGAGCACGACGACGTCGCCCTGGATCTCGTATCCGGCGACGGCGACGACATTGAGCGCCTCGTTCAGAACGAGCTCCTGCCCCGGCCGTAACGACGCGGCCTCGATGCTGGGGTGCAACCTGACCCTCGCCTTGCGACCTTGAACGAGGACGTCGACGGTGTCGTCCTCGTGAGCGGAGAGATACACGCCGTAGGTGGACGGTGGCGCGCATAGCTTCTCGACCTCTTCCCGAAGCCCCGCGATCTCGTCGCGGGCTTCGTGAAGGAGCTTCAGGAGCCTGTCGTTGCAGCTCTGCGCCCGGACGAGCCGCAGATCGGCCTCGCCGCGCTCGATCTCGCCTGCGCTGAACTCGATCTCGGTCTCGATCGTCTCCAACGGCGTCATGACGGCACTCCTTGTCTTGCCAGAGGACGTTATCGAGTGTCGTCTTTGAGAGGGCATGCGAGTGGCGGAAGTTCCCAGGTGTGGCCCGTAACGCGAGCCCATCGAACGGCGTCGTCATGGCGATATGGAGGCGGCGGCGGCCACCGTCGCCGGTGGGAGGTCACCCACGATGATTGTGGCGCCGCCCGTCTACGTCATCTGCTCGGTCAGGGTCCGGGCCATCGAGAGATGGGCTTCCAGCCGCTTGCGCAAGAACAGCCGCGCGCGGTGCACGCGCGTCTTCACGTTGACGACGGTCAGACCGAGGGCGTGACCGATTTCCTGGTGCGAGAGTCCCTCGACGTCGCGCAGCACCACGACCGCACGGTAGTCGGGGCGCAGGGCGTCCATGGCGGCCTCGAGCACCATTCGCAGTTCCGTTTGCCGTGCGGGGTCATCGACGCTCATCGACCAGTCGGCGACGGGGGCGGTGTGTCGGCCGTTCTGATCGAACACGGGAAGGAGATTGTCCAGCGAGACATCGCCGCTTCGGCCGCGTCGCCTCCGAAGACACTGATAGGCCGCGTTCGCCACGATCCGATAGAGCCAGGACCCGAAGGCGGAGTCGCCCCGAAACGTATCGATCTTTCGGATGACAGCCCAGAAGGCATCCTGGACGGCTTCCTCGGCATCCTCCGCGTTCCCCGTGATCCGGGTGGCGAGACGGCACGCGCGGTCGCCGTAGGCGGTCACCAGACGGTCCGCGGCCGCGGGATCGCCACGACGGAGGGCCGCCACGAGCGAGCCATCGCGATCGGTGCGTGTCGTGACGCTCGGTCCGGTCGCATTCAGCTCGAGCGTTCCTGAGGCATCCTGGTACATCGGAGTTGCTCCTTCCCGCCGTCCGGTCTGGGACACCATCACGGCCCTCATGGCTCGTCGGAGACATCGCGCGGCGTGCGCAGAGACGCCTCGACGGCTTCGAGCAGGATATCGGCCTGGAATGGCTTGGGCAGGACCACCGCCGCTCCCGCGACGAGCGCCTCCGCCCGTGTCATGTCGTTGGCATGCGCCGTGAGGACGATGGTGGGTATCCGGTAGCCCGCAGCGAGCATCCGCAGGTGGAGCTCCAGGCCGGTCATGCCCGGCATGCGGAGATCCAAGATCAAGCAGTCCGCGGTGCCCACGGCGCTCGAGGCGAGGAATTGTTCAGCGGAGACAAAGGCGACAGCGTGGCGTCCGACGGACTCCAGCAGCGCCTGAACAGCCTCGCGCAGCGACTCGTCGTCATCGACGATGGAGATCAGCGGCTCGTGGTGCTTCATGAACCCACGGTATTGCGCTGGGAAGACGCCGCCCAGATGGACCTTGGTACCCCGGGACGTAGACGTTGGTATAGGTGTGCTTAAACGTGCGGCCAATGGCCTAGGGGACGGGCACGGCGCTGATCGGGCGCGGCGTGCTAGACGGCGCTGGCGGAGCGAGACGACGGGACGCTGTACCCGGCGACACCCATCGTGGCAAATGTCTTCCGGCCGAGCGGTGTGACGGAAAGGGCGCGGCTGTCGGGAATGCGCGTGATCAAGAGTCGGGCCAGGAAAGCGTCCGCGAGCGCCGCCCCGACCGCGCCCGAGATGTGGTGGCGTCGCTCGGTCCAGTCGATGCAGCCGCGGCAGTAGTGGCGCTTTGCTCCGCGCGCCTTCGGGAGATCGACGCCCAGTCTCGCGAGGAATCGTTCACCGGTCGCGGTGACTTCGCCGCCGCCGTCGACGAGCACCACATGGCGGCGGCGCAGCAGCATGTCGCACACGGCGACGCCCAGTCGCCCCGCCATGTGGTCGTAGCACATCCGCGCTTCGCGGAGCGCCGGCTCGACGTGATCGTGAGGCGGCCAGCCGTTGGACGGGACCGTTGCCACCGTCATGAGGCCCTCGATCGCCCCCGCGACGTCTGCGGAACGCAGGCGGTAATAGTGGCAGCGGCCCTGCTTCTCCATCACGAGCAGATGGCCGGCGAGCAGGCGGGAGAGATGGCTGCTCGCGGTCGCCGGCGTCACCTCCGCGAAGTACGCCAGCTCCTTTGCGGTCATCGCGCGACCGCTGAGCAGCGCGCTCAGGATGCGCGTTCGGGCTGGCTCGCTCAGGAGCGCCGCGACCGTGGAGAGCATGTCGGTGTGGGTCATGACCAGAGACTAGTGGTCGAAAGGCGATGGCCGCAAGTCGGGACGCTTCGGGCCGGATCGAAGCGTTCCGCGTGGACGGCCGCGCGTCGCGTGGCCATACTCGGCGCCAAGGAGGACGCCATGCTCACACTCTGTATCCGCTACACGCTGGACGCGACGAAACTCGCCGATTTCGAGGCCTACGCGCGTGCGGTGGCCGGTCCCATCGAGCGCTGCGGCGGCAAGATCGTCGGTTATTTCGCGCCGACGAAGTTCGCGGGGCCCACCAACGTCGGCCTCTCGCTCATCGATTTCCCGAGTCTCGCCGCCTACGAGCGATACCGCGAGGCGCTGGCCGCCGATTCCGAGCACGCCGAGGTGGCGCGGCGCGCCGCCCAGTCCGGCGTCATTCTGGTCGAGGACCGCTCGTTCATGCAGCGCGCGGCGTAGGCCGCGCGCGTTGTCACGTCGGTCTCAGGGAGCCCCGTAGTGGCAGGTACCGTCTGCGCGGTACCCACCGCCGAAGGCCTCACATTCCCGCCGTGAATCCCACGTCGTTCCGTGCCAGTCCACCCC
>Ga0075421_100009379_pt1 | contig 12059 bp, 9 predicted proteins | sample SoiMetdeltSBSDD5_FD_75292 | JGI IMG/M metagenome (GOLD analysis project Ga0075421, IMG submission 75292) | Bulk soil microbial communities from a Populus tree surrounding site in Tennessee, USA - Soil MetaG P. deltoides SBSDD5 | ecosystem: Environmental > Terrestrial > Soil > Tree plantation...
ATATTGAGCTTGCCGGCCGCTACTTCTTCCTTGGGCGTATCGATCTCGATACGAAAAATATCGATACCCGTAATGCGAACCGGCTTTGCCGCCTTGGCGGCAGCTCGCAATGGTTCGAGTAGGGGAGAGCCGATGCCTGCGGCCAGGCTCGCGGAAAAGAGTCGCCTGCTGAGTTTCATACACGGAATCTCCTGCTAAAAGATGTCAGCTGCACACACCATAGCTCAATTAACAGCAGGGGGGAAATGAATCCGTTTGGCCTCGCATATTCCGCCCAGTGGAACCGAGACCTTAGCGCAAGACAACTACCTTTCCGGTCGCGGACGATTCATAAGCAGCTTCCGCCACGCGAACTGTGTTCAGGTAGTCTCTCGCAGACGATTCAAACCCGCGCCCTGACAGCATGCAGTCGACAAAATGACGCTGTAGAAAGTAAACGCAGTCTGCTGCGAAGTTGACATTGCTGCGGCAATACTCCACATCGTGGCCGGACTCGCCCAGTGGCTTGATCCGGATATTCGACTCGGTGTCCAAAGTCAGATGGCCGGCGGTTGCATCGACACGCATCGTACCGAACGTATACCGTGGCGATGGTGATTCGACTTCGTTATACCGGTTTGCGTCCCAGACCGCCGTGGCGCCGCTTTCAAAGCTTAGAAATAACTGGCCGGCATCCTCTCCCTTGATCACAGAATTGAGGCGGCGAAGTTGAGCATAAACCCGATTCACCTCGCCCAGTAGGTACCGGAAAGTGTCGATGAAGTGAACTCCGGTCTCATAGATCAGAAGACGCGGATAGTCGCGGAAGAATGGCTGGCGACCGAGGTAGGCGTCCTCTCCCCAGCCGTCCCCCATGCGCATCAGGAAATGGATGTGGGTGAAGTCGCCGATCGTACGAGCCTGCTGGATTTCTTTGATCTGGCGATACCACGGCTGCCAGCGGAAATTCTCGTGGATCATGAGCCGGATTCCGGCAGCTTCGGCGTTGTCGACAATTCCACGAGCCGCCTCAAAAGTAGGCGCTAGCGGCTTTTGGCAGACAATGTGGACACCACGTTGAGCAGCGAAGGCGCACATCTCTTCATGCGTTTCCGGGGGCGTGACGATATCCACGAAATCCGGGCGCTCGCGGTCGATCATTTCTTTCCAGTCCGTGTAGATACGCGGCACAGCGAACTGACCGGCCGCTGCGAGGGCCCTTTCCTCCACCCGATCACAGAGTGCGACGAGCTCGACCTCAGGAATCCGTGTCCAGGCCTCGTATTGAAAGCGGGAAAAATAACCGGCCCCGATCCCGACGACCCTAAGTCTGGCGCGGCGGTCTGGGATCATTGCCGCGCCTCCAAGGTCTGGCGCAATGGGCTCACAGCCTGATCCACCGAGCGCATCTGGAACCAGCAAATGGCCCCAACCAGGTTCAGCGCCGCGGCCACACCAAAGTAGGCCGATGCGCTGCCGGTCACCTGCTCGAGGTAGGGGAACGCATTCGCGCTCACGAACGAACCGAAATTTCCGAACATATTCATCGCTCCGGAAACGGAGCCGGCGTTTCTGCCTGCGAGATCCCCGCAAAACACCCAGCTCGGGCTGATGGTCATATCCGCGCCGAACACCGCCAGCGTAAACCAAATCACGGCTATCTCAGGTGTGGTGGCGCCCATTACACCCAGCAGGCCGGCGATCCCCAGGCCGAAGCCGGCCATACCCGGCAAGCGGCGCGACCAGGCGCGCCAGCGCGAATGATAGATCCGGTCGACAAACCATCCGGCCAACCATTGCGAAGTTGCGCCGAACAGAAGCGGCGCCATCGCGTAGGCCGCAGCCACCGAATCACTCAACTGGTACTCTTTCCTTAGATACGGCAGCATCCAGGAGAGGCAAAGAAAAAAGGTGAAGTTGCTGGCAAAATATTGTGTCATTGCCAGAAGCATCACCTTAGATCGAAAGATCTGCCCGAACGTGAGATCGACCGTGAGGGGGCGATCCTCCGGTGGGAGCGGTGCGGCCGGATGATTGCGAAACCAGAACAGCCAAAAAACAGCCCAGCAGACCCCCGCTGCTCCGAGAATCAGGAAAGAGCTCCGCCACGACCATCGACCCAACATCCAGGCGAGCAGGGGAAACGACACCGCGGCGCCGAGGCGCGAGCCGGAAAACAGAATTCCGTTTGCGCGCCCCCTCTCACCTGTGGGCAACCAGTTGCGGATCGCGCGAGCGCTGCCAGGAAAGGCTCCCGCTTCTGCGACGCCGAACAGAAATCGGATAGCCACGAGCGATGTTAGATTCCAGCTCGCGCCGGTGAGGGCCGTCAGAACGCTCCACGATCCAACCACTACCCCCAGGGCGCTTCGTGCTCCCACTTTGTCGGCGAACCACCCGGAAGGAATCTGCGCCAGCGCATAACCGAGAGCAAAGGCGCTGAATACAAGCCCCATGGCCGAGTCGGAAAGACTCATTTCCACGGCAATCGGAGTCTTGGCGGCGGAAATGCACACGCGGTCGATGTACGTGATCATCGAAAGGATGAAGAGCGCGAATACGACGGCGTATTTCTCCACTCAACATCCTTCGCGGAAGACGCTGCACGCCGTCTGATTGAGAATGTTGCGCTTGTCTTCGTCGGGGATTTCGAGTGTCAGAATCTTGCCAATCTCGGTCTCGAGGCTTTCCGGCAGATCCGAGCCGATCATCAACCGGCTGCTCGGAACTTGCGACAAAACATCGAGCACATGATGCGGCATCAGCGTGGACAATTCGAGAACGATATTAGGGCAGAACGCCGCGGCCACGATAGCTTCGTGCACGAAAATCCCTCCGCCGCAATGCGCCAGCACGATCGTCAGGTCTGGGAATTTGCGCGCCGGCATCATGAAGAGCGACGGCGCAGCGAATGGAAGTCCTGAGCCTGTGTGGCAGATCGTGACCATATGATTCTCGACCGCAGCTTCAAAAAGAAAATCGCTAGCGCTCGACATGGGATTCAAGCCGTGATACTGCGGTTGCAGTTTCAAAGCCCGGAACCCGTACTGCTGATGACACCGCCTGATCTCGTCACGAAAATCGCCACTTGGAATGAACGGGTAGATCGAAGCCGCGCCCGTAAGGCGGTCGGGATGGGCTTTGACGGCCGCTCCGATCAGGTCATGCTGGACGCGATAGTCGTCCACAACGGGAAACGGAATAGCCACGGCGCGATCCACGCCGAAGGCGTCCATCGAGCGCAGCAAATCGTCCGCGCCATAGCAACGGCCGCTATGGCGCGCCGCGCCCAGATGAGTGTGAGTATCGTAAATACGAAATCCGTTTTTCATCAAAGGGCCGAGATGACCGTCTCTGTCATTTCGGCAGTTGTCAAGTTGCCGCCCATGTCGCAGGTGCGGGCCGTTCGATCCGAAAAGACCATTCGAACAGCAGTGCGGATCATCTCGGATCCATCCGCCATGCCCAGCCAATCGAGCATCATCGCGACCGACAGAATGGTTGCGACCGGATTGGCGATGCCCTTACCGGCGATATCAGGAGCCGATCCGTGCGCGGGCTGGAAAACAGCGTAGCGATCGCCGATGTCGGCCGAAGGCGCCATCCCCATGCCGCCCACCAGTCCAGCCGCCAGGTCCGAAAGAATATCGCCGAACATGTTTTCCGTGACGAGCACGTCAAACGACTCGGGGCGCTGCACTAGATACAAGGCGGCGGCGTCCACGTAAACACATTCGGTTCGGACCTCGGGAAACTCCGCCGCCGTCGCGCAGAATACCCGACGAAAAAAAGCCATCGATGGCAGAACGTTCGCTTTGTCTATCAACGCCACGCGACGTCGACGCCGCATCGCCTGGCGGAATGCCGCGCGAATTACGCGTTCCGCTCCCCGCCGGGTTATTCGTAAAATATCTTCGACGCAATCTGCATCCGGATCGGGCACGTTGGTACGTGAGGAGAACAGCCCTTCGGTGCTCTCCCGTACCAGTAAGAAATCGATGCCGCCCTCCTTCTTGCCACGCAGTGGTGAATCGTCCGGGTTAAACAAATAGATCGGCCGCAGCCCGCAATAGAGATCCAGCCGCTCGCGGAGATCGAGCTGTGGCGCGATCTCGACCCCGCTTGGCCATCGGATGCCCGGCAGCCCCATAGCCCCCAGCAGAATGGCGTCAAAGTCTTGCAGACGCTCTAATACGGCCTGCGGCAATGGATCACCGCTCCGTAAGTATTCGGTGGCACCGACTGAGAACTCTTCGAACTCGAATTTTGCGTCGTTCCGCCGTGCTTCCACTTCCCGAAGAACGCGGACCCCCGCTTCGACCACATCTGGACCGATGCCGTCTCCCGGCAGCAGCGCTATGCGGTAGGTCTTCATCGGCGAATTACCGCCAGCCAATCGTCGGTGGAAGCGCCGGGAGGCTGCCCAATCGACACCATGGCGCCACCTTTGACCGAAGCGATTGCGCCTTTCTGCAATGGCCCGCCGTTTCGAGGATCGAACCAGGTCACGCGAAATTGCCCGGTGACCTTGCTCAAATCGAGATCGGAAGGACCCCCCGAGGGAAGATAGACAAGGTAAAGATCGCCGCTTTTCGCGAAACAGTACCGGCCATTGTCGTGCTTCGAATTGCCGACCAGCTCGTCGGCGCTTTTCATTTCCCAGAACGGTATCTTCTGGGTGCGGAAGAAATCGATCGCGATTCTTCCGTAGTCCCAAGTCTTATCCCGGCTTCGGAAATCTTCGAGAACCAGGTCGTTCTCCGGCAACTGATAGCCAAAATAGTATTCGACCCCTGCGCCACCAGCCATCAGGTTTCCCCAAAGGCTGTACTTGCGAATGTCATGCAATGTGCGGATGTCGTTACCCTGCGGGTCTTTGCCGTTGAACCCCTTGTATCCGGGATCGGGGGGCGCCCCAAGCGCGGAGGTTCCCTGCTCATCATTGGCGCTCACCCAGGGACGGCCCGACGCCTCGGACGCGGATACCCAGCGCTGTGTCCGTTCATGGGTTTCGTCGAACGCATTTTGCAGGGAAACGCCTGTGAGAACGGATCGTTCCCCTAACATCTCGGTATACACTTTTTCCTGTTCATTGGGGTAGGTGTGCACAACAATAAGGTGGTCGTAGGGATCAGTGTCACGGATATAGCGCGACATCGCACGCTGCTGTTCCGGGCTCTGCGTATTTTCCTCGCCAAGATTCCAGTTCAGGGCAAGGCCGTATCCAAAGCGCGCGATCAGCTCCCGGAGATAAAGCTTGCGCTCCACGCCGAGATCTCCGCCGTCGAGCGAAACAGATACTCGGGTCGCCGGATTCCGTCCGAGCCGGTTGTCATCATTCTCGGTCTCCTGCAACTTGAAGTGAAGATAGAGACCCTTGCGCTGGGCGTGATCGAATACGATCTGCCACTGATCGAGTTTTGAGCAGTCGTAGTGAAATTTGTCATCCCGATCTACGAACGGCCAGACATTGTCGCCGTCACCACCGGCGTTGTACGTCAGGAACGAAATGGCGTTGAGGCCCTTCGATGAGAGGTAATTCATCGCGCCGATGAGCCCTTTGCCTTTGCCGCCCTTCCAGGTAGGATCGCCCGGATTCCAATCGGCCAGATGGGGACCGTAAGTCTTGAGAGGGATCTTCTTTGTGATCGTTCCGTCGAACTCGGCGTAGGCGAGCAGCGTTTCCGGAGAGTCGGCGCCGACCTTTAAGAAGTACTCGCCTGTTCCCGCAAACTGAAGATAGCGTCGGCCCACATACTGCAGCCGTCCGCGCCCGCGAAAGTCCGGAGCCTTTTTGTCGGTGCGACCGATCTGCATGGCGCCCTTGAGCCCGTCGTAGGGAGCCACGGGCTGGCCAGGGGCATCATCAACCGCAATCTGCTTACCCGAGACGAAAGATATCTGCCACTCCCAGCGCCCGGTTTTATCGGGCGCGAAGTGCGCGCGCCACTTGTTCCCTTGCGTAGCCGACGTGGCGCCGGCGTTCCCGTCGGCGGCGAAGTAACCGGGGACAACGCGCTTGAGCCCGTCGGACGCGCGGGTGAACGTTACCATCATCCGGTAGTCGAGGAAAGGATTCGGATCGGTCCCGGATTCGCTGGCCTGTGGGCCGTCGAGAGTCAGGGTAACCTTGTGCCACTCCCGCAACTCACCCGTAACAGCAACGGACCGCGGGCCTCCATCTTGCGTCTGCGCGAACAACGCCGAACTGCCCGCCGCCGTAAGAAGAACAATTATCCCTGGTCGTATTTTCATAGTCAGAACTCGTATTTTATAGTCAGAATCGAAAGTTCGGTCATTTGATCACCAGCATTTGGATATTCCGCGATACGGAATCGCTGTAGCCGGCGATTCCAGGGCGGATTCCGCGCACGGCCAGAATGATAATAGCCGGTGAAGGCCACGGGTATACAACTCCGGTCTAGCAGGAGGACGGAAAAGTCAGATCTATGAAGTTCCTCGTGACGGGCGGCGGAGGATTCATCGGTTGGCGCATCGTACGTAACCTATTGGCTCGCGGGATCAGTGTGGTCGCTGCCGATCTGAGCTTCGATGCGCGCCTGCGGGATCGCTTCGAGGCAGCCAGCGGGGCGCAGTTCGACTTCATGGCGTGCGATGTGTCCGAATACTCAGACGTGGCGCGCTGCTTCCGGCTGCATCCCGATATCACTCACGTCATCCACGCGGCGTATCTGATGAGCGCCGAGGTAGAAGCTAATCCACATCTGGGAGTAAGGGTAAATCTACTGGGAATGGTGAATCTGTTTGAGGCAGCGATCAATCAGCGCATTACGCGACTGGTTTTTACCAGTAGTGAGACCGTTTACGGCGCGTCGCAGGCCGTTTACGGCGAGCGGCCGGTCCGAGAGTCCGACTACTGCGCGCCGTCCGGCCATTTCTTCACTTATGGGGTGATGAAGCTGCTGAACGAGTTCATGGCGGAGAAATATGTCGAGAAGCATGGCATCAGCATCGCGTGCGCGCGGCCGCCGATTGTATTCGGACACGGCCGGAAGCGTGGCTCCGTGCTGTGGGCGGAGCAATTTGTTTCGCACCCGGCCGTGGGTAAACCGGTGTCACTGCCCTTTTCCGCCGGAAATCGCGATTGCTGGGTTTATGTGGACGATTGCGCGGAACAATTGGTTCGCCTGTCGCTCAAGCCGCAACTTGCGCACTTCGCCTATAACTCGAGCGGTGAAGCAATTCGCGCGAGCGATTTCGCCAGGCTGGTGCGCGAGTGGATACCCGGCGCCAAAATTACATTCGACGAGACTAGGGCGTCTACGCCGCTGGTGGACGATCTGGACGGCAGCCGTCTCATCGAAGAAATCGGCTTCACACCCCGATCGCTGAAACTGGGAATCCTGGCGCACATCAACGAGGCTCGCGCGCAAGCGTCCTTGCCACCGCTCGGCCAGCCTGGAGAGTCGTTGTGACATCCTTTCGCGCAACCGTAGTTGGCAGCTTCCCCCGGCCCACCGCCGTGGCGGATACCATGAAACGTCCCACGCTTTCGCCGGCCGAGGTCGATGACATGATCCGGTGGGCAGTGCGGGAGCAGACTGCCCTGGGTCTGACCACTATCACCGACGGCGAAGGCTACCGTGAGAACATGTATTACTTCTACCAGAAGCGCCTCGATGGCATTTCGATGGAGAACATGGCGCTGCAGTCCTTCGGGCCCGCGGGCTTCGCGATCGAGTGCGCCCGCGTCACCGGAGAGATTCGAAACCCTCGCTTCGACTTGGCGCATCATTGGAAGGTGGCGCGTGACGCTGCTCCGCCCGGCGTGGCGGTCAAGCAGACGGTGACCGGCCCTCATGTACTGACCCGCTTCAGCGTAAATCAGCGGCCGGACCTCTACCCCGACGATCAGGCGCTGTGCCGAGCCTACGCGGAGGCGTTGCGCCAGGAGCTGAAAGAAGTCATCGCCGCCGGATGCGAGCAGATTCAATTCGATGAGCCAATGTGGACCGAATCTCCGGAGCAGAGCGAATGGGCCGTGGAGATTCTGAACGAACTGATCCAATCGCTTGGAACGGTGCGCATCGGGCTGCATGTTTGCGGGGGCAATCCGCGGCGGAAGCGCGTGTACTTCACCAAATATACTGACCTGGCTCCGGCATTCCGTAAAGCACGGATCGACGAAGTGGTTCTCGAGCACTGCACGCTAGGGTACAACCTGATGGACCTGTGGAAGGTTTGGGACTTTTCCGGCGACCTGGCGCTTGGCGTGATCGATCAGCGCAGCGATCTGATCGAGACCCCGGAAGTGATTCGGGAACGAGTGAAACCGGGGCTCGAGTACTTCCCGCCCGAGCGGTTACTGCTGACGAGCGAATGTGGTTTCGGCCATGTGCCGATCGAGATCACGCGAGCGAAACTCGCGGTACTGACGAGTACGGCCCGGGATCTCGCGGCGGTCTGAATTCCGCAAAGCGGAATACAAAGAGCCGCTGGGTTTTGAACTTGCCGGGCAGCGGCGCCGCTGCAAAGCTTAAAATGTTCCCGGAGTGCGGCGGAGGTACGTGTGAACCTGACGAGACGAAATGTTTTGAAATCGATGGCCGCAGGTTTGCCGGCCTCCCTGCTGGCGGCCCCTGACGATGGGCTAAAGTTTCAACCGGACTGGGAGTCGTTAAAGCAGTATCGCTGCCCGGAGTGGTTCCGCGACGTCAAATTCGGAATCTGGTCGCATTGGGGACCGCAGGGCGCGCCGAAGCAGGGCGACTGGTACGCGCGAAATATGTACGTCCAGGGAACCCGGCAGTACGAGTATCATCTCAAACACTACGGACATCCCTCCAAGGTCGGTTACAAGGACATTATTCCGCTGTGGACCGCCAAGAATTGGGAACCGGAGACCCTAATCCGCCGGTACAAGAAAGCGGGGGCGAAGTATTTTGCGGCGCTGGGGGTCCATTGCGACAATTTCGACTGCTGGAATTCCAAGCATCATCGCTGGAACGCCGTGAACATGGGACCAAAACGCGATGTCGTCGGAACGTGGCGCGAGCACGCGCGCCGCAATGATATGCGCTTCGCGGTGAGCGAGCACCTGGCATGGAGCTATTCCTGGTTCAACGTGAACAAGGATAGCGACGCCAAAGGTCCTTACGCCGGAGTGCCCTACGACGGCAATGATCCGAAGAACCAGGACTTCTACTATGAGCCGCACCCCGAGAAGAGCGCCAATTTCACCCAGCAGCCGTCGGAGTCTTTCAAACTCTCCTGGTTCACGCGCATTCAGGACCTGATCGACCAGCACAAACCCGACCTTGTCTACACCGATGGCGGGGTCTTCGGCCAGATCGGGCGCGCGTTGATGGCTTATTACTATAACGCCAGCATGTCCTGGCACAAGGGCAGTCAGGAAGGCGTCTACACGTTGAAGTTCCAGCGGCCCGGCGGCAAGACCGGGGAGTGGATGGAAGGGGTCGGCACCCGTGACCTGGAGCGGACAGTGTTGAACCGGATCTCGCCCGAGCCGTTCCATACCGATTTGTGTCTGGGCCAGTGGCAGTACTTCGAGGGATTCGAGTACAAGAAGTCGCGAGACGTGGTTCATACGTTGATCGATGTTGTCAGTAAGAACGGGACGATGCTGCTCAGTGTGCCGCAAATGCCCGACGGCACGCTGGACAGCCAGGAGGAATCGATTCTGGACGACATCACCAAGTGGATGGCCGTAAACAGCGACGCCATTTACAACACCAGACCCTGGAAGCAGTTCGGCGAAGGCCAGGAGACGACCACTCGCGATGTGGTCGACCTCCGGACCAGGAAGGCGTTAACGGCCGACGATATCCGGTTCACCACAAAGAACGGGAAGCTATTCGTCTTTTGCCTCGGATGGCCGGAGAAAGACATCGACGTTCGCGCGCTCGGCACCGCGGCTGGAATGTGGACCGAGAAGATATCCCATATTCGTATGCTCGGTTCCGAGGAAAAGGTGAAATGGTCGATCGGCGCAGATTCGCTTCATATTACAAGGCCCACGCATCAGCCGAGCGTCTTCGCCATTACATTTGAACTCTCCTAAGCGGTCTTAGAGATCGCAGTTTGGTCAGTTTGAGGCAACAATCCCAGATGCAGACTTGCGGCCCGCGCAGATTCCGTCGTTTGGCTCTTTTTGGCCAGTGCGACATGATGGCGGAAGGTCTACGCTAGACGACTATACAGGAGTTCGACTTTCCTCTAAAAAAATAGGAACTCTGCTAAGCTTCTCAGCATGATGTCGATGACTCTGCGCATGTTGCTCCCGCTGGTTTTCACGTTCGTTGTCGTTAGCTCGATGATAAGTGCCCAAGTCGCGACGTGCACTGTTTCCCGCGACAGGATTCAACTGTCCTGTCCAAATGGATGGACGGTGCTGACCGAATCGGAGAACGAAACCACCATAGGAAACTATACGAGGCCGCCGGATACCCCCAAGAATGTTTTTGGCGGTCCGGGGAAGGCTTGGATCAGTTTCAGGACGCTGCCGCGTCTGTATCGAAACCTGGACGAGTGGATTTTTGCCGGAACCAAGAATGCCCCGGAGGCCGTTCGAACTTCGAGCACTGTCAGGAACAACACTTTCGGAGAAGTCAAGGTTACATGCTTGGAATCTCCTCAAAAACCGGGGACGCTCTATTACAGCTGTTACTTCAAACTTGGCAAAACGGCAGCACTGCTAGAGCTGACCTACGGGGCGGATGATCCCAGGAAAGCCGAGTATAGATCGGCGACGCTCAGGACGATCGAAACGGGCGCGGTTGCAAAGTAGAGCTACTCCACAAAACAGCGGAGTGCTGATCTAGCCAAATGTCGGTAAAGTCGTAACCTGTATCAGTTCAACAGCGGCCGGCGCGCTTCTCAGCTGTCTTTCGGTTCCTCAAAACCGCACGCTGTGAGTAGCGCACGCCGCACTTCAAACCACCGCGTTTCCGGCAAACTGCAGAGTACGGAACCGAGTCGATTGCGCTGCGCCAGCGCGACGTGATCGAAGTTTAGAGCGCACAAGGACGGCATGCCATCTTCAGCCGTCAGGACGACCTCTGTAGCGAGTCCTCTAATTGTTCGTGTTGCCGGCGCCACGATGATGTCGTTCAGGCGATCGATAACCTTGTCTCGCGTGAGGATTAGAACTGGACGGCGCTTATCAGGCAAACGAAACGTATACCAGCGGATCTCGCCGCGCCTCAACCGACGTTCTCCCAACCCTCTGCTTCCCACGCAAGCGACTCATCGTCCGCCGAAAACTCATCGCGGCGAGGCGGTACTGATGCGTAGATAGAATCGTCACGCCCCTCGGGCGAGGCTATCAGTCGCAGTAGACGCACGCGTTCCTCGGGCGTCAGGGCGGCCACGAGCGGAAGGATGTCGTCTGCTGTGAGAGACTTGCCCACTACTGTATTCTAGCAATGCGTAATGGCAAGGAATTAGAAGCTGAGCCGCAGAGAGGCCTGTCCGACCCGCGCGCCGCGCGCCCCAGTCAGCGTCCCGAAAGCGGCATTCACCTGCTGACCGGTAGCTGGATTGAATTGCGCCGTGGTGTTCATCCCTGAGAACTGCGTGTGATTGAAGGCGTTATAGGCTTCGAAGCGAAGCTGCACGTTGAACCTCTCGCGGAACGGGAAGTTCTTAAAAATCGTCATGTCGAAATTGTTGGTGCCGGGTCCGCGGACAACATCGCGCGGCGCATTGCCGGGAGTCCCGATCGCCGGGATGGCAAACGCGGAGGTATTGAAATAGCGAAGCAAGCCCCGTTCACTCTTCGGAATGATCGGATTGGACGTCACCAGCACACGCGATCCGTCACCGCCCCCGGGAATATCAAGTCCGGTCGTCGTGCTCAAGCCGATGCCGGAGGGCGATCCACTAATGAACGAGGCGATACCGGAGATCTGCCAGTGATCCGTTATTGCGCTCACAATTCTGCTCTTAATCCACTTGGAAGTCCCAGGCACGTCCCACAGCCAGTTGATTTGCACGACGTGCGTCCGGTCGAAGTCCGATTTGCCATAATTCCAGATGCGGATCGGCACGACGGCGGCCACCGCCGAGAAGTCGTTGCTTGTGAAATCCATCGACTTCGA
>Ga0075421_100009380_pt1 | contig 12058 bp, 10 predicted proteins | sample SoiMetdeltSBSDD5_FD_75292 | JGI IMG/M metagenome (GOLD analysis project Ga0075421, IMG submission 75292) | Bulk soil microbial communities from a Populus tree surrounding site in Tennessee, USA - Soil MetaG P. deltoides SBSDD5 | ecosystem: Environmental > Terrestrial > Soil > Tree plantation...
TCGAAGACCTGCCAGCACGGCACGGCCTTGTTGGCGTACATCGCCTTGCCGACTTCGACATACGAGTTCGACTCGTTGCAGAACCGCTTGCCGGTTCCGTCGACGTAGATGGCCCCCGGCCGCTGCCGCCCCGAGCCGATGGCGCGGGCGCGGGGGTCTGCGACGAAAACCGTTGGGAGCCACCAGGCCTCGTCCAGTAAGTCGGTCTTCGCGCCTAGCCGGATCGCCGTCTGCAGCACTTCACCGGTGTCGCCGGGGTTCGCGAGCGACCACTGTGCCTCATTGGGCTGGTCGCCGCTGTACCGACGGCGCATTTCCGCGTTGCGACTGAAGCCTCCCGCTGCGAGCAGGACGCCCTTACGCGCCTGGACGTTGAGGGAGGTGCCGTCCCTAGTGAGTCGGGCGCCGACGACGCGACCGTCCTCGACAATGAGATCGTCCATCGCGGTGTTCGTCCAGATTGGCGGCTCACCGCGCTGATCGATCAGGCTCTTCAGCATCTGACCGATGAGTGACGCACCGTTGGTCAGGATGTCGCGACGCCGGAGTCGGGCAACCCTGGTGCGCAGGAAGACCCGCATGGCCACTGCGAACGCTCGTGGTGAGCGGTTGAAGTACTGCACGATGACCAGCTCGCTGGTCTTCACCACGAATCCGCGGTTCCAATTCTTGTCCATCCGCTGGAGCTTGTCGCTCCAGTCCCCCAAGGCTGCCGCGTCGTACGGGATGCCCTCGACCGAACGACCCGCTGCGTTGCCGCCCTTGTGATTCGGGTAGTAATCGCTATAGCCGGGGCATCGCGCGATGCGAACGCCTTTACCGACGAGGAAGTCGATCATCTCGTTGCCGGCGGTTAGGAACATCTCGCGACGTTCCGGCGAGGACGCCGCACCGATGTCGCCGACGACGTCGTCGAAGTACGCCAGGCCGTCCTCATGCGAATCGGGTATGCCTTCGGCAACCATCAGCGGGTTGTTCGGCAGCCACACCATGCCGCCGGACATCCCGGTCGCCCCGCCGATAACGGCCTGTTTCTCGACTACCAGGGGTTCGATCCCCGAGTCGAGAGCCGCCAGCGCAGCGACCATTCCGCCGCCGCCGCTTCCCGCGATGAGCAGGTCGACGGACTTGTCCCAATTCACCATGCTGGGGCCCTCTCGGAAAGCCCGAGATCGGCGACGGGTACGTCGATGGTGGTGTTCGTGCGCTGGATCGCGGGCACCAGGCGCTCGTACGGCACGCCGGACAGAAAGCCGTCGATGACCCGCTCGAAGTTGGAGATCAGGCCTTCGACCTGGTTCGACAGCCGCATGTATTCGAACCCTTTGGCGTGCAAGCCCTTCTGCTGACGCGGCAGGTTGGAGAAGTCCTGCGCCGGAATGGTCGGCCAGCTCGGGTCATCGGGGGCCAGCGGCTCGGGCGGCGTGGGCCGTCCTGGCGAGCGGTCAGCGGGATAGCGGGTGAGCGACCAGATCTCGAAGAGCGTCTCTTCGGGCCCGAGCGGCCGGATCCGGTACGACGACGCGCTGCTGTATTGCGGCAGAAGGAAGTAGTGCGGGAAGCAGAACCCGATCGGGTCGATGACGCGGCGACGATCGAGGTCATTCAGGTCCGGGAAGTCGCAGTCGCGTGCCCGGTGCCACTTCGTGACCGCGTCGTTGACCGCGCCGCGCCAAGCCGCCATCGCCTCGGTGGGATCGTCAGGGAGCGACATGTGCTGCAGCCCCTCGGCGATCCGGACGTCGTTCTCGTGGGTCATCCCACCCATGCCGGACCCGAGGGTCCGCATGAAGTGCAGGCTGGTCTCGATGATGGGATGGATTGACGGGTCCGGGGTGTGCGACGACGGCAGAAGTTGCGGGTGCGTCTGCGGGACGTGGTAGCCCTCCATGAAGGCTTCGGTCGCCAGCTTCCAGTTGACCGGGAGCAGACACGACTTCCACCACTCGGTGCGCAGCGCGCCCACCTTCCATTCGTCGTGCCGGGACGCGAACGGCTCGATGCACTCGCGCAATGGCGGTGCGCTGTCGTCCAGGTTGATCCACGCGCAGCCGCCCCAGAGCTCACAACGCACCGGGGCAAGGCTGAGATCATCGGCTGCGAGGTTGCTTTCGTCGAAGATCTCGGGTCGCAAGACGAATGTGTTGGCGCCGTCGAGACCCCAACACCACCCATGGAATGGGCAGACAAAGTTGCGACGAGATCCGCAACCTTCCACGATCTTCATCCCGCGATGGCGACAAGAGTTATAGAAGGCGCGAACATTGTCGTCGTCGAGCCGAACGACGATGACTGACTGGTCGAGGATCTCGTACTCGACGAAGTCCCCGCGCGACGGAATCTCTTCGAGTCGGCACGCCATCTGCCACACGCGGGGCCAGAACAACTCGGCCTCGAGCGCGTAGAACTCTTTGTCGTAGTAGCGCTGTTTGGGGATCCGGTCCACAGCCTGGACCGCCCACGGAACGGGAAGCGGAGTCCAGTTCACGAGTTCGTATCTTAGCAAAAATAGCAACTTCGCCCCGGGCATTCGTGCGCGAATACTAGAGCGATGGACACCTGGATCGATGACCTTGCCCGCGCCCTTGGCGAGGAACCACTGACCGCTGCCGAGACGACCGAGCTGCTGGACGCGGCCCGCGATGTCGCGCATCGAGTCGAGCGCAAGTGGACTCCGCTCTCCACGTTCATGGTCGGCTGCGCCGTCGGACGCGCGGGCGGGGCGGACCGCGGCGAGATGCTCAGCGCGACATTGCGGAAGCTGGCATCACTGCTCCCGCCGGAAGAGTCTTAGGCCGACGGGATCAGCGGAGACCGGCACACGTTGGCGACCGGATCCCAACCGTGGGCTAATCGCCCGGGCGACTGCGCCGACGAATTGGCGTAGCGGTTGTTGGGCGGTCGCCCAACCGTTAGTCTGCCTTCATGATCAGGCGACCCGCTGACGAGCGGCCGCGAGTCGGCCGGGAGGAAACGCGGGAGGCGCTGATCGAGGCGACCGCCCAAATCATGCTCGAAGAGGGTTATGCGGCGGCGACGTCGCGGCGGGTGGCGGCCAAGGCCGGCGTCAAGCCCGCGCTGGTGCACTACTACTTCCCGAGCATGGACGACCTGTTCGTCGCCGTGCTGCGCGACAAGGCCGAGAACAATCTGGTACGCCAGCGCCAGGCGATCGCCGAGGCGCAACCGCTGCACGCGCTGTGGCTGCTCAACAGTGCGACCGACGCCCAGCTGTTCACCGAGTTCTTGGCGATGGCCAACCATCGCAAGGCCATCCGCAGCGAGATCTCGGCATACGCAATGCGTTTCCGCGATCTGGAAGAGGGCGTGGTGACCCTGGCGTTGAAGGCCCGCGGCGTCGACCTCGAGCTGTTTCCGCCGGTGGTCATGTCGATGATCATGGGCGGCCTGGCCCGCATGGTGCTCCACGAGCAAGGACTCGGCATCACCCACGGACACGAGGAAGCCACCGCCTTCATCGAGCGGTGCCTCGAGCGCTTCGAAATGCCGTTGTGGGACGAAAAGCAGCCCGGATCGGCCCAGCTCAGTGACCCAGCCCGCGCCGACGGCAAGGAGGTGACCGGCAACACAATCGCTTGAGATATTCCGTTTCGCGATGAGAAGTTATACCGGCTAAGTTATAGCCGCGATTGCGTAAGACAGGCAGAACGAGGGCGTACATGCGTACCGAGGGTCGGGAGCGAATCGTCTGATGTTGCGTTTCTTCAAGCGCATTTGGGTACTGCTGGTGATCCTGCTGGTGGTGGTCATAGCGGCGTTTGTGGTGGACCGCTTCCGTGGATTCTTCGGTCACACCGTGCTCACCAAGCCGGGCGCGGGCCTGGTCAATGACCCCGAGCCGTTCAACCCCAAGGTCGTGAAGTACGAGATCTTCGGTACGGGGGGCGTGGCGACCATCAACTACCTCGACCTCGACGCACAACCGCAGAAGGCCGAGAACGCGCCGTTGCCGTGGGAGCTGACCTTGACGACGACGGCGCCCGCCGCCAGCCCGAACATCATTGCCCAGAGCGACGGAGGCAGCATCACCTGCCGGATCAGCGTCGACGGCGTGATCAAAGACGAGAGGACCACCGACGGCGTGAACGCCCAGACCTTCTGCTTGGTGAAGTCGGCATGAGCAACACACACGTGGGCGCGCACCCGATGATCCCGCGCTTTATCCGCCTGTTCTCAGTGCCGATCTTCCTGGGCTGGATTGGGATCGTTGTGCTCGTCAACGTCAGCGTCCCGCAGCTGGAGGTCGTCGGAGAGGCGCACGCAGTCTCGTTTGCCCCGAAAGACGCACCATCGATGCAGGCGATGCAGCGCATCGGCCACAATTTCAAAGAGTTCAACTCCAACAGTTCGGCGATGATCATCCTCGAGAGCGACCAGCCGCTCGGGGACGCCGCGCACAAGTACTACGACGGCCTGGTCAAGAAACTCGCAGCCGACACAAAGCACGTCCAACACATTCAGGACTTCTGGGGCGACCCGCTGACCGCATCGGGTGCGCAGAGCGGCGATGGCAAGGCCGCCTACGTCCAGGTCTACCTGGCAGGTAACCAGGGTGAAAGCCTGGCCAATGAATCAGTCCAAGCCGTGCGGGAGGCCATCGACAAGTCAACGCCGCCACCAGGACTCAAGGCTTATGTCACCGGCCCCACGCCGCTGTCCAACGATCAGCACCACGCCGGCGATAAGAGCGTCAAGCTGATCACGGCGATCACCATGGGCGTGATCTTCATCATGCTGTTGCTCGTTTACCGGTCCATCGTCACCGTTCTGCTCGTCCTGGTGATGATGTTCATCGAGCTGTCGGCCGCCCGGGGAATCGTTGCCGCCCTTGCCTATTACGACCTGATCGGGCTGTCGACGTTCGCGGTCAACCTGCTCACCACGCTGGCGATTGCGGCAAGTACGGATTATGCGATCTTCCTGTTGGGTCGCTATCACGAAGCGCGTAACAACGGCGAGGATCGCGAAACCGCCTTCTACACCATGTATCACGGCACCGCCCACGTCATTCTGGGATCGGGCCTGACCATCGCGGGTGCGACGTTCTGTCTGCACTTCACCAGGCTGCCGTACTTTCAGTCGTTGGGCATCCCGTTGGCGATCGGCATGCTCGTCGCTACCGTCGCCGCACTGACCATGGCGCCCGCCCTGCTGACGATCTGCAGCCGATTCGGCCTGTTCGACCCGAAGCGGAAGACGGACACCCGCACCTGGCGGCGGGTCGGCACCGCCGTAGTGCGTTGGCCGGGACCGATTCTCGCCGCATCCGTCGCGCTCGCGCTGATCGGACTGCTGGCGCTGCCATCGTATAAGCCGGGCTACAACGATCGCAATTACCTTCCCCCCGATATCCCCGCCAATATCGGCTACGCGGCAGCAGACCGGCACTTCCCGCAGGCCCGGATGAACCCGGAACTGCTGATGGTCGAGACCGACCACGATGTGCGCAACCCGACAGACATGCTGGTGATCGAGCGAATAGCGAGAGCGATCGCCCACACTCAGGGGGTCGGCAGGGTCCAGGCCATCACCCGCCCGCGGGGCGTTCCGATCGAGCACACCTCGATTCCGTTCCTGATCAGCGCGCAGGGCACCACCCAGCAGATGAATCAGGACTACATGGACAAGGTCATGGCCAACATGCTCACGCAGGCCAACGACATGCAGACCTCCATCGACACGCTGGAGAAGATGCAGAACATCACCGTGCAGATGGCCGCGACCACGCACAGCATGGTCGGCAAGATGCAGACGACCACCGTCGACCTTCAGGAATTGCGCGATCACATTGCGGATTTCGACGACTTCTGGCGGCCGCTGCGCAACTACTTCTATTGGGAACCGCACTGCTTCGACATCCCGATCTGCTGGTCGATCAGGTCGATCTTCGACACCCTCGACGGCGTCGACACGATGACCGACGACATCCAGAACCTGATGCCTGACCTGGAGCGTCTCGACACACTCATGCCGCAGTTGGTCGCGATCATGCCTGCCCAGATCGAGACGATGAAGAGCATGCAGCAGATCACGCTGACGATGTATCAGAGCCAGAAGAGTCAGCAGGACCAGAGCAAGGCCATGCAGGAGAACCAGACCGCGATGGGTCAAGCGTTCGACACCTCCAAGAACGACGATTCGTTCTATCTGCCGCCGGAGGTATTCGACAACGCAGATTTCAAGCGCGGCCTGAAGATGTTCGTCTCACCAGACGGAAAGTCCGTGCGGTTCATCATCTCTCACGAGGGTGATCCCGCGACTCCTGAAGGCATCAAGCTGATTCCGCAGGTCAAGAGCGCGGCGTTCGAGGCCATCAAGGGCACGCCGCTGGAGGGCTCGAAGATCTATCTGGCGGGTACCGCGTCGACCTACAAGGACATGCAGGAAGGCGCCAACTGGGACCTTCTGATCGCCGGAATCGCCTCGCTCTGCTTGATTTTCATCATCATGCTGTTGCTGACCCGAGCGGTGATGGCCTCGGCGGTCATCGTCGGTACGGTGTTGATGTCGTTGGGTACTTCCTTCGGGCTGTCCGTGCTCATCTGGGAACACGTCCTCGGCAAGCCGCTGCATTGGTTGGTGCTGGCGATGTCGGTGATCATCCTGTTGGCGGTGGGATCCGACTACAACTTGTTGTTGGTCTCCAGGTTCAAAGAGGAAATCCATGCCGGGATCAAGACCGGCATCATTCGGTCGATGGCCGGCACCGGCGCGGTGGTCACGTCTGCCGGCCTGGTGTTCGCGTTCACCATGATGACGATGATGGTCAGCGACCTGGTGGTGGCCGGTCAGGTGGGCACGACGATCGGTCTCGGCCTGCTGTTCGACACGCTGGTGATCCGATCGTTCATGACGCCGTCGATCGCGGCGATGATGGGCCCCTGGTTCTGGTGGCCACAGATCGTCCGGATGCGGCCGAAAACCGTGCCATGGCCAAAGCCACGACAGCACTCGGCCGATACCCCAGTCACCGTCGGCTCAGGCGGACCTACCGACGGAAACCTGACGGACCCAATCAGATAAGGCCGTGGAGGATTCCGCCGGTGTCCAGAGATATCGGTGTCAGTCGTCCACGGCGACGACGATCTTGGGTGTATCGGAGTTAGGCGCTTCACCGTCGTCGAACCCGTCGCAGCCGAGGGTGGCCAGGGCGATCGTCTGATGCTGCAACCGGTCATGGCGCTGGGCGTGGAGCACTGCCCGACGTACTCGCGGCGGCAGCGTCGACTCGTACGGTTCCTCCCGCAATGACTTAAACGTCGATATGCACATCGCGATCAGTACCAACATGAACGGGCCTGCCACCAGGATCACCAGGGTCTGCAGGGCCTTCAGTCCGCCGGACCACAGCAGCACCGCTGCCACCGCGCCGGTCGTCACACCCCAGAAGACGGTCAGCCCGCGGCGGGGCTCTTCACAACCTTTCTGGCTGAGCATGCCCATCACGATCGAGGCGCTGTCGGCGCCGGTGACGAAGAAGATCGCGATGAGAAACACTGCCAGCGCGGAGGTGACCGTACCTAGTGGATAGCTGCCGAGGGTCTCGAACAGGGCGCCCTCCATTCCCGCGTCGACCACCGCGGCCATGTCTTTGCCCTGGTTCAGCTGGAGGTCGAACGCGGCGCCGCCAAGGATCGAGAACCAGATGAACGACACGAGACTGGGGACCAGGATCACGTAGACCACGAACTCGCGTATCGTGCGGCCTTTCGAGATCCTGGCGATGAACATGCCCACGAAGGGTGTCCAGGATATCCACCAGGCCCAGTAGAAGATTGTCCACGCCGACAGCCACGGCCCGGACACCTCGTTGTCGAAAACGCCGTCGCGGAAGCTCATCGTCGGCAGGTGGGTGAGGTAGCCCCCGAGCGACTCGGTGAAGGTACCGAGGATGAAAACGGTTGGCCCGACAACGAATAGGAAGAGCGCGAGCAAGGCCGCGGCCACCGCGTTGGCGTTGGACAGCCACTTGACGCCGCGCTCGATCCCGCTCACCGCAGACAGGACGAAGCAGGCGGTCAGGAATGCGATCACCCCGACGGCCAGCCATTTGGAGTCACGGCCGGAGCCGAATACTCGGTCGATTCCGCCGGTGATCTGTAGCGCCCCCAATCCGAGCGACGTCGCGGATCCGAACAGGGTGGCGAAGATGGCGACCACGTCGATCGCCTTGCCCGGGGTGCGGTCGACCAGTTTGCCCAACAGCGGCCGGAAGGCACCGGACACCAGGTTGCCGTGGCGCTTGCGGTAGGCGAAGTACCCGATCGACAGGCCGATCACGGCATACATCGCCCAGGGGTGGAAGCCCCAATGGAAGAAGGTGTACTCCATCGCCAGCTGCGCGGCTTCGGGCGTGCCGGGCTCGGCCATCCCCATCGGCGGGCCGTTCAGGTGATACAGCGGCTCGGCGACGCCGTAGAACATCAGGCCGATACCCATCCCAGTGGCGAACATCATCGATACCCACGAGAACTTGGAGAATTCCGGCACAGCGTCATCGGCGCCCAATTTGATGTTGCCGTAGCGGCTTAGCGCCAGGTAGGCGGAGAACAGCACGAATGCGCCGCTGGTGAGGACGAACAGCCAGCCAAATGACGCCGTCACCCAGGACATCGCCTTATCGGTGAGGTCGCCCATCTTGTCCGGCGAGATCGCGCCCCAGACGACGAAGCCGACGGCGAGGGCGGCGGCCACTGCGAAGACCTTGCGGTCCACCGGGAGGCCTGTTCGATGTCCCATTCGGCCGTCGGGCTCGGCCTGGATTGGGTCGGACAAGCTCTTGGTCATTGGAGCTCCTCGGTCGCTGGCAGTTGTTCCGCTATTCACAACACAGTGCTCGATACGCAACGTATCCACGCATAGTGATCCACGACACACGGCCGAGTCAAGACCCTGTTTTCTGTTCGGCGCACCATGGCGTCCGCCCACCAATCGCGTCGATAATGAGGAAGTGCAAATGACCCGGCCACCTGGCCCAGGGGGCCACGACTATGAGTACGACGAAGCACACGACGCGCTGGCCGAGTCGGTGACTGAGACTCCCGCGCCGCATCCCGTCTCTCCCCCGCCGAAGCCGAACCTCGACCCGGGCGGGGACTATGGCTATGACGAAGCGCACGACTTCGGCGCCACCTGAACCCTGCGACGAATCCTCGGCCGCCACAGATGCGCGTCAGTCAGCCGGCGTGATCGTCGTGTTCGCTTCGGCCGCATGCTTGATGCGCGCGAGTGTTTCCTCGACGCCGTCCTGCACCTGACGTCCGCGGGGGAGAAACATCTCGACGGCTCTGTTTGTGAATGAGCACCAGAGAAATTCGAACCCCTCGCTGAGCAAAGTCCCCGAGCGCGATGACTCCATCGTGTATTGCCAATTAGTCTCGTGGCGGCCGGTGCGGTCATCGATTGTGGTGAAAGCGAACTCCCGCCCTGGGTCGGCGGCCTGCACTATGGCGGTTCGTTCCCACCGGTACCTGCCGCGTCGGTTGTACCCCCGAAACCGCGCGCCCACCGAGGCACTGGTTGCCGCGTCGAGCCATTCGCATCGGTAGCACTCCGGACTCCATTCGCCCATCCGAGTCACATCGGCGACCAGTTCATACACCAGGTCCGGTGGCGCAGCGATGTGAATGCTCGCGTCGCCACGTCGAGGTGTCGGCATGATCAGCGTCTCCACGCGGTCATGTCTTAGCTACTCAATGATCGAGCTTTCGGGCGACGATGCGCTCGACAAGCCCCAGCTTGAATCGTTCTGCCCGTTCGATTTCGAATGGCAGCTGCTTCAAGTTGTTCAGCGGTCGCCGCAAGAAGTGCTCGCTGGCCATGGGTACTGTGATGACTTCGATTGCGCGCTGGATGGCGCGTGCAATGCGCGACGAACTCGCCACGTGATCGACGAGAATCAACTTGCCACCGGGGCGCAGGACGCGGGTCATCTCGTCGAGCGCGGTATCGATGTTGGGTATCGCGCATAGCCCGAAGGTACAGACGACGGCGTCGAACGCCGCGTCGGCGAAGGGCAACGCATGCGCGTCGCCCTGACGAAGCCCGACATCACGTCCCAACTCGGCCGCGCGCGTTCTGGCGATCGCCAGCATCGGCTCGCTGAGATCTATACCAGTTAGCTGAATGCCCGACGGGTAAGCGCCGAGATTCAGACCCGTACCGACGGCCACCTCGAGAACCTCACCGCTGGCCTGCGAGCAGGCCCACTCGCGCGAGTCGCCGAACAGCATCCGTTCCATGAATTGCATCTCGCGGTCGTAGCCGCGGGATTTCTTGTCCCAGTAGCGATGCCACCGTTCGGTGCATTCTTGTGTCTCAACCATGGCGAACCCTTCTTTGTCGGCGCTAACGGGCGGCGACGACGATGCGGGCACGCCGCCGCGGGACGTTCGTGATGTTGCGGACATGACCGCGCTCAGGCTCGCCGTCGGCCGGCAGTTCGAGGTTGTACCGGGTGAGGACCTCACGCAGCACCGCGGTGCCTTCCATGAGCGAAAACCCCGCCCCAATGCAACGGCGCACTCCGCCACCGAACGGTAGCCACGTGTTGGGTTCTACTTCCTTGTCGAAGAACCGGCTCGGCCGATACGTCCACGTATCGGGGTAGCTTTCGGAGCGTTGGTGAGCCAGCAGGATCGACGTGTTGACGACCGTTCCCGCCGGCAGCTTCCACCCACCGATCTCCTGCTCGTGCGTGAGTTTGCGAGCGGTGGAGGCGATAACAGGATGCAGCCGCATGCCCTCTTTCAGCAGGGCCTCGAAGAACTTGTCGTCGCCGTCGCGGGCGGCGATGTAGCCGTCGTGCTGCAGCCCGGAATGGCGCGCCAGTTCGTACAACGTCCACGACAACGCTGCGGCGGTGGTTTCATGTCCGGCGAGGAGCAGGGTGATCAGCTGATCCCGCAACTCGGCGTCGGTCAGCGGTGCGTCCCCGGTTTCACTGCCCACTTGCAACAGCCGGGACAGCACATCGGTGCGCTCAGCCAGATCGGTCGCTCGTCGGCGCTGAGCGATCTCGGCATAGAGCAAGGCGTCGATCTCGGATTGGTTGTCATTGAACCGTTTCCACGGACCGAAGCGACACAGTCCGGGAATCACCCAACCCAACAACACGATTGGACTGATGTCGACCATGCGGTGCAGCCGCGGGGCGAGCTGATCACGCGTGTGTCCATCCGTTACACCGAACACGACGCGCATGATCACCTCGAGGGTCAGCGCATTCATCCCGTCCAATGTGATCACTTCCGTGGCGGTGCTCCATCGGTCGACCTCAGCCTTGGCGAGTTCGGCGACGAGGTCGCGGTAGCCGCGCAGCGCGGCACCGTTGAAGGCCGGCATGAGCAGTCGACGGGCACGCGCATGTTCGTCCTCGTCGACGAGCAACAGGGAATGCTCACCCATGACGGGCCCGAGGACCTGGTTGCCCTCACCGGCATGCAGGTCGGTGGGGTCGGCAGCGAATATCTCCTTGATGTGTTCGGGCCGGTTGAACACCACGAGGTTGTCGGCATAAGGCGGAACGCGCAAGGCGAACACGTCGCCGTAGCGGCGGGCCATCGTCGGGAGCAGCCAGCCGCGGTGGCGTTGGAACAGCACGCTCTGAACCGCAGCCGGCCACGGCGGACCGGGCGGATACGGAGATCGCATGAGCTTCTCCCTCGACAGTCGGCGTTCGATAAACGCTTGTTTCATTCAAACGTTTGTTTATCACCTATGATGGCTCCATGCAAGATCCGTCTGCAGCTACCGGCAGCAAGGACCGGCTTCGTCGCGCTGCGCTGCATTGCATTGCACAGCGAGGCTATGCCGCCACGTCGTCGCGTGACATCGCCCGGGAGGCCGGAGCCAACGTCGCCTCGATCAACTATCACTTCGGCAGCAAGGAAGCCCTGGTCACCGAGGCGCTGGGCGAATGCTTCGGACTATGGAACCAACGCGTCGAGACGGCGTTCGTCGCGGCGGACGGACTTCCGCCACACGATCAACTGGCCGCTATCTTGCACGCCGCGATCGATTCCTTCGACGAAGTCCG
>Ga0075421_100009381_pt1 | contig 12058 bp, 10 predicted proteins | sample SoiMetdeltSBSDD5_FD_75292 | JGI IMG/M metagenome (GOLD analysis project Ga0075421, IMG submission 75292) | Bulk soil microbial communities from a Populus tree surrounding site in Tennessee, USA - Soil MetaG P. deltoides SBSDD5 | ecosystem: Environmental > Terrestrial > Soil > Tree plantation...
CCGACCGCACCCGAGATGGCACAGGTGGCGACCTCGGCGCGCGCGCTCGCCAGCCGCGCCTTGGCGCGCTGGAATTCCGCGTGAGCGTAGGCGAGCTTCAGCCCGAATGTGGTGGGCTCGGCATGGATGCCATGGCTGCGGCCGATGGTGGGCGTCAGCTTGTGCTCCAGGGCGCGCCGCTTGAGGGCCGCGAGCAGCGCATCGAGGTCGGCCGCCAGCAGGTCGGCGGCGCGCACGAGTTGCACGCTGAAGGCGGTGTCGAGGATGTCGGAGGAGGTGAGCCCCATGTGGACGAATCGCGCCTCCGGCCCCACGTGCTCGGCCAGGTGGGTGAGGAACGCGATAACGTCGTGCCTCACCTCGCGCTCGATGGCATCGATGCGCGCCACGTCGAATTGGGCCTTGGAGCCCTTGTCCCAGATCGTCTCGGCCGCCTCCCTGGGGATCAGCCCCAGCTCGGCCATGGCAGAGGCGGCGTGCGCCTCGATCTCGAACCAGATGCGAAAGCGTGTCTCCGGCGCCCAGATGCGGGCCATATCGGGACGGGTGTAGCGCGGGATCATGGGGTGTAACCTCGCGTGGGCGGCGGCGCTCCGCCCCTAGCACGCGCCGGGCGCGTCGCCTACCCCTCTGACATCTCAGTGCATATCGTCTGGGCTGAGCCAAGTGAGGGGCAGCGCGTGGAGGCCCGCCCGCCGGCCCTTTTCCCGAGTTGCGCCGCGGCGCTTTCACGGTGCCTCTGAGATACCTTGTGGGGGCCGCCTTGGGGGTCGGCTTGACGCCCAGGGAGGGTCTACCTATGTGTGAGAGCCCCTGAGCCCTGGGGGCAACATAGCGCGAGACCCTTCCAGGAGATCGATGTCATGAGCGACGCCACCCCCTTCGTTTCGGACGCTGACTTCGACAAGGAGGTGCTGCGCTCGTCCGAGCCCGTGATCGTCGATTTCTACGCCGAGTGGTGCGGCCCATGCAAGGCGATGGCGCCGGCGCTGGAGCAGGTGGCCACCGATCTCAAGGGTAAGGTGAAGGTGGTCAAGCTCGACGTCGATCAGAACCCGACCACGACGGCGAAGTACGACATCCGCGCCATGCCGACCCTCCTGGTCTTCAAGGACGGTCAGGTCGTCAACCAGAAGGTCGGCGCCCTGGTGCAGAAGAAGCAGCTGGCCGACTGGATCAACGGCGCGCTGCAGGCGTAGGCAGGCGAAGCGGGGTCAGACCCCTCGCCTCCAATGTTGCAGCAGAATCGCGACCGTCTGCGCGAGGGGTCTGACCCCTTACCACCAGCAGCAGCGTGACGCACTGGAGCCGCGCGGTCCGGCCGGATAGATCTGTCCCGTTCAGCAGGCTCACGACACGGGACAGACCCCATGCGCACCTACCGCATTGCTGCCATTCCGGGCGACGGCATCGGCACCGAGGTGATCGCCGCCGGGATGGAGGCGCTCGAGGCGTGCGCCAGCCGCGACGGCGGCTTCACCCTCGCGTTCGACCAGTTCGACTGGGGCACCGAGCGCTACAAACGCACCGGCGCTTTCATGCCGGGCGACGGCCTCGATCAGATTCGCGCGCATGACGCCATCCTGTTCGGGTCGGCCGGGGCGCCGGACGTGCCGGACCACATCACGCTGTGGGGGTTGCGGCTCGCCATCTGCCAGCCCTTCGATCAGTATGCCAATGTGCGGCCCACCCGTATCCTGCCCGGCATCAGGAGCCCGCTCAGGGGCGTCACCGGGCCGGAGCTCGACTGGGTGATCGTGCGCGAGAACTCGGAGGGCGAGTATGCGGGCGTCGGCGGCCGTGTGCACCGGGGCCTGCCCGAGGAGGTCGCCACCGACGTATCGATGTTCACCCGTGCCGGCGTGGCCCGCGTCGTGCGCTTCGCGTTCGGGGTCGCCCGCTCGCGCCCGCGCAAGCTGCTCACCGTCGTCACCAAGTCCAACGCCCAGCGCCACGGCATGGTGCTGTGGGACGAGATCGCCGCCGAGGTGGCGCGCGAGTTCCCCGACGTGACGTGGGACAAGATGCTGGTGGACGCCATGACGGCGCGCATGACGCTCAAACCCGCCACGCTCGACACCATCGTCGCCACCAACCTGCACGCCGACATCCTGTCTGACCTGGCGGCGGCCCTGGCGGGCTCATTGGGGGTGGCGCCGACCGCCAACCTCAACCCCGAGCGCAAGTTCCCATCCATGTTCGAGCCGATCCACGGTTCGGCGTTCGACATCGTGGGCAAGGGCATCGCCAACCCGATCGGCACCTTCTGGTCGAGCGTGATGCTGCTGGAGCACCTGGGGCAGCCGGCCGCCGCACAGCGCCTGATGCGCGCCATCGAGCGCGTCACCGCCGATCCGGCGCTGCACACGCCCGACCTCGGCGGCACCGCCACCACCGCCCAGGTGACGCGGGCGGTGTGCGACGCGCTGGCAGGGGACAACCAGTAGCCCGGCCGGCTCCGCGCGAGCCACGGCATGTTCGATGCGCGCGCACCTGCCATGCCGGTCAGCCCGCCGGCGCTGACAAGCCACGCTCCGGTCTGCAAGCAGAAACTCAAGGGTACCAGGGGGAGAGCCGCGTGCAACAGAAGGTGCCGGACGGCGACAAGCTGCATCACGAGGACCTCGCCGTCGGCAAGCCGTACGTGTTCGGGCGCAAGGTTGTGACCAAGGAAGAGATCATCGCGTTCGGCCGCGCCTTCGACCCCCAGCCCATGCACACCGACGAGGAGGCCGCCAGGGCCTCGCCCGTGGGCGGTCTGTGCGCCTCGGGCTGGCACACTTGTGCGATGATGATGCGGATGCTGGTCGATGGCCTCGTCGGCCAGCTGGCCTCCCTCGGCTCGCCCGGCGTGGACGAGGTGCGCTGGACGCGGCCGGTCCGGCCCGGCGACGTACTGAGCGCGCGCTACACGGTGCAGGAGAAGCGCGTGCTGGCCTCAAGGCCCGACGTCGGCATCTGCAAGGTGCTGGTGGAGGCTGTGGATGCCGACGGCGAGGTGCCGGCCACCTGGCTCACCAACCAGCTCACGCGGGTGCGCCATCCCGAGCCGGCGCCGGCCGCGGCGCAAGCTGCCAAGCGCGAGAAGCCACCGATGCACGACCTCTGGGATGCGCCGGCCGACGGCAGCATCGACGACGGCTTCTTCGAGGATCGCGTGATCGGCGAGACCAGCGATCTCGGCAGCCACACCTTCACGCGCGAGGAGATGGTGGCCTTCGCACGCGCCTACGATCCGCAATCATTCCATCTCGACGAGGAGGCGGCCAAGGCCTCGCTGTTCGGCGGCCTGTGCGCCTCGGGCTGGCACACCGCGGCGCATCTGATCCGCGCCATCATCGTGACGCGGGCCGCGGCCGACACCGGGGCACCGGCCAAGGGCGGGCGGCGGGCCGTCTACGGCCCGTCACCGGGCTTTCGCGACCTCAGGTGGCTGAAGCCCGTCCATGTGGGCGATACCATTTCGTACCGGGGTCGCCTGATCGAGAAGATCGATCTCAAATCGCGCCCCAACCGCGGCCTGCTCGCCAGCGCCATGCAGGGCCGCAACCAGCGGGGCGAGATCGTATTCGCCGTCACGTCGCTGGTCCTGGCCGACCGGCGCGAGCCGCTCCGGGGTTGAGGTGTCCCCCTCTCCCTGCTTGCGGGGAGGCCGTCGCGCCCGTCACTCCCCCGGGCCGGCGAGGGGGAGGCTGCCGTTGGCAGCAGAGATGCGGCGCGCCTTGGCCGGCTTGCGGCCGCCGTTGACGGCGACGCTGGCGCTGGACAGCTGGCGGTCGAAGTAGAGGATGGTGTCGAGCAGTCCCTCGCGCAGGGCTACGGTGGGCTGCCAGCCGAGCCGCTCGGTGGCGAGCGCGATATCGGGCCGGCGCTGCCTGGGGTCGTCCTGCGGCAGCGGCAGATAGGCGAGCTTGGACTTGGAGCCCGTCAGCTCCAGCACCAGCCCGGCCAGCTCCTTGATGGTGAACTCGCCGGGGTTGCCGAGATTGACCGGACCGGTCAGATCCGCCGGGCTCTCCATGAGCCGCACGAAACCTTCGATGAGGTCGTCGACATAGCAGAACGAGCGCGTCTGGCTGCCGTCGCCGTAGATCGTGATGGGCAGCCCCTTCAGCGCGTGCACGATGAAATTGGAGACCACCCGGCCGTCGTCGGGGGCCATGCGGGGCCCGTACGTGTTGAAGATGCGGGCAACCTTGATCTCGATGTCGTGGCGGCGGTGATAGTCGAAGAACAGCGTCTCCGCGCAGCGCTTGCCCTCGTCGTAGCAGGCACGCGGGCCGATCGGATTGACGTTGCCCCAATAGCCTTCCGGCTGGGGGTGCACGGACGGATCGCCGTACACCTCGGAGGTCGAGGCCTGGAAGATGCGGCACTTGAGACGCTTTGCGAGCCCCAGCATGTTGAGGGCGCCGAGCACGCTCGTCTTGGTGGTCTGGATCGGATCGTGCCCGTAGTGCACCGGCGAGGCCGGGCAGGCCAGGTTGTAGACCTCGTCCACTTCCAGGTAGAGCGGCAGAGTCACGTCGTGGCGCATCAGCTCGAAGTGCGGGTGGCCGGCGAGGTGCTCGATGTTCTGCTTCCGGCCGGTGAAGAAGTTGTCCACGCAGATGACGTCGTGGCCGTCCTCCAGGAGGCGATCGCACAGGTGCGAGCCTAGGAAGCCGGCTCCGCCGGTGACGAGAATCAGCTTGCGATCGATCATAGTGCCCCCAGCACAAAGCGGATTGAGCGAGGCGATGGGAGCTCAACCATGCAATCAACGACCTCGGCAGCTCGCAAAACCGCTCGGCGGATTTGGAGACACCCCCAGCATCAGAACGCGGCCCGGTTCCGCGCTACCCAGTCGATGAGCTGCGCGATCCCGGTTGGCGCGTCCATCTCCGGCTTCCAGCCCAGAACCGTATCGAGCTTGCGGATGTCGCTCACATAGACGCGCTGATCGCCCGGCCGCCAATCGTCCCAGTGCAGCGGAATGCGCAGCTTCAGGCGCTCCCCCAGCATGCCGATGAGATCGAGAAGAGACAGGATCGAGCCCGGCCCGCCGCCGACATTGAAGGCCTGCGCCGCCACCTTGTCGGGTGAGCGGATGGCCGCCTCGTAAGCGCGCACCAGGTCCTCGACGTGCAGCACGTCGCGCACCTGCCGGCCGTCGCCGAAGATGGTGATGTCGCGGCCGAGCAGCGAGGCGATGGCGAACCACGCCACCCAGCCCTGGTCCTCCACGCCGAACTGGCGCGGCCCGTAGATGCAGGACTGGCGGAAGGAGGTAGCGGGGATCTGGTAGATGCGCGCGAAATCGAGGGCGTATTGATCGGCAGCGCCCTTCGAGCAGCCGTAGGGCGACAGGAAGTCGAGCGGCTCCGTCTCGGCGATGCCGAACGGCCGGTTTGTGTAGGCGTAGCGGCCGTCGCGCAGCTCATACTCGGCGCTGGCGATCTTGCCGTAGACCTTGTTGGTGGAGGCGTTGATGAAGACAGCCTCGGGGCAATAGCGCCGGATGGCATCGAGCACGTGGAAGGTGCCCATGGCGTTGACGGCGAAATCGGTGCCGGGGTCGGTGACCGAGGTGGTCACCGCCACCTGTGCCGCCAGGTGCAGCACAGCATCGTACCTCTGCTCGGACAGCACGCGGTCCACGTCAGCGCGATCGCGGATGTCGACCCGCTCGAAGTCGAAGCTGGTGTTCTCGCGCAGCCACTCGAGGTTCTTGTCGGTGCCCTGGCGCGACAGGTTGTCGAGGACGGTGACGCCCCAGTTGCGGGCGCGGAAGAAGCGGGTGGCGTTGCAGCCGACGAAGCCGGCACCACCGGTGATGAGTATCCGCTTCGTCGGCATGTCTTCAACGCCTCACGGCTGCTCGATCACCGCTGCTGGTGTTGCGAAAAAGCATGTTGGAGGGGCCATGAACCGATGATGAACGCATGGTTAACCCAGCCGCATCGCAAGCTTGCCGACGCGCGGCGTGGCCCGGCAGACACGGAACGCGCCGCAGCTGACCGTTCATGGATCATTCAGCGGTGAGCGACGATGCCTGCTGTTCGCATGGACAGCCTCGGCCGCCTGTGGCAGGAGGGCCGGCATCCGTTCTCCGGGCTTTTCTCTCGCGGACGACGGGCATCGCGATCACCCCGCTGGGGAGGGGAGCAGGGCATGAGGGTTTTGGTCACCGGTGGGGCGGGGTTCATCGGCGCGCACCTTTGCCGGCGCCTGCTCGCCGACGGGCATGCCGTCTCGGTGGTGGACAACGAGTTCAACGGCAAGCGCGAGAGCCTGCCGCCGGAGGTGCAGTTCATCCTGGGCGATGTGGCCAGGAGCGACGAGGTGGAGCCCGCCTTTGCCCACGGATTGGACGCCGTCTGCCACATCGCCGGGCAGGTCTCGATCATCCGCTCGTTTGCCAACCCGGTGCTGGACCTGCGGACCAATGTCGAAGGCACGCTCAACGTCCTGCAGCTGTGCCTCAAGTACAAGGTGCCGCGGCTGCTCTATGCCAGCTCGATGACCATTTACGGCAACGGCGGTGCTGTGCCGACGCCCGAGACCGAACGGTGCTGGCCCGACTCCTACTATGGCATCACCAAGCTCGCCGGCGAGCGTTTCGTGCACGCGACGGCGGAGCGGCCGGACCTGGGCTTCGACTTCAAGGTGACATCTCTGCGCATGTACAGCGTCTACGGCCCCGGTCAGGCCTTGGACAACCCGTACCAGGGCGTGCTGGGCATCTTCCTCGGCAACGTCATGCGCGGAGAGCCCATCACCATCTTCGGCGACGGCGAGCAGACACGCGACTTCGTCTACATCGACGACATCGTCGAGGGCTGGGCGCGGGTGCTCGCAACACCAGCGACGGCCGGGCAGGCGATCAACCTCGGCAGCGGGCGCTCGCTGTCGATCAACCAGCTGGCCGACGCCGCCATCGGCGCCTGCGGCGGCAAGGGCAGGATCGTCCGCGCGCCGGCCCGCCCCGGCGAACAGCGCTCGGTGCAGGCCGACGTGAGCCGGGCCAAGGCACTGATGGGGTGGGAGCCGCGCACGCCGTTCGAGAAGGGGCTCGAGGAGACCCTGCGCTGGGCCAGGGACGAGCTCGCCGGCAACCCGGCCGTGCAAGTGTCGCGGAGCGCCACGCGATGAAGGTTCTGCTGGTCACGTATGTGGACCCCTGGGTGCGGAGCGTCTCGACGGTTCACAAGTGGGTGGCCGCCGGGCGCGCGCTCGGCCACGACGTTGCGGTCTATGGCGACACCAACCCTGAGTTGCCGGGCATCACGTTCACCACCGATCTTGAAGGCGTGGACTTGGCGCTGTTCGTGATCCAGGTCGTGTCAGACTTTCCGGAGATGCCGCGGCTGGTGCGGGTGCTCGACGCCATCCCGCGCGAGCGGCGCGTGGTCGTGGACCTGTGGGGCCACTTCAACGACACCGTGAGGCTCGAGCACGACTTCAATCATTTGGAGAAGCTCGACGGGCACCTGGGCTGGGAGTGGGAGGAGGCCATCGCCGCGGTCTCCGACACCATCGTGCAGCCGACGCTGGCGCCGCTGCGGCCGGGCGTGGGCTCGTTCCTGTTCCACGGCTACGATCAGGGCGCAGTCGCCAGGCCGTGGGAGACCGCGGCGGACGCCGCCGCCGCGTGGCGTGACTCCCAGAGGCCCTACGGCGTCATGTACGTGGGCAACAACTGGCAGCGTTGGGAGCAGGTCCGGCGCTTCCTGGAGCAGTACGGCCCGGCGCGCGAAGAGATCGGCAAGACGTGCCTGGTCGGCTGGGACTGGGACGCGCGCCCGGAATGGGCGGTGAAGCAGGGCATCGCCGGCATCGACACGGACCCGGCCTTGCTGGCCGACCTGGGCGTGGAGGTGCGTTCCGCCGTCCGCTTCGATGAGGTAAAGGGCCTCCTCGGCCAGGCCCGCTTCGCTCCGATCTTTCATCGGCCGCTGTTTCGGCATTTGGGCTACGTGACGATCCGCACGTTCGAGACCTTCGAGGCGGACGCCCTCCCCGTGCTCGTCCTGCCGCGCGAGCAGGTGTCGGCGATCTACGGACCGGCAGCGCTGGCCCTGGTGCCGGGCGACGACGTGGCAGCGCACATGCAGGAGGCCCTGCGCCGGCCGGAGCCCTATTGGCAGGCGGTCATCGACACCCGCGCCCACCTGGCGCGCCAGCACTCGCTCGCGCGGCGCTTCGAGGAGATCGCTGCGCTCGCCAGCAAGCGGGGGCGCGGCGGGCGATGAACATCCTGTTCGCGATCGAGTACCGGGGGAACGCCGGCAACACCCACGCCATCTCCAACTTCATCAAGGTTGGCGCGGAGCTCGGCCACAACATCGCGTTCTACGGGCCATCGCAGCCCCAGGTGGTCGATGGCTGGTATCTGCCGCCGGAGATGCAGACCGCCCGCTTCTCCACCGATCTCGACGCCTTCGACCGCATCATCTACCTGTTCGAGTCGAAGCTGCACCACCTGAAGCGGCTCAACGAGGTGGCGATGCTCGGCACCTTTCCGCGCGAGCGCCGCTACATCCTGGACGCCGACGGCCGCTTCAACCCGTACATCGTGGTGGACGGCTACGACCGCAGCCATCGCGACGAGGCCGAGCGCGCCGAGTGGATGGACTACTACGAGGCGCTCGCCGACCGCGTCATCAAGCCGACCATCGCGCCCGCCGACGATCCGCGGGTGACGGCGATCCCCTTCTTCGGGTTCAATCCGGACGAGGTGCTCGATCCGGCCAAGGCCCCGCCCAAGAAGTACGACATCCTGCACGTCGGCCATAACTGGTATCGCTGGAAAGACGTCTCCGGCGAGCTGCTGCCGGCCTTCGAGCAGATCCGCGACCAGGTGGGTGAGATCGCCTTCCTCGGGCTCTGGTGGGACGGCGTGCCGGAGTGGGCGCATGCCATGGGCCTGGAGCCTGCCTACCGCGTCGATACGGAGGCGTTCCGCCGGCTCAATATCCGCGTCGAGCCGCCGGTCAACTATACGGACGTGATCTGGGCGATGAGCTCGGCACGCATCAACATCTTCACCCAGCGCCCGTTCCTGGCGCATGTGAAGCACCTGACGCTGCGGTACTTCGAGGAGTTCTGCGCCGATACCATCCCGCTGCTGATGCTCGAGGACGACCTGGCGGTGGCGGTCTACGGCCCGGCCGGGCGCGAGCTGACCCTGCCGGGGCGGGCGGCCGAGAAGATTCTGGATGCGCTGAAGCGGCCCGACCACTACCGGCAGGTCGTGGAGGACGCGCGCCGCCATATGCTGGCGCACCACTCCTTCCGCCACCGGGTCGAGGAGCTGGTGACGGCGCTGTCCGATTGAGGCGCGCCTGATCCCCTCTCCCCGCTTGCGGGGAGAGGGTTAGGGTTAGGGTGAGGGGCAGCCACAAGGGAAAGCCTATCCGCGAGGAGCGTCCACAGCATTGCGCGAGCCTCGAAGAGAAGACCCGCTGAGAGGTTGGAGCCCCTGGCTGCCCCTCACCCCATCCCTCTCCCCGCTGAAGCAGGGAGAGGGAGGCGCAGGAACCGTGGCATGAAACTCGTCTTCGTCTACTACGCCTACGAGAACCAGGGCAGCTCGCTCGACCTGCAGGGGTACGCCCGCGCCGCCAGGGAGATGGGGCACGAGGTCATCGTCTACGGCGTGCCGAACCCTAAGATCCCCCTCAACTACTCGATCGATCTCGCCGGCGTGGATGCGGTCGTGTTCGTGTTCGAATGGACGACGGATCTGCTCTACGGCGACCGTTTGGATTGGTTGCGCCTTGTTTCCTCGGTGCCAAGGAGCCGGCGCGTGGTGATCGATTGCGACGGCCGCTACAACGATCCGATCAACGTGCACGGCGACTTCAACCACCGCACCGAGGCCGAGAGCATCGCCTACATGGACTTCTGCGACGCGGTGGCCGACAAGATCTACCAGCCGAGCCCCACGCCGTTGCGCCCCAACGTCGGGACCTTCCTGTTCCACATCTACGACCCGGCGTGGGAGGCGCCGCTGGACTTCTCGGCCAAGGATTTCAGCATCGTCTACGTCGGCCATTCCAAGTTCCGCTGGCACGGCATGTCGCAGGTGCTGCGGGCGGTGGAGCCGGTGCGGAGCGAGGTGGGGCGCATCGGCCTGTTCGGCTACGGCTGGGACAAGCAGCCGGACTGGGCCCAGTCCATGCAGATGGAGGACGTTTACCAGGTCGACTACGACTATATGAACAAGTTGCGGGTCGAGGCTCTTCCCCCTATTCCGTTTGCGCAGGTCATCTCCACCATGAGCCGGGGCAGCATCAATCCGGTGGTCTACCGCCCGCTTTTCGAGCACCTGGGCTTCGTGACCTGCCGCACCTTCGAGAACATTGCAGCCGGGACGATCCCGCTGTTCCTGCTCAATACGGATTACGTCCGCAGCGTGTTCGGTGACGATGCGGCGGATAACCTGGTTCTGGCGGGCGACGACCGGCCGCAGCACAAGATCGCCGATGTACTGCGCCGGCCAGGGCACTACGCCGAGATCGTAGAGGGCATACGCAACGACTTCCGCCGGCGCCACACGCCCGAGGCGCGGCTGCGCCGGCTGATCGAGATCGTTCAAGAATGAGCCGTTGGCGGGTTAGCAAGGAATCGATGCCGACCGGAGACAGCGCGCCGAGCCTCGCGCCGCGCGCGGGGGCCCAGCGCATGCGCCTGCGCTACGGTTTCAACGAGGTGGACGGCTGGTGGGACATCGGGCTCGGGCCCCACCGCGAGCGGCTGCGCCACCACCATCGCCTCATGGGCACCGAGGTCGTGCGCGTGTTCGTGTTCGACAAGCCGGTGCCCGACCCGATGGCGGAGTGGGACCTGTTCACGGCCTACATCCAGGCCGTGCTCGACATGGGCGCGGTGCCCATGATCACCTTCGCCAAGTACCATCCGCCCCACGACGACGCGCGCAACCTGCGCACCTACCTGGCGCGCTGCGCCGACGTGGTGTGGGGCTGCCTGGAGCAGTGGGGCGGCGAGAAGGTGCGCCACTGGTACTGGTGCGTCTGGAACGAGCCCAACAACTACCACGTGGGCGGCGGCCTGAGCTTCCCGCAATACAAGCGCATCTACGAGGAGGTGGCCCACAGCGTGTGCCGGTACCTGGAACCCTACCTCGGCGGCCGGAAGGCGCGCATCGGCGGGCCGGCGCTGTGCGGCTTCCAGAACTACTGGCTCGACTGGGTGTCCGGGCTCGTCAACGAGGTGGACCCGACGCTCGTCAGCTTCATCTCCTGGCACCACTACGGCGACTGGCGGCCGGCGGTGCCCAGCGCCAGCGTGGGCTTCGATCTCAAGGGCGACCCCGAGGCGCCGCAAGGGGCCGCCTATCACGCCCTGCTGATGGCCCAGACGCCGCAGTACGAGACGCGGGCTCGGGCCGTGGCCCGCATCATCGGCGAGCGCGACATCGAGAACGTCTGCGGCGAGCTGAACACCGTCGTCCATCACAACCACGCGTTCGTCGCCGGCCTCAACCAGAACGCCTTCGGGGCCGCCTACTATGGCTCCGCCCTCATCCACCTCATGCGCGGCGGCGCCGACCTGGAGATGCGCTGGACCGCGACCGCGCACAACGATGCCTACGGCGTCATGACCCGGGAGGGGGAGCCGACGGCGGCGTGCCTCGCCAAGGAGCTGTTCGCCCAGCACGTCCGCCATGGCGACTGGGTGAGCTTCCCCGAACGGCGGCTCGACAACCCCGACCTCGACGCCGTGGTCTCCCGTCGCGACGGCGGCCCCCTCTCCGGCGTGTTCGTCAACACAGGGGCGCGGCCACAGACCTTGGCGGCTGCGGACTGGGACCAGGAGCTGAAGGGCTGCCGGGAGGTGCTGCGGCTCGACGCCGGTACCGGCGGCCGGATCGTGCGCGAGCCGTTCGACGGGACGGTCCGGCTGGACGGCTACGGTGTTGCAGTCGCCTCGACCGCGCCCAGCGAGGCGATAGCGCCCCTCCGCAGGCCCAGCGCGGGTTGAAGCGGGTTGACTCGGGGTCAGACCCCCGGCCGCTGCCGTGGAGGCTATCCTCGCTCGCCTCGACCAGGGG
>Ga0075421_100009382_pt1 | contig 12058 bp, 12 predicted proteins | sample SoiMetdeltSBSDD5_FD_75292 | JGI IMG/M metagenome (GOLD analysis project Ga0075421, IMG submission 75292) | Bulk soil microbial communities from a Populus tree surrounding site in Tennessee, USA - Soil MetaG P. deltoides SBSDD5 | ecosystem: Environmental > Terrestrial > Soil > Tree plantation...
GTTGGCCGCCACTACTGCAACATGGAATGGGAATTTCCATTCCGCGCTCGAGATACGTGATCTACGTGCTCCTGGCCCCGCTAAAAGTTAAATCCGCATCTCGCTTCCTAATTACGCGCCGGTAACAAGACGCGGAAGGTCGAACCCTTACCGACGGCGCTGTCGACCAGAATTTGACCCCCGTGCAGCTCGACCAGGCGCTTGGTGAGGGCGAGCCCCAAACCAGTGCCTTCGGCCTTGCGGCTGCTGTCCTTGCCGAGCTGCTTGAACTCCTCGAAAAGCAAACCCTGATCCTCGGGCGCTATCCCAACGCCCGTGTCCTTCACCGCGATCTCGACCTTGTCAGTGTCCATGATCGCACTCAAGTCCACCCGCCCGCCGTCGTGCGTGAACTTGACCGCGTTCGAGAGCAAGTTGAGCAGGATTTGCTTCACCTTGCGCTCATCCGCCTGAAAGTCGCCGAGCCGAGGGTCGATGTCAACGCCCAACGTAATGCCGTTGCGCTGCGCCCGCTCGCGAATAAGCGTCACCGCATTCGAGATCGCCGTCGGAAGGTGGAAGCTCGACAGCTCCAGCTCCATACGCCCCGCCTCGATCTTCGAGAGGTCCAGGATGTCGTTAATGAGCGAGAGCAGGTGCTTGCCGGACTCGTGAATGTCTTTCTGGTACTCGAGCTGCTTGTCGTTCAACTCGCCGAACATCTTCTCCATCATCGCCTCGGAGAAGCCGATGATGGCGTTGAGCGGCGTTCTCAGCTCGTGCGACATGTTGGCGAGGAAGTCGGACTTGTGCTTGTTCGCCACTTCGAGCTGCGCGCTCTTCTCCTGAATCTCGCGGACGAGGTGCGCGTTCTGGATCGCAATCACCGCTTGGTCAGCGAAGGTTTTGAGAAGACGAATCGCTTTCTCGGGGAAATCTCCGCCGGCAGCACGCCCCACGAAGATCGCACCGACGCCGCGACCCTCCCAAATCATCGGCGCGAAAATCACTGATCCGATGCCGGCGGTGGCGGCGGTGCGTCGCAGAATGTCCGGAACGTCCAATCCGCCGGCGACGTCCGAGAAATGCACCACGGTGCGCCCTTGAATCGCCCTGCCCGTGCCCGAATTGTTATTGACCGGTATTGGATAATTGCTCTCGAACTCCTCGCGATTGGGGCCGAGGTAAGCTGCGAGGCGCCCAAGCCCATCATCCCCGACGAGGTTAATACCCATCTGATGGCCTTCGAACAGCCGCTGACAACTATCGAGAATCTTACCGAACACGGGCTTGGTATCGGCGATTGAACTCGAGATCGTGCCTAGCACCTCTGCAGAAGCCTTCTGCTGTTCGAGCGCCTCCTTGGTCTCGTTGAATAGCCGCGCGTTCTCGATCGCAATCACCGCCTGGTCGGCGAAGCTCTTGAGCAGCGCGATCTCCTTTTCGCTGAATGGCCCGGGCAACTCGCGCGACACCCAGATGACGCCGATCGCCTTGTCGCGCGACATCATCGGCGCGTAGAGGGACGCGCGGTTACCTCTCGCACGGTTCCCCTGGCGCGCGGCCTCGGGTACGCCGTCGGCTTCCGAGTCTGGGATATGGACGACTCGGCGCTCAACGATGGCGAGTCCCGAACCGGAATTGCGGTCAACGGGGAGGGGAAACACCTTCTCGAAGTCCTCGCGCCCCGCGCCTTGATAGGCCCCGAGATGAATCATGCCGTCTTCGCCGAGCACGTTGATCCCTACTACCCTGCCGGCGAAAAGCCGCTCCGTGCTCCCGAGAATCTTTTCGAACACGGGGCTTGTATTCGCGATCGAGCTGGAAATGGTGCCGAGCACCTCCGCCGAGGCCTTTTGCTGCTCGAGCGCCTCTTTCGTCTCGTTGAACAGGCGTACGTTCTCGATTGCGATGACGGCCTGGTCGGCGAACACCTTGACGAGCTCAATCTGCTTGTCCGGGAGCGGCCCGGATTCGGCGCGAGACACGCCGATCGCCCCAATCGCTTCGCCTTCGCGCAGCAGCGGGACTGACAGGAAGCTGCCAGCCCCTATTCGTCGGCTCAAGTCCTGTTTGAGGTCGGAGTCCCTGTCTGCGTACGGAATGTGCACTACGGCTCGTTCGAGAACCGCACGCGCGGACGGGGTATCGCGTCCTGGAGGCCTCGGGTAGAGCTGAGCTGTAGGCGCGCTGCTGCCCGGCCGGGCGTTGTGCTCCGCTGCCAGGTGGATCAACTCGCCGTCGAACCGTACAACGAGCGCGTAGTTTCCGCCGCAAAGCTCGCTCGTCTTGCGCGCGACGGCTTCGAACACCGGCTGAACGTCGCTGGGCGAACTCGAGATCACGCGCAGAATGTCCGCCGTGGCGGTCTGCCGCTCGAGCGCTTCCTTCGCCTCGTTGAACAGGCGTACGTTCTCAATGGCGATCACCGCTTGAGCGGCAAACGTCTGGAGCAACTGTTCCTGTCGTTTTGAGACCGGCCCGGGATTCGGCCACACGACAGCAATGACGCCGATCGGCTCGCCGCTTCGCAACATTGGCACGGCGAGAACACGCCGCCATGACCCTGTTATCGCAAAACGGTGATCGTATGCGGGATCGGCGAGGGCATCCTTTACCTTTACAGTAGCCCTAGCGAGGATTGCTCGGCCCGACGCATGCCGCTCGTCTGGCCGCGTTGGGTACGTGTCGGCGAGGATCTTCCGTAACTCGACACTGTTGGTAGTGGTGGCGACGAGATGCAGTTGCTCACCGTCATAGCGATAGGCGTTGGCGAACATACCGCCGCAGAGGGTGACGGCGTTACGAACAATCGTGTCGAACACCGGCTGAGCATCGGTTTGCGACTCCGCGATTACCCGCAGGATTTCGCTGGTCGCCCGCTCTCGCTCCAGCGCCTCCTTGCGTTCCGCACGTTCGCGACCCAGGCTTCGACGCCGACCCTCGGTGGTCTGTTGTCCAGACCGAGAGCGCTTCTTCGGCGAGGCCTGTCTGCGCCGTCCGCCCACCGTGAGCCTCCTCAGGAAACCGCAACAGCCAAAAAGCCTCGTCATCCTACGCCAATCGTTCGCGCCGAATAAGACTGGCACTGGCGGAAAGATCGATCCGAGCGGGTGCGGATACAAATTCAGGAAGAACAAGGCCCGCGGCCAGGTGCTTGAGTGGGAGCACGTCGTGCCGGCGGCATTTTTTGGCCAGCATCGGATTTGTTGGCGCAAAGGACACGCGAAGTGCGTGAAGGCGGACGGCACAGCATTCAAGGGGCGCGCGTGCTGTGTACGCGTAGATCGAACATTCAGACGTATCGAGGCCGATCTACATAACCTCGCGCCAGCCGTTGGCGAATTCAACGGCGATAGAAGCAATCTGCCGTACGGATTAGTGGCAGGCGAGGTGCGCCAGTATGGCGCGTGCAACTTTGAAATAGGCGGCAAACCTCGAGTAACCGAGCCTCGGGAAGAGGTTCGCGGCGATGCTGCTCGAGTCTGGCTCTATATGTCCGGTACGTACAACATCAAGCTAACCGCTGCACAACGCGCAATGTTTCAGGTGTGGTCGCAAGCCGATCCAGTCGATAGCTGGGAGCTGTTGCGCGATACGCGCATAGAGGCGGTGCAGGGGAATAAGAATCCGTTTGTGAGGTAAAAGAAACGCCCTCCCACCTCAAACGGCTCTAATAGCGCCTGAGCGATGGGAAGCCGATAGGCAAAGCCTGTGGGGTCGGAACTACGGATCTTGCAATGGTCCTCGCCTATTTCGCCTACGCCGCATCCGTTGGTCAGGCTTGGATCCGCGCAGCTACAACTCGGCCGAAGAGAAACACCACGGCGGCTGCCACCAGGCTGGCTATTCCACCCAACCAACTTGCAAGAAGAAATCCTGAGCAAACGGCGAGTAAGGAAAGCAGCAAATAAATGCTGAAACAAACGGGTTGTCCCATCCAGTAGTCCAGGGCGGGTCCGACGATCGTTTTATCAGCTTTTAACCACCGCCATCCTTCGGATATCTCGACGGCAACAACATAGCCTGCTAGCACGACCTTTTGATATCCGGCTTCGATGTGCCTCTCTGGACCTAGCATAGCCTTTTCCTCGCTTAATGCAGAGATCACGACGCGAACCACCCGGGTCCACTTGCGCTGCTATTTTTGCAATGCCGCCGCGACTGCGCAACTAGGCGCGCGACTTCTTAAACTGCTCCAGCGTCAGGACCGCAACCTTCATCTTGCATTGGCTATTGGTCACTACCAAGCGGCTGGGCGTGTCTTCTTGTCGACGGCGGATTCTGTTGAAAGTCTTGCGCACATCGGTTTCGAAGCTTGGTGTGTACTTGAAGGATGAATCGAAGACGCTTTTCATAAACCCCTCCTTGTTCCAGCACTCTCAATCACCACCGTCCAGTTCTCAAGTCACAGGATCTTGATTCGCGTGTCGCAACGCCTCTACACCGCGAGCTGTCCAAGGATTGATAACCCACTCATACCTAGAACGCTGAGCTTGTCGGTAGCCTCTACCCGGTGCAGGATTCGGGCGCGATTAGGGCGCCTCGGCATAAGTCCGACCCGGCGCCGATACCACCTTGGGAGTGGCGACAGGCCAAAGGCAAGTTCGCGCACGCCTATCGCCGAAGCCGCAAAGATCGAAGGCACTCTCGAAGTCCACAAATCCCCGGGCTCGACAAGCAGCGTTCAGCGGTCGCCACCGCAGTCCTAGCCGGGCGTTACGTCGAGACGTCGCTCGAGTTGCTGCGCGTGGTGCATTTAAATGGATGCACGGAATATGAGGTCCTGCAGGCGCTTGGCGAGGCTCTGCCCGCAGCATGGCATCACATTTCTTTTTCAGGAACACCGCGTCGGCCCGACGACTTGCGAAGGTAGTCGTCTTTCGCTCTGGACAAACGTGAGCGGCTAAACACGAGCAGGTTTTGGCAGCGCCCAGGATCTTCGAAGCAAAATCGGTAAGCGGATCACGTCGTCGCTTGGCTCGTAGAGTGGCGTCGCCCAACTTGTGATCAATCTAACGGCGCGCTGCTCGTTCGTTTGCTAGGGTTTCAGTTCGGGTGATCTAGCAAATGGACGAATACAAATTGCATCGCAGGGTCCTGCCGAGCCGCGCAACTCGCGTAATCGAAGTATTAGCCGCACTCGCCTTCGTTCTAGTTGTCATTCTGCTCTTGCGGTAGCGATCAGCCCGCAGCGCCGGAGCTCGTGCGGCCGGGGCCGCTTTAGGCCCGCTCCCTGCCGATGTCGGGCCTTCTTTCTTTCAATCGTTCATTGAGCGCGTAATCTTCGCTTTTCTTATTTTACGGCGTTCTCGGCGCTGCCTGAGTCCCTCGCGCTGGTTGGCGAGTAGGATGCCCTGCTCCCGAACGATCAGCGCAACTAGCCTATCGAACTCGATGCAACTCGGCTCCTTTCGACCGGCCACGTAGTCCTGGAAGTCAAGTTCCGAGCACTGCAGGCATTTCCTTACCGCTTCCGAATCGCCCAACAGCCATAACGCCATGACCGCAAGCCGTGATGCCGTGTTCGGAAGTTCAGGCGGAACCATGCAAACACGTCAACGCGAACGCGTTGCATTGGTTGACCGCCGTCGGCTACGCGGGCTCGACCACGCGCCCTACGAACCTGTAGATACGAACGTCGGGCATCTCCCGACACACGCCGCGGTTACGCTTTAGCCCTGCAACCGTTGCGTAGATCAATCACGCGGAGGAAAACGTCCACTGGCGGACGATCCTTTCCCTCGGCCCATCGCAATAGATCGTCGGGATCCACGTCGAGCATAAGAGCCAAGTCCACGAGACCGAAGTACTCAACCAACTGCAAAATCGTTGCCGAGAAGAATTGATTACGCAGCACCATGCGAGTGGAAAACGCAATGCGTGTGCCATGCTGCAGCGCCGCTCGGATCACAGGACGGCCATGCCGGTTGCTCCAGCCCCTCAAGCGGCAACGGGCGACTCGGCCAGTGCGCTCCACTCAACGTGACACACCGATACGCTCGCTGCCGCACTCCGAGTCGGTGTCCGTAAGCCGTCCGTAAGCCGCCGCGCCGTGCCCTGAAGGCGCGCCGCATAGTGATCACTTCTATCGCGAGGACCCTTTGGTTGCTGTTGGCAGCCAGCTGCTCATCTCGATTTCACCATTAACTGCCAGTGGTCACTCGACCCAGGTCTCTCGTGCGTCGTCATCTTGCAGCCGCTGTGGCGGAGATGGCCGGATTTTGTTGCGGGATCCGCCGCGGCGCCTATAGCGGCGCAACTTCCCGCCGATACGCATGCAACGCGCGGCAGGCGAACGGGTTAGCGTCGCGCTACCGGTATGACATTTGCGAACAACTTCACGCGCACTCGCAACGGCGCAGTAAGAATTTGTCAGTAGGACAATCATCACTACGTGCCGGAGTGGCACGCGCCGCCGTAAAACATCGCAAACCAGACAATTCGACCGCGCGGAAGTGCGAGCCTGACGTCTACCGTGCCGTGACTAATTTCGCTACTGAGGACGGCGCGAGTGGACAAACCTACCCCGGCTCTTCTCCTGGCCCAGCTGAGAGAGCTCGAAGTTCTACTTCAATCCCTGACTGGGGCGCACGACGTAAAGCACGTAAACGCGCTGCTTATGTTCATTGCGCGCGGAGCGCCAAACCCGTCTATTCGCGGCTTAGCGATGCTCGCCATGGCCGAGGTCAACACGCTAAGGCGCAACCTCGTGGAGCAGGACCGCCGCAAGCTCGACCGGGTGCTACACCAGCTACGCGCCGCTATTGAGGAAGTGGAGAAGCAAGCGGGTTGAGACGACCGCCGAGCAGCGGACGGACGCTCTCCAACCGTAAAGAATCATCAACGCCGGTATCGGCGCGGCGTGGCATCCCTTACAGTGAGGCAGTTCTTCACGCCCCTGGACAATGAATACGACGATTCTGGTGATGGATGACGACGAGTGTGTCAGGGAGCTCTTCTACCTGCACCTGTCGAATGCTGGTTACGAAGTGCTGCTGGCCGAGGACGCCATCGTTGCCGGCAACCACCTGCTGGAACACAGCGTAGACCTCTTGCTTGCCGACATCGAAATGCCTTTCATGGACGGGCTGGACCTCGTGGCGGCGATCCGCAACGACCCGCGGTGCGCCTTGCTTCCGGTGGTGTTCTTGACCTCGCACGGCGAGCATGAGGAGCGCGCCAAGGAGCTGGGCGCGGTGGCTTACATGAGGAAGCCGGTGCGCAAGGAGCAACTCCTCGCGCTCGTCGCGGAGCACGCCGGCCAACGGCGCGTGCTCACCGCCTAGCTGCAGAGCGACTCGCGCGGCGAGATCGGGCAGCGCGATGTAGAGCTGCACGACGTCCGTGTCGACGTCGAGCACGCTGCCCATCGTCTTCCGCGATCAGGATGCGCAGCTTTCTGGAATCGGACATGTTGTTCTGCGTTGGTGAGCCGAATGTCGTCGGATCATGACAAGGATTTCGCTGAGGCCGTGACTTAGCGCGCCGCGGTTTTCCGGGAGAATCCGAAAGATGACAAGAATGTCAGGGTGGCTACAGCTTTCCGGGCGGTCTGGCAGGGACATGCGGGCGATCGAGCGCCCCGGCGCGCAAGGCGAGCCCGGGAAGGCGCCGAGCAAGCTTCGCATCATCGTCGCCGACGACGACCGTGATCAGGTCTTGACGCTGATGACGCTGCTGCGCGATGAAGGGCACGAGGTGCAGGGCTTGTTCCGCGGCAAGGAGCTGGTGAATGCGGTGAAGGAGTTCCGGCCCGACGTGCTGGTCCTCGACATCAAGCTGCCGGACGCGAGCGGCTTCGAGATCGCCGAGCAGATCCGCAGGCGCTTTGGAAATCGAGCGCCGCTGCTGATTGCGATGAGCGGCGTATTCAAGAAGGGCGTCGACCGGATTCTCGCCGAGATGGTCGGCTTCGATCACCATCTCACCAAGCCGTTCGACTTCGATACCCTGCTGGAGCTGATCACGCCGCTGACCCTGCCCCGCCGGCGCGATAACTAGGGCTTCAGGTTATCCGCTTGTCCGGATCCTTGACCTGACCTCGGCAGCGGCGCAGGCTGCCTTCAGGAGGGTCTGTGCCGCAAGACTTGGCGAAAGCGGTACCGCTCCACGTCGCTGCGTCGGTCGTGCACCAGCAGTTGTCCGGTTCACTGCAGGAGGCGGACGAACGCTACGCCGCGGTGCTCAACAGCACCGCGCTCGCGCTGAGCCACGTGGCGGATATCTATTACGTGGACGCCCAGGGCCGCAACGTCAAGATTCCCGCTGAGGAGCTCGCCCTCGGCCTGTTCGAATCGGGCGCGAAGCTCTTCCGCACGCGCTCGGGAAACGTATACGAGTCGCTCTCGATGCGGCGCGACGACCTGGCCGACGCCATCGTGATCCTCAAGAAAGCGCGCGGCTAGGCCGACGCCTAGGTCGGCAGGCGCTGCGGGTCGTTCCAGAGCGGCAGGCAGTGGTGCGCGGTTTCGAACTCGCGCAGCAGCTCGCGGTGCCGCAGGTCCGCGTCCTCGACGATTTCCCAGCTGCAGCGCGTTCCCCGCAGTTGTTCCGTCGTACCGCTCCACTTGCGCGCCGCGAACTGCGCGCTGAGCGCGTCGCGGATAGTTGCCGCGCCGCCCGAAGCCTTGCCGAGGTAGATCACGCCGCCGTTCTGCCACAGCGCGAACACGCCCGTGGTCGCGGGCGCGGCTTCGATCAGCGGCTCGGTGAACGGCAGGCTCTGAAAATTGAACTTGGTGGACACAGTCCGCCCCCTCATCTCTAGGGCCCCGAGTCTACGCCGATTCGCCCCTGTTGCAGCGCGGAAGCCGCTTGTGCTGGCGCTCGAATTCGCGCAGCAGCTCGGCTTCGCGCAGCGGCGGGTTGCTGGAGATTTCCCAGCCGTAGTGCGTCGCGGCCTTGGTGCAGCGGTTGCCGCCGTCGAGATGCTCGAGCAGGCAGGACTGGATCGTCGCGCTCTCGCCGCGCGCGTGTCCGTAATAGATCAGCTCATCGTTTTCCCAGAGAGCGTAGACGCCCGGATCTCCGGGGGCGCCCGTCACCATGAGGCGCGTGAGGGCATAGCGAGGGCTTGCGATCGGCATTTTTTCCCTTGCGAAAAAGCTTACACCAACGCCGCCGCGCTCCGCCTAGTAGAGGTCCGGCGAAAAGTGTCATCGATCTACGACAGTCGCGCTGGTACGCGTGTTGCTCGGAAAGCGTATCCACCCATTCGATGAGGATCGAGTGCCCATCAAACCGAACGGCACGTTGTGCGCCATTAGGGAGCAGATCGTCGAGGACCTGGCGAGCGGACTGGTGCTTCAGTTCGAATGCCAGAACGGCAGGACGCGCCTGGTGATCGCGGGTCGGGCGCTGCCGTTCGGCAACCGCGAGATCATCTTCGATAGCGACGGCAAGGAAGCCGCCGCCGGCACGCTCGTCGGCGAATTCCGCCGCCCTTCCTGGCTGAAGGAAGTCTAAGCCGCCTTGTTATAGCGCGGCCGGCGGCCGAATCGCCGCTCGTGCTCGCTGAGCAGCTCGGCCTCGCGCGCCGCGGGATCCGCGCAGACCTCCCAGCTGTAGTGGGTGGCGCGGTTCGGCCGCTCGTAGTAGTGGTCGAGCAGCGTTGAGCGGATGGTGCTGCCGTCGCCGATGGATCGTCCGTAGTACACGATCTCCTCGCCGTCCCACAGCGTGAACACGCCGCCCTGGTCGGGCGCGCCGGCGATCACGATGCGCGCGAAACGGTAGCGGCGCCCCGCGCCGCCGGCGCCCGTCAGCCAGCGCAGCGCGGCGCGCTCGTCGCGGAACGCGCGCAGGTTCACGCCCTGCTGGCGCGCCACCATCTCGATGTACTCGTTCGCCGCGTTGACTTCGTGCGTGTCGCCCAGGACCGCGATCTGGCATTCGGCCGAGAGCAGCCCGCGGGCGTAGCCGTTCGCCTCCAGGCCGTATTCCTCCGGCCTGAACACGGCACGCGACTGCCGCAGCGAGATCAGGATGCGGGGGACGTGGTGCTGCTGGCAGGCCGCCTGCACCGCGAGCAGGAACTCGCGCATCTGCTCGGCGGTATCGCGGCCGTGCAGCTCCGCGTGCAGGTATCCGTCCCGGCGCTCGATGGCGTAGCGCATCTACGTCAGCAACTGGCGCAGCCACTCCTTGGCATCCGACGGCGTCCCGGCCGGCAGGTTCATGCAGCGGTCGCGCATGTTGCTCAGCACGTGCTCGATCATCCCGCCGCGGTGCTCCGGCGCCAGCGTGTCGAGCGCGCGCGCGAAGGCATGCGCGAAGTGCGTCTTGTCGACCACGCCGCGCTCGTGCAGCGTCTCGATCAGCACGATGTTCGCCGCCGCGAGGCCGGCGAGGGTCTCGAGCAAAGAGTCGAACTCCCGAGTCAATGGATTCCCCTTCGGCTCAGGCGTGCTGCTGCTCCTGCAACGCGCGCCAGAGGGTTGCGAGCAGCACGTCGACGTTGACCGGTTTCGCGACGTAATCGTTGGCGCCGGCCTCGATGCACTTCTCGCGGTCGCCGAGCATTGCCTTGGCGGTGACCGCGACGATCGGCAGCCGGCGGTAGCCCTCTAGGCTGCGGACCATGCGAATGGTGTCGAGGCCGTCGAGCCCCGGCATCATGACGTCCATCAGCACGAGGTCGACGTCGTGCTGGTGCTTGAGCGCCTCGATCGCCTCCTTGCCGCTGTCGGCGTGCATCACCCGCATGCCGTGGGTCTCGAGCGCGCTCGTCATCGCGAACACGTTGCGGATGTCGTCGTCGACCACCAGCACCTTGCGCCCGGCAAGCCCTTCGTTCACCTGCGGCGCAAGCGCCTCGGCGTCGTCGTCGGATACCGGGGCGGGATGCGCGTTCTCCTGCGGCGTCTTGTGTCGGTCGTGTTCCGGCGCCCTTGCCGCATCTCCCGAGGGCTCGTAGTCGAGCGGCAGGTAGAGGGTGAACGTGCTGCCCTGCCCCTGCGTGCTCGAGACGCGGATCTCGCCGCCGAGCAGGCGCGCGAGCTCGCGGCTGATCGACAGGCCCAGGCCGGTGCCGCCGTATTCGCGGCTGGTGGAGCCGTCGGCCTGCTGGAACGCCTCGAAGATCAGGCGCTGCTTGCTCGGCGGGATGCCGATGCCGGTGTCGACCACCGAGAAGGCGATCGCCGGGCTGGTGCGGTCGAGGACCGGGTGGCCCATGCTCCAGCCCGAGGTGGCCGGCTCGATCCGCAGCCGCACCTCGCCCTTGGCGGTGAACTTGAACGCGTTCGACAGCAGGTTGGTGAGGATCTGCTGCAGGCGCTTGCCGTCGGTCTGCATCGCCGGCGGCAGCTTGGGCGAGATCTGGACGTTGAATTCGAGGCCCTTGTCCGCCGCCATCTGGCGGAAGGTGCGCTCGACCGAGTCGGTCACCTCGTCGAAGCGCTCGCCGGCGATGTTGAGGGTCACCGTGCCGGACTCGATCTTCGCGAGATCCAGGATGTCGTTGATCAGCGCGAGCAGCTCCGCGCCCGACGAGTGGATGGTGCGCGCGAACTCGACCTGCTTCGCCGTGAGGTTGCCGCCGACGTTGTCGGCGAGCAGGCGCGCCAGGATCAGCAGGCTGTTGAGCGGCGTGCGCAGCTCGTGCGACATGTTGGCGAGGAACTCCGACTTGTAGCGCGAGGACAGCGACAGCTGCTCGGCTTTCTCCTCGAGCGCGGCGCGCGCCTGCTCGATCTCGCGGTTCTTGAACTCGACCTGGTGCATCTGGTCCGAGAGCTGGCGCGCCTTCTCCTGCAGCTGCTCGTTCGCCGAGCGCAGCTCGTCCTGCTTGGACTTGAGCAGCGATTCCGACTTCTGCAGGTTGAGCGCCTGCTGCTCCAGGCGGTCGTTCGTCTTCTTGAGCTCCTCCTGCTGGCTCTGCAGCTCGGCGGTGAGCGACTGCGACTGGTGCAGCAGGTACTCGGTCTGCATGTTGGCCGCGATCGTGTGCAGCACGACGCCGATCGACTCGGTGAGCTGGTCGAGGAAGGTCTGGTGGATCTCGCTGAACTTGGAGAACGAGGCGAGCTCGATCACCGCCTTCACCTGGCCCTCGAACAGCACCGGCAGGATGATG
>Ga0075421_100009385_pt1 | contig 12058 bp, 9 predicted proteins | sample SoiMetdeltSBSDD5_FD_75292 | JGI IMG/M metagenome (GOLD analysis project Ga0075421, IMG submission 75292) | Bulk soil microbial communities from a Populus tree surrounding site in Tennessee, USA - Soil MetaG P. deltoides SBSDD5 | ecosystem: Environmental > Terrestrial > Soil > Tree plantation...
TATGCAAATCAAGCGTGGAGGTTATGCTCAACGCCGAGCGCCGCACCGCTTCCAACAAGGCTGCGCGGTGCTGCGCTTCTTCGAACAGCGCAACGTATTCAATCGCAAGCGCGGCTTGATCCCCCAGTAAGCGCATCAAGCGGACTTCTGCTTCGCTAAAGTTGCGTGATTCAGCGTAGCCAACTTCCATCACGCCGACTATTCGATTCTGAATCTTGAGCGGCAGTCCGATCACGGCTCGCTGCCAGCCGGGGTGAATCCGTGCTAGTGTCGGGTCGCTCTTGATATCCGTGATAACAATGGTTTCGCCCAAACGAGCGACGGAATAGGCGAGACCATCGGGGGTGGCTTTCCAGACGGGATGATCGATGGGGCCAGTCTCATCGGCGGCGGCGGCAAACGCGAGATAATCGTTCTGATAGCAGTAGATGTGAGCCGCCCGCGCCCCATCGAGCAGCGAGAGCATCCCTTCGAGGATTGTGCCGAGGACTGCTGGCAGATTCAGGCTGGTGGCAATGCTGGGGCTGGACTGTTGAATTGCGGGCAGCATAGTCGAGCCGCGCACTTGGTGACGCTCCAATGCTTCGATGGTGCGTTTGAGCGACTCGACTTCCTGTTCAAGTTGTTCAATCCGGCCCTGATCAGTCATCTCGATCATTACCGCAAATTCCTATGTCGCGATGACTACCCGGAGTACGATGTATCGAGCATATATGGCAGCCACAGAATAAAAATAAAAACGGTTACATAGTGATATTACATTACAGTTTTCCGAATCGCGCAAGGCGCAATATGTCATATTACGTCATAACTAATTTAGCTTGATCTTGCGTGTCGCAGGGTTAAAATCCGTGAGGTATTGTTGTGAGCTAGCGCAGGCTGTCACGGTCTGCTTTCATGGAGAGAATTGCAGAACATGCCTTCGTCAAATGGGAATCACGGAAGTAAGAGCAACGGCCATTACAGCGAGCAGCCGGGTGCGCTAAAACGCCCGCTTCGAGAGAACGTCGCAATTGCGATTGACGGCGGCGGGATTCGTGGAGTCGTCGCGGCACGGGCGCTGATCGCGCTGGAAAAGGCGCTCGGCAAGCCAATCCATCAGGCAGCGAACCTTGTCGCTGGGACTTCTACGGGGGGGATCATCCTCGGCGCGGTGGCAATGGGCATGGACGCCACAACGATTCAGGATTTATACTGCGAGCGCGGACCGAAAATTTTCCGCAAAAGCTGGCGCACCCTACCGATGCTCAAGTATTTGGTGCGGTATCGCTACAATGGGCAGGCGCTCCAAGAAGTGCTGAAGGAAATGTGGGGCGATGCGACAATGGGTGAGCTACATCAGCGCCGCCCCGACTTCCATTTGATCCTCACGTCAACAGATATTCTTGCCAACACGACCCGGCTGATCAAATCGTATAAGCGGCGGTACGCCAACTGGACTCTGCGTGACGTGGTTATGGCAAGCTCGACGCTGCCAAGCATCTTCCCGGTCTTCGAGCACGACTACTACAGTTCTCCCAATGATCCGCCGGAAGAACACTGGCTGCCCAAGAAGCGCTACTGGGTCGATGGCGGCGTCGGCCTCTACACCAATCCCTGCTACACTGCCGCCTACGAGATCGCGTTCTGTCTGCGGTCGCAGGGATGGCGACTGGACAACACGACGCTGATCAGTATTGGTACAGGCCGCAATCCGATGGATAAAATCTGGGCGAAGAGGCTGCGCGGCCTGCGGGGAAAACTCCGCAATCCGAAGATGCTATGGGGGCCGGAGTGGGTGTTCCCTTCGATTGACACGTTCTGCCTCGACGCGACGCGCCAGAACGTGAGGCTGGTGCAGCATTTCTTCAGGGATGCGGTTGTAGAGCGTACAGGCGACCCGGACTCAGGGCTGGACTTCCGCCGCTATAACATCGCCCTACCCGAACAGGTCGAGATGGACAATGCCGATGCGATTCCCCTGCTCAGCGAATATGGAGATAAGTTAGGCCAGATGATCCTTAACGATCAGCAGGAGGATATTTCCGGGTTTTCGTGCGGCGGGCCATTCACATGGACGATGCGGAACCCGGAGGAAGATCCGATGGTAGCAGTTTAACAGCGGCTGATAGCCGATAGCGAATGGCGGATGGCAAACGACAGAAAAGCAGGAGAGCAAGAAAGCAAAAGAGCAATAAGAAACCGCCCGAACTTACACCGGGCGGTTTTGTTTTACGCGGAGGGATTATTCGGCGGCGGGTTTGGTCTCGGAAGAAGCGTGGCTGTGCATTCCATGCGTGACATGGCGGTACACATAGTAGGCCAAACCTACAATGATGATAATGGCAATCGGGATGTCGAACGGACGCATGATGGCGCGTAATTCTTCCCAGTTCGCCCCGAAGAAGTATCCACCGAGCGCCAATGCACCGCACCACAGGAACGATCCAGCGAAACCAAGTGCAGTAAAGCGCCAGAAGGGAACATGCAGCACCCCCGCCGGGAAGGAAATAAACGTGCGGACAATGGGCAGCATGCGGGAAAGGAACGCCGTCCAATCCCCCCAGCGCTGATACCAATGCTCGGCGCGGTCGATGTCCTCGTGGGCAACCATGATGTACTTGCCGTAGCGCTCGACAAGCGGACGACCGCCATAATAACCCAGCGCGTAGCTGATCACGCTGCCAACCGTGCAGCCAACTGCTCCCATTAGCCCACCGAGCAGCGCTGCCGTGATCCACGTGCCGCCGCGAGCCTGAACCAGCAGCCAGCCGGCCAGGGGCATGGTCACTTCAGAGGGGATAGGGATATTGCAGCTTTCAAGCGCCATAATCACGACCACCCCTGCCCAATCAATCGTGTGAAAGAGATTGGTCAGGAAAAGGATGATCGCTTGTTCCCATGCATGTGGCATGTAATTCACCTCAACAATCAATGGATTTCACCCCGAAGGGTGGTTTGTGCTGAATAAAAAGCTCGGCGAGTATAACAAGCGGCTTCCCGCCTCGGCAACAAGAGTGGAAAGGGCAGCAGATGGCTGATGGCAACTTTGCCCTTTACGTAAGATCGAGACTGGATGATAATCGAGGTGAGGCAGGAGGGATCGATGGACAACGCTATCAGCATTACTGCGAATGAGGTGCGTACGCATGTGATCTGCGAGGGGCACGGCAGGCCCATCGTCATGCTGCATGGATGGGCTGCGACCAGTGAATGTTGGAAGCTGAACATCGAAGCGCTGCGATCTAACTATCAGGTGATCGCGCCTGATCTGCCGGGTCATGGCAACACCGAGGGCGGCATGCGCCGCTACGATCTCGACTTCTACGTGGGCTGGCTGCGCGATCTGCTGGATCAACTTGGGGTCGAGCAAACTGTGTTGATTGGCAACTCGCTCGGTGGAGCAATCATCCTCGCCTTTGCTTTGGCCTACCCCGACCGCGTGACCCACCTAGTCCTTGTCGATGCGCTTGGGGCAAGTGGCAAGATTCCGTTCAGCACCGCGCGGCTGGTCGCGCTGCGCCTCCCTTATCTGATCGGGGTTGTGCTCAACTGGCGCTTCACGACCTCGATTCTGAATTATGTCAGGGGCATGGTATTTGTCGATCCGTTAGAGCAGCAGGAGATTATCGTGGACATGGCGCGGGCCAATGCCAAGCAGGGATTCTGGTATATCTGGTCAGGGCTGCGGGTGCTTGTCGGTGATTTCCTGCTGCGGAGCAAAGGGCGGGATTTCGCGAAGCGGCTCAGCACGATTACTGTCCCAACCTTGATTGTGTGGGGGCGGCACGACGGCTTGATCCCCGTCAGCCATGCCTACGCCGCCGCCGAAAATATGCCCGCCGCACAGCTTGAAATTTTCGAAGACAGCGCGCATCTGCCTTTTTTGGAAGAACCGGAAGGATTTAATAAGATGTTGAAGGAATTCCTTAGACCTTCAAAGAAAAAGACTAATTCACCGCAGAGGCGCAGAGGACGCAAAGGAAAACAATAAATTATCGATGGACTTTTCTAAGTGGTTTGTGCTTACATTGCTCTTGCTATTGCGTGACAACTAACTCATCACTCAAAACTTATCACTGGTTTGTCGAGGAGACAGTCGTGGATACCACTACACAGATGGATCGCATTAACCTATTAGGGGCAGATGATCTCAAGAAATTCATCAATTCGGAGGCAACCGACGCGGAGTTAATGGACTATTGGGGGAAGCATGCTGCGAGTGTGCGCGATTTCGCGGCAGCGAAGGAGGCCGCCAGCAAGAAGGGCGATTCCCTAATCGTGCTGCTGCCGGGGGTGATGGGTTCAACCCTCGAAGATAACGGCGATTTCCCGCAGCTTTTGTGGATCAATCCTCTTGCCTACGTGCGCGGGCAGATAAATCGCCTTGATCTCGATCTAGATGGCATGCAGCCTGCATCACGAGGAGTTAACGTGCAGGTGCGCGGGCTGATGTGGATTGTCTATGCGAAGATGCTGCTGGCGCTGCAAGCCAACCACGAAATTGTTACGTTCCCCTACGATTGGCGGCTGGCAACCTGGAGTGTGGTCGGTAACCTCAAGCGATTCATCGACGATCAGCTTGCAAAGAGCCAGTTCAATAAAGTTACGCTGGTGGGGCACAGCCTCGGGGGGCTGCTGGCGATGGATTATGTGACCGATCCGACCACCTGTGACCACGCGGAGAAGGTCGTCAAGCGGGTGATCACGCTCGGCACGCCGTTCCGGGGCGCGCTGCCAGCCGTGACGTTTTTAGCGCGCGGCGGTCAGGATGATATTAAACTCAAGATCATCGAAGGGCTGAACAGTCAAAATAATGTCCTGCAAATGCTGCGCACCTTCCCCAGCATGTATCAAATCCTGCCCGCACCGAAGGGATTATACGATGGCTGGGACCCGATTCCGGGGTCGAACATCTGGAACCCTATTACTTGGTCGCAGCTTGAAGTGCCAATCAACGTCATGCATCTTCAACGCGCCCTTGAGCATCACAAGCGGCTCGCGGCAGCAGACCCGCAGGTCGATGTGTACTGCGTGGCAGGAGCGCTCTACAACACCCCCTTCGGATTGGATGGCGATCTGCTGAGGGGGATGCTCAAGCGTGCATGGGATGGCGCTGACAGTGGCGACGGAACAGTCGCGACTCTCTCCGCGAAGTTCCGAGGCCGCCCAACTTATTATGTCTATGAGATTCACACCGAACTGGTGCTTGAGCGTACGATCATCGACGCTATTGTGGATTGGGTGGAAGAACGTGAGCCAATCCGATTGGTGAGCCGCCTCGAAGACGTGGTGCGTCTCGACATGCCGATGCGCGGCGTATTGTCCGCCGAGGGCCAAGCCTTCGTCAGCCCCGACGAGATCGCACGGAAGGCGCAGCAGGATATTCCACTGGCCCATGAGGAATTACGAACGCTGGCGAGCGTGATGTGACCCCACCCCAAACCCCCTCCCCGACTTCAGGGAGGGGAATTGGTAGAGAAGATTGGATGATGATTCTTCTCAAGTATTTAGGCGTGGCGGGGTGGCAGATCGAAGCGGAGGGATCGAGCCTGCTGATCGATCCGTACTTCACGCGGATTTCCTTGCGGACTCTATTGGTCGGGCGGGCCATCCCAGATACCGAAGTCATTCGCCAACATACACCGCGTGCCGATTTCATTCTGGTGACACATCCCCACTACGACCACATCATGGATGTGCCAGATGCGGCACAGATCACCGGAGCGCCGGTTTACGTATCACCGCAGGGCTGCGACCTGCTGCGCATCCTGGGCACACCTGACGCGCAAATCTGCCAGATGCTGCCAGGTGATTCGCTGACACTTGGGCGGTTTAAGGTGGAAGTCTACGAATCTAGACATCGTAGGGTATTCGGCAGTATTCCATACTATGGGCCGCTTGCCAAAGGACTCCGAGCGCCGCTCCGAGCCGCCGATTATCGCATGGACTATCAATACTCGTTCCGACTTGAGGTCGGAGATACGCGGATTCTCGTCACGAGCGGCATCGATGAGGAGCCGCGTATCGAAGCCGATGTGCTGCTCGTCGGGGCAGACCCGACCCGCGCACAACTTGCCCCAATTGTGGAGGCGACGAAGCCGCGCCTTGTGCTGCCGACTCATTGGGATGATATGTTCCGCCCGCTCTCTCAGCCTACCCGCCCAATGATCATCCCACCCCCGACGATTTTCCCTCGCTTCGAACGGATTAATCTTGCTGCATGGCAAGTATTGGTGAAAGACCTGGCTCCAGATGCTAAAGTTATTTTGCCAGAATTGTTCAAGGACATCACGATTTCATAGGGTTGCAAGTACTTTCGCCACGCTTTTGGGATGGTGATTAGCGGCAGGAGGAACATGCGATGGAAGATCAGATAGCCCGGCAGGAATTCGATATCGATCTAAAGCTCGGTAATGGGAACGCCTACAGCTTTGTCGTTCCCTTCGATGTGAGCGAGGTCTACGGCTCAAAGGGGCAAGTGAAGGTCAAGGTATGGATTGACGGCGTGGAATACCGGACTTCCGTCGCGCCCATAGGTGGCGGGAAGCATTACATGGTAGTCCCCAAGCCAATCCGCGAGGCGATTGGCAAGCCAGAGGGTGGGATGATCCATGTGGCGATGGAGCCAGATACCGCAGTGCGCAACGTAGATATACCAGAGGATTTCGCTGCCGCTATGAGCCGGATGGCAGGCGTCCGCGCTACGTTCGACAAGCTCTCCTACACGAATCGCAAAGAGTTTGTGCGCTGGATCGAAGAGGCCAAGAAAGCTGAGACGCGAACTAAGCGGATCAGCAAGTCCGTAGAGATGATCTCGGCGGGGAAGAAAGAGCCGAAGTGATTACATTGTGTTACCCCTGCCGCACGATGAGTACACGAATGGATGTTGGTTGGACACTGATGCCCTCACCTACCATCAGCAGTCTGGCGCTTACGAAATCCTATGGAGTGCTGTTTCAAGAGTATCGCACCCTATATATAAATCCCATTAGAGCGGGTACTTCCTTGCTGCAACTTTTGGGGATATTCAGTCTACGCGAGGTTTTTCGAGGTCTTTGAACAGATCAGCGCGGGACTTACGGCGATACAGCTTGCTGACTGTCGCAAAACGGTGAGGGATCAAAGGCTGGTTATCGAAACGAAAACCACCCAATGGCGCAGCTTGGAGCAAAGGCTCATAGGCTGCATCGCGTTTGACCGTATCCCACCGGGAGAGGATCACACTGGCGAGCAGGATCAGCACACCCACCCATTGATAGGGGGTCAGGATTTCCTGCAAAGCGAGGAATGCTACTAACAGGGTCACGCCTAGCTCTGCCACATTGAGCAGCAGGGCAGACAATGCGCCGAGGTTACGTACCCCTGCGAACAATGTCACGCGGGACATCGCAGTGGTCAGGGTAAGACCGGCGAGGAACAGCCAGCCGACGGGTAGCACCGGAGTCCAAGGCGCTGCTCCGATGTACTGCCCTAAAAACAAACGCGCTAATAAAACAGTCACTGCCATAAAAGTCAATGCGTAGAGTGCCATCGTAGGGGCAGGCATTTCATACATGCTGCGCTGGCCTAACACAACATGATAAGCGTACATAAATGCCGATCCGATCATCAAGCCCACACCCAGCCAGTGTATCTGACCTGTTGGGCCGTGCACGAACACAGTCAGTAGATATGCCGCAATCATTGCCAGCGCCGCGCGGACGAGACTCAACCGTGAGATGTGCCCGCCGTAGACCCGCGTGAGCAACATCACGAAGACCACGTAGAGCATATTCAGAAGCTGTGCCAGCGATGCATCGTTGAGGAACAGCAGGCCATTGTAATATAGCAGCGATCCAAGCCCATTCACCGCGCCAACAGCCATTGTGCTCAGCAGACCAGCCGGGAATATATAGATATACTGACGGAAGAACAGCAGGTAGACAATCCACAAGACTGCCGCCGCACCGCAAGTACGCAGGGCTGCTAAGGTATAGGGGTCCATCCCGGCGTTGAGTGTCAGCTTGCCGAAGATCGGCGCAAACCCCATGAATACAGGGGTTAGCAAGGCAGCCACCATACCAGCCGGAAAAGCGCTGCGCTTCTCACTCGCAGATTGTTCAGACACAACTATCCCTTATTAGCAAATGGCAATTAGTATACCATCTGCCTCAGCCCAGCTTTTCGTTCAATAAATGTTGCAAGGCATCTTCATCGATAAATGAGCCTTTGCTGAGCAATCCCTGTACCTGACCGCTCAATCGCGCGCGTTCTTCGTTCGTGAGGTCTTTCGCCGTGACAACGATCACTGGGACATCACGCAGCGCTTCATCGACTTTCAGCCGATCCAGCACGCCGAAGCCATCAACGTTTGGCATCATCAAATCCAGAATGATCAGGTCGGGTTGAATGCGCTGCACCAAATCAATACCCTGCTGGCCGTCATATGCCTGATGCACCGTGCTCACGCCATGCGCTTTCAGGATACGAGTCATGAGCGTAGAGGCATCTAGATCATCCTCGATCACTACGACTTGCCCCACACGGGTATCGACCTCTTCGAGTGCGGCGAGCAAACCTTCAGTAGGTACTTCGACATGGGCCGCCGAGGTTACATCTACATCGTGTCCCACTTGATCGCCGAGGATGTGCTTCTCAACCGGGAAGGTATGCCCGGAGCAATTCACCACGACAATCTCGTCAGGGTCAATCATGCGCATCCGAACCATCTTAAACAGGCCAGCGAAGGCCAGCGCGGTAGCAGGCTCGACAGAGATGCCTTCCAACTGGGCAACAGTTTTGAGTGCCTTGTAAGCATCCTCGTCGCTGACCGATTCGAATGTGCCGCCGATGTCCAATACATCACGGCGCAGCATTTTATAGGCCACGCCGGGAACACCTGTAGCAACTGTTGCGATGCGGGTCTTGGGCTGCAAAATCGGTGAGGCTTCTTCCTCGTTGTTGTGAAAGCCGCGCACCATCGGATCGCAGCCGGAGGATTGGATCAACCCAAGTTTCGGTAGCCCTTCCGAAAGCCCGAACCGTTCCAGTTCTCGGAAGCCCTTCATCACGCCAACAGGCCCAAGCCCGCCGCTTACCGCCTGGATATACCAATGCGGTGTGCGCCAAGGGATGCCGTTCGCGGCAGGGCCATAAATCGCGGCAAGCTGTTCGGCCATCTCAAAGGCCATGGTCTTCATCGCTTCTTTGGCGGCGATACTCTTCACACCTCGATCCAGAAACAAGCCCTTGCTCTGCGCAAACCGCTCGGCGACCTGCTTGGCTTGATCATACGTGCCGGTCACTTTGACCAACTCAGTGCCGTAAAGCGTGACCTCACGCATCTTATCGGCAGGAACGCTGGAGATCGTAAAGACCCACATCTTCACGCCCGCGCGGGCTGCATACGCCGCATAAGCAATCGCGACATTGCCTGTGCTGGCGACCACCATCTCATGAATACCCATCTCTTTGAGGGTAGAGATTGCCAGCGCAGCTTGCCGATCCTTGAATGAGCCGGTCGGCCCCTGCCGCTCGTCTTTCAGATAAAGATGATGCAGGCCAAGCATCGCGCCGAGATTTTCACATTTGAGGAATGGCGTCATCCCTTCCCCCATCGAGACGATGTGGCGCGGTTCGCGGATCGGGAGCAACTCACGGTAGCGCCACATATCGGCGCTGCGGCCAACCAGCGCTTCGGGCCACGATAAGCTGCCATTTTCAGGGACGTAATCTGCGTCGAGGTTCGCCTCGCCACATTTGGGACAGGCTGTGAGGATTCGGGTGAAGTCTTCGGCATAACCACAATGCGGGCAAACGATGCGAATCTGTACCGAACTCATAAGAGAGCCTTCTACAGTTATATTAGTGATAAGCCGTTGGCAAGCTGAAATCAGCCAACGGCCCAAAGGATTCAAAAGTCAAGGGTGCAAGTTTTGCTGCTCGCACCCCTGTTGGCTTCGCTTAATTGGCGGCGGCTTTCGGGGCCTTCGTCATGACTTCGGATACCTTCTCTGCAAGCCGCAGCCCGTCATAATCGTATTTGCTTAGATAGGCAGTGATGTCCCAAGGACCCAGCTTGGCGAGGTCTTCAGGCGTGATCTCGCGGGCAGTCAGGATAACTACCGGAATATGCTTCGTGCTCGGATGCGACCGCAGCGAGAACACCAACTGATAGCCATCCATATCCGGGAGATCAACGTCGATCACCAGCGCGTCAGGTTGGGTCTCCTGAATGGCCCCAATTCCCTCATAGCCCACGGCTACGACCTTCACCGAATAAGCTCCGGTCGATTCAAGCGACGACTTGATATACTCGGCGTGATCCGGGTAAGCGTCCACGACGAGGATAGACTTCATTGCCAATGGACGGCCATCCATCATGCGTCGCATCGCGCTGATTAAATCTTCTTCGATGAACGGCTTTTGCAGATATTCAGCAACACCTGCATTCAGCGCACGCTCGCGTTCGGCGTCGATGCTGCACACCAGAATTGGGACGTGCTGCGTATCGAACGTCTGCTTGAGATCATTGATCGCCAGCCAGCCATCCTTGCCGGGCAAGTTAATATCCATAATCACGGCGACCGGGCGAAGCTCGCGGACATGGTACACGATGTCGTTGGCATGGCTGAGGCCCATCACCGTATACCCTTCTTTCTCAAGGTAACGGCTATAGAGGTCTAGCACAGCCTGCTCATCGTCGATGGCAAGAATGAGCGGGCGGCTGTCATCCTGAGGGCGCATGAGCATCTCAGTGCCCTCCGGCGTCTGTGGATGGAGCGGAACCCAGAAGCTGAACGTTGATCCCTTGCCAACTTCCGATTCCACCCACATCTCGCCGCCGTGCAGCATGACGAAGTTGCGAGAGATGGGCAGGCCCAGACCCGTGCCGCCATACTCGCGGGTAGTCGAGCCATCGACCTGCTGGAAGGCCTCGAAAACTCTGTCCAGCTTATCCGGCGGAATACCAATGCCGGTGTCGATCACGTCGATCTGAACGCGAGGCGGCTTGCCCGTCTCAGCATCGTATTCCAGGCGATGCGCACGGACGGTCACGCTGCCCTCTTTGGTGAACTTCGCGGCGTTCGAGACGAGGTTCAGCAGCACCTGACGCAGACGCTGCGGGTCGCCCCAAACTGTCGGCAGGTCGTGATCCACTTCTTTATATAGCTCGACTGGCTTATCTTTGGTAAGACCCTTCGCCGTAGACATCACGCCATCCACAATTTCATGGAGGGACATGTACTCCGGCTGGATTTCCATCATCTTCGCCTCGATCTTCGACAGGTCGAGGATGTCATTAATCAGGCCAAGCAGGTGCTGACCGGAGTTGTAAATCGTGTTCAAGTCCTGCGTTTGCAGATCATTGAGCGGGCCGTCGATGCCCTTGAGCATAACGCGCGAGAACCCGATGATGGAGTTCAATGGTGTACGCAGTTCATGGCTCATCGCCGCAAGGAACTGAGACTTCAAGCGGTCAAGTTCCTGTAGCTGCTCATTGGCTCGTGTAATCTCTTCGAGCAGGCGGGCGTTCTGGATGATGGCGGTCAGTGTACTGGATGCTGTTTCAAGCAGCCGCAGGTCGTTGTCATCAAACGAGCTAGGCTGGCTACTTTCTACGCCTAAAATACCGATCAGGCCGTTGGCGGTCATGAGCGGAACCATCATCGCCGCGCGCACCCGGTCATCCGTTGTACGGAAGCGGGTATCAGCCTGAGCGTCCAGAATGACGAGCGGTTGGGCAAGCGTGGCTCCATAGCCAATCATACCCTGCCCCCAATCGATGGGGCCGCGCGCAGCAGTATCACGCGCCCAGCCGACCGCAGCATGGGGTTCCAGCTTCTCACCACTGGCTGATGCCAGGTAGATGATGGCGGATTCCGCATCGTCAATCTCGCTCACCAGAATTTCTGCCACGTTAGCAAGCGATTCATCGACATCACTACTGCCGATGGCGGCGCGAGTCACGCTGAACAGGAAGCCCAGTTCACCTGCGCGGCTCTGCGTCTGTTCGAGCAGTTCTGCATTACGGATTTTCACCGCGATATATGCTGCCAGTGTGGTTAGCTGGCGGACGTGCGCTTCGTTGTAGGCG
>Ga0075421_100009388_pt1 | contig 12056 bp, 12 predicted proteins | sample SoiMetdeltSBSDD5_FD_75292 | JGI IMG/M metagenome (GOLD analysis project Ga0075421, IMG submission 75292) | Bulk soil microbial communities from a Populus tree surrounding site in Tennessee, USA - Soil MetaG P. deltoides SBSDD5 | ecosystem: Environmental > Terrestrial > Soil > Tree plantation...
CGTGGTCACGATCGCCGCGGAGATCCTCGTCGTCGCGCTCGGCGTTCTGCTGGTGCTCGGCATCAACCCATTCGCCCGGCTGCCGTCACTGGGCGCGAACGTGCAGGCCCGCGATGCCGTCCTCTCCGCCTACCTGTACGGGTTGCTGTACGGTCCGATCGCGCTGCCATGCTCAGCAGCGCTGCTGATCGGCGTCTTCACGTTGTCGGTCACGATCGGCTCCTTCGCCGAACGCATGCTCTTCTTCCTGGTCTTCGGGCTCGGCTTCGGTGTGCCGCTCTTCGTGATCTCCCTGCTCGCGCCGGCGCAGCAGTCGTGGTTGCTTCGCCTGTTCACGCGTCACTACGCGCTCGCGACGAGACTGGCGGGCGTGCTCCTGATCGTCGTCGGAGTGCTAGACCTCATCGCGAACCTCGCGACGATCCGTCTCTACATCTGACCTCACGATCTAAGTGAAGAGGGCCGCCCTCTCGGGCGGCCCTTCGTGTTCCGAGTCTCGCGGGAGTTACCTATCGAGCCAGATGTACTCCCAGCGGCCGAAGTTCTGTCCGCCGAGGCCACCGCCCACCACGACGTAACCCTTCACGTCCGGCTTCGCGGCCTCAGCGGTGGGACGCCACAGCAGGAACACCCACGGCGCCTCGTCCAGGATGATCTGCTCCGCCTCGCGGTAGATCTTCTTGCGCTCTTCGACGTTGGTCGTCTCGGCGCCCTGCGTCAGAAGCTGGTCGAGCTTCTCGTTCTTGAACTTCGCGGCGACGGCGTGGCCGACCGCGGTCGAGTGGAAGAACGCGCGGAGGTTGTCCGGGTCGGGACCGGAGAAGCTCAGGCCGTCCATCTGCATCTGGTAGTTACCGTTGCCTCGGTTGGCGTTCAGCGTCGCGACGTCGATCGCCTTGAACGTCACCTTGAGGCCGAACTTCTGGAACTGCTGCAGGACGACCTGCGCGGGGTCGTTGTGGGCGGCGAAGGTCGAGAAGACCGAAAGCTCCATGGGCGGTACGTCGGCCGGCGTCCTGTAGCCCGCCTCCGCGAGGAGCGCGGTGGCCTTGGCATCGTCCTTCTTGTAGTAGCCCTCGAGATCCTTCCAGTAGAAGGCGTTGCCGGGCTGCTGCAGCGGACCGTCGATGATGCTGTACCGCCCACCGAAGGCGAGCTGCATGACTTCCTTTCGATCGACGATGAAGTTGAGCGCCTGACGGACCTTCTTGTTGTCCAGCGGCGGCTTCCCGCTGTTGAGCCGGACCATGACCCAGCTGACGGAATACGGATACGTCGAGAACTTGTCGAGCGTCGCGAGCTCCTGCCAGGGAACGTTCTCCACGTAGTCGACCTCGCCGGAGCGCAGCGCGTTGACACGCGCCTTGTCGTCGGGGATGACCACCTGGATCATCTGGTCGAGGTACGGCAGACCGGCCTTCCAGTACTTCGGGTTCTTCTTGAAGACATACTGTCCGCCGGGCTCCCAGGTCGTGAGCATGAATGCCCCGGTGCCGTTCGTCTTCTTCCTGAAGTCGAAGTTGGCCGCAATGTCGGTCGCGCTCGCCATGAACATGGTCGAGTTCGAGTCGCCGACGAAGCGATCCAAGAACGTGACATTCGGCTTCGCGAGAGTGATACGGACCGTGAACGGGTCAGGCGCCTCGACCTTGGTGAAGGTGTTCACGAAGGCACCCTGCGGGGCGGTCGTCTTGGGGTCCTTGATGCGGTCGAGTGACGCCAGGACGTCCTGGGCGTCGAAGGCCGAGCCGTCGTGGAACACGACGTTCTTCCGCAGCTTGAACACATAAGTCGTCGGGTCCGGGGTCTCCCAGCTCTCGGCGAGCGCACCGATCAGCTTGCCCTGCGCGTCGTATTCGACGAGGCCGTCGTACACGCTGCCCTGGAGGGACACGCTCGACTGCCCTGAGGAGACATGCGGGTCGAAGTGGATCGGATCGCGGACAAGGCCGTATCTGATCGTGCCGCCGGACTTCGCCTTGACCTCCGCCGAGCCCGACGGGGCCGTCGTTGCGCTTGGTGTGCCCGCGCAGCTCACCGCTACGGCGGCGACCACAAGCAACGCGACCGCACGTCTGATCCGCTTCATCCTGATCTCCCTCTCGTCCATGAACTCCGCGCGAACGGATTTACATGATACGCAGTCGAGGGTCGAGGCTATCGCGCAATGAGTCACCGATGATGTTGAACGCGAGCACGGCTGCGGAGATCGCGAGCGACGGCCAGATGACGACGTGCGGATTGAGCTGCATGAAGCGAGCGGACTGTTGGATCGACCGTCCCCACGATGCCGCGGGCGGCGGGGGGCCGAGGCCCAGGAAGCTGAGCCCGGATTCGATGAGGATGGCGCTGCCGACGCCGAGCGAGATCTGCACGATCAGAGGGGCGAAAACGTTGGGCAGGATGGCGAGCGCGATGATGCGCCAGGCGCGTGCGCCGATCGACCGTGCCGCCTCGACGTAGTCCCGCTCCTTCGCCGCGAGCGTCACGACGTGCGCGACGCGCGCGTACCGCGGGATGAACAGGATGCCGATCGTGAGGATGAGGTTCTCGAGCCTTGGTCCCATGAACGTGAGGACGAAGATCGCGAGCACGAACGGCGGGAACGACAGCATCGCGTCCACAGCGCGCATGAGCGCCATCTCGATCTTTCCGCCGAAGTAGCCCGCGACCAGCCCGATCGCGGTCCCGGAGAGGGCGGCGATCGCGACGGATCCGAAGCTCACGAGCATCGTCAGCCGCGCGCCGAGGATGATGCGGGTGAGGATGTCCCTGCCGAATTCGTCGGTGCCGAGGAGGTATGGCCCACCCGGAGGCTTGAGCTGCTGGTCCGCGTTCACGCGGTCTTCGGGATACGGGGCGACCATCGGCCCGAAGACCGCCAGAAAGAACAACACGAGGAGGAACAGTCCGGACACGATGAAGCGCGGGTCCGAGACGACTCGTCGCACCGCTAGCCCCGGCGCAGCCGCGGATTGACGTAGGCGTACGAGATGTCGGTGATGAGGTTGACCAGCACGAACAACGTCGACAGGAGCAGCACGGTCCCCTGGATCACGGGATAGTCCCGAGAGTCGATCGCCTGCAGGAGCAGCCGTCCGATCCCGGGCCAGTTGAACACGTACTCCACGATGACGGAGCCCGAGAACGCCGCTCCGACCTGGAGGCCGATGACGGCGAGGATCGGAAGCATCGCGTTCTTCAGGACGTGCCGATTGAGGACGATCCCCTCCCGCAGACCCTTGGCCCGCGCGGTGCGCACGTAGTCCAATCCGAGCTCCTCGACGACGGTCGTGCGCGTCATGCGCATCGTCACGGCGAGCGGAGCGAGGGCGAGCGCGATGGTCGGCATCACCATGTAACGAAGCGAGCGCACCGGATCCTGCGTGAAGTCGATGTAGCCGGATGACGGCAGCCATTCGGCCTCGATCGCCAGGATGAGGACCATGACGTTCCCCACGACGAACACCGGGACCGAGAAACCAACAAGCCCGATGACGGACAGGACCGGGTCGAGCAGCCGGCCGCGGGCCCGAGCTGCGAGCACTCCGATGGCGATCCCGAGGAGAGACGAGAGGAGGAGCGCCGGGACCATCAGCTGGAGCGTCCGGCCCAGGCGGAGGCGCAGATCGAGCGAGACATCGCGACCGCTCGTCAGTGACTGGCCGAGGTCTCCTCGGACCAGACCGCCGAGGTATGTCGTGTACTGCTCGTGCAGCGGACGGTCGAGTCCGAGGCGCTGACGCACTGTGTTGAGCTGCGCTTCGGTCGGCTGAAAGCTCTCGCTCGTGCCGAGGATCGCGCTCGCTGGATCGCCGGGAAGCAAGCGCACGAACATGAAGACGACGGTCGTGACGAGCCAGATGAGGACGAGCGTGATCAGCAACCGACGAACGATGAAGGCACCCACAGTTCCGGTTAGGGTATGCCAGCGCGCCGCGCAGACACGCAGGAGGACGCACGATGCCCGTTGGGTTCAGGGTCTTTCGCCGTTCGTCGCGGCCGGACGCGGCTCTGCTCCAGAGATTCGCCGAGCTCCACACCGCCGATCTTTCCGATGCGATGAATCGGTCCGGCACGATGGACCGCGGCATCCAGCCGGTCTTCACGCCCATCAAGCGGGTGGTCGGACCGGCGGTGACGGTCTCCGCGCCGACCGGCGCGTTCAACATGGTCAAGATCGGCATGGAGCAGACCCGGGCGGGCGACGTGCTCGTCATCAACGCGCGTGGCGTGTTGAACGGCGCGCTCGTCGGCGGCAACGTCTGCCGCGGCCTGGTGCACCGCGGGCTCGCAGGATTCGTCGCCGACGGTGCGGTCCGCGACGCGAGCGAGATCCGTGAGGACGGTCTCCCGACCTTTGCCCGCGGCGTGACGACCGTCATGGGTCCGATCGACGGTCCCGGCGAGGTCAACGTGCCGATCGCGTGCGGCGGGGTGGTCGTCAACCCCGGCGACATCATCGTCGCCGACGAGGACGGCATCGTCGTGGTCCGCCCCTCTGAGGCGGAGGAGGTCCTCGCCGAGACAGCGCGGCTCGAGACAAGCCACGCGGCCGTGCAACCGATCCTCCTGCGTGGCGAGGTGACGAACATCGCGAAGATCGAGCGCGCGCTCCGTGAACAGGGCTGCACGTTCGTCGACGGCTAACGCGACGCGACCAACGACTGCTGAGGAGCGTGATCACCGATGCTCGTGAACAAGGTCAAAGAGAAGGCCGCGCGCGGCGAGGTCACCTACGGAACGCTGCTGTCCTTTCCCTCCACCGATCTCGTCCGCTTCTTCGGTCTGGTCGGCTACGACTGGGTGTTCATCGACGCCGAGCACGACCCGGTCTCACCCGAAACGGTGGCGCGGCTCGTCGACGCCTGCCATCTCGTCGGGATCACGCCGTTCGTCCGGGTGCCGGAGAGCACGCCGGGAACGATCCTCAGGTTTCTCGAGGCGGGTGCGGTCGGCATCATCGTTCCCCACCTCGGCACCGCCGCGGACGCGAAGGCCGCCGTCGCCGCGGTGCGCTTCGGACCCGAGGGTCAGCGAGGCGCAGGAAGCACGGGGAGAACGAACGACTTCGGTCTGGTGCGCACGCCGGCGGAGTACTTCGAGCTGGCGAATAGCGAGCTGTGGGTCTGGGGGCTGGTCGAGGATCCGCAGGGCATCGACAACCTCGATGAGATCCTCGCGGTCGAGGGACTGAACGTCGTCGGCGTCGGGCCGGGCGACCTTTCGATGTCGCTCGGCATGCGCGGTCAGGCCGGCCATCCGAAGATACGCGCCATGGTCGACGCGGCCGACCGCCGGATCGCGAAGTCGGACAAGCACCTCATGTCCCTCGTCATCACGCCGGAGGACAACGCGGCCGCGGTCGCGCGCGGGGCGAAGCTCATCCTCACGAACGCCACGCCGATGCTCGCCAAGGCGTGTCGCACGTTCCTCTCGGACCTGAAGTCCGCCGCGAAGTAGCCTTCGCTCAGCGCGCGAGCGCGAACTTCTGCAGCGTGTGGCAGTCGGGTGGCACGAGTCCGGGGCGCACGCCGATCGTGGCCGTGACCTCGGCGACGTACAGGTCGCCGTTCGGATCGATCGCGAGACCGTGCGGCGCGCAGAAGTTGCCGGGCCGGCAGGGGTCGGCGGCTCCCCACTTCGGATCGATCGGGCCCTCGTCGCCGAGCCGCGCGATCACGGCGCCGTTCCCGTCGAGGATCGAGACCCGGCCCGGCAGGTGCGAGGGGATCGGCCCGTTGCGGAACGAGGTGGACCCGGCGCGCCACGGGAGCTCCGCGACGACGGCGTTCCCCTTTTGGTCGAACGCGAGCTGCGTCGGCCGCTGGACATCCCACTCGGCGAGGAACTCGCCGGACGGGGTGAAGATCTGGATGCGGTCGTTCTCGCGGTCCGCCACGAACACGCGCCCGTCGTCGTGCACGGCGATGCCGTGCGGGAGCATGAACTGACCCGGGCCGATACCGGGCTCGCCCCACGAGCCGAGGAGCTCGCCTTTCGCCGAGAAGCGGTGCACGCGCGCGTTGCCGTAGCCATCGGTGACGTAGACATCGCCGCTCGGCGCGACGGCGAGGTTCGTCGGCCGGTTGAACGGCGGTCCCCCGCGCGCGATCGACGTCACGGTCTTTCCGTCGTATCCGGTGTCCGATGCTCGGCCGCTCGTCCCGAGCGTGAGAAGCAGTCTCCCCTCCGGATCGAACTTGCGAGCGGTGTGGTCGCCGTCGTCGACGCACCAGACCGCGCCGTCCGGAGCGACGGTGATGCCGTGCGCGCGCATCGTGAACACTCCCTCGCCCCACGAGCGCACGAAGCGTCCATCGCGCTCGTACACGAGCACGGGATGTTCCGCACGGCAGAAGAGGTAGACCCGTCCGCCACGGTCGACGGCGACGGCCGCCACATCGGGATGCGTGAAGCCGTCGGGCAGCTGTTCCCAGCCCGGGGCGACGTCGTACACGCTCGGCAATCTACAGTGCGGCGATGACAACGATCGCCGATCGCTTCCGGAGGCTCGTTACGCCGTGGGTCAGCGACGCTCAGGGCTCGTTCGGCGTCATGCATGCGGACATCAAGAGTCGCGTTCCAGGCGCGATCGCCGCGGGGCCCGCTTTCACCGTCCTCTGTTATCCCGGCAGCATCATCACGGTCCACAAGGCGCTCGCCGAAGCGAAGGCGGGCGACATGCTCGTCGTCGCCGGCGATGGCGATGACAAGGGCGCGCTGCTCGGCGAGCTCATGTCGAAGGCCTGCCAGGCGATCGGCCTTGCCGGCGCCGTGATCGACGGGCCCGTTCGTGACGCCGCTGCGATACGCGAGATCGGTTTCCCGGTCTACGCGCGCTCCGTCACGCCGCGCGTGGGCACGAACCGGCGTGTCGGCCAGACGCAGGTCCCGGTCGCGTGCGGTGACATCGTGGTCAATCCGGGCGACTGGATCTTCGCGGACGACGACGGGGTCGTCGTCGTGCCCGCGGCGAACGTCGAGTCGGTTCTCGCGAGCGCGGAAGCGGCCGAGGCGAAAGAGCGGAGGATCGCGGAGCGCATCAAGGCCGGTGAAGCGACGATCGACATCCTGAACTTCCGCGACCTCGTGTACCCCAAGACCCAGTAATAGGGAGGCGGCGATGAGCAAGGTCCGGCTCCAGGACCTCACGTGGGTGGAGGCCGAGGAGAAGATGAAGGCGGGCGTGCCGGTGATCGTGCCGTTCGGCTCGCAGGAGCAGCACGGTCCGCACGCACCGATGGGTGACTTCATCATCACCGAGGCGGTCGCGGTCGCCGCCGCCGAACGCGCCGGCGCGATCGTCGCGCCGGTCATCGCGGGCGGTTACTCCGAATACTTCAAGCCGTACCCCGGCACGATCAGCCTGCGGTCATCGACCCTCGGCGCGGTGCTCGAGGACTACGTGGACTGCCTGACGCGGCAGGGCTTCGAGCGGATCATCTTCTTCAACGGCCACAACGGGAACAACGGCACCATCGACCACACCGTCCGCAAGATCCGCGACGAGCGCGGCCTCCGCATCCCGGTGCTGAGCGTGCTCGGCTTCCGCACGCCGGAGCTGACGAAGCAGCTCTTTCCGAACGGCGGACCCGGTCACGGCGGCGGAATGATGGCGGCGCTGTACCTGCACCTCGTGCCCGAGTCATGTCGCATGGACCTCGCGACGTCCGGCAAGTACCACGACTGGAACGGACTCAAGGTGACCGGCCTCACGTCCGTGGACTTCAAGGGCTACCCGATCGGCGTCCACTTCAACTACGACGAGATCACCGACCCGACCGGCGTGGTCGGCGACGGCAACGAGGCCACGGCGGAGAAGGGCAAGATCTGGTTCGACTACATCGTCGAGGGCGCCGCGGGATTCGTGGAATGGTCGAAGAAGATCTCCTGGAAGGTTGACTAGGGCTAGGAGAGCGGCGGCCGCCTGGTGTGCGCGTCGGAGCTCGCTTCGTACGCGTGCGCCGCGCGAAGGATGGTCGACTCGCCGAAGGGCCGACCCACGAGCTGCATCCCGATCGGAAGCCCTGACGCCGTGTAGCCACACGGCACCGAGAGCGCTGGCACCGCCGCGAGCGAGAACGGACTCGTGTGCGACCCTCGCTGCCAGAACCGGATGAGGTCCTCCGTCGTCCACGTCGCGACCTGCGCCCGGTCGATGCGCGCCGCGGGCGCTGGCGCGCTCGGACAGAGGAGGATGTCGAACTTCCCGAGCGCCGCGCGGATCTGATCCCGCATGAGATTCCGCGCCTGCTCCACCTTGAGATAGAGCGCGACCGGCAGCAGGCTCGCGGCGAGCATGCGTCGACGCGGTCCCGCATCGAACCGCTCCGGCTCCGTCAGCAGCTCCTGCCGATGCTGGAGCGCCGTACCGGAGTCGGCGATCGCGCAGAAGATGACGCCGCTCTGGAGGATCAGCGGGAGTGACACGTCCTCGACCGTCGCGCCGAGGCGGCCGAGGACCGCGGCCGCGGCGCGCACGGACTCACCGGTCTCCCGCTCGAGGAAGCCGCTCTCGAACAGCTCGCGGATGACGCCGAAGCGCAGCCCGCGTAGGTCGCCGCCCAGTGCCGCGACGTAGTCGGGCACCGGAAGGCGCGCGCTGAACTCGTCCTTCGCGTCGTAGCCCGCGATCGTTCTGAGGATGAGCGCGGCGTCCGCGACCGTGCGCGTCATCGGGCCGGCCGTGTCCATCGACCAGACGAGCGGCATGATCCCGTGACGGCTCACACGCCCCCACGTCGGGCGGACGCCGACCACGCCGTTGTAGGAAGCGGGGTTGCGGATCGATCCGCCGGTGTCCTCGCCCAGCGCCGCCGCGCACAGCGCCGCCGCAGCCGCGATGCCACCACCGGTGCTGGAGGCGCCGGCATCGTGCTCGACATTCCATGGATTGCGCGGCTGGCCGAATGGCCAGTCGCGAGTCCCGAGCATGCCGCCCTCCGGCATGTTCAGCTTGCCGAGCAGGATCGCGCCGGCTTCGCGGAGCCGGGTCACCGCCGTGGCGTCCTCGTCCGGCACGAAGTCAGCGAGCGTTCGCGTGCCGTTGGTCGTGCGGATGCCCTTCGTGAGGAACTGGTCCTTCACCGCGATGGGGATCCCATGCAGCGGACCGAGCCGGTCGCCATGCATCACCGCGGCCTCGGCCTCCTTCGCCTGCTGCAGCGCCGCGTCGCGCGAAACGGTGACGTAGGCGTGCAACGTGCCGTCCCAGCGGTCGATGCGATCGAGGTACGTCTTCACCAGATCGACCGGGGAGACCACACGGTCGCGAACGAGCCGCGCGAGCTCGACGACGGGTGCGAACGCGAGATCGGTCTCGATCATTCGGGCTTCTCGGGATGCGGCAGCGCGGGGATCGGCTGCACCGTGTCGAGCGGCAGACCGTCGAGCGGCGCGAGCCCGTCCAGGAAGGCGTTCACGCGGACCGTGACCTCGGGCAGGTCCTCCGCCAGCACCCGCAGACCGCCGGCGCGCGCGAGCGTCGCGACCTCCTCCGGCGTCAGCTTGGGCGCCATCAGGCGGCCCACACTTCCTTGAAGAGCCGGAGCCAGTTCCCGCCGAGGATCTTCGCGATGTCTTCGTCCTTGTATCCGCGCGCGACGAGGCCCCGCGTGACGTTGGGCCACTCGGAGATCGCGCTGAAGCCTTCGGCGGCCATGGTCTCCCACAGGAAACCGCTCGGGTACCAGCGTTTCGTGGTGGTCTCCCACGAGAGCTTGGTGAATGACTCGAAGATGTCGGAGCCGACCGCGACGTGGTCGATCCCGATGAGATCGACGGCGTAGTCGAACATGTCCATGAGATCGTCCACGTTCGCGCGCACGCCGGGCACCTTGTGACTGAGCATCGAATGCGGCGAGAGACCCATGACGCCGCCACGTGCGGCCATCTCCTTCATCTGCTCGTCGGTGATGTTCCGCTTCCCCGGGCCGATCGCCTTCGGGTCGGCGTGCGAATACATGACCGGCTTCGCGGAGAAAGCGGTCGCGTCCAGTGACGTCCGCTCGCCCGCGTGCGAGAGATCGAGGCAGATCCCGAGACGATTCATCTCCTGTATCGATTGCCGTCCGTACGACGTGAGGCCGCGGTTCTCCGGTTCGAGGCAGCCGTCGCCGAGAAGATTCCGCTCGTTGTACGTGAGCTGCGCCATCCGGCAGCCGATCTTGTGCGCGATCGTCCAGAGGTACATGTCGGTACCGACGATGCTGCCGGTCTGGACGCCGAAGATGACCCCGAGCTTGCCCGACTGCTGCGCCTTCGCGATGTCGGCGGTCGTCTCGACCAGCATCGTGCTCTCCGGCCGAGCGTCGAAGAGATCGAAGTAGTCGGCCGCCTGATCGAGGAAGCGGTCGAAGCCGTCGGCGTGCGCCGCAAGCGTCACGTTGAGAACGTTCACCCCCGCCTCGAGGGCGCGATCGACGTACGACTTGCCGTCTTTGATCGGCGGCTCGGGGCTGACGATGGAGCTGCCGATCGCATCGATGACCAGGCTGGACCGCTGCAGCTTCTGCGCGCGCCGCTCCTGTTCCTCGCTCAGGTCGCGGTACGACTGTGCGGTGGCGCGCCTCACTGGTGAAACCTACCGCAACCAGCGCCTCGTCAGGCTTTGAGCACGTGACTCTTGACCCTTTTGGCGTGGACCCGCTCAAAGGAAAACGCTGCGACGCGCGGTGATCAGGGTCGCGTCGCTGTCGCCTGCAGGTACGCGCGCTTCCAAGCATCGTCGAGATCGCCGAACGGCTCGGGCACGCCAGGCACGATCCAGATGTGGATCATCTCCGCGGTCAACGGCACGTCGATCGCGCCGAGCGGGCACATGCCGAGGGGGCTGAGCAGTCCGGCGAGGGCGGGCGGCGTGAGCGAGAAGCACACGTGCTGGTGCGCGTGCCACACCGTGAGCGGTCCACCGATCGTCGGCCCCGGCGTTCCCATCTTCGGCATCATGAACATCGCGCCCATCAGGACAGGACGTCCGTCCGGGGCCACGGCGTAAACGAGCGTCTCAGGGTGCGCCGGATCGAGGACGCGGTCGTCGTTCTCGTGCGCCGGGTTGCCGGCGTGGAAGTCGAGGCCGGCGAGACCGTTCACGCGGTAACCATCAGCCGCGGCGACCGCCGGGTCGGCGTATCGAGCGAGCGCAACGCGCGCGGCCGTCACGAGGTCGGTCGCGGCCGCGCGCTCCGCGGGCGTGGGGTCGCGCTCGGGGACCACCGGCAGGATCGTGCCGGGCGGCGCCACGCTGCCGGCGTGCACGTGATGCCCCGCGACCGCCCCCGGCTCGGCGGCGGAGGCACGGAACGCGCCGGCCCAGGAGGTCGCCGCGGTACCGATGACGAGAAGGCCGATGGCGACACTTCCGGCGAAGCTGCGCATGCGCAGGCCCGGCCGACTGGCCGGCCGGACGACGATCGCAAGCGCAAGGATCTCAGCGAGCTTCGTCGCGAGTCCGACCTGATCCGGCGCCTCGCCGCCCAGGGCGGACAACCAGTACGCGCCGATCGAGCCCACGAGAACGGCCACGCCCAGGCGGCCGGCTCCAGCGCCGGTCAACACGCGGCGGGCGAGCGCGGCGAGCAGGAGCGCGTCGACCAGGAACAGAGCGCGGATGGCTGTGGAGCCTTCGTCGTGACCGATGGCCAGTCCGGCGTGGATCGCCGCCGATCCGGCGAGCAGTCCGGCCAGCAGCCAGTCCGCGGGCGCGAGGCCGGGTACGAAAAAGCGTGCAGCGCTTCGACGCACCAGCCACACGCCGGCGAGCAGCGCGCCCAGCGCGAAGACCGCCGCGAGATGCTCGGCGCTGATCTGGTACAGCGGGCTGCCGCCCACGGCATGTTCGTGCTCGAGCGGCAGATTCACGACGTTCCCTCCACCGCGAAGCCGCGCGCGACCGGCGCCGTCGCTCGGGCGGTTTGCCGGACCAGGAAGATCACGGATACCGGAAGCACGAAGCGCGTCAGCACTGCCACAGCCGGTGGTGGCGTCCCGGTGAGGGCGATCGCGAGCGCGAGGTCCAGGGCGAAGAAGGCCAGCGTGAATCCCTCGACGCCGTA
>Ga0075421_100009389_pt1 | contig 12055 bp, 10 predicted proteins | sample SoiMetdeltSBSDD5_FD_75292 | JGI IMG/M metagenome (GOLD analysis project Ga0075421, IMG submission 75292) | Bulk soil microbial communities from a Populus tree surrounding site in Tennessee, USA - Soil MetaG P. deltoides SBSDD5 | ecosystem: Environmental > Terrestrial > Soil > Tree plantation...
CGCTGCCTCGACTTGTCCCATCACACGCAGCAAGTTACCACCGAGAATCTTGATGATGTCCGGCTCAGTGTATCCCCGCTTGAGCAGAGCGTCGGTGATCCTGGGCAGCTTCGAAGCATCCTCCATGCCCAACGGCATCACCGCACCGTCGAAATCGGATCCGAGGCCGACGTGATCGATCCCTGCGACCTTCACGGCATGATCGATGTGTTCGACGATCTTGTCCAATGTGACGCTCGGTGCCTGACCGGATCTCATGGCCTCTTGGGTCACACGCTGCCCCTCGAGAATCGAACATGCCTGGTTCTCGCCGCATCCTTTCGTCGCGGCTTGTAACCGCGCCGTCATCTCAGGGCCTCCAGCCGCGATTCGAAGCTCTTCGCTGAGGAACGCGGAGTTGTAATTAATCATGATGACGCCACGATTCTTCGCAAGCGCGCGCAGCATCTCGTCGCTCATGTTGCGAGGACTGTTCGAGATGGCCCGGCACGATGAATGCGACGCGACAACGGGCGCCTTGCTCACGTCGAGCGTGTCGTAGAAGGTCTTGTCGGCGACGTGCGAGACATCCACCATGATGCCGAGGCGGTTGAGCTCGCGGACCACATCCTTCCCGAATGGCGTGAGCCCATTGTGCACTGGCTTGTCGCCCGAGGAATCCGCCCACGCGGTATTGAGGGAGTGGGTCAAGGTCAGATACCGCACGCCGAGCGCTGCATACAGACGCAGAAGCCCGAGATCGTCGTCGAGCATATGACCGCCTTCCAAGCCCATGAGCACGGCGATCTTTCGCTCGGATTCAGCGCGCCGGATATCGGCAACGGATGTGGCGAAAACCAAATCCTTTGAATGGATGCGTACGCTCTCGCGAACCCGGTCGATCTGCTGCATGGCGCGCTTGACGGCGAGCGGTCCGGTCACATCACCGGGCATCCAGATCGAGAAGAACACTGCGTCGAGGCCCCCTTCGCGCATCCGAGGGATGTCAATGCTCCCGTTCTCGTTGCGGCGGCCGATATCGAATCCCTTCTCGAAGAGCATCCGTTGAGTCGTGTCGGCGTGCGTATCGATGACGATGGCGCGTTCGTGGAGTCGACGCATCCTGGCGGAGAGTTCATCGACCTGACCGGCCTGTGTGGCAACCGCAATAGACGACGCTGAAATCAGGACCAGCATCGTCAGCAGCCGGATCGAACAGGTCTCGAGGCGCGCCAGGCGGAGGGTGGCCACGCCAGGAAGGATCCAGCGATTTGGCGGCCTGGCGTCGATCGTCAAGGTCGAGCCGCTGGATCGAAGACTGCCGGCACCTGGTACGTAAGGACGGCATTCAACTGCTTGTCGGAGACGAGCACCGCCTGGTTCTTCACGTCGAGGACCACGCCTCGCGGATCGAACAGCGTTCCGTTCGGACCGCCGATCACGTGCCGCGGCGGCACGTTGCCGGAGTCCGCGACGCTCCAGACGCCGATGTAGCCGGTGTTCTCACCTAGCTGCACCACGAAGATCAATCCGCGCTCGGGTTCAACGGTCACATTCTGCGATGCGTTGAGCCCTGTAATGACCCGCAACGGCTTCGCGTCGCCGCTCGCCTTCCGATCAAAGATCAGAATCTCGGTGTCGCTTCGGCGCCCGCTCGCGACAACGATCAGAAGGTTGCGCTTCGTGTCCACGGCGATGGCTCGCGACGCGACGAACCCAGTATTGGGGCCGCTCAGAATCCTCGACGGCGCGACATTCCCATCTGCCTCCCGCTGGAAGGCGAGGACTTCTTCGCCCTCCGGCACGTAGTACTCGCCGTTGACATCGTCCACCGCCACACGATCCGGCGCAATGAGCCTCGTCCTCGGACCGCGGATGACGCGGACCGGTGGCTCCTCCCCGTTGGCAGTCGCGCGGAATACGAGGATGCCCTGACCGAACTGATGCGGGACGACGATCTCGTCGCGCACAGCGTCGTAGCCCATCCCGTGCATGGTGCGTCCGAGCAGCGTCTTTTGTCCTTCAATCGCCGCGAGCCGCTGTGCTTGTCCGTTCGCCAACCTGGCGAACACCGCAATCTGCGGGTGCGCTACTCAATTCGGGACGAGGATTCGCTCGCGCTTGGTGTCGTATCCGAGCGTCCCGGGGTTGCCGATCATCAGCGACGGCGTGCCTTCGGGCGCGTTGCGGATGATTCGTTTCGGCGTCACGTCCCCCGATGCGGCGAGATCGTAGACCGTCGCGGAATGCCCACCGAAGTTGGTGATCCAGAGCTCACGATTCTTCACGTCCGCGAAAATGCCGGTGGGATTTGCCAGCTTCGTCTTCGGTCCCTTGATGACGCGTTTCGGTGCAACGTCTCCACTCGCCGCCGCATCGAACACCAGCACGGAATTGGCGGCATCGTTGGCCACGAACAACTCGCGGGCTTGCGGATCGAACGAGACGCCCGTCGGCCAGTTGAGCTGCGTCTTGGATCCCTTGATCACTCGTACAGGCGGAACGTTGCCTGATGCCCCGCGCCGATGGACGACGATCGATGGGTCGTTGATCGTGCCCGAGCCCGGGATCGCGAACTCGCGCCCAAGCGGCCAGTTGGTCTTTCCCTCTTTGTTATCGGCCGAGCCGACGCCCTGCCGCGGCTTGATTGAACCGCTCACATCATGCGTCGAACCAAAGTTGGCGATGAACACGACATCGTCTCTGGGATCGAGCGCGATACCGTGCGGGTCCTGGAGGCCGGTGCGGTCGCCTTGCACCATCCGGATAGGTGACTCCTCGCCATTGGCGCTTCGCCGGTACGTGACGAGGCCGCTGTCATGCTGGACCGTGAACAGCGCCTCGCCATGGGCTTCGTCGATGACGATGCCGAAGGTGCCATGCGGAGTCTCCGTCGTGCGGAGTGGCGCCACGTTGCCGTCGGCGCCTGCACCGAAGACGACGTAGCGATCGCGTGTGTCGTTGTTGGCTGCCCAGATCTCGCCCGTCTTCGAGTCGACGTAGACACCAGACTGGAATTCGATGTCCGTCTTGTCACCCGCGATCGTGCGCTTCGGTGTGCTGGCTTCGGCTCCGGCCGGTGTGTTCTCCGTCCGAGCATAGACAAGGATCTTGAAAGTGCTTTCGTCGGTGAGCACCACCTCATCGCGCACCGTGTCGACAGAGACCGAGGCAAAGGTCGGGTACTCGTCGCGAATCCGCCGCAGATACTCCTTGTAACTCGCCGCCGGCAGATTTGATGGCAATGCCCGTCTGGACCCGGCAGTGCTTTCCTGGTACGCGGCGCGTATCGCTTCGCGCTGCCACGCCGCCGGCATGACGCACATGTCGCCTGCTTCTTCGTACTGGTCGTATGCAATGAGACGCCCATAGCGGGAACCGTTGCCATCGGCCATGCACACGGCGGCGATCGTGAACGCTCCGACTGCGGCCAGCGGTCGCGCACTCAGTGTCATTCGGTGCCTTTCTGTACGTCCGTGATGTGCAATCGCAGAGGTGGTGCCCGATCGTCGAGACGGCCCGACACGCAGATCGGTTGATCGGATGGAAGTGTGTCGCCAGCGGTCAGGAGAAACCGGTTCCTGTCGGTGACGAGCCATCGCTGCTCTTGCTCCCGCTCGATCGATCCGCAGGCATCGATCTGGAAACTGAGAACGACGACACCGGCCTCGGCGACAGCCTTTCGAAACGCGTCTGACGAGAACGCGTAGTCGCCCTTCGCGAATGTCACTTCGGCCGTCTGTTCGCGTTGGCTGATCGAGACCTCAGCGACGCCTTCCAGGCGCCGGCGCAACGCAACCTCCATGGTTGCGGCGCACAACGGTCATGTCACACCGCGTACGTGCGCGAAGACTCTTGCGATGCGAGGCGTGGATATCGATGAATCTGGTTCGGAGCAAGCCGCCGCGAGCAGCAACATGCAGCACAGCCCGATCACCGATAGCGCAGCCACAGAGCGGCCCACGCCGCGAACAAGAGCACGTTCAGGGCAACGCTGGACCATAGAATTGCGAGAACCGTTCGAGTCCGGCGCTGCGGCGGGCGCCTCGAGACGAGCCACCCTTGGTACGCGAGCGCGAGGACGGCCACCGAGATGAACAACGGCTGAAGCACCTGGAGCACGAGCACGCACCCGGCGCTCAGCACAGACACGACGCCAAGTCCTGCCAGGACCTGAGGAAGCACTCATCAACTAGGAACCAGGAGTCCCGCAACAATCGCGGTGATTCCTGCTTTCCGAGGATCGCGGTTCACAGGCGCGACTCAGTATACGCCTTCACTCGCGCTACCTGTACTGCTCAGAAAATCTGCCGCGAATCAGCTACGCCGCTTTTTCGATGGTGACCTGGAACCCTAAGGCCTCGAGTTGCCGGACATGCCGACGGACGGCGCGTTCGGCATGGCGTTTGTCAAAATAGTCAGCCCCGAGTTCGTGATACGTGCGACCGTCGCGCATGATGTAGTACGCGATGGCGAGGATGTGGTGCCCGACGGCGATCACCGCTTTCTTGTGGCCACGATGTCGCTTGAGCCGATGATATCGGGCTTGAAGTGCGGTGCCGTTGCTGCGGCTCGCGGCCAGGCCGGCTTGGACCAACGTGCCACGTAAATAGCGGTTGCCTTGGCGTGTCTTCCCGCTGTGCCGCTTCCCGGCACTCTCATTCTGGCCCGGACAGATTGCGGCCCAACTACATAAGTGTTCGGCCGACGGGAAGCGGCTCATATCCCCACCCGTTTCGGCGACGATGCTAATCGCACCGACCCGATCGATACCGGGAATCGTATCCAGCGCCGCCAACGTCGCTTCGAACGGCGCCAATCGGCGGTCGATTTCTGCCGTCACGCGTTCGATGGTCTCGTCCAGGAAGTCGATCTTCATCAGGATCTGCTGGAGGAGATACGCATGGTGCGCGCGAAAGCGCCCCTGCAGGGCGCGCTACAGGGCAGGGAGCTTCTGACGCAGCCGTCCTCGCGCCAAGTCGGCCAAGACCACCGGGTCAGTGGTACCCTCGACGAGCGCCCGGAGCATCGCGCGCCCGCTGACGCCCATCACATCGGTGATGACGGTTGTCAGCTTCAGCCCGGCGTCCTGTAACACCTTACAGAGCCGATTCACCTCCTGGCTGTGATCCCGCACCTGCTGCAGCCGGTAGCGGGTGAGGTCCCGCAACTCCCGAATCGCCGGCGGCGGCACGAAGCTCGATTTCAGTAACCCACATTCGAGCAACTGTGCCAGCCACTCGCTGTCGCGGACGTCGGTCTTGCGGCCGGGGACGCGCTTCAGGTCCGGCATGTTGATCCGGAGCAGCGTAAACGCGTCTTCCAACACGTAATAGACTGGCTTCCAGTACACGCCGGTGCTCTCGAGCGCCACATGCGTCACCCCATGCGCCTGTAGCCACTCACGCAGCGCCAGCAGGTCGGCGGTCATCGTGCCGAACGTCTCGGTCGTGCGTCGCCGCCCACCGCGACCATCGGGCGTGCGCACCGTCGCCACCACGGTCGCTTGATGCACGTCTAACCCCGCACACCGCGCAATCACGAGCTCCATGGTCCTCTCCCTCTGGTTCGAAGGAGCCCGACATCACAGACTCTGCTCGCCGTGCTCGCAGCAACAATACGGGGTGCCTCACCGACCACCCCACGGCAGAATGGACGATCCAGCAGTTCCGCAACGGCCTTCCTCTGGATGGCGCTTTTCGCTTTCTCGTCCATGATCGTGACGCTATCTTCGCGCCGGCCGTGGACTAGACGCTTCGTTCCATGTCACTTCAGGTGCTGAAGACGCCGCTACGGGCGCCGCAAGCGAACGCGTACTGCGAGCGCTTCATTGGCACGGCCAGGCGCGAGTGTCTCGATTGGATGATTCCGCTCAACGAGCGTCATCTCCGGCGCCTCTTCGCGGAATGGATCCCGCACTACAACCGTGAACGACCGCATTCGGCGCTTGGCCCTGGACTTCCGACGGGCCAACAACTAGTACGATGGCAACCATGCATCAATTACCATCGACGCATCGCGTTGTGGCTAACGCGCGTCTCGGTGGCCTGCATCATCACTACGACTTGGAGCCTATCGCGGCCTGAGTTTTCGCGGAGTTTTTGCAGCACAGGAGTCGTGCGGTGCTGGAGTTCCTCGAACGCGAAGGCATTCACATTATTCGGACGCCGTTCCGGGCACCGAACTGCAACGCATATGCGGAGCGGTTCGTTCGTTCAAAGAGGAATGTCTTGATCTCGTGATTCCACTGGGCGAGGGACATCTTCGCCGCACGATCGCCGAGTTCGTCGCCTACTATCACCGCGAGCGGAACCATCAAGGCCTCTCGAACGAGTTAATTCAGCCGCTCGCGAGATCAGATGACCAAGGACCTGTTCGCCGCCAACGATGGGTGGCATGTTGAATTACTACTACCGTGCCGCACAGTCCAAGAGACCTCGCTGAAGTTGTAGGACACCCTCGCTAAAGGTACCGATTGGCGTTCGCTGGCGCGTCCTTCGACTTGTTCGGCAAGCTCAGCGGACCTACCTCACTGACTACGCTCTGCCTTTGACACGCTCTACCTTCCTTCTTGACTGAACGTGGGAAATGACCTAGCTTCCAGCCGCACCCGCTGGACGCTCTTTGGGAAGCGGACGCGGCGTGCGATCACCGCCTGATTTCCCTGTGGGGCCCACCATGATGTGGCGCGTCACTGGCGGTTGTAGTGCAAGCTCTCCCGATACCCCTCTGCCTCTCAATTTCTCCACCTCATCTCGAACCCGCTCACCAGAAGCAATCGAAAGGATTGGAGGACTCCATGGTCAGACGAGTCTCTGAGCTGCTGACCGGGTCGCTCATCGTTTTTGCCTTCGCCGTCTCCGCGATCGCGCAGGGCGGCAGAGCCGAGATCAACGGGACGGTCATAGACGCGGGGAACGCTGTCGTGCCCGGCGCGACCATTACGGTCACCGAAGAGAACACCGGACTCCAGCGGACCACGATCTCTAGCTCGGACGGGAGGTACGTGGTACCTACGCTGCTCCCGGGCACGTACACGATAAAGGCTGAACTCCAAGGCTTCCGGACAGCGACACAGACCGGCCTCGTGTTGTTGGTGGGGCAAGAGCTGACGGTGCAGCTGACACTCCAGATCGGTGGCCTCGCCGAGGAGGTCACCGTGACCGGCGAATCACCCATCGTCGAAGTGACGTCGAGCAGGATCGGCACCAACATTACGAATAACGAGATCGATGCCTTGCCTGCTGCGGGACGGAATCAGCTCAGTCTCATGCAGCTCGTGCCGGGGCTCACGCCGAGCCTCGTTCCAGGCTCGTTCGAGGGCGGGCAGTACAACGCCAACGGTCAGGCCACGACCGCCAACGTGTTTCTCGTGGACGGGGCCTACGACAACGACGATCGGCGAGGGGGGTCCCAGGGCACGCAGGCCCGGGTCACGCTCGATACGATGGCCGAATACGAGGTCCTGACGCACCACTACTCTGCCGAGTACGGAGGCTCCTCCGGCGCAATCGTCAACACCGTCACGAGGAGCGGCAGCAATCGACTTCGTGGGCGGGCCTTCTACTACCTCCAGAACGACGACCTCAACGCGACCAACTATTTTCTGAAACAGGCTGGGAAGCAGAATCCGGAGTCCAGCAGCAACGTGTTCGGCGGAAGTGCGGGCGGACCATTCGTCAGGAACAAGGCGTTCTGGTTCGTCAACGTGGAGCGCAACCTTCAGCAGCAGGCCGCGAACCTCAACTTCCCGGCAAACGCCGCGCCTCTGGCCGTCTCGTACTCGGACACGACCGACTTCACAGGGTGGAACACGTTCGTTCGGGCCGACTTCCAGTTGACCGGCAACAACCACCTGAGCTTCCGGTGGGTGCGAGAAGCCGTGCTCACCGAGAACGACGAGCTGGAGGGCAACAACAGCACGCCCGACAATGCCACCTTCGAGAACGACAGCGGCGACCAGGTCTTCAGCTTCGCCGCCACGTCAGTGTTGGGGAACCGGGCGACCAACGAGTTCAAGGTGGGCCACGTCCGTGAGAATCTCCTCCAGGGGCCACGGCTGTTCTTCGATGACGGTTGGAACTTCATCGGCCTCAATGGCAGGGAGCAGTTCGACATCGGCTCGATGAATACGCATCCCGATTACAACACCGGGAACCGAAACAACTACCAGCAGGATCTCATTCGCTCGTTGACGATCGATGACTCGTTCACGTACCTGAAGTCGGGCTGGGTTGGCGACCACACGTTCAAGGTGGGAGCTGGTTGGAGCCGCAACGCCGCCCTACCGCAGGGCACCGCCGCCAACTTGATTGGGCTTTTCACCTTTCCCTCCAACACCGCCTTCAATCCCGCCGACCCGCGCACGTATCCGTTTCGCTTTCAGATCCGCCTCGGCCAGATCGACTACACGCAGAAGGACTGGCGGACGCAGTTTTACGTGCAGGACAAGTGGCAGATTCACAGGCAGCTGACGTTGAATCTCGGCCTGCGCTACAACTATCAGGATCTGACGCCGCTGACGAAGGATGCCTTCGCCCCACGATTCGGCATCGCGTACGACGTGAATGGGAACGGCAGGACGCTCGTGCGAGCCGGCTTCGGCAAGTTCTACCAGCTGCACCAGCTGAATGTCCTCCAGACGCTCTTGACGGCGGCGGTGATCGGGCCGACGTTCGTCTTCGACACTGGTCAGGTCGCGCGCCCGGATCAAACCGGGGTGATTCCGACCGATCCTTTCAATTCGGGATGCCTCCAGTCTCCTGTGGGCAGCAATGGCTTGGCCCTGATTGGTCCCGCGTGCCGCGCGTACCTGAGCACGCGCAGGGACCAGGTCAACGCCGGCGGGTTCGTGAACAACCAGCCGACGGTCGACGGCAATCGCCGGATGCCGTATCTGTGGGCGTTCAGTGGCGGTGTGAAACGCGAGTTGACGCCGTCTCTGGCTGTTTCGATCGACTATGTCGGGAACGTGGGCCGCGACCAGGTTCAACTCGTCGACATCAACGAGGGCGCGCCAACTGTCGATGGTCGGATTACCAGACTCGGCGTGAACGGATTTGACCCGAACGGCGAGATCATCCCACCCGAGGCGCGAAGCACCAACTTCATCCGCGTGCTTCAGTACCAGTCGCGCAGCGAATTCAATACCGACTACAACGCGCTGGAAATGGCGCTGGAGAAGCGGCTGTCGAATCGATGGTCCGGCCGGGTCAGTTACACGCTCGCCCGCGCCCGCGACGTGGGCGCCATTTGGTATGACACTGACCTGCGCGCGGATTACGGCCGTACGGCCTTCGACAACCGGCACGCGCTCGCAATGGCCGGAAACGTCGACGTGTGGCGAGGGCTGGGCGCCGGATTCGTCTTCCGCTATTACTCGGGCTATCCAATCAACGAGACCGTCGGGACGGACTTCAATGGAGACGGAGACGCCAACGATCGCCCCATCCAGGGCATCAACGATCTCACCAGGCCCATTCTTTCTCCACTCGACAGCAACGGGCGCGCGATCCGAAATGGAATCGATGGCGAGAAGCAGGTGCTGCTCGACGCGCGATTCCAGTATCTGTGGCGCGCCCAGGGCTACGAAACAGGGCTGTTCCTGGAAATCTACAACTTGACCGATCAAGTGAACTACGGCAATCCAACGGGAAATCGCAACTCCGCGAACTACCTGGTCAGGACGCTCGCGGGCAATCCTCGGACGGTGCAGCTCGGGCTACGCCTGACGTTTTAGCAGCGATAGGGGGACATCGTGACGAAAAACACCGTGGCCGCGGTTGCGGCACTCGCTTTCCTCTTGACGGGTGGTGGTCTGGCGCAAGCGCCGCAGGAGAAGGGCGGCGGCGACGAGACCGGCCCGTATGACGTCGTGCCAGGTTGGCCTGCGAACTACTGCGGTCCTGGGTACGTCATCGGCTCGACCGGAGGCATCTGGGCAGAGAGCCCCGATCGCGTGCTTATTTTCAGCCGAGGCTGCCTGCCCGAGCTCAAAGAAGGCCGAGGCGCAGCCGAGAACTTCATCCCGGAGCGCAACGCCTCTGGCTACGACCTATCTCAGAAGGATCCCTCACGGCAACCCCGTTGGGACCACATCGTCAACTTCGTCGATCGCAATGGCCGGCTGATTGAATCGTGGGAGCAGCACAACAAGCTTTTCGTGCGGCCGCATCGCGTGCTGGTGAGCCCTTACGATCCTGAGGGGCATATCTGGCTGGTGGACGATGGCGCGCAGATGATCTACAAGTTCACTCGCGATGGGAAGAAGCTGGTGATGCAGCTCGGGGAGTTCAGAGTCGCAGGCAACGACGAGAAGCACTTCGGGCGGCCCACCGACATTGCGTGGTTACCCGACGGCACGTTTTTCGTGAGCGATGGCTACACGAATAGCCGCGTAGTCAAGTTCGACCGGAACGGCAAATTCCTGCTCACCTGGGGACAAAAGGGGAACGAGCCCAACGAGACGCGTCCAGGCTTCATGAATACGGTCCACGCGATTGCGGTGGACAGGAACCGGCGCGTGTATATCAGCGACAGGGCGAACTCGCGAATCCAGGTGTTCGACGAAAACGGCAAGTTCCTCGACGCGTGGCCGCGAGTCCGTCGGCCGTACTCCATCATGCTGACCGAAGACCAGCATCTATGGGTCGCCGATGGTACGACGCAGAAGTTCCTCAAGTTCGATCTGACTGGGAAGTTGCTGTACTCATGGGGCACGTTTGGCGCGTTCCCGGGCGGCTTCTGGGGTGTGCACCAGTTCCACACCGACAGCGAGGGCAATCTCTACACGGCCGATGTGCATGTCGGCCGGCCGCAGAAGTTCAGTCCCAAGAAGGGCGCGAACCCGGCGAACCTCGTCGGGCGGTACATGCGCGGCACGGCGACATCAACGAACTGAGGCACCAAGGAGAGCGACTGGGTAGGCGAGAGGCCGCACTGGCGACCTCTCATTGATCGTCGCGTTCAGATCAGAGTCATTTGACGTCATGCGCGGCGATGAATCGCACCGTCTTGTCGATGTCGTAGTGTCTGAAAACTCGGGCGGCACATTGGCGGCGCGTTCTTCGATCGCGTCCGGCTGGTGAGGCCAGGCCTGGACCTCTTCGTGGTCGATACGGCGCTGCGGCTCTCCGACAAGGTCGTTCCGATGTTGACCGACGAACTGGCTCGCCGTTCTGAAACGGTGCCACCGCCCTCCCGCGTCGAGAGGGAATTGTGGGCGCTCGGCCGGGATCTCTACATCGTGAACAGCCGGCATGATCTGATGACGAACATCGGGCGTGCCATTACAGAGGGTCTGCTTTCACAGCACCCGCCGCTCGTCTAGAGAAGGATCGGTATATGTGAGGTGAACAGTGCAATTCGAGCACTTCGAGTTCGGTGTCATCGATATCGACGGAGTAACCTACGAACACGACCTCGTCATCGATCGAGGCGTGATCCATCGCCGGAAGAAAAAGGCGTCCAAGAAGTTCCGCGAGACGTTTGGACATACGCCGCTGTCGGTGGAAGAAGAGATTCCGTGGAAGTGCACGTGCCTGGTCATCGGCACCGGGGCGTATGGCCGATTGCCTGTCATGGATGACGTGAAACGGGAGGCCAAGGACCGCGGGGTCACGTTGGTTGTGCTGCCGACGACAGAAGCCATCAAGGTGCTGCAGAAGCACCCGAAGAAGACAAACGCGGTCCTTCACGTCACATGCTGACTGACCCGTCCGGTACCCTCCCGGCCTACCTTCGGCTCGGCGGTGACGCGCTCGCCAGCCGCGCGCGTCGCGCCGTGGCCACCCTTGGGGACTGTCGTGCCTGCCCGCGCGATTGCGGCGTGAACCGTCTCGAGGATCGCTGGGCGGCGTGCAAGACTGGCCGTTACGCAGTGGTCTCGAGCTTCTTCCCGCATTTTGGGGAGGAGGACTGCCTGAGAGGATGGAATGGCTCGGGCACGATCTTCTTCGGGCACTGCAATCTGCGTTGCGTCTTCTGCCAAAACTTCGACATCAGTCAGGACATCAAGCCGGCAGCCGAGCGCGGATCGACGCCGCGCGAGATCGCCGACATGATGCTGTGGCTCCAG
>Ga0075421_100009390_pt1 | contig 12055 bp, 10 predicted proteins | sample SoiMetdeltSBSDD5_FD_75292 | JGI IMG/M metagenome (GOLD analysis project Ga0075421, IMG submission 75292) | Bulk soil microbial communities from a Populus tree surrounding site in Tennessee, USA - Soil MetaG P. deltoides SBSDD5 | ecosystem: Environmental > Terrestrial > Soil > Tree plantation...
GTCTGCTTCTGGTCGACGCGCATCAGCCGCGGCGCCCTCTGCCCGGGATGTGGCGTGGCCCCCATGACCCGATGCCTCAACGGGCACGTGCCCGCGCCCGCCCCGCTCTCCTGGGCCGCGATCCCGTACATGCAGGGCGACCTCGCGCTCAAGCGCGCGGCCCTGCGCCGGGCGGGTGCGAACCTGGCCGTCAGCGGCGCCATCGCCGAGGAGCTGCGCGCGGCCGGCATCCCCCGCGTCGAGGTGATCCCGAACGTCGTCGACTCCATGGAGGCACGTGCGGTGGCCGCGGGCGAATGCTCCTTCCCGCTGCCCGAGCGGTTCCTCCTCTTCATCGGCAAGCTCGAGGCCAACAAGGGCGCCCGCCTGCTCGTCCCCGCGGTGGCGGCCGCCCGCACGGGCCTGCCCCTGGTGGTCCTGGGCGAGGGCAGCCTCGCCCACGCGCTGAAGTTCGAGGCCGCGGCCGCGGGCCTCCCGCTGGTGCTGCGCGGGTGGGCGGAGCGCGAGGATGTCCTGCGCGCCCTCGCCCGCGCCACCGCCCTCGTCTTCCCGTCCCTGTGGCCGGAGCCGCTCTCGCGCGTGCTGCTCGAGGCCCTGGCCCTGGGCACGCCGGTGGCGGCCATGGACACGGGCGGCACGCGCGAGATCCTCGGAGAGACGGACGCCGGCCTGCTCGTGACGGAAGCGCCGGCGCTGGCCGACGCCGTCGGCCGCATCGCGCGCGACGCCGCGCTGCGCACCCACCTGGGAGAGGCGGCCCGGGTGCGGGCGGAGGCCTTCTCCCCCGCGGCGCTCGTCCCGCGCTACGAAGCCGTCTATCGGCGGCTGGCGTGAGGGTGGCGCTCTTGAGCCGGTCCGCTCACCCGCTTCACGATCCGGGAGGAATGGAGCGCGCGGTCTACCTCCTGGCCAAGCACCTCCAGGCGCGGGGCGTCGACACCGTGCTCGTCACCCGCCCCGCCACCCGCGGAGGGACGTTTCCCGGGCAGGTGGTGACGGTGCCCTACGGTGACTCCGGCCGCGGGCACGGGCGTGTCCTGTCGCGGACGCTCCACTACCCCGCCTTCGCGGCCCATGTCGGCGACACCGTCGCGGACATGGTCCGCACGGGCGAGGTCGACATCGTGGATGCGCAGGGGCTCACCGCTCTCGGCTACGGGCGAAGAAGACGGCGGGATGCGAGCCTGCGCGCGCCCCTGGTCATGAACCCGCAAGGCCTCGAGGAGCACAAGGCGCGGGGCCTCAAGCGCGTGGCCCTGACCCGCCTGCGCCGGCTCTCGCGCGAGGCGGCGCGGCTGGCCGATCGGGTGGTGGCCACGGACGAGGCCACGCGGGCGGAGGTGCCGCGTTATCTCGGCGTCGATCCCGCGCGGGTGGTCGTGCTGCCCAATGGCGTCGACCTCGACGAGATCGCTGCCTTGACTCCGCCGGACGCGCGGAGGGTGGCGGAGGCGGCGCTGCCCGCCCTGCGCGGCGCGGACCCGGTGCTGCTCTCCGTGGGCCGCCTCGAGAGCTACAAGGGATTCGACGACGCGGCGGCCGCGCTGGCTTCGCTGCACAGCCAGGGACGGCTGGGACAGGCCTGGGCCTGGGCGATCGTCGGCGAGGGCCCCGGATCGGCGCGCCTGCGGCGCGGCCTCTCGTCCGCGGTGGCGCCGCACGTCCACTTCGCCGGCCGCGTGGAAGATGCGCTGCTCCACGCCCTCTACGCGCGCGCCGACCTCTTCGTGCACCCCACGCACTACGAGGGATCGAGCCTGGTCACGCTGGAGGCGATGGCGCACGGCCGCGCGGTGGTGGCTACGCGCGCGGGCGGGATTCCGGACAAGGTCACGGACGGCGTGACCGGGCTCCTGGTCGAGCCCGGCGACCGCTCCGGCCTCGCCGGCGCCATCGGCACGCTCGCTCTCGATCGCGCGCGGCGCCAGGCCATGGGCGCCGCCGGCCGCCGGCGCGCGCAGGACGCGTTCGCCTGGACCGTCCTCATCGACCGCACGCTCGCCCTCTACGACGAGCTGCGCCAGGGGGGAGGCGGGTGACGCGGAGGCGTGTCCTGTCCCTCCTCGCCGCCGCCCTGGCCGCCAGCCTGGCCGCGGTGGTCATCATCGGGCACCCGAAGGGCCCCGCCACGGTGGGCCTGCTGGCGGCCGCGCTCGCGATCACGCTCGTCCTGCGCGCCGGGCCCGGGTCACCGGCCGGCTCTTCGGTGCGCGCGCGCCTGTGGCTCGTCGCCCTGCTGCTCGTGTCCGTCGTGCCGTTCCACGTCGGGGGCGGGCGCATCGCCGGCGACGGCGCCAGCTACTACGTGTACGTGCGGTCGCTCTTGAAGGACGCCGACCTCGACTTCACGAACGAGTACACCCACTACGAGATGATCGACCGCGCCGACCTCAAGGTGCCGACGCGCACGGGCTTCCGCCGCTCCATCTTCTCGGCCGGACCCGGACTGGCCTGGATCCCGTTCTTCGCGGTCGGTGAAGTGGTCGGACGCGTCCAGCGCGCGCTGGGCGGAGACGTCGATCGGAGCGGGTACGGGCCCGTGCACGTCAACGCCGTCGCCCTGGGCAGCCTCCTCTACGGGTTCGCCGCCGTGCTCCTCATCCACGACCTGCTCCGGCGGCACTTTCCCCACGACACCGCGCTCCTCGGCGCCGTGCTCGCGTGGTGGGCGACCTTCCTCCCGTGGTACATGATCCACCAGCCGACGATGTCGCATGCCGTCTCCGCCTTCGGAGCCGCGCTCGTCGTCTGGCTCTGGGACCGCCAGCGCGGCCGGCCGCGCGCATCGTCCGCGCTGCTCCTCGGTCTGGCCACCGGCTTCGCCATGTGTCTCCGGTGGCAGAACGCGCTCCTCCTCCTGCTGCCGGCGTGGGACGCCATGATGGGGATCCGGCGCGGGGGACGCGAGGCCGTGGACGCGATGCGCCGCGCCGCCCTCATCGGGGCGGCCGCGCTGGTGGGCGCCTGGCCACAGATGGCGGCCTGGAAGGCGATCTACGGCGAATGGGTGCTGCGCCATCCCCCGCACGGCGCGGATTTCCTCCGTCTCGATCATCCGTACGTGCTGCAGACCCTGTTCTCGTCGCGGCACGGACTCCTCTCCTGGACCCCCGTCTTCTGGGCGGGCTACCTCGGATATCTCTGGCTCCTGCGCCGGCGCGGCCCGCTGGCCTGGCCGCTGCTGCCGCCCCTCGTGGCCATGACGTACGTGAACATGTGCTCCGGCGACTGGTGGGCGGGCGGGTCGTTCTCGAATCGCCGCTTCGACAGCCTGCTTCCCCTCCTGGCCCTGGGCCTCGCGGGAAGCCTCGAATGGGGGCGCCGCCTGCTCGCCCGTCATCCCCAGGTCGCGGTGGGGGCCGCCCTCGTGCCGGCGGTGGCCTGGAACCTCGGGCTGATCACGCAGGTGGCGCGCGGGCAGGTCGATCCCGAGCGCGCGGCCTTCCCGCGGCTCGTGGGGGGCACCGCACGCGCGCTGGCCGACGTCGCCGGGAGCCCTCTCACCTGGCCCGCGAGCTGGCTCTTCGCCTGGCGGCACGATCGTCCGGCGCGACAGTACGATGTCGCGGTGGGACGGTACCTCTTCTATCGCCAGAACAACCTCGGGGGACGCATCGACGTCGGCCCTGGCGACGGGGCGCTGCTGGCCGAAGGCTGGGGCGAGAGGCAGGAGATCGACGGCCGCGCCTGCCGCGCCGCTCGGGGGCCCGCGCGCGTCCTCGTGCCCCTCGACGTGCCCGAGGACCTGGCCCTGACCCTGGCCATGCCCCGCCGGGACGGTTCGGGCGAGGTCCACATCCGCGTGAACGGACACGAGGCCGGGACCCTGGCCAGCGGTCCCGGCGGCGCGGCGGCGAGCCTGCGGCTGCCGGCGCCGCTCTGGCATCGCGAGCTCAACGACCTCGTCCTCGATCCAGGGCCGGACTCCGTATGCGTGGAGGCTTTCGACCTGGTGCGGCTGGGCGCGCCCGAAGCGCCGCGCGGATTCCAGGCCCGATGAGCCGGCGCGCGATCGTGATCGGCGGTGGCCCCGCCGGCATCAAGGCCGCCCACGAGCTCGTGAAGTCGGGGGCGGAGGTCACCCTCCTCGAGAGCGCTCCCGTGCTGGGCGGCCTGGCCAGCGCGTTCGACGTGCAGGGGGTGCGCATCGAGCGCTACTACCACTTCATCTGCAAGGGCGACGACCATCTCGTGGAGACGCTGGACGAGCTCGGCCTGGGCCACAAGCTGCACTGGCGCGATTCGCGCATGGCCTATTTCGTCGACGGCCAGCTCTACCCGTTCCTCACGCCCATCGAGCTGCTGAAGTTCCGCGCCCTGCCCCTGCACGACCGCCTGCGCGCGGGAGCGGCGGTGAAGCTGGCGCAGCGGATGCGCGAGGAGGACCTCGCGCCCGTGAAGGCCACGGCCTGGCTGCGGCGCATGTTCGGCGAGCGCAGCTATCGCGTCATCTGGGAGCCGCTCATGCGGTTCAAGTTCTCCGAGCACGCGGACGAGGTCAGCGCGGCCTGGATCTGGGCGCGCATGGTCCGGCTGTCGCGCTCGCGCACGTCGCCCTGGCGCGAGGAGCTGGGCTACGTCGAGGGGGGCAGCGCGACCGTGATCGAGGCGCTGGGCGACGACCTGCGCCGGCGCGGCGGCCGCATCGTCCTGGGCGCGGCCGTGGAGCAGATCCGGATCGAGGGCGGGCGCGCCACCGGCGTGCGGGTCGGAGGGGAGACCCTCCCCGCGGACGCCGTCATCTCCACCGTCACCACGTCGCGCTTCCGCGCCCTCGCCCAGGGCCTGGACGGCGCGTACATGCGCCACCTGGAGCGGATCCCGACCATCGGCATCTTCTGCCTGTTCCTCCGCCTGCGCGAGCGGGTGACGCCATTCTTCTGGGTGAACGCGCACGACCCGCGCGTCCCGTTCGCGGGCATGATCGAGTACACCAACCTCAATCCCCTGCCCGAGCTGGGAGGGGATCGGGTCCTCTACATTCCCCAGTACCTCTCCGCGGACGACCCGCGGTACGCGCAGACGGACGAGGATGTGGTGCGCACGTACACGGACGCGCTGGCCCTCATCAACCCCGCCTTCGACCGCCGCTGGGTGACCTTCTCCGCCGTGTTCCGCGACCGCTACGCGCAGCCGATCTGCCTGACCGACTACAAGACGACGACGCCCTCCATCCAGACGCCGGTGGCGAACCTGTTCCTCACCGACTCCTGCCAGCTCCACCCCCACGACCGGACGATCAGCGGCTCGTTCGGCCTGGGGATCGAGGCGGCGCGGCAAGCGGCTCGCGCGGCCGCGGGCGCGCCGTGAGGTCGGACATCGACGGGCGGACGGCGGGCGTGCTGGCCGCGGCCGCCCTTCCGCCGCTGGCGCTCGTGGCCGCCGGAATGACGTCCGCGCCGCCCCTCCTGGCCATGGCGAGCATCCTCGCCGTCGCCATCGGGCTCGCGATCCTGGAGCGTGCGTTGCGCGAGGCGGGCCGCGCGGCCGTCAGCGTCGCCGCCAGCCTGCTCACGCTGTACGGGACCGGCCTCCTCTGGCACGAGATCGCCGAGGCCGGGTTTACCGCGCTCGCGTTCGTGGCGGGCGCGCTCGTGATGCGCACGTGGCGACGTCGTGTGGAACGGGATCGCCGGCCCGCGCTCGCGAGCGGGAGCGCGCTCGCCGTCGCGATCGTGGTGGTGGTCCTCCTGTCCGAGGTCCTGGCGGGCAGCCGCCTCTCGATGGCCCGCCCCGCTCCGCTCGACAGCCTCTTCTCCTCGCGCCACGGGCTCCTGTTCTGGACGCCGCTCCTCACCCTGTCCCTCTTCGGCCTGGTCCGGCGCGCCATCCACGGGCACCGCGATGCCGCCGCCGCCCTGGGCGCCCTCGCCGTCCTCGCCCTCGTGAATGCGAGCCTGCGCCCGTGGTGGAGCGGCGGCTTCGGCAACGCGCGCTTCGTTCCCGCGCTTCCCCTGTTCGCTCTCGGGCTCTCCGAGCTCCTGGATCTCGTTCATGCGACGGCGCGGCGCCGTCCGTTGCGTCTGGCCGCCCTCGCGGGCGCGCTGCTCGTGGCCGGGAACCTGCTCCTGATGGCGCAGTATCGCGCCGAGCTCATCCCCCGCGACGACACCGTCTCCTTCCCCGCCGTGGCCGAGAACGGCGCGGGACTGCTGGCCGCAGTGGCGGGCGCCCCCACGGCCTGGCCCGCGAACTGGATCTTCGCGGCGCGAGAGGACCTGCCCGCCGCCCGCTACGACCTCCTCGGCGGCCAGGACGTCCTGGCCGACGGCCCCCTGCGCATCGACGTCGGCGATCTCGAGAGCGAGGCCGCGTGGCTGGGCAACGGGTGGAGCGTGCGGCACCCTTGTGGGTCGTCCGTGTGCCGTGAGGTCGAAGGCCGCGCGCAGCTCCTCCTTCCGATCGCGGACGTCCGGCCGGCGACGGTCCGGGTGAGCGCGCAGGGATCGGGAACCCTGCGCCTTCTCCTGAACGGCCGTCCGCTCGCGCAGGCTTCGCTCGCCCCCGCCTTCGCCGAGGTGGGCGCGGCCGCGGAGGCGAGCGGGCTGCGGCCCGGTCCCAATGAGCTCGTCCTCGAAGTGTCGGCGGGCGGGCGGGCGCAGGTGGACGAGGTGCGGGTCATGCCCCTCGAGGGTCAGCGATGAACCTCGAGGAATACGGCCGCATGTACGAGGCCGAGGAGACGCAGTGGTGGTACGCGGGCATGCGCGCCATCAGCCTCTCCCTGCTCGCCGCGGAATGGCCGGACGGGGCGGCGGAGAGCCGCCGCATCCTCGACGCGGGTTGCGGGACGGGCAACAACCTCGCCCACCTCCGCCGCTTCGGCAAGACGGTGGGCGTCGATCTCTCGGACGAAGCCCTGCGCTTCTGCCGCAGCCGCGGCGTGGCCGCCACCCGTGGCAGCCTGCTGTCCCTGCCGTTCCCGGACGGGAGCTTCGACGCCGTGACCTCGTTCGACGTCCTCTACCACCGCTGGGTGGCGGACGACCGGGAGGCCGTGCGCGAGATCGTCCGCGTGATGAAGCCGGGCGGCCTCTTCCTCGTGCGCGTGCCCGCCTTGAAGATGCTGTGGGGCGCCCACGACGAGGCCGTCCACTCCCGCCATCGCTACACGCGCGGCGAGGTGCGCCGGTTGCTGGAGGACGCCGGGCTGGAGGTGGCCCGCCTGACCTATGCGAACACGCTGCTGTTTCCCGTGGTCGCGGTCCGGCGTACGCTCGACCGCCTCCTGCATCGCCACGGCTCCGACGTCGGGTTCCTGCCTCCGCCGATGGAGTGGACGTTCCGCAACCTCCTCGGGATCGAGGCGCGGTTGGTGCGGCACCTTCCCCTCCCCATCGGGGCCAGCGTCTTCGCTCTCGCGCGCAAGCCGCGCGCGGCCCCGGCGGCGGCCCGCGGTTAGAATCGCGGGCATGTGGCGCGAGGAGGCATGAGCGACCGCCAGCAGGTCGCGGACGAACTGCGGCGCGTGCGGGAAGCGGTGCGGGCGCGCGCTCTGCACGAGCGGACGGCGGCCCTCCCCGCGGCGCGGCCGGTCCAGGTGCCCGGCCCCATGCCCGCGGATCGCACCCCCGCTGCCATCGAGCCCACGCCGCGCCCGGACAACGCGGCCCTGAACGCGGGCTGGCGCGTGCGCGACGCCCTCGGGGGCGGCGGCTGGCGGCGGCTGCTCGCGCGGGGCCTGGGCCGGGTGCTGGCCCGCGTGCTGGACGCCCAGGAGGCGTTCAACTCGCGCCAGGTGCAGTTCGACAACGCGCTCCTCGACTACATCGACGCGCGCCTGAGCGCGACCCACCGCCATTACGACGAGGTGCTGGGCCTGCACGGACGGCACATGGGCGAGATCGACGAGCGTCACCTCATCCTCCAGGAGGAGCTCGTCACCCACGTCCACGACCTCGTACGCCGGATCGACCTCGTGCTGGCGGAGGCGGAGCGCGGGCGGCTGGGCCTGGAGCGGGACGTGCGCGAGCTGCGCGACCGCGCCCGGCAGCTCGAGGAGCGGCTCGCCGCGAGATGAAGACGGTCCTGGTGTGCGCCGCCCAGGCGCCGTTCGTCACGGGCGGGGCGGAGATCCTGGTCTCGGAGCTGCGCGCGAACCTGGAGCGGCGCGGCTTCCGCGCCGACGTGGCCGCCGTGCCCTTCAAGTGGTATCCCGTCTCCGAGCTGGTCCGGCAGGCCCTCGCCTGGCGCCTGCTCGACGTCACGGAGAGCGGCGGCCTCCGCGTGGACCTCGTCATCCCGACCAAGTTCCCGAGCTTCCTCGTCCGGCATCCCCGCAAGGTGGCGTGGCTCTTCCACCAGCATCGCGAGGCCTACGACCTGTTCGGCACGCCCTACTGCTCCTTCCAGGACACGCCGGAGGACGTGCAGATCCGCGACGCCATCCAGGCCATGGACACGGCGGCCCTCACGGAGTGCCGCTCCGTCTACACGATCTCCCGCAACGTGGCCGAGCGGCTGCGGAAGTACAACGGCCTCCACGGCGAGTCGCTCTATCCTCCTCCCCACCACCTGGGGCGCTATCGCACCGAGAGCTACGGGGACTACCTCTTCTATGCGGGCCGCCTGGACCGGCTCAAGCGGCTCGACCTCGCCGTCGACGCCATGCAGCGGGTGCGCAGCGGGGCCCGGCTCAAGATCGCGGGCGCGGGGCCGCTGGCCGAGGAGCTGCGCAAGCAGATCGAGGGACTCGGCGTCGCGGATCGCGTCGAGCTCGTCGGCTTCGTGTCCGCCGACGAGCTGATCGCCCTCTACGCCGGGGCCCGCGCCGCCTATTACGCGCCCCTCAACGAGGACTACGGGTACGTCACGGTGGAGGCGTTCCTCTCCCGCAAGCCGGTGGTCACGACCACGGACGCGGGTGGCGTGCTCGAGTTCGTCACCGCGGGCGAGACGGGCGTGGTCGCGGAGCCCACTCCGGAGGCCATCGCCCACGCCATCGACACCCTCTGGTCCTGGCCGGAGGCGCGTCTCAGGGAGATGGGGGAGGCCGGCTACGCACGGGTGGCCGACATCTCGTGGGACGCGGTCATCGACCGGCTGACGGAATCGATCCGATGACGCGGCTCGCGGTGTGGAGTCCCCTTCCCCCGTCCCCGTCCGGCATCGCCGACTACGTAGCGGAGAGCCTCCCCGCCCTCGGCCCCCTCTTCGACGTGGTGACGGTGAGCGAGGACCCAGGCACGACGCCGCCGGAGGCAGATCTGCATCTCTACCACCTCGGCAACTCGCCCGCGCACGGGTTCGTGTATCGCGCCGCCCGCGCGCGGCCGGGGGTGGCCTTTCTCCATGACTGGAGCCTGCACCACCTCGTCCTGCACGAGACGGTCGAGCGCGGCGACGTGTCCGGCTACCTGCGCGAGATGCGCCGCGCCTACGGCGAGACGGGAGCCTTCGTCGGCCGCCAGGTGGCGCGCGCCCTCGGCGGCGACCTCCTGCCCGCGCTCTTTCCGCTCAACGACCGGGTGCTCGAAGGGAGCCTGGGCGTGGTGACGCTGAGCGCGCAGACGGCGGCGCGCGTGGCCCGGCGCCTGCCCGGCCGGCCGCGCCTACACCTGCCCCATCACCTTTCCCTCCCCGTCGAGCCTCCACCGGCGCGGGCGGACAGCCGCACGCACCTGGGCCTGCCCGCGGACGCGTTCGTCGTCACCGCGCCCGGCCTGGCCACCGTCAACAAGCGGCTGGACGCTGCCGTGCGCGTGATGGCCCGTCTCCGGGCCGACCATCCCGAAGCGCTGCTCGTGGTCGCGGGCGCCTCCGATCCGCGCCTGCCCCTGGAGGCCTGGGCGAGCGCGGCGGGTCTGGGGGACGGGCTGCGCGTCACCGGCCGGCTACCCCTGGATGATTTCGAGCGGCACCTCGCCGCCGCCGACGTCGTCCTCGCCCTGCGCTTCCCGTCCCACGGCGAAATGTCGGGGGCGGTGGTCCGCGCGCTGGGCGTGGGCCGGCCCGTGCTCGTGAGCGCGGGGAGCGCCGCCGCGGACGAGTTCCCCGAGGGCGTGGTCGTGCCCATCGATCCCGGGCCCCGCGAGGAGGCGGAGCTGGAAGCGTTCCTGCGCCACCTGCATGGATCGCCCGCTCTGCGGGAGACGATCGGCACCCTGGCCTCCGTCCATGTCCGCGAGAACCACGGCCTCCTGGCGACGGCGGAGACGCTGGCCGGGTTCCTGCGCGCGGTGGAGGCGGGCCAGGCGCCGGCCCTGGCCGCCCTGCAGGCCGATCGCACGGACGAAGGCGGCCTCCTGGGCTACCTCATGGAAGAGGTGCGCTGGGGCGCACGTGACCTCGGCCTCGTCGACGTCCGTCTGGGCCTGGAAGGCCTCCTCGAACCGCTGGCGCGAGGGCCGCGCTGAGCGCGCCGCTGCTGTCGGTGGTCATCCCCGCCTACAACGAGGGGCAGCGCCTGCCCCCGACCCTGGAGAAGATCCAGCGCTACCTGGCCGGGCGGCCGCACGAGATCGTCGTCGTGGACGACGGCTCCCGGGACGACACCGTGGCCCGGGCGAAGGCGGCGGGCGTGACCGTCCTGAGCAACGAGGGGAATCGGGGCAAGGGGTATTCGGTGCGCCGGGGCATGCTGCAGGCGCGCGGGGACCGCAGGCTCATGACCGACGCCGACCTCTCGACCCCGATCGAGGAGATCGACCGGCTCCTGACGAAGATGGACGAGGGCTACGACGTGGTGATCGCCTCGCGCGCGCTGCCCGGGTCCAACGTCGAGGTCCGCCAGCCCTGGTATCGCGAGAATTCCGGGCGCCTCTTCAACTTCTGCGTGCGCATCCTCGCCCTGCCCGGCCTCTCGGACACGCAGTGCGGCTTCAAGCTCTTCCGCGCGGAGGCGGCGGAGAAGGCCTTCGCGCCCGCCCGGCTCGACGGCTTCTCCTTCGACGTCGAGGCCCTCTTCATCGCGCGCCGCCGCGGCTTCCGCATCGCGGAGGTGCCGGTGACCTGGCGCAACGACGAGGCCACGCGCGTCGACACCTTCAAGGGCGCGGTCGCTTTCGTGGACCTGGCCCGGATCCGCTGGAACGACTGGCGCGGAGCCTACGACGGTCCCGCCACCGGGGCCGGCGGCTCCGCGTTGTAGCGGATCTCGGCCGCCTGCCGCAGCTCCTTCACCCATCCCTCGATGCGGCGCGACAGGTCTTCCTCGGCCAGACGGGCACGGAGGGCGGGCGCCGCCTCTTCGAAGGAGCCTTCTCCTCGACCCTCCGCCTCGTAGGCCGCGCGCACCGCTTCGTCGCTGACGCGCACCTGGGGACGGAACCGGAACCCCACGTATTTGAGGATGGCGGCCTGGCGGCGGGCCAGGCGGCGGAGCTGCTCCTCCTCGTCCGCGCTCAACGCGGGCACCTGCGCGCGCAGGCTGGCGAAGGCGCGCTCCTCCTCCTCCGGCGTCAGGGCCGCCTGGGGCAGCCGGGCCGCCTCGCGGTACATGAGCTGCTCGTCGATGAGGCCGTCCAGGGCCTGCCGCTGCGTCTCTCCGCGCAGCTTCTCGAAGAGCGCGACCTCGGAGAGGAGCACCGGGCGGCCGTCCACCACGGCCAGGATCCGCTCCACGACCCCCGCCCGCGCCGGAGCGGCGAGGAGCAGGAGGACGGCCGCCAGCTCAAAACGCATGGCCGATCGTGAAGTGGAGGTGATACGGCTTCTCGCCCGGCTTGCGATCGAGCTTGTATCCCCAGTCGAAGCGCAGGGGACCGACCGCGCTCTTGTAGCGCAGGCCGAGGCCGGCCGTGTAGCGCAGGTCCATCAGCGACATGTCCGAGACGAGCGGATAGACGTTCCCCGTTTCCGCGAAGGCGGCGCCCCAGAAGGCGCCGATCAGGTGCCGGCGCAGCTCCACGCCGCCGAGGATCAGCGCATTGCCTCCGTCCGGCCGCACCTCGTCCACGCCGAAGCCGCGCAGCGAATAGTCGCCGCCGGCGAAGAAGCGATCCGGCTTGGGCACGAGCAGCTGCTCCTCGCCGAAGGTACGGGCCAGGCCCAGGCGCGCGGAGAGAGCCACCAGCGTGTGCGCGGTGAGGAGCTGGTAGGTCGCGGCCTGCACGAA
>Ga0075421_100009391_pt1 | contig 12054 bp, 8 predicted proteins | sample SoiMetdeltSBSDD5_FD_75292 | JGI IMG/M metagenome (GOLD analysis project Ga0075421, IMG submission 75292) | Bulk soil microbial communities from a Populus tree surrounding site in Tennessee, USA - Soil MetaG P. deltoides SBSDD5 | ecosystem: Environmental > Terrestrial > Soil > Tree plantation...
GGGGGAGGTGCGGGGATTACAGCGCAGGTCGATATAGACTTCTGTTGCTGCAGTAGGAAACGCTGGCTTGTGAGGCCAGCCACCCCGGATCGCCGCTATGGCGCCCTGGGGGGAGCAGAGACCTGAGGTATTGCGCTCCTGATACCTGGGCAGCCACTCCTCCAGCGCCAGGATGAACGTCGCCGCATGCACAATGGCATTGCGGAAGTTTGGAAAAGAGCGCGTCATACCGGCGTAGCCCATCTGTCCACGTACCGTGACTTTGAACCAGCAGAGGCCCACTTCTTCCCAGGCCGCGGCCCAGCCAGGCTTGCAGATGATGGCAAAGTCAGCGGTGACGCCATGATTGAGCATATAGGTGATCCCGCTGCTCAAGCCGTGGTTCTGACGAGTCTTACCATGGGGTGGCATCGACGGCATGCCACCGCCGGCACAGGCCAGCAACACATCGCCCTTGAGCGGCACTCCAGCAGATCGGATGCAGCGTACCGCCTCGGTGAGGGCAGTGATCATCCCTTTAGGATTGGCTGAGCCAAGGCCAATGACGTCACCGTTGGCCGCAATAGAGCCGTGGGGGAGCATGTCAGGACGCAACTCTGGCCCAACCCATGGAACGTCTTCGTGTGGGTCAGCGCACAAATGGGTGTCGATGGGGGCATACAGGAGCAATGATGGGCCGCCGCCAGTGCCTTTGAGCTTGCCTACAGCATTGCCAGAATGCTCATCGAGGGGTTGGTAGAGAGCGTCCATCCCCAGTCCCTGCATCTGCTGCACCATCCACTCACTGGCCGTACGCTCCTCACCAGTCGGGCTGTGGATGCTGGTAATGGTACAGTTGAACGCCCGCATGCGCTCCTCATCGATACGTGAGACGGCCTGTTCCAGCCAGCTTCGTTGCTCATGCGACAGCGGCACAGGTTTAACAGGGATATCGCTGAGAACGATAGGCGGGGTTGCCATGGGTTACCTCCACATTGGTAACATCCGCTGCCTCCTGGTGATATGTAGTAAGGAAAAGCGTATCGGGTGGCTGCAATGATGTCAAATAGAGAGGTCGCCAGGCATAATCTGAAGTTGGCTTAGGCCAGGCATTATCAACCAGACTAGATGTCGACCTCCGTACCGATCAATTTCCCGTTGTCGTCGCTTTCCCAGCTTACCTTCTTTTTGACGAGATGCTTTGCAGTACCAGAGTTGCTCCAGGAATACACCCTGGCGGTGCTGCCTCTTATTTCGATACACCAGATCAGGTTTGCAAAACGACCAGCAGAACCGGTATTCATGTAACGGGTGAACAGGTTGCGGTCTGTGGTATGTGGCGGGAGAATCCCCTCAGTATTGCGAAATTGCGCGCGGTCCCGAGGTTCATGACTATGCCCACAAATGAGAGTAGGGAAATCCTGTAAGGTTTTGTTCTGCTGGAGCATGGCGTTGGCCAACGCCTCTTCGTCCATATGCCGATACTTGAAAAACTCATCACCGGTGCAGACTTCCTTGACAAAGGCCATATAGGGGTCTTCGTTCTCAAAATACTCCCAAGCTACTTCATGCCCCATGAAACACTCCAGCATGACTTCAAGGTCTGGGTGGCTGGTAGTGATGGCTGATTTTGGGTCAGTAGAACTTAGAATATTCCTGAACTCTTTGACGGGAGAGCTATTCCACTTGTGTGTATCACTGACTCTCCAGATTCTGTCGGCGCCTTGAAAGGCCCAGGACAGGCATTCCGAAATGACCTCGCCAACCTTCTTGGCATGAGGCGGAACACAGGCAGGGTCAAACTGGTGTCCGTGGGTGATCACAAAATCCAGAGCGCTCTTGTCATCCCTCTGTCGCTCTACCAAGAGGACATCTTTGACTACCCCCGGCCACAACTCAGCCTCGATCATTTGCTCCAATTCTGCAGCATAATAGGTGTCATGATTGCCGGCGATTTTGTAGAACCGGGATTTTCCCAAAGCCTTCACCAATTCGTAATACTCGTGGTTGTCGTCGAGGATTTTTTCGAGCTGCCTGCAACTGGTTTCGATCCTTAGCCCCACCAACTCGTCCCAATTGAGTTCACCGATATCGCTGAGGAAGGATTTCTTTACGAGCTTTCGTCTTCTCTGGGTTTCCTCCGGCGTCGGTTCGAAGATCACCAACTCTTCCATATCGCCGTTTTCAACCAGCGCAAAACCTTTCTCGGCATAGTATCGCAGTACCTCACAATACAGCGGATAGTTGAATTGGTGAAAATAATCATGACGATGTCCCCGGTACGTCATGTGATGATCAGAGAAGATCACCAGGTCATGGTTTTGAGCTACCCCGATTCGGCTGAAACCACTCCCGGGTGCCCGGGCAGTTTTGGTCTTGAAAATTTCTGTTAGGGTGGCACACGACTTTTCAACCGCTTTTGCTAACACTTTCTCATTGTCCCTTTTGTACTTGTTGCCGATCTGATAAATTTCCCAGAGGTCATCAAACATTCCTATAGCCCTGTCGGTCTTGAGTTGATAGGCCTTTCCCACCATCTTCAGCGTGTTGTATGTGATCACTGACATGACATATCCTCCGTTTCAATGTCACACTCTGGGTAGTCCGACAGGTCGCCCAGACCTGTCGGACCTGGCAATGATTAACCCTATGGCCACCTCGGCCGGGTATTCTTCGTGATGTCTTTATCGCCGCCGATGAGCATGCTCGCCGGGAATCAGGCTGTTTTTCTTCTGCCCATAGGCACCTAAAAGCATGCTGCTGGCATCGCGGACAAAATACCTGACGCCTTGGACCTCGATGTGGTTGTTATGGAAGGCCACTAGCATGGCCTTGCTCCTCACGTCTGGGGACCTGCAAGACGACCTGGTTAGCCCGGTAAGACAGTGCAGGTCCGTCACCCTCTTGAGAGGCATACCCGTGTGCGGCATGCCTCGGTACTTTCTATCTCTTGAGGCGTGAAAAAACGTGTCACAATGTGACACGTGAGCAGACCACACAACTGGGATGTAGAAGGAGACAGACTACAGCGTCCAGCACGTTGGCTGGCCCGGCGCAGGCCTGTACTGACAGAACAGACCTGTCTTGAGGTGGGTGGCAAGGTGATGCCCCAGGGCTGGATGGGATTGGCGAATCTTATGCACAGCCGCCTTGATCGCCTTGGTGACGGTGGAGCGGGCTCGCTCCGCATCGGCACCGACCTGACGGCTCCGTCCGCCAAGTCCGAAGGCAGCCGCCAGTTCATTGCTGAGCCAGTCAATTTCCGCCTGGGCCTGGGCCGCACGGACCAGGTCATGACAGCGCTGCGCCTCTGCAAGCGTAGCGCGCAGATCGAGGAGGCGGCGCTTATAGGCTGTCTTCGCGGTGACATCTAGCGTGGCTCCCAGGCTACCCTGTGGGACCCCAGAAGTGTCAACGCCACTTTCCTGCCTCCTGGCGGTGCGCTGGCCCTCGCCCAGGGCGGTCAGGATGTCAAGGACGTGCTGTTCCTGGCCTGGCGTGTGCAAGAGGACGGCAATCGCGCGCAGCCCACGACTGTCTTTGAGGTGACAGGTGCTCCCCTGGTACGCCAGGGTCCAATAATCACCTTCTTTGCGGAAGAGGTTTGCGTCTGGCTGGCTAGTCAGACCGGGCTCGGGTGTTGTTTCTGCGGTGAGTCTGAGAGCGCTGGCTCTCTCGTGGACGACGCCGGGCACGGCGCCAGGCGTCAACGCCTGGAGTACACGACTTTGCATCTCCAGCAGGTGTGGCATGAGGCCCTGCATCTGGAGATCCTGAGCGGTGGAGTGGGCCAGGGTCAAGAGCATCTGCGCCTGCGCCGCATCACCCGGGGCATTGCGGGCGACGAGCATAGCCGCATAGGCGTATTGAGCGCGTGCGACAAAGGGACGCGCCCCCATCTGTTGATGCATGCGGAGGGCTGCTTCAAAATGCTGCACCGCAGGTTCCCACCGCTGCAGCGTGGTCGCTAGCAAGCCTAGTAGGCACGCCACCGCACCATGACACCCGACAGCATCGCCCCCAATGACCACAGTGTGGGTCGCATAAGGCGAGAGCAGGTCGTAGAGCGTCACGGCATGCGCGCTATCGCTCAGGAAAGCACAGACTTCTGCCAGCAGTGAGATGCTCATCAGCCAACTATTCGTGTAGGGGAGATCTCGAAAATCCTGTCCTGCCAGCCTGACAAACTCGCTGCGTGCTGCCTCGGCCTGTCCAAGGTCGCAGTAAATCGTGGCAAGCGCACTGCGCCAGGCCGGTACCGCCGGATACTGGGCCACCAGACGCTGCACGGAGGGCAACAGCGCTTGCAGGCGTCCTTGCTCTCGATACAGCCAGAACAACTGGACAGAATAGAAATGTACAGCGGTCTCAGGTTGCACACGTTGTCCGAGGTGTAACGCCTGCTGTGCCAGCTGCTCACCCTCGGCGAACCGCCCTTCCATCAAAGCTAGGGTCGTCTGCATGAGCTGCCCATACCACAAATAGCGCGGTTGTCGCAGCGTCTGCGCCAGGGAGAGGTAGGCATCAAGTTCCATGTCAACCACGCGCCTCTCACCAAGCTCCAACAGATCAGCCAGACGCTCGACCCGTCCGCGCATTTGGCGCTCGCGATCCCCTGTCGCTTCGGCCAACTGGATCATTTCTGTGGTGGTGGCCAGGCGCTCCTGGAGTGCGCCCGGGCCCCAGAGATCCAGGAGCCGCGTGTGCAAGGCCGCTGCAAGAGCTGTAGGGTCCCCTACCCGCCGTGCCATCGTCACGGCGTGCTGGCTAAGCGTCGCCCGACGTGCCGTCGAGGTACCCGCGTAAGAGAGTTCGAGTGCCAGGCGTGCCAAAACACGAGCACACTCAGCACTATCCACCTCTCCCAGGACGTGCAGCGTATCCTCTAACAGAGTGACCAGCACCTGATCTACTTTCCCCACTTCGACACCAATTTTTTCAAACCCTAACGCAGCGCGGGTAAGAAGCACCGGTGCCTCTGCGCTTTGGGCTACGCCTGCCGCCTGTAAGAAGGTGGAGCGTGCCTGAGGCACATCACCAGCCTTCATCTGGGCGCTACCGAGTGCCAGCAGCAGCTCACACCGCTGGGCGGCGTCTCCGGGCTGGGTATAAGTCAGACTCTGAAGCGCCCGCTGATAATGGAGTGTGGCCTCTTCGTGGGCCAGCATCGCCGTAGCGTGCATACCGGCCTGGACTGCATAGCGCAGCGCCTTGGCTCCCTCGTTGTTGCTGCCCATGGCCTCAAAAAAATGCCAGGCGAGGACGGCGAGTATGGAATCTGTACCCGCCACAGACATGGCATCTGGCGGAGGCCCATACCCCAGGGCGTCCTGGTAGTTCCACCGGGCCTCCAGGGCTTCCCCAATCTGTCGGTGCCAGCGGAGCCGCTGCTCCATAGGGAGGTCAGCATACAGCGTGTCGCGGACGAGCATATGAGCAAAACGGTACTGCCCCGCTGCGGGGAGGAGGGTCGTAATGATCTGGGCCGTAACCGCACAATCAAGCGTCTGCATGAGCTGCGCATGCGTCGTATCTGTCACGCGTGCGAGCGTTTCCACATCAAAGGTGCGCCCCATCACACTGGCAAGTCGCAGGAGGTGTTGGCAGGGGGGAGGCAGAGGGTGCACGCGCAGCCCAATCGCTTCGCGCACGCTCTGGGGCAACACTAGACGGCTCTCTGCCTGTGGCCCGCCGAGCGCGGCTGTACTACCCTCCGTCATGAGTAGCCGGACCATCTCGGTCAGGAAGAACGGATTACCTTCTGTGCGCTGATGCAGCGCTGTGACGGCGGGCTCCGCTGGCGCTACCCCTGTAGTGAGCGCAAGAAAATGCGCTACGTCGTGGTGCGAGAGCCCCTGCAAGTGAAGGCGCTGCTGAGGCAGTATCCGTGCCAGCTCCCTATACGCGTGCGTCAGCGGATGGTGCGGCTCCAGAGCGAGGTCGCGGTAGGTTCCTACAATGCACAGCGAGGCAGCGTGCACCTCCCGTGCGACAAACTGCAGGAGCAAGAGCGAGGGCGTATCAGCCCACTGCAAGTCATCAAAGATAAGGACCAGGGGCCGTCTCTGGGCAGCGTTTTTCAGAAACGTGGTAAGACTATCGAAGAAGCGGAAGCGCTCCTGGGCTGGCTCCAACGCCGGCAGGCTGGGCAGGTCCGTGAGGCGTTGACGGATTTCAGGTATCACCTGAGCCAGTGCGGCAGCTCCGGCCCCTATCTCTGCCTGGAGGGTCTCGGGCGTGCTGGACATCAGATAGCTACGTAGAATCTGGACCCATGGCCAGAAAGGGGGGGCTCCCTCTCCTTCATAACACCGTCCCCACAGTACCTGCACATCATGGTTGCCTGCAGACGCAGTCAGCTCCTGCAGCATGCGAGTCTTGCCAATGCCTGGTTCACCCTCTAGGAAGACCAATTGTCCCTGGCCACCACAGGCGGAGGCAAGTGCGGCCTCCAAGACGGCCATTTCTCGGGCACGTCCGACCCAGCACGAGGCTATAGAGGGATGCGCCACAGGCAGACACCCCAGGATACCAAGGTTCTCCTGCGCCATACTGTAGTCCCCTCCACGCGTATGTCAGATTCGAACCAGCCAGTTGCAAGGTGCAGCACAGCCTATGATTTTGCCATCTGCCCCGGCATTATGCACATATTCTATAGCAATACTGCGGGTTCTATCGCAAGTTTTCATTGTGGTGGCTGGCTGGCGCTTTCCACAACTGCTGCTCGGACGCGATCAAGCGGCACAGCAGTCTTGCAAGGCAACGCAAGATGTCGTACATACGTGCGGTGTATAGTCCGCGGAGCAGTAGATTTGACTAGCCAGCACCAAGGATGGAGTCTCACGATGCCCAGGAGCAGAAGCCATCAGCCGACCAGTGAGTTTACGACCACGAACATGAAACTACGCGGGGAAATTCGCGACGTCCTGCTGCCCAAAATCACCCATATAGACATGTTAAAGCAACCTGTGGATGATCTCGCGATCTCGCGGACTTTTCACCTCTATGTGCGCCCACTCGACACTGCTACAGTGAAAGTTGGCGTACAATATCGCAGTATACACATTGGCTCGACGGTGGCAGAGGTCCATCTCAAGCAATCCGCTACAGATCTCCAGGACGTCATCGACGCGCTGTTAGCCAGCCTGAGTGACGGGTGGATCTGGCAGGTGGGTTAACGAGGCTACGCCCTTCCTCCCTCTCCACATGGGAGAGGGGGGTGAGCAAGGCGGTTTAGAGGTTAATCTCCTGCGCCACCAACTCGCGATGATGGGTGGCATCCCCGAAGGTGAACTCGGAGTATTTGGCGCGTTTGAAATAGAGATGCATATCGTGCTCCCAGGTGAAGCCAATACCACCATGCACCTGAATGCCTTCACCCGCTGTGTAGCGATAGGCATCACTACAGTACGCTTTAGCCATCGATACGGCTAAAGGCACTTCAGGCGCATCCTCATCCACGGCCCAGGCCGCATAGTAGGCGGCGGATTTGGCGGATTCCACCTGCAGCATCATCTCTGAACACTTGTGCTTGATCGCCTGGAAGCTGCCAATGGGCCGTCCGAACTGGACGCGTTCCTTGGCATACGCCACACTCATATCGAGCACCCGCTGGGCCCCACCCACCATTTCAGCGCAGAGGGCAGCGGTGGCGATGTTGAGCACCTTCTGAAGAATCGGCCAGCCCATATCGATCATGCCAATGAGACGATCGCGCCCTACCATGACATTGTCGAACACTACCTCGCATTGCTTGCGGGTCTGATCCATAGTTTTTAACAGGGTGGTCGTGATCCCGGGGCTCTGAGCCTCGACCAGGAACAGGCTGATACCATAGCTTTTATCGCCCGATTCCTTGGTGCGGGCGGCCACGACCATGACATCGGCGATGTGCGCATCGGGCACAAACAGCTTCGTTCCTGAGATACTAAAGCCATCGGCCGTCGGCAGGGCCTTTACCTCCGTAATGCCTTCAGCATCAAAGCGTCCTGATGGTTCGGTCATGGCCAGCGTGACGATTAAAGAGCCATCCGCAATTTTCGGGAGATAGGTTTTTTTCTGGTCTTCTGAGCCACCCATGAGAATGGTCTGACCGGCTAACAACACAGCAGCGAAAAACGGCGATGGCAGCAACACGGCGCCCATCTCTTCGAGAATAACCGTCAAATCCACAAAGCCTAGCCCTTGCCCGCCGTACTCTTCGGGAAAGGCGAGGCCCAACCAGCCAAGCTCAGCCATGTCTTTCCAGAGTTCCGGCTTATACCCACGCTCGTCCTCCATGAGCTGTCGGACCACAGAGGTGGAGCAATTTTCCGCCAGAAAGGCGCGTGCGGTCTGGCGCAACATGTCTTGCTCAGGGCTAAAACCAAAGTCCATACTGGAGTGTCCTCCTATGTCAAGAAAGAGCGCTGTAGCGTTAGCGAATAGCCTGCTCAGTCTGGGGATCGAAGAGATGGACACGCTCCATGTCAAAATAGACCTCAATCTCATCGTGCATTCTGGCACGCATTTGGGGATCCATACGTGCCGTAAAGGCGTAGCCTTTATAGGAGAGTTCCAGCACAATTTCCGCGCCCAGAGGCTCGAGCACTTCCACGGTAGCACGGAGTGGAGTCAAATAGGCACTTTGCTTCTCCGGTGTTGCCAGGATATCTTCTGGCCGGATGCCAAACACGACATTTTTATTCGTGTAGGCTTCCGCACTTTTTGCTTTCTGCGGCGGCAGCGGAAGGCGCGTCCCCTGGATGTCAACAGCTAGTCCACCGTTGTCCAACACCAGGCGAGCATCCAAAAAATTCATCGGAGGACTGCCGATGAAACCAGCCACAAACTGATTCTGCGGCTGATTGTACACTTCCATGGGGGGGCCGACTTGCTGGATAAAACCGTTGCGCATGACCACAATACGGTCGCCCATGGTCATCGCTTCCACCTGGTCATGGGTCACGTACATCATCGTGGCATCGAGACGGTCGTGCAGTTTGATGAGCTCGGCCCGCATGTTAACGCGCAACTTGGCATCCAGGTTGCTTAACGGCTCATCAAAGAGAAACACTTCCGGCTGCCGCACAATGGCCCGCCCTACTGCCACACGCTGCCGCTGACCACCGGAGAGTTGCTTGGGCTTGCGCTCCAGCAGGTCGCCAATGCCGAGAATGTCCGCCGCAGTTTTGACCCGACGATCAATCTCGGCTTTGGGAGTGCGGCGCAACTTGAGCGAGAAGGCCATGTTTTTGTAGACCGTCATGTGGGGATAGAGGGCGTAGTTCTGAAACACCATGGCGATATTGCGGTCTTTTGGGGGGACATCGTTCACCAGACGATCACCAATGTAAATCTCCCCAGCCGAGATGTCTTCCAGACCGGCCACCATACGTAACGTTGTCGTCTTGCCACATCCCGAGGGACCAACTAATACTACGAACTCTTTATCTTCGATTTCAAGATTCACATTATTTACGGCCACAACTTCCTCGGAAAATTTCTTCACGAGGTTGCGTAAAGTCACCTGCGCCATTGATGGTCCCTCCTCATGGCATCTCTCCAGGCGTCATTAGGGTTGTACCAGCCATACCCCTCTTTTGTTAAGGCGGCGATTGTGTCATACCTGTAGTGCAGTGTCAAGACATCCCCCACCCTCCCGTCGCCCGTGAGGACGCGGCGCTCCTGCTTTACTTGAAAGCAGGCATGACTTCATGCGTGAGAGTGTGCAGACTCCGCTTCACACGTTCCGGCGGGATCTGCCCGCCCGCATCCAGTTCGGCCACAATACCATCCAACCCCAGTTCGTCCTGCATTTGCCTCAGACGGTCGATCAGCCCTGCGGCAGTGCCAAACGCCACTTTGGTGTGCAGAATCTCTTCATAAGTCAGACCCGCCAAGCGCTCGGCACGCGACTGGCGCCGTTCCGCTGGTCCAGTGCCGACGCGTCCCACCGACGACCGCTGCAGGTTGGCCTGGCGCGTAAAATAGTACATGATGCTATTGTGAGGTTCATCCAACGCCCCCTGCTCGGTCACGCCAGCATAGACGGGAACGCGCAGAAACACATTACCATTCCCAGCATGGCCGGCCTCCTGCCAGGCTTTGCGGTAGGCTTGCAAGTTCACCCGCAACTCCGGAATATCCATGCCACGTAAACCCACGAACACCGGCAGCCCCATCGCCCCGACCCTGGGGAAGGTCTCTTCGGTAGTGGCAGCCATGCGGATGGGTGGATGGGGCAGGTGATAGGGACGCGGGGAGACGGTGGCGTTTTCGAAGTGATAATACTTCCCATGATAACTGAACGGTTCCCCTTTCCAGGCCTCGAGGATAATGTTCAGGGCTTCGCGAAAGCGTTCCTGACTTTCCTCATAGGGGACACCATAAATGTCATAGGAGCGTGGAGCGCCACTACGTCCAATGCCAAAATCAAAGCGGCCGGCGCTGATCTGATCCACCGTGGCCGCTTCTTCAGCAATCCGTAAGGGGTTATTCAAGGGGAGTACCTGCACGGCCATACCGACCCGCAGGCGCTGCGTCCGGGTGGCGATGGAACTGGCTACGACGATCGGCGCCCCCAGCACCGAACGGGCTGGATTGAAGTGCATTTCCCCGAGCCACACACCGTCCAGGCCCCAGGTATCGGCAGCTTCGACCAACTCAAACCCTTCACGGAACGATTCTGTCTGGCTGCGTCCCTGTCGCGACTCAAATTCCATAAAGATCCCAAAATGCATCACCGCTCTCCTTTGTCAATGCTGGTACACTCACCCTATCAGCCTCTAAGGCTAGTCTCCTCGTCTGCACGCCCCATGCTCATCCGGATGCGGCTGTTGTCACTCTCTGCCGAGGGTGAATCACTGCCTGAGCGAAGTACTCGAGCGAGCGGCACACCTGTGCATGCGTGAGCGTGCCGAAGCTGCACACGAGCAACAATGTGTCGACACCGATCGTCTCCAGATGTGCCACGTATGCTGCCACCTGCTCCGGCGCCCCGATCAGCATGCCACCGATGGCTGCGAGTTCGTCGTAGCTTCGTCCACCCCAGACGCGCTCTGTGAGCTGCTTGAACCGTTCCTCAGAGTATTCGCTCGGTGGGGGTGGCGCGGCCAAGGACGACAGATACCAGAAGCCCTGTAACGCCAAGGCCCCGTCTCGCCGCGCTTCCTCCGGCGTCTCGGCCACATAGGTTTCACGGCAGAGCAACACCCGCGGGCGATATGGGCCTTTGCCCATAGGCTCTGCACGACCGGCCAGGGCGGTATGATACTCCTTGATGCAGCGCGCCACCACCTTCGTAGGTGTGAAATGCATGGCCATTGGCCAGCCCCGCGCCCCAACGCGGGCCGCGGAGGTGGGGCGACTGGCCACCTCGTGCAGCGGGGGATGCGGTCGCTGATACACACGTGGCCGCAGACTCATCTCCGGGAAGCTCCAGAACCGTCCGGTATGGGAGACGGTGTCCTGGGTCCAGACTTTGCGCAAAATCTCGATCGCTTCCTCGGTCATCGCTGCCGCCTGGTCGTAGTCATAGGTGATCCCAAGCTTGGCGAACTCACCTGGGCGCACCCCCTTGCCGACCCCAAAATCAAAGCGTCCTTGCGCCAAATTGTCGAGCATGGCAGCCTCAGCAGCGAGTCGGAGGGGATGATGGAACGGTAGAGCATTAACATAGTTGCCAAACCGCATACGCCTGGTGCGCTGCAAGGCGGAAGCGATCATCAAGTTGGGGCTGGGCAGGATCGAGTAGTCGGTGAAGTGATGCTCGGCGAACCAGCACTCTCCAAACCCGAGCGTTTCTGCCAGAACGATCTGGTCGAGCATCTCGGCGTAGGCCTGATCATGAGGCACGCCTCGCCCCTGACAGTAGTAGAACAGCCCAAAATCCACACATCCCTCCTGAGCAAGCTCTAGATACAATGCCAGTGCCAGGACCGTCACGGTGGTACTGTACCACCTGCCGGCACAGCCATCCCCTAGCGCATAGCTAATTCAACCCCGAAATTTGCGGTGTAAAATACCCAAGCTTATCTTGCACAACCGCGACTGGCAAGGGAGAGAGTGGCGCCTACGGCTCTATGCCTTATCTGG
>Ga0075421_100009395_pt1 | contig 12053 bp, 9 predicted proteins | sample SoiMetdeltSBSDD5_FD_75292 | JGI IMG/M metagenome (GOLD analysis project Ga0075421, IMG submission 75292) | Bulk soil microbial communities from a Populus tree surrounding site in Tennessee, USA - Soil MetaG P. deltoides SBSDD5 | ecosystem: Environmental > Terrestrial > Soil > Tree plantation...
GGCATCGAGCCCGGCACCACGCGAAGAGACGCTGCCCGCGCTGCCGAGCGAATCGCCATCGCCGAGTTCCGAAGTACCCACCGTGCCCAGCACGCCAGCAACCGCGCCCACTCCTGCAGTCGAGCGCGCGCCGACCGTTCGGGTCGTGACGGATGTGCTCGACATGGAGATCAGCACGCGTGGCGGCGACCTCGTTCGCGCGGACTTGCTCAACTATCCGAAGGTGAAGGGCAAAGCGGAGCGCGTACGTCTGCTGAGTCGCGATCCACCTTTGTTCGTCGTACGTTCAGGACTAGTCGTAGGTTCGGGGCTACGAGCGGCCGGCCAGACGGTCGAACACACGCATCTCGCTACGTTTCAGTCGGCCGCGACCGAGTACCGACTGGACAAGGGTGCCGATAAACTCACCGTTCCGCTGACCTGGACCGACGGACAGGGCGTCACGCTGACGAAGAGCTACACGTTCTATCCGGGCAGCTACCGCATCGACCTCACCTATGACGTCGCGAACCAGTCCGGCAAGGACTGGAAGGCTGCGTCGTATGTACAGATCGTCCGGCATTACGAGCACATCGAGCGTTCGTATTTCAACGTCGAGACCTACGCTTATCGCGGCCCGGAGGTCTACGACGGCGAGGGCGTGCGCAAGCTCGATGTCGAGGACGAGGAAGACCGCAAGTACAAGGCAACGATCACGGGCGGATGGAGCGCCGCACTTCAGCACCATTTCGTCGTCGCGGCTGTCCCTCCTGTCACTGCGCCGTACGAGTACGACCTCGGCGTCAATGCGACGAACGACTTCACGCTCACCTCGCGAGGACCGCTCGTCGCGGTGCCTGCCGGAGCATCGCACTCGCTGAAAGAAAGCGTATTCGTCGGGCCTAAGCTCCAGCAGCAACTCGAAGCCACCGGGCCCAGACTCGATCTCACGGCCGATTACGGCAGGCTGACGATCATTGCGAAGCCGCTCTTCTGGGTACTCGAGCAGGTGCATTCCTTCGTCGGCAACTGGGGTTGGGCGATCGTCATCGTCACGTTCCTCATCAAGCTCGCGTTCTACAAACTCACGGCCGCCAGCGGGCGCTCGATGGCGAAGATGCGTAACCTCGCCCCGCGCATCAAGGCCATCCAGGAGCGCTACAAGGACGACCGTGATCAGCTGGGCCGGCAAATGATGGAGCTGTACAAGCGGGAGAAGATCAATCCACTCGCAGGCTGCCTGCCCATCCTCATTCAGATCCCGTTCTTCATTTCGTTCTACTGGGTGTTGCTCGAGAGCGTGGAGATGCGGCAGGCGCCATTCATGGGCTGGATCACGGATTTGTCCTCGCGCGATCCGTATTTCATTTTGCCGGCAATCATGGGCGCGGCCATGTTCGCGCAGTTCAAGCTCCAGCCGATGCCAAGCGCCGATCCGATTCAGGCGAAGATTTTCATGTTCATGCCGCTCGTCATGGCGGGCACGATGGTGCTATTCCCGTCCGGTCTGGTCCTCTACTGGCTGACGAACACGTTGCTGTCGATCGCGCAGCAGTGGCGGATCAACAAACTGGTCGCCCAGGAAGCGAAGAACACGTAGCTAGTTTTCTGATTGCGGCCAAATGGTCTCTGAGCGTCGAGAGCGCAGGCCTCGCATGCTCGGCGCACGAAACGTCGGCCACTTCAATGGCGGAAAGTCGCAAGCCCGATGCGGACACGATCGCTGCGCCGGCAACACCGCCGGGGCGCGGCGGCATCGGCATCATTCGCATCTCTGGGCCACGCGCGGCGGAAATAGCCCGGGAAATTCTCAGTGATTTGCCCGAGCCGCGGCGCGCGGCGCTGCGCGCTTTTCGCGGCGAAGACGGCGCAATGCTGGACGGCGGCCTCGCGCTCTTCTTTCCTTCGCCCGCCTCGTACACGGGCGAGGATGTCCTCGAGCTTCACGGGCACGGCGGTCCCGTCGTGATGGACATGCTGCTCGCGCGCGTGCTCACGCTCGGCGCACGGCTCGCCGCGCCCGGCGAGTTCAGCCGGCGCGCCTTCCTGAACGACAAGCTCGATCTTACGCAGGCGGAAGCGATCGCGGATCTCATCGATAGTGGCACGAGAGAAGCGGCGCGTGCCGCGTTACGGTCGCTGCAGGGTGAGTTCTCGCTCGCCATCGCCTCGCTCACCGAGGCAGTGACTGTTACACGCATGCACGTCGAAGGCGCGATCGACTTTCCCGATGAAGAGGTCGATTTTCTGGGGGATGCGGCGCTTCGTGGACGCATCGACCACGCGCTCGAGCTGTGCGCGGCAATCACTGCGAAGGCACGGCAAGGCGCGCTACTGCGCGAAGGCATGACCGTCGTCATCGCAGGCCGCCCCAATGCCGGCAAGTCGAGTCTGCTCAACCGATTGGCGGGTTACGACGTCGCGATTGTGACGGCGATACCCGGTACGACGCGCGATGTGCTGCGCGAGCGTATCGACATCGACGGCATGCCTCTGCACATCGCGGACACCGCAGGACTGCGCGAGGAAGCGGACGTCGTCGAAACCGAAGGTATCCGCCGTGCCCGCGCCGAGATGACGCGTGCCGATCGCATCCTTTACGTCATCGATACCACGCGCGGCCTGGATGATGAGTCGCTGCGTGAAGAGACCGCTTCGCTGCCGACCGAAGTTCCTGTTACGTGGGTCTTCAACAAGATCGATCTGGCTCGTGCAGGCGCACGACTCGAACGCAGCGACCCGCCGCGCGTGTATCTCTCGGCGACGACGGGCGATGGCCTCGAACAATTGCGCGAGCATCTGAAGGAGTGCATGGGCTACCAGGGTGCCGAAGCCGGCACGATTTCGGCGCGACGGCGCCATCTCGAAGCGCTCGCTCGCGTCGATGCACATCTTCATGAAGCGCTCCAGCAGCTGACTGAACGCCGCGCCGGTGAGCTCATGGCCGAGGAATTGCGTCTGGCACAGCAAGGCCTCGCGGAGATCACGGGTGAGTTCAGCTCGGATGATCTGCTCGGCCGCATCTTCTCGAGCTTCTGCATCGGAAAGTGAATGCGTCGGTGGCGATCTCCGGGGCGCGCGTGAAGATGCTCGGCCGACAAGCGCAGATGCCGCGAGCACTTGCGGATGCCCTGCGTGCGGTGTTTGGGGAGCCGGTCGACCACGTGCGCGTCATCGAGCACTCGCTCTACTGTCGTCTTCACCTCGGCGCGCGAGCAACCACGCGTCGCGACCGGATTTATCTGCGCGATTCGGCCGCCGAGTTTTGCGCGGATCCGGATCTGATCCTGCATGAATATTTCCATGTCTTGCGACAGTGGCAGCGGCGACGGCTCACGATCCGGCGCTATCTCATGGAATCGGCGAGACGCGGTTACTGGAACAACTGCTTTGAAATCGAGGCGCGGGAGTTCGCGCTTTTGCATCGCGAGAAGCTGCGCCGCCTGCTCGCGCGCGAGTGCGCCGGCTAGATTCAGACGCGGCCTACAGCGTCTCCCCTCGGTATAAAGTCCTATTGGCTCCCCGTCGGGACGATCGGCTGCTAGCATTGCGCCGCGTTGCGATTTCCCCTGTGACGGAGGATGGACGATGACATCGACAACCAGTTCAATCCTGCGGCGTACGCTCCTCGGCGGCTCCATCGCAGCTGTCCTCGCCATGACCGCTCACGCCGACGTGACGATGGAGGAACGCATGTCGTTAACCGGTGCAGGGATGATGCAGATGGCGAATATGACCGGCACGACCACCACGACCATTTCTGGTGATCGTGCGCGCACGGACAGCAACCTCCAGTTTCAATCGGGTCTCGTCCGTACATTCGCCGGCGGGGTGGGCAACTCGAGCCAAATCGTGAGGCTCGATCAGGACAAGATCTATATGCTGGACAATAAAAAGAAGACCTACGAAGAGATGAGCTTCGCCGATCTCCGCGCGCAAGTGCAGCTATCGATGGAACAGACACGGAAGGCGCAGGCCGCGCAACAGCAGTCGACGTCGGGTGTCGATCAGTCGCAATGCGAATGGCTGCCGCCAAAGGCCGACCTGCAGCGTGGCGAGAAGAGCATGCTTGCGGGCTATCAGTCCGAGCGCGTCACGATTACCGCAACGCAGGGGTGCAAGGACAAGAAGACGGGGCAGGTGTGCGAGTTCGGACTGGTGCTCGACCAGTGGCTCGCGCCCAGCTTCGAGGCTTCGAATGAGGCGCTCACATATCAGCGCGCATTTGCGGAGAAGCTCGGGTTCGGTGCTGCCGCTTCCCGCGACTTTGCCGAACGAGCTCAAACCATGTTCGGAAGCTACGGTAGTCTCATGAGCGAGATTGGCGCTAAAGCACGCGATCTGCAGGGCTATCCCGTAAAAGCGAGTTTTGGTCTCGCGGTGGGCGGTCCGCAGTGTCAGGCGACGCAGCAGACCCAAGCGCAGGGCGGCCCTGCCGCACCCCCGAGCATCGGAGGCGCACTGGGCGGCGCACTGGGCGGAATGTTCGGCAAGAAGAATCCGCCCGCGCAGGCACAACCGACGACGCCGCCTCCTCCCATGCCGAATGGCTTGATGCAGCTCATGACGATCAGCAATGAGCTCGTCTCCGTCAATCGCAATGCTGCCAGTCCGCAGGCCTTCGAAATACCGGCGGGCTTCAAGAAGAAATGATTCTGCGATACGCAGGAACCGCGTTGACAGGTAATCGCGGGCGAGTAATATCCGCGCCCCCGGAGCTCACCAACCGGTCCTTGGAGCCGTCGATGTCCGCACCGCACAATCTCGAAATGAAGACAAAGAACGCGCGCTAGTTCTCAAGAGATGCCTTGGGGAGCGCACCCGCTCCTCAAGTCAGGTGCAGAGCCTTTGGCTCCGCGAAACCCCCGGTCGGGAAACCTGCCGGGGGTTTTGCTTTCTGCCGGTCACGGGTCCCGGGCTCACGGTCTTGGGTCTCGGGTCTCGGACCAGAAACGTTCTGCTGGGTTACCCACGACTCCGGCAAGTGATGCGCGAAAAACGCGAGCCTCATCCGCGGCCTTGCTGCCAGAACTCTGGCCCGAGACTCAAGACCCGAGACCGAAGACCCAAGAATGAGCTCACCCCCGTTCGCTGCCGTGCCGACCGGCTCCCCCCGCGAACGCTTGTGCACCCTCTGCGGTTTCGCCTGTATTGATCGTCGCAAGACCGCGCCGCAATTCATTCCGCATCGCCGCGGCCTCATCGAGTCCCCACTGTTCGATGGCTGACAACCGATCGTTGCGCATGCAGGTCTTTGGAAAAGCGGCAATCTTGTGAGCGAGCTCGATGGCGTGTGGTAACGCCTCGCCCGCGGGCGCGAGCCGGTTCGCGAGGCCGATCTCGAGCGCTTCCTGTGCACGCACCTCGCGGCCCGTGAGTATCAGGTCCATCGCGCGACTGTGCCCGATCAATCGCGGTAGCCGGATGGTGCCGAGGTCGATCAGTGGTACGCCGAATCGCCTACAGTAGATCCCGAAGATGGCCGTCGTCGAGGCGACGCGCAGATCGCACCACAATGCGAGCTCGCAGCCACCCGCGACGGCATAGCCTTCGACCGCAGCAATCACCGGTTTTGCAAGACGCAGCCTTGTCGGACCCATCGGTCCGTCGCCGTCCTCGCCGATCGGCTTGCGTTCACCACTCGCGTAGGCTTTCAGATCGGCACCCGCGCAAAAGTGCCCGCCGGCACCGGTGAGGATGGCCACGTCCGCAGTGTCATCTGCGTCGAAACTGCGAAACGCTTGTGCCAATTGGCGCGCAGTTGCCAGGTCGACGGCGTTGCGTCGCTCAGGCCGCACGATTCGCACGACAACGATCGAGCCCGTGCGTTCGTACGCGACAGTCGTGTTCATGCTCTCGTCCTCGTTTGTATTCCGTGGGCTTACTGGGCGGCCGGTGTCGGCGCGATTGCCGATTGCGGCGACATCGCCTTGCGACCGTAGGTGAGCACGCGCCAGAAATATTCCATCGGGCCGTAACGGAAGCGATTCAGCCACCACGTGGACAATGGAATCTGAATTGCAAAGTACAGAATCACCGCGAGTAGCAGTAGCGTCGCTGGGCCGACCTTGCCCCAGAGTCCGAGTCCCCAGCCGTAAAAGATGAAAGTACCCAGCAGTGTCTGGAAGAGATAGTTCGTCAGCGGCATGCGACCGACCGTCGCAATGGGCGCAAGGCGCGGCCGCCAGCGTTCGTTGTGTATCAGGCGTATGAGCGTGGTCACGTAGAAGGTCATGAGTCCGACGCGGCATAGCACGTAGGCCACGGAGGCAACGACGCCGAGCAGCGTCGGCTTCAGCGGTTCGAAATTGAGCAAGCCGTAGGCATAAAGCGCGCCGCAGGCCGCGCCGACGCCGAGCGCCCACCATTGAAGCGTGCGCACTTGTGGCAGGTATCGATCGATGTTCTGCATGACACGATGGCGCCCCACGAGAAATCCGAGCAGGAGCGTGGTCGCCATCTGCACATAGAACGCCAGCATGAAATACGCCGACCCTGGATCGCGATACAGAAAAATCATCTCGCGCGCGTGCTCGCGCGCGGCCTCGAGAAACGAACCTTTCCCGTATGCGAGATTGTTGGATGCGATCCAGCCCGCATACATCGCTTCCATCTGCTGCAACGCTTCCGTGTCCGCGGTCACGAGCCGGTAGATGCCCGCGACCGCCGGAAACAGGATCGTGGCCACGATCAGGGCGATGATCACCCGATCGGAAGCCTTGCGGACAAGGAGCAGCACCAGGCCGAGGACCGCGTAAACGTGTAGCACATCCCCGGTCCAGAAAACGCAGGCATGCACGATGCCGAAGGCGAGCAGGGCGATGAGACGCCTCGCGTACGTCGTGACACCGCCTGTGGCGCCGTCCCGTTCCAGCAGACGACCAAGCTGGATGGTGAATCCAACACCAAACAGCAAACTGAACATGCTGTTGAATTTCCCGGAGAACAGGACCTCGCGCAGGAGTTCCGCCGTTCTGTCCCACCACATCGGGAAAGCCTGTGCGCCGTCTATGCCGGTGAACACCGACGTGCTCATGAATGGAATGTTCATGATGAAGATGCCGAGCAGCGCGACGCCCCGGATCACATCGAGCGTGAATATTCGCTCGCTTGTCGGAACCGGTTCGATTGCGATCGCCATCGGCTTCCCTTCTGGGTATCAAATCAGCGCCGCGTCCGGAGTCCGATGGGTCGTTTCACCCTAGCGCGCTCCGACAACGATCTGTCCGTGCTTCATCACGAACACGGGTTGTTCGGTCGAGCCGATGTTGGCCAGTACATCGCCGCGCACCGCCACGATGTCCGCGAACTTTCCACTCTCGAGCGTGCCGACCTCTGCGTCGATCCCCAGCAACTTCGCGGCTTCGCGAGTCGCTGCGGCGAGCGCGGCTCCCGGGGTCATGCCGACTTCGACGAGCAGCGAAAACTCCCTGGCGTTCATCCCGTGCGGTGAGACGCCCGAGTCGGTGCCGAACGCGATCGGCACGCCGATGCGCAGCGCGGCCTTCATCATGTCGCCGTGCGCACGATTCGCGGCTCGTGCCTTCTCCGCGATCGCGGGCGGAAAATTCTCTGCCTCCTTGCCGACCCAGTAGACGGCGAGCCGCGTGGGCACGAGATAGACGCCCTTCTGTTTCATCAGCTGCAGGGTCTGTTCCGTCAGAAAGCTGCCGTGCTCGATCGAATCGACGCCAGCTTCCACCGCAAGTCGTGCAGCGACGTCGCCGTGGCTGTGGGCAGCGACCTTGCGTTTCCAGGCATGTGCCTCCGACATGATCGCGCTCAACTCGGCCGGCGTCAGTTGGGGCACGTCAACCGGATCGGCTTCGGAGAGCACGCCACCCGACGCACAGATCTTGATCACGTCCGCGCCCCACTTCATCTGATAGCGCACGGCCGCACGACACTCTTCCGGCCCGTTGCACACGCCTTCGATCGGTGTCAAAGGCTTGATGAGCTCGGGCGGGAAAGGAGCGCTGTCGCAGTGGCCGCCCGTCGAGCCGATGGAATGCGCGGCCGTCATCATTCGTGGCCCCACGACGATCTTCGCATTGATGGCGTTGCGCAGCCCGATGTCGACGAAGTCGGAAGCACCGACGTTGCGCACGGTCGTGAAGCCGGCTTCGAGCGTGCGTCGGGCGTAGAGGGCAGCGTAGTGCGACTGCTCGACGGGGAAACGTAGTATCTCCTCGTGAAATCCGCGGTAGTAGTCCTTCTGCAATTCGCCATCGAGGTGGACGTGCGCGTCGATGAAGCCGGGAAGCAGTGTCGCATCGCCGAGATCGATCACTCGCGCATTGGCGGGGACGGCGGTACTGCCGACGGAGACGATGCGCTCGCCCTGCACGACGATCGTTCCACCGCTCGCGAGCCTCCCTGACCGAGCGTCGAAGATGTGCGCGGCCTTGAGGACGAGAGCTTGTGTGGCGCCAGGTTCGGCGCCGTAGGAGTTCGTAGCGAGCAGCAGGGCGCCAAGGATGAGGAACGATCGCTTCATTGTTGTGATCTCCGCGACACGCGGAGCACAGCATACGCGGTCGTCAGGAGGCCGACCAAGCGCGATGATTTGCGTACACACGCGCACGGAAACTGTGCCCGCAGGCTCGTGGACCGAGCCTCGGCAGTATTCAGCAAGGGGGTCGGCGCAGTATCTTGATCCGCTTCACAGCGGGCGATAGATCGTGAGGCTTACCTTACGCGCCGCGAGAGCGCGCCATGCCAGGGTGTCCGGAGGATCCATGATGAAGTGTCCGAAATGCAAGACGCCCGATCTGCGCGCGACGCGCATCGATATGGAATTGCCTGCGGCCGGTTGCACGACATGCCACGGCGCACTGGTGTCCCTGCTCTACTATCGCGATTGGGCCGAGCGGCATCGCAACGATCCGGCTGGCTTGCCAAAGGAACCCGCGCAGGTCGACGCACACGACACGAGTACAGCGCTGCTGTGTCCGAAGTGCGGCCGGCTGATGACGAAGTACAAGATCGCGGGTTGCGTGTCGAATCGCCTCGACGTTTGCCCCGGTTGCGATGAGGCATGGCTCGACGGCGGTGAGTGGGAGCTGCTCAAGGCGCTCGAGCTCTCTCACGAACTGCCGGCGGTTTTCACCGACAGGTGGCAGAAGAATATCCGGCGGCAGGTTGCCGAAGACGCTCGCCGCGGGCTTCTGCGCAAGACGATTGGTGAGCCGGCCCTCAAGGAGGTCGAAGAATTCAAGACCTGGCTCGATCGCAACGATCACAAGGGCGACATCCTCGTCTATCTCTACGCCGAGCCGCAGTAGCCCGACGCTAACTGTCTCTTGCGAACTGCTATCGATTAAGGAGACTTACGCAACTCTATTCGAGAGGCGCCGCGTAGGGCTGTCGCCAATCAAGGACACTCATGCGGTCACGTTCTCTCTCTCTTGTGCGACGGGAGGGACCATGCTCAAAGGACTGTGCCATTGCCTGATCTTCGCGACGCTGTCATTCGCTGCGTGCGCATACGCGGCGGACGGCACAACGATCACCGAACAGGGTGTCACTGTCGAAGAGGTCCTCGTGACCGGGGAACATCCCGGACCTGGACTCTGGAAAGTCTCGCGTGGCGAGCACTCGCTGTGGATTCTCGGGACTCACGCCCCGCTGCCGAATCGACTCGTGTGGCGGTCGCAGGAAGTCGAGCTGATCATCAGCGAAGCGCAACAGATCCTGGGTAACTACTCCGCGTCCTTCTCCGTCGTCGGCGCCAACCCGTTTTCGTCGAAGGGCACACCGCTGCGACGGTTGCTGCCGCGCAAGACTTACCGGCAGTGGGCCGCTCTCAAAGCGAAGTACATCGGCCCGAACGAGGAGATCGAGACCGCATGGCCGGTCACTGCGGCGCTGCTGCTTCGCTCGAATGCGCTTGCGCGGGCAGGACTCACGAGTGCCGATCCAGTCTGGCGGGAGATACACGAGCTCGCGCTCGCCTACCATGTCCCCGTAACGACCAAGCATCAAGTCTACAAAGTCATCGATGGCAGCGAGCTCGACGATGCTCGCGCGAGGCGAATCGGCGTCGGCTACCTCACGACGACCATCGAGAACCTGGAAGCCGACTTGCGCACAGCACGCGCCCGCGCCAATGCGTGGGGGACCGGTGACATCGATGCGTTGAAGAAACAAGCTGAGAGCGAGCGCACGGCCGCCTTTCTGTACGCGAACAGCTGGCCGTTCTTTCAGGGCGAGGAACTACAGAACTTGATGAAGGAGACAGACTTGCGCTGGCTCGAAGCGGCGGAGCGCGCACTGGAGAGCAATCGCACAACCTTCGCAGCCCTGCCCATCTTCCTCCTCCTCCGCGGCGACGGGTTGCTCGCCGCATTGCGAAGCCGCGGTTTCGAGGTGGAAGAACCGGTGTACTAATAAAAACGACCCATCGGACTGCCTGTCACGAGGGTCGTGTCTTCGGTCTCGAGCTAGCCACATGGACAACTAGCTAGATCCGGCTAGCGCAGGACTGGGTCACCTTCATCACACTCTGACGGGCGCAGAGTTCCCCAGGCCGACCGCGACGAGATTGACGATCTCGCGTGCAATGTGCCGCTGCTCCGCCGGTTCGGATGGGACATCGTCCTTGACCAGCCAACTCGTCAGCCCGGGCAGCAGCAGCGCGCGGGCTTCAACATCCACGTCGCGAATCGAACCTTCCCTGACGCCCTGACGAATGAGCGCGCGATATTCCGTACTGATCTTCTGACCGTATTCGTTCATCTTCAATTGCCCCTCGCGGGACAGCGTTGCGTAGCCGACGAGCGGCGACAACGGCGAGAGCTCCTCGCTCGGGTACGCCAATGCGGATGCATGCATCGCCGCGACCAGCGCATCGAGGCGGGAGCCCGGGTACTCGAGCGCGCGCTCCATGATGAAGAAGAAAATTCGATAGGTGCGTTCGTAGCAGGCCATCACGAGCTCGGCCTTGCTCCCGATGTGATGATGAATGGTTCGCTTCGTTGCACCGACCTGCGCGGCGATCTCTTCGAGCGACGTCGCATCGATGCCCTTGCGATTGAAGAGCCTCGAGGCGATGCGCAGCAAGGTCGCGCGCTTTGCTTCCAGCGCCGCTTCCCGGTCGAAGGCCCGCACCGTACGTGGCGCGAGGGGTGCAAGATCGAGCGGTCGAAATTCAGGAATGCGCGTTTGCGGCGAAAGTCCTTCCATGAGGGTTGCGATCGCCGCGGCAAGCAGGCGCGAATGGCCGAGTGGCCCGAGCGCCTGAATCCAGCGTCCACCCAGCGGAGCCCAGGCGACCAGGCTCAGGATTGCCCGTGCAATGACATCGACGTCGCACGCACGAAACGCGCCCTCGCTGTGACCGGACTCGAGCAGGCGTGCAAGCCGCGCGGCGAGCGCGCCATACAACCCCTGGATCGTGTCGCGCTGCGTCGGATTCATCATCGCGATCTCGGAGCCTGCCGCGATTTCCGGTTCGTTCGGATCGAGCATCCGCGTCACGAAGTCCTTCAGGACTTCGGCAGCACCGCCGTGGGCGCGACTTGCTTCGAAGAGGCGTCGGGCCGTGATCTGGGCCGCGCGTTCATAGCATTGGAAGACGAGGTCCTGCCGATCCGCGACGTAGTAGTACATCGCTTTGCGCGACAGGCCCAGTTTCGCGGCGATCTCAGACAAGGAGGTGAGCAGCACGCCGCGCGTGTTGAACTGCCGCGCTGCCTCATCAAGGAGCCGGTCGTGGCGGCTGGGTGCCGAAGTGGTCGAGGTCAAGTCAGGCGCCGTTTCTGATTCTGTATTGGCCATGGCGTACGCATGCTGGGTTATGTAACAAGCCTAGCGCGGTGCTCAGCATAGACCCAACCGGCCAAAGGTCCCTTTCGGCAAAAAATACCCGATTATCCCTACTGCTTGGGAGCCTCATTCCTGCTGTTACATATGGGTGTCGTGATGCCCGGTGCAGGTTCTACGGGCGGACGGCCTCCTCAGGATGAGCTGTTTTTCGCCGATTTCTGGGCTGTATAGAGTTTTTACATTTGAGTGTAGAGATGCCCGTGAGTGGCAGAGTCGCGAGTTTCTGTGATATATCGTCATCCGCTGAC
>Ga0075421_100009396_pt1 | contig 12052 bp, 7 predicted proteins | sample SoiMetdeltSBSDD5_FD_75292 | JGI IMG/M metagenome (GOLD analysis project Ga0075421, IMG submission 75292) | Bulk soil microbial communities from a Populus tree surrounding site in Tennessee, USA - Soil MetaG P. deltoides SBSDD5 | ecosystem: Environmental > Terrestrial > Soil > Tree plantation...
CAGGGCCGATCGCGTCGGCACGGGTCGTGTCGAGGGTTACCAGGAGCATCGACGGCCGCGGCGCCGGCGTCGAAGCGGGCGCCGGACCTCGATTGCAGGCCGCGATCAGCATCACGGCAACCGCCGAGGCGGCGGCAAGAATTCGCTGGCCCGCGGTGATCATCGACGCCGTTGAGAATTATAGTGAACGGGACTGGAAGAGACGCGTCGATGCATGTAGTGATCACGGGCGGCGCCGGCTTTCTCGGCCGGCGGCTCACGCAACGGCTGTTGCAGCGTGGCACGCTGAAGGGGCCCGACGGAATCGGCCACTCGATCGAGCGCATTACGCTCGTCGACGTGACGGCCCCAGCCCCCGCGGCGGATGCCCGCGTCGCCTACGTTGCCGGCGACGTCGCCAGCCAGGCGCTGCTCGAGCGCGCCCTCGATCGCAGCGCGACGTCGATCTTCCATCTGGCCGCCATCGTCAGCGGCATGGCCGAGGCCGACTTCGACCTCGGGATGCGCGTCAACGTCGATGCCTCGCGTGCGCTCTTCGACTTGTGCCGCACGCTCGGCCATCGGCCACGCCTGGTGTTTGCCAGCTCCGTTGCTGTCTATGGCGGCGACCTGCCAGACGTCGTCCTCGACCGTACCGCCCTGCTCCCGGAATCGTCGTACGGCACCCAGAAGGCGATCGTCGAATTGCTGCTGAACGACTACACCCGCCGCGGCTTCATCGACGGACGCGTGCTGCGCCTGCCGACGATTAGCATCCGGCCGGGACGGCCCAACGCCGCGGCGTCCTCGTTTGCCAGCGGGATTGTCCGCGAGCCGCTGAACGGTGAGGATGCGATTTGCCCGGTGCCCGCCGACACGCGATTGTGGCTGCTCTCGCCGGCTACCGCGGTCGAATGCCTGATTGCGGTCCACGAAGCCACCGCCGACTCGCTCGGCCAGAACCGGATCGTCAACGCTCCAGGGCTGTCGGTGACCGCCGGAGAGATGATTGCCGCGCTCGAACGGATCGCCGGACCGGCCGTCGCGGGACGCGTCCGATGGGAACGCGATCCGCGGATCGAGCGGATCGTCGCGAGCTGGCCCGGGGCGTGGGACACCTCGCGCGCGCGCGCGTTGGGTCTGCCCTCGGATGACAGCTTCGATAGCGTCGTCCGCCAGTACATCGACGAGACTCGCGTCGACCGCGACTAGTCAGCTTCTAGTCTCCCATCTCCGCCTGCGACGGCAACCCGTGCACGCGACGCGCTTCGACGCCCTCGAACGCCGCCGAGATCTTGTAGAGCTCGAAGCGGCCGTCGACGGCGTCGTTGGCGACGCGGCGGCGTAGCGCCTGCCGCGCGCGCCCGGCCATCGGCTCGAATCCGCGCGCGACCGCGATGTTCTGCTTCAGCACCTTCATCGACTCCATCCCGCTGACGACCGTTGCCACGGGAAGGCTCATCGCGTAGGTCAGCGCCTCCTCTGCGGTCACGACCTTCGCCTTCACGGCGCGGCCGTCGCCGCTCAAGCTCTTCATCCCGATTGGGGCAATGCCACGGCGATTCAGCTCCGGGAGCACGCGCTCCTCGAAGCTGCGGAACGATCCGTCGAAGCAGTTGAGCGGCAGCTGGCACGAGTCCCACGCGTAGTCGTGCGCGAGCATCTGCAGGTGCAGCTCCGGCGATTTGTGGCCGGTGAAGCCGACGTAGCGGACCTTCCCCTGCTGGCGCGCGCGCTCCAGCGCTTCGACGACGCCGCCGTTCGCGAAGTGCTTCGCCGGCTCGTCGTCGAACACGACCTCGTGAATCTGCCAGAGATCGAGGTGATCGGTGCGGAGCCGCCTCAGCGAGTCCTCGAGCTGGCGCATCGCGACCTTGCCATCCCGGCCGTGCGTACACACCTTCGTCATCAGGAACACTCGATCGCGGCGATCGGCGATCGCTTGGCCCATCCGCTTCTCGCTCAGTCCGTCGTTGTAGTCCCACGCGTTGTCGAGAAACGTGATGCCGGCATCGATCGCGGCGTGAATCAGCCGCATCGCCTCGGCGTCGGTGTCGGGGATACCAACATGGAAGCCGCCCAGGCCAAGGACGGAAACGCGCTCGCCGGTCCGTCCGAAGGGTCGGGTCGGGATCTCCACAGGTCGCTTCGGCATATCGTCTCCAACGCTGTACTGTATACGGATGTCAGATTCGACTACACGGGAGGGCGAGGCGGCTCACAAGCGCCGGGTCGTCGTCACCGGGATGGGGTTGATCTCGCCGGTTGGCGTCGGAACGGCGTCAACGTGGGATGCGGTGCTCGCCGGCCGCTCCGGGATTGGCCCGATCACCCATTTCGATACCGAGAAATATTCGACGCGTTTCGCCGGCGAAGTGGAGGGCTTCGACCCGCTGCAGTGGCTCGAAAAGAAGGACGTGAAAAAGTGCGCGCGCTTCATCCAGTTCGCCATCGCATGCACGACGATGGCCATGGGTGAGAGCGGGCTGACCATCGGACCCGACAACGCCGCGCGGGTAGGCGTGATCATCGGCAGCGGCATCGGCGGTTTCGAGATGATCGAAAAGGAACACTCGGTCCTGCTCGAGCGCGGCCCCGATCGCGTCTCGCCCTTCTTCATCCTCGCGTCGATCGTGAATCTCGCCGCCGGACAGGTTTCGGTGCGCTGGGGCGCGAAAGGGCCGAACTCGGCGGTGGCGACGGCGTGCACGACCGGCGCGCATGCCATCGGCGACGCGTTTCGCATCATTCAGCACGGCTACGCCGACGCGATGATCTGCGGCGGCACCGAAGCCGCAATCACGCCGCTCGGCGTGGCGGGCTTTGCCGCGATGCGCGCGCTCTCCACCCGCAACGACGAGCCCCACCGGGCCAGCCGGCCGTGGGACGTCGATCGCGACGGCTTCGTGGTCGGCGAAGGCGGCGGCATCTTCGTCCTCGAGGAGCGCGCGTCCGCGCTTCGGCGCGGCGCGCCGATTCTCGCCGAAGCGATCGGCTATGGCATGAGCGCGGACGCGCATCACCCGTCGGCGCCGCCCGACGACGGCGACGGTGTCTCGCGGGTCATGACCGCCGCGCTCGAGGATGCCAGGCTGACGCCCGAGCGGATCGGCTACCTGAACGCGCATGCCACATCGACGCCGCTCGGCGACAAGGCCGAGGCCAGAGCAATCGCGCGCGTGTTCGGAGCCCATATCGCGACGCTGCTCGTCAGCTCGTCCAAGTCCATGACCGGCCACCTGCTCGGTGGGGCCGGCGCGCTCGAGGCCGGCCTGACTGTGCTCGCCCTGCGGGATCAGATCGCACCGCCGACCATTAACCTGGATCGCGCGGACGAGGACAATCCCCTGAACCTCGTCCCCAATGCGGCCGTTCCGGTGACGATGACGCATGCGATGACCAACTCGTTCGGCTTCGGCGGCACGAACGCCTCGCTGATCTTCGCCAAACCGTGACGGCTGCCCGCCGTTCGCTCGCCCATGTCCGCGCGATGCGGCTGCGCAATCAGCGCATCGTCGGCTCCCCGCTCAGAACCGCCCAGGACGTCGTGGCCTGGATGGGTGCCGTGCAGGCGCAGGAATTCGCCGTCGCGAAGTGGGGGCTTGCCCTGCGGACGCCCGGCCTGAAAGAGCGCGCCGTCGATCGCGAGTTCGCCGACGGACGGATTCTCCGCACCCACATCCTGCGGCCGACCTGGCACTTCGTTGCCGCCGCCGATATTCGATGGATGCTGTCGATTTCAGGCCCGCGCGTTCACGCCATCAGCTCGTATTACTACCGTAAGAACGGCATGACGCCGACGCTCGTCGGCCGCAGCCAGAAGCTGTTCGCGCGAGCGCTCGAAGGCGGCCGGGCGCTCACCAGGACCGAGCTGGCGGACGCGTTGAAACGGGCGCGGATCGAGCTGTTCGACAACCTGCTCGCGCACCTGGTGATGCATGCCGAGCTCGAAGGGCTGATCTGCAGCGGCCCGCGCCGCGGCAAGCAGTCCACCTACATGCTCTTGGACGAGCGCGTGCCCGCGGCTCGCGTGCCGGCGCGCGAGGATGCGCTCGCGGAGCTGGCGCGGCGTTATTTCACCAGCCACGGTCCCGCGAAGGTGCAGGACTTCGTGTGGTGGTCGGGCATGACCGTGCGGGACACGAAGATCGCCCTCGAGGCGCTCGCCGGCGACATCGTCGCGGAGACGTTCGACGGTGAGACGTACTGGATGTCGCCGTCATCGCGGCCGGCGCGGCGAGGCGCGGGCACGGTCGATCTGCTGCCGATCTACGACGAGTATCTGATTGCGTATCGCGATCGGCGGGCGATGGCTGCCCCGCGGGAGCCTGGAGATCGCGAGCACGACATCTTCGCGCACTACCTGATGATCGACGGCAAGGTCAGCGGCACGTGGCGCAGGCGGGATGTCGGCGATCGAATCGAGCTGGCGTTGGATCCCTATCGCGCGCTGAGCCGCTCGCAGCTGCGCGCCGCTCGGCAGGCCGCGGCGCGGCTGGCGGCGTTCAGCGGCCGCGACGTGATCATCGCGCGCTCCGCCTGACCGCTTCGGAGCAGACCAACAGCGCGAAGGTGGGATCGCATTGTCCGAAATCGGTCAGTGCTATCCGAAAGACCGGAGGATTACCGAGGAAAACCAGGGCTCTGGCCCCAGCTGCGTCGATGGCAGGGTTATGGCTTCGGGACGGAAGCGATTCTGGAGGCACGATGCGCGGCTTTGGATACGACCTGCGGCATGCCCTCCGGCTGCTGCGCGAGCAACCGGGCTTCACGGTGGTTGCGCTTCTCACACTGGCGCTCGGCCTCGGAGCCACCACAGCCATCTTCAGCGTCGTCAACGCCGTCGTGCTGCGGCCGCTGCCGTTTCCACGGAGCGACCGCCTCGTGCTGGTTTACGAGAACAACGTCCCGCGCGGCTGGATGACGTTTGCCGTCGCACCGGCAAACTATGTGGACTGGGCGCGCGACGCACGAAGCTTCGAATCGATGGTCGCGTTGCGGGATGGCTCGGCGGCGCTGATCGTCGACAACGTCGCCGAACAGGTTCCCGCGACGACTGCGACCGCCGAGCTGTTTCGTGTGCTGGGCGGCGTCGCCAAGCACGGCCGCGCGTTCGTTGCCGGCGACGATGTGCCAGGCGCTCAGCCCATCGTGGTGATCGGACATGGCCTGTGGCAGCGCCGGTTTGGTGGCGACCCGAGCGTGATCGGACGCGTGGTCACCATCAACGATCGTCCCACGCAGATCGTCGGCGTCATGGCCCGCGGATTCGGGCGCGGCAATCCCGATACGGATCTGTGGCTGCCGCTGACCATCGACCGTCTGCGCGCCGAGCGCGGCGGCAGGACCTTGAACGTCGTCGGCCGCCTGGCCGACAGTGCCGAGGTCGACAGCGCTCGCGCCGAGATGGACGCGATTGCCACGCGGCTCTCCCAGGCGTTCCCGGCCGAGAACGGAGGATGGGGCGTGACGTTGATACGCCTCGAGGACGCCGCCGTCGGCTCCGGCGTGAGGCGTGCGCTCTACGTGCTGCTCGCCGCCGTCGGCTTCGTCCTGCTCATCGCCTGTGCCAACGTCGGCAACCTGCTGTCGGCCCGAGGCGTCGCGAGGCACCGCGAGCTCGCCATCCGCACCGCGCTTGGCGCGAGCCGGATGCGCGTGGTTCGCCAGCTTCTGACCGAGAGCTTCGTGCTGGCCAGCGCCGGCGGCGCGCTCGGGCTGTTGCTCGCAACGTGGGGCACCGACCTGCTGCTCGCCCTCGCGCCCGCGGGAATCCCGCGGATCGAGGAGGTCGGCCTCGACGGGCGCGTGCTCGCCGCGGGCTTTGCCGCAACGCTTGCCGCGGCGGTGATCTTCGGCCTCGCGCCCGCGCTGCAGTCGAGCGCGCTTCGACCGGACGATGCCCTGAAAGCGACGTCGAGGGGCAGCAGTCATCCCGGGCGCCGCCGGCTGAGCCAGGTGTTCGTGGTCGCGGAAGTCGCGCTCGCCGTGGTGCTGGTGGTCGGCGCCGGTTTGCTGCTGCGCAGCTTCATCCGGCTCTCGAATCAGCCGATCGGATTCGATCCCGATCGTTCGTTCGTGTTCGCGTTGTCGCTGCCCGAATCGCGTTATCCGAGCGCCGACGCCGTGAGCGCGTTCCATCGCAGCGTGCTCGAGCGGTTGCGATCGTTGCCGGGCGTGGCGGCGGCTGGGGCCACGCACGCGTTGCCGTTCTCCGGGATGGATAGCGTTCGGGGATTCGTCCGCGACAGCGAGCCACGCGATGCGGTCGAGCCACCACAGTCGGAGTATCGCCTCGTGACGGCCGGCTACTTCGCCGCGATGGGAATCCCAATCAAGCGAGGGCGCGAGTTCACCGACGCTGATATCGCCGGTCAGCCCGGCGCCATCATCGTCAACGAGACGTTCGCGCGGAGGTATCTGTCGGGTGATCCGCTGGGACAGCGAATTCGTCAGGCCGGGAGTGTCGACCTGCCCTGGCTCACCGTCGTCGGCGTTGCGGGCGACGTTCGCCACTTCGGCCTTGCCGCCGAGATACGGCCCGAGATGTTCTGGCCGGCGGCGCAGGCCACGTGGGGCGCCACGCTCAACCGCCATCGGCGCGGGCTCACGTTTGTCGTCAGGACGCATGAGGAGGCGGTGTCGATCCTGCCGGCGATTCGCCTGCAAGTCGCGGCGTTGGATCCGAATCGGCCGGTGGTCTCGCCGCGGCCGATGACCGCGCTCATCTCGAGCTCCGCAAGCGTCGCGCGATTCAACACGATGGTGCTGGCGGTATTCGCGATCGTGGGGCTCGTGCTGGCCGCGGCCGGCGTCTACGGCGTGATGGCGTATACCGTCGCGGCCGGCCGGCGCGAGATGGGGATCCGGCTCGCGCTTGGCGCCCGGCCGTTCGCGCTTCTCGCACACGTGCTGCGCAACGGCATCTCGCTGGCGGCGCTCGGCGGCGCGCTCGGGCTGATTGCCGCATGGATGCTCGGCGACACGCTTCGCCCGCAGCTGTTCAAGACGCCGCCGCACGATACCGTCACGTTTGTCGCGACAGCCGCGGTACTGCTCGTCGTCGCCTTCGTGGCCTGCTACATGCCCGCACGCCGCACCGGCCGCGTCGACCCCATCGAAGCGCTGCGGGATTAATCTTATCCGGGGGGCTTCGCCCCCCGGAGCCCCCCTACACGCTCTCGCTCGCCGCTTCGCCGGCTCGCTCCGTGGCACACGCAGCAGGTTCATGAGATGGCTTCTCGAACGGGGCTGGACTTCGGAAAACGAGGCGAGTATTCTTCGGGTTGGATGTCAACCCAAGACGACGACTTCGCCCGCGAACTCCAGTCTCACCTCGAGCACGAGGCCGACGCGCAGATCCGCGACGGAGCCGACCCCGGGACAGCTCGGCGGCGGGCGCACCTCGCCCTCGGCAACACCACACGCGCGCGCGAGCGCTTCTACGAGGGACGCCGCGTGCTGTGGCTCGATCACGCGTGGCAGGACGTCAGAGGCGCCTTCCGCGGCATGCGACGGTATCCGATCTCGGCAGCCGTCGCGATCCTGTCGCTCGCGTTCGGCATCGGCGCCACCACGGTGACGTTGACCGTCCGCAACGTCCTCTTCCGAAAGCCGCCGCCGCTGTACCGTGAGGCCGATACGATCTCGCGCGTCCAGGTCGGGCGGCCCGACAATCCAATCCGCCCGATTGGCAATGCCGTGCCGGCGCCGCTCTTCGCGATCTGGCAATCGCGTCTCGGTTCATCGATCGCCGCCTCGTTGCCGCAGCCGGCGCGCGACGTGCGCGCGGGCGATCGCGTCGAGAGCGTCGCCGTCCGGTCGGTGACACCCAATCTCTTCGCCACCGTCGGCGTCGAGCCGATCATCGGCCAGACGGTTCGTGATCCCGCCAGAGCGGACGCAGCACAGGCGGCGGTGTTGAGCTATCGCGTCTGGCAGCAGCTGTTCGACGGACGCCCGGATGCCATCGGCCGCGACTTCTGGATCGACAACGTCCCCTACACCGTCATAGCCGTCATGCCGGAACGGTTCTGGTTCGCGGACATGACTTCGCCGATCTGGACGCTGTTCGACGTCCGGAAACTCTCGCCGGACGACGGTGTCGATGTCGTCGTGAAGCGGCCGGATGGCATGACGCCGGCAATGCTCGAGGCCGTGCTGCGGCCGGGACTGGACGATTACGCGCGCCAGTTGCCCGCGGCGCGCCGTCAACTGCTGCTCGGCATCTCCGGCATCGAAGGCACACCGCTCGGACGGCAGATGTCGTTCGTCCTGCCGTACGTACTCGCGGTCGCGGTGGTGCTGACGCTGCTGACCGCCTGCGCCAACGTCGCGGTGCTGATGATCGCGCAGTGGACGGCACGCGAACACGAGATCGCGATTCGCGCGTCGATTGGCGCCAGTCGCAGCCGGATCGTGCGCGCGCTGCTCACCGAATCGACGACCATTGCGGCCATCGGCGGCGTGCTCGGGATCGGCGCGACGCTGGCGCTGCGCGCCATCATCCAGCGCAACAGCGGCGCCTCGGCGTTCTACGATCTCTCGATCGACCCGCAGGTGCTCGTCGCGAGCGCGCTGATCACGCTTCTGACCGGCATCGTCGTCGGCATCGCGCCGGCGTTCTACGAGACGAGACGGCTGCACACCAACCCGCTGCGCTCGATGGCCGGATCGGATCGCGTCCGTCAGTGGTGGCGTCATGCGCTGGTGGTGTTCGAGATCACGACGACGATCGCGCTGCTCGTCCAGACGACGTCGTTGATCAACGGCTATCTGCAAGCGACGAACGCGGCGATGGGCTTCGCGACCGCGCCGTTGCTGGTGACACGCATCGAGAATCCAGGCGGCGTACCGGTCGCGCGCGTCATCGACGTCGCTCGAAGTCTTCCCGGGGTTCAGGCGGTCGCCGCGTCAACGGCGATCCCACTCGGGGCCTCTGGCGAGCGGGTTCACGTCGCGGTCACCGCCAACGGAGATGCCGCAGTGGCCACCGAGCGCGCCGCCATCGGTCCGGCGTTCTTCCCGACGCTTGGCGTCGCGATGCGGGCTGGCCGGCCGTTCGCGGCCACCGAGGTGAGCGAGGCACGAACCGCCATCGTCAACGAGGCGCTCGCTCGCCGGCTGTTTCCCGGTCGCAGCGCCGTGGGCACGACCGTCTGGATCGGCAATGTCTCGTACGACGTGGTCGGGTTGGTCGCCGATTACGCCAACAACCCGTTCCGCGAACTGAACGCGTCGCCGCGGATCTTCGTGCCTCTGCCGGACGACCCGCGACGGATGACATTCCTCGTCCGTGCGGCCGATCCGGACGGCCTCGTTCAGGTGTTGCGGCGTGAGATGCGCCAGGCCGCGATCGGCAATCAGGTGAGCGGCACCTATACGCTCGATGAGGTTCGGCGCGCGTCCGGGCAGGAGATGCTGGTTGGAACCGCGCCGTTGTTTCCTCTGATCGGCGTCGGCGTGCTGCTCACGACCGCCGGCATCTACGGTGTGCTGGCGTTCGCGGTGGCACGCCGTGCGCGCGAGCTGGCGGTGCGCGTCGCGATCGGCGCGAGCAGCCAGGACCTCGTACGCCTGATCACCATGCACACGCTGCGGTTGGTCGCCACCGGTGCCACACTCGGCATCGGCCTGACCTTCGGCCTGAGCCGTGTCGTGCGCGCCGCCGGCGGGGCCGGCAGCGTGTTCGATCCGCCGCTCTCGGCGTTTCTCGTGCCGATCGGCGTCATCGTCGTCATCGCGGTGCTCGCCACCTGGCTCCCGACACGCCGCGCCGCGGCGATCGACCCGGTGAAGATGCTCCGAACGACGTGAACCAAAGTGCCAGGGGGCCAAAGGTGCCTGGGTGCGAGAGTGCCACGGGGCTAGGGCGCTACGGTGCTACGAGGCTACGGTGGCACCGTGCACCTTGGCACCTTGGCACTTTGGTACCTCGGCACCTCGGCACCTCGGCACCTTCGCACTCAGGCACTTTTGGTCCCGTGGCACCTTGTTCGTCAAAGCCCGAACGCCGCCAACGGCAGGTTCTCCTCGAGCCGTTTCTTGTAGGGCTCGATGAGCTTGCGGTTGCTCTCCGGCCCCGATGGGCCGATTGAGCCGCCGATCTGCCCTGGCTCGACGTTGGTACGTCCGCTGCGAATCTGCTCGACGACCTTGGAGACGTCGAGATCCATGTAGGGCACGCCCAGCGCCCGGTAGGTCTGCTCGCGGATCCATTTGTATTCGGCGAGCGACATCTCGACGGTGTTCAACGCATCAACCTGACTGCGCTTCGCCTCCATCCAGGCCGCTGCCATGTCGCGATACGCGCCGAGCAGCGCCGGCACGTCCGCGGCGGTCGCCTCTTTCTTGTCCTTGTCGATCAGCGTCTTGTACTTCGCCTCCAGCTCCACGAAACGCTGCCCCAGCCGCTGGCGGACGAGCTCCTGCACCTTGATCAGACGCTCCACCTGGGCGACCGTCAGCTCGCCGGACGTCGGCGGCGTGTAGGTGCTCTGAACGCGCACGGCACGTTCGATCTCAGGCAACCGGTCGAGCTCGCGCAGCTGCGCGAACATCGAAGACGCCTGGCGGTAGACGTAGTAACCCACGCCAGCGCCGACGATTCCAAGCAAGAGCAGCACGACACCGCAACCGATCGCCAGCTTCTTCATGGTGTGTGAGTGTAACAGCAGCCGAGTTGGCACCGGCCGGGACTACGCTCGGAGATCTTCGTCCTTGGTCTCTTTCGTCAGCAGCAGGCCGACGATCGTGACCATCGCGGCCGCGGTCAGGTAATAGCCGACGTACTGCAAACCGTAGGTGGTCGCGAGCCTGGTCGCGATGTACGGCGCGAGCGACGCGCCGAAGATGCCGGCGAAGTTGAACGTCAGCGAACTGCCGGTATAACGCACGGCCGTCGGAAAGAGCTCCGAGAGAAGGGTGCCGAGCGGACCGTACGTGAAGCCCATCAACGACAGTCCGAGCGCCATCGCGAACATGGCGCCGGCGGCGCCCGCCTCGAACATCGGCGCCATCATCAAGCCGAACACCGCAATCGCGGCCGTTACCCACAGGAGCGTGGCGCGACGGCCGCGCTCGGCGAACACCGCTGACAGCGGGATGGTCAGCGCGAAGAACAGAATCCCGAACAGCTGCATCATCAGGAACGTCTCGCGCGCGTAGCCGAGAGCGGTCGTGCCCCAGGACAAGGCGAAGACGGTCATCAAGTAAAAGAGCACGAACGTCGCCAGCGAGATCATCGTGCCGAGGGCGAGCGTGCCCGGAAAATCGCGGAACACGGTCAGCATCGGCACCTTGACGCGTTCCCGGCGGTCGAGCGTTTCGCGGAACACCGGTGTCTCGGTAATCGTCAGGCGAACGTAGAGACCGATGAGCACGAGAACGGCGCTGGCGAGGAACGGGATCCGCCAGCCCCAGTTGAAGAACTGCTCGTTCGAGAGGGCGCGCGACAGCGCCAGGAACACGCCCCCGGAGAAGAAGAACCCGATGGGGGCACCGAGCTGGGGAAACATGCCGTACCACGCCCGCTTTCCCGGCGGCGCGTTCTCGACCGCGAGCAGCACCGCGCCGCCCCATTCGCCGCCGAGGCCGAGCCCCTGGCCGATACGGCAAATTGCCAGCAGCAGCGGCGCCGCAACGCCGATCGTCTGATAGGTCGGCAGCGCCCCAATTGCGACCGTCGACAACCCCATCGTCAGCAGCGCGGCGACGAGCGTGGTCTTTCGGCCGATGCGATCGCCGAAGTGACCGAAGAGCGCTGAGCCTATCGGCCGGGCAACGAACGCAATCGCGAACGTTGCCAGCGACGCGAGCACCGCCGACGCCGGGTCGGACTTCGGAAAGAACAGCGGCGGGAACACCAGCACCGCGGCGGTCGCATAAATGTAGAAGTCGAAGAACTCGATCGTGGTGCCGATCAGACTGGCGAACAGCACCTGACGTGGCGTGTTGACGCGCCCCGTGGTCTTGCCCTGCGGCTGCCCCATCACCTCAATCTTATCCGAGGCGCTTCGCCCCTCGGACTCCCCCACATCCGCCTTCGCGCGCAGCGCTACGGCGAGACCTCGCC
>Ga0075421_100009398_pt1 | contig 12051 bp, 10 predicted proteins | sample SoiMetdeltSBSDD5_FD_75292 | JGI IMG/M metagenome (GOLD analysis project Ga0075421, IMG submission 75292) | Bulk soil microbial communities from a Populus tree surrounding site in Tennessee, USA - Soil MetaG P. deltoides SBSDD5 | ecosystem: Environmental > Terrestrial > Soil > Tree plantation...
GCGCGGCGGTCGAAGTACGTGGAGTACGCCATGCCGCCGCCCTTGCACACCACGTCGTAGTACGTCTGCGGATCGACGCCGAGCCTGGTGCACAGCGCGAGTGACTCGGCCACGGCCACGGCGTTGACGGCGCCGAGGGCGTTGTGGAGCAGCTTGATCCGGTTGCCGGTGCCCGAGGGCCCGACGTACATCGTGAGCCGGCCGATGACGTCGAGCATTGGCTGCGCGGTCGCCAGCCGCTCGCGCTCGCCCCCGACCATGAAGAACACCTCGCCGCTCTCGGCCTGCGGCGACGAGCCGAGCATCGGCGTGTCGAGATGGGAGACGCCGCGCGTTTTGGCCGTCTCGTGAATCCGCTGCGAGATCTCGGGGCTCACCGTGGAGCAGTCGCAGGTGACGAGGCCGGGCCGGGCGCCGGCGAGGACGCCGCTCGCCCCCAGGTACGTCTCGACCACGATGTCGTTGTTGGGCAGGGCGGTGAACAGGACGCTGACCTGCGCGGCCACCTCGCGTGGCGCCGCATGTGGCGTCATTCCGCTCACGCCGGCCGCGCGCTTGAGCGCCTCCGGCGCCACGTCGAAGACGTGGACGGCGTAGCCGCCGGCGGCCAGGTTGCGCGCCATGGGGAAGCCCATCCGACCGAGCCCGATGAAGCCGACGTCGCCTTTGCTCATGGTCCCTCCGGTGCGGAGGGTACTAGAGAGATGTTCGCGGAGCGAGGGGGAAGCGCCGGCCGGGCGGCCGGCCGGCGCGTTCGCGTCAGGAGGCTCGACGCTGGTGTTGCTGCTCGGAGGCCCGCTCGACGTGGCCTTCCTTGATCTCACCACGCCAGGCGCCGGTTTCCCGGCCGCGGCTCTCGACGAATTCCTTGAAGCGCTGCAGATCGCCCTTGACGCGCATCTTGACGACGCCGAGGGCGTCGCCGAGGTTTTCCACGATCCCATCGGGATCGTAGCCCAGCTGGAGCATCGCCTTCGTACGGTTGTCGTCCAGCCGATGGAAGGTGATCACGCCGGCGTTCCAGGGGCCGGAGCGGCTCGTCCACGCGACGCGCTCGTCGGGAATCTGCTCGGTGATCTCGGCCTCCCACTCCTTGGTCTTGCCGGCGATCTCGGCCTTCCAGTGCAGGCGCTTGTCGTCGAGCTGGCGGACTTCCTTCACGCCTTCCATGAAGCGGGGGAACTCCTCGAACTGGGTCCACTGGTTGTACGCCACTCGCACCGGGACGCTGACTTCGATGGATTCTTCGATGGTCGCCATTCTGCCCTCCTCTACGGCTTGAATCCGGATGTAGAGTGGTGGGCAACTTCGGTGCCAGCGACGGCACCCGCGGAGGGCGAGCATGCGGAGATCTGGGGTTGCACTACTTGCGATGGCGGTGTTGGCCGTGGTTGCCCTCGGGCCAGCGCGCGCCCAGCAAGGCAAGATCGAGCTCCTGTGGCTGGGGCAGGCGGCTGTCCGGCTCACCTCGGTCAGCGGGAAGGTCATCGTCATCGATCCGTTCCTCACCAACAATCCGAAGACGCCGCCGACCTACAAGAGCCTCGACGCCCTCGGCAAGGTCGATCTGATCCTCGTCACCCACGGCCATGGCGACCACCTCGGCGACGCGCCCGAGCTCGCCAAGAAGCACAACGCCCCCATCTTCGCGCCTGCCGGCCTGAACCAGTCGCTGCTCACGCTCGGCGTGCTGCCCGCGAACCTGGTTCCCCGGATGAACAAGGGCGGCACGGTGACTCCGCTCGGCCCCGAGATCAAGATCACCATGACGCGCGCCGAGCACAGCTCGGAGCTCGTGTGGAAGAATGCCGCCGGCAAGGACGAGACGTACGTGGGTGGCGAGCCGGCCGGCTTCATCGTCGAGCTCGAGAACGGGTTCAAGGTCTACCACATGGGTGACACCGGGCTGTTCGGCGACATGCGCTGGATCGGCGAGTACTACAAGCCCGACCTCATCCTGATCCCGATCGGCGGGCATTTCGTGATGAGCCCGCAGGATGCGGCGGTGGCCACGCGCGACTTCCTCAAGCCCAAGCACGCCATCCCCATCCATTACGGCACGTTCCCGGTGCTGCGCGGCACCCCCGAGGAGTACGTGAAGGCGCTCGGGCCCTCGCCGGCGACCAAGGTGCACGCCATCAGTCCTGGCGACAAGCTCACCTTCTAGCGTTGAGCGATACCGCCTGGATCGGCAAGGCCGTCAAGCGCGTCGAGGATCTTCGCCTCCTCACCGGCCGCGGAACCTTCATCGACGATCACCCGCCGGTGGCCAACGTCCACCAAGCGGCCATCGTGCGCTCCCCGCACGCGCACGCGCGCATCCGCGGCTATGACGTGGCGGCCGCCCTTCGCATGGAGGGCGTGGTGGCGGTGCTCACCGGAGCCGACGTGGCCAAGTCCTGCAAGCCGTTCGGCGTCGGCGTCACGGCGCCGGTGCACTACTTCCCGTCGGCCACCGACAAGGCGCGTTTCGTCGGCGAGCCCGTCGCCGTCGTGGTCGCCCGCGATCGCTACCTCGCCGAGGACGCCGCGGATGCGGTCGTGGTCGACTACGAGCCGCTGCCGGTCGTGATCGATCCCGAGCGGGCGCTCGATCCTGACGCGCCGGTGCTGCACGAAGCGGTCGGCTCCAATCTCGCGGGCCACCGGCGACTCGTGTACGGCGATCCCGATCGCGCGTTTCGCGAGGCGGAGGTGGTGATCCGCGAGCGCTTCAAGTTCCCGAAGTACGGCTCGACGCCGATCGAGACCTACGGCCTCATCGCGCGCTGGGACGCCCTCGACGGCGTGGTGACCGTGTGGTCGAACTTCATGGGGCCCTTCATCATGCATCCGCTCACGGCGCGGGTGCTCGGCGTGCCCGAGAACAAGCTCCGCTTCATCGTCCCTGCCGACATCGGCGGCTCGTTCGGGATCAAGTCGAGCATGTACCCGTACATCGCATTGATCGCGCTGGCGGCCCGGAAGGCCGGCGTGCCGGTGAAGTGGATCGAGGACCGGCGCGAGCACCTCCTGGCGTCGTCGAGCGGCACCGATCGTGTCGCCTGGCGCGAGCTCGCCGCCCGGCGGGACGGCACCGTGCTGGGCATGCGATACAAGTGGTACGACAACGTCGGCGGCTACATCCGCAGTCCGGAGCCCGGCTGCTCGTTCCGGCCCACGGGCAATTTCGTGGGGCCGTACCGCTTCCAGGACCTCGAGGTCGACGCGTCCGTCGTCATGACCAACAAGAGCCTGACGGGGCCCAATCGCGGCTACGCGTGCGGGCATCTGTACTTCGAGACCGAGGGGATGATGGATCGGCTGGCGGACCGGCTCGGGCTCGATCCGGCCGACGTGCGCCGCAAGAACTTCATCTCCGCCGACCAGCTGCCGTACCGGACGCCGACGGGCGGCCTCTACGACAGCGGCGATTACCCGGCCACGTTCGAGAAGGCCCTCGACATCGCACGATATGCCGAGCTGCGGCGCGAGCAGGCGCGGGCCCGAGCCGCCGGCCGCTACTACGGCATCGGCCTGGCCGTGGCCATCGATCCGTCTGTCTCCAACATGGGCTACGTGGCGACGGCGCTCGACCCGCAGTTCCGCGCCAAGCCGGAGTACCTGCCGAAGTCCGGGGCCACGGAGTCGGCGAGCGTGAAGATCGATCCCCTCGGCCGCCTGCTCGCCATCCTCGGCAGCACGCCACAGGGCCAGGGGCATCAGACCATCGTGTCGCAGATCGTCGCCGACGAGCTCGGCGTCACGCCCGCCGACGTCACCGTGGTCGACGAGATGGACACGTTCACGCGGCCGTGGTCCATCTCGTCGGGAACCTACTCGAGCCGCTTCGGCTCCATCGGCACGAGCGCGGTCGCCCTCGCCGCGCGCAAGCTCAAGGCCAAGCTCGTCGACTACGCGGCGCATCTGATGGAGCTGCCGGTCGCCCAGCTCGAGTTTCGGGATGGTGCCGTGCGGGCGCGCACGGGCAAGGGCCCGTCGTACTCGATCAAGGAGCTCGCGGGGCGCGCGCACTGGAATACCGAGTCGCTGCCCGACGGGATGGAGCCGATGCTGCAGGCCACCGCCGTCTTCGGCTTCCCCGAGGCCAGGTCGGTGGATCAGGACGACCGCGTGAACTCGTCGAACACGTACGGCTTCATCGCCGAGGTGATGGCGGTGGAGGTCGACCCCGACACGGCGGCCATCAAGATCGTGAAGTACGTCACGGTGCACGACGCCGGCGTGATCATCAACCCGATGATCGCCGAGGGACAGATCTACGGCGGCGCCCTCCACGGCCTCGGCGGCGCGCTGTACGAGGAGATGGAGTACGACGAGACGGGGCAGCCGCTGGCAGGCACGTTCATGGACTACCTCGTCCCGACCGCGAGCGAGGCACCGGAGATCGACATCGCCCACGTCGTGTCGCCGTCGCCGCTGACCACGCTCGGCTCCAAGGGCCTCGGCGAGTCGTCCTCCATGACCGTGCCCGCCGTGATCGCCAACGCAGTGAGTGACGCCCTCCGGCCGCTCGGCGTGCAGATCACCGAGCTGCCGATGACCCCGAGCCGCCTCTGGCGCCTGATCCAGGATGCCCGGGACGCCAGGCGGTCGCTACCATAAAGCCCCCCAAGTTCGACTACCACGCGCCGCGGAGCGTGGACGAGGCGGTGGCGCTGCTGGCGCGCTATGGCGGCGACGCCAAGCCGCTCGCGGGCGGCCAGAGCCTGATGCCCCTCCTGAACTTCCGCCTCGCGCGGCCGGCGGCGCTCGTTGACTTGAACCGCATTGCCCCGCTGGCCGGTATTCGCGAGGTCAACGGCCACGTCGCGTTCGGGGCCATGACGCGCCAGCGCAGCGTGGAGTTCTCGCCCGTCGTCGCGCGCGCGCTGCCGTTGCTGGCCGAGGCGACCCGCTGGGTGGGACACCTGCCGATTCGCTCGCGCGGCACCATCGGCGGCTCGCTCGCGCACGCGGATCCCTCCGCGGAGTACCCGGCCGTGCTGACAGCGCTCGACGGAACCGTGGTGGTGCGCGGGCCGAAGGGCGAGCGCGTGCTGACGGCCGGACAGCTCTTCGAGACCTACCTGACCACCACGCTCGCGCCGGACGAGCTCCTGACGGAGGTGCGGTTGCCCGCCATGCCCGCCGCCGCCGGCTGGGCGTTCGAGGAGTTCGCGCGTCGCCATGGCGACTTCGCCATCGTCGGCATTGCGGCCGCCGTCTGGCGTGACCGCGACCGCGTGACCGCGCGGCTGGCCACCGCGGGCACGGGGCCGGTGCCCGTGCGGCTCCGAGGCGCCGAGGAGATCCTCGAGCGCGAGGGCGTGGGCGAGCAGGCGGTGATGGCGGCGGCCGCGCGCGCGGCGGCCCTGGTGACGCCGGACTCCGACCTCCACGCCAGCGCGGACTACCGCAAGAATCTCACGCGCGTACTCACCGAGCGCGCGCTGAGGCGCGCGATCGGACGGATGACGTGAGCGAGCCCGTCGGCGTGCGCCTCACCGTCAACGGCGTCGCGCGCGAGGGCCGGTGCCCGCCGCGCAAGCTCCTGGTGGACTTTCTGCGCGAGGATCTGGCGCTCACCGGCACCCACGTCGGCTGCGAGCACGGCATCTGCGGCGCGTGCACGATCCTCGTGAACGGGGAGGCCGCGCGCTCCTGCCTGATGCTCGCGGTCCAGGCCGACGGGGCGGAGCTGACCACGGTCGAAGGCTTGATGACCGACGGCGCGCTGCATCCGCTGCAGGAGAGCTTTCGCGAGCACCACGGCTTGCAATGCGGCTTCTGCACGCCAGGGATGCTGCTCACCGCGCTGGACCTGCTGCGGACGCATCCGGATCCGAGCGAGGCGCAGATCCGTGAGGGCCTGTCGGCGGTCCTCTGCCGCTGCACGGGCTATCACGGGATCATCAAGGCCGTGCAGGCAGCGGCTCCGCGCCTGCGGCGCTAGGCGAGCGCTCAGCGCCGACGGACGCGCGCGAGCACGTCGCGGAGGACGTCGAGCGTGACGGGCTTGTCGACGACGAAGTCGACGCCGTGCCGGGGTGCATTGGGCCTGTCGAGCGGCTCGCCCCAGCCCGTCACCACCCCGACCGAGACGTGCGGCCGTCGCTCTTTCGCGGCCGCCGCCACGTCCCAGCCCGTGAGGCCGGGCATCACCAGATCGGTGAGCACGAGGTCGAGCCCCGGCTCGCGCTCGACGACGGCCAGCGCCTCTTCCCCGTCGGACGCCGTCAGCACCGTGTGGCCCTGGCTCATCAGCATGTCGGCGAGCGCCTCTCGGACGTCGCTCTCGTCGTCCACGAGCAGGATGCGCAGCGCGCCGGGCGGCACCGGGCCCGGGGATGGGGCGGCCGCGGCCTTCGGGAGAGTGACGGTGACGGTGGTGCCCGTGCCCTCCGCGCTCCGGATCGTCATGTCGCCGCCGTGGCTGCGCACGATGCCGTACGCGACGCTGAGGCCGAGGCCGGTCGCCTTCACGCCCTTGGTGGTGAAGAACGGCTGCTGGGCGCGAAAGCGCACGCCGTCCGACATGCCGACGCCGGTGTCGGTGACCGAGGCGCTGACCGAATCGCCCGCGGCGTCCGTGGTCAGAATGAGCCGGCCGCCGTCCGGCATGGCGTCGACCGCATTGAGCACGATGTTGCTCAGCGCCTCGCGCAGAGTGGTGGCGTCGCCGGCCACGGGCGCCACGGCGCCGAAGCGGCTCTCGACTTCGATCGTCGATCCCGGCGTGACACCGCGCCGGCCCTGGAAGGGCGCCGCCACCTCGCGCAGGAGGTCCTCGAGATCGACGGGGCGCGGCTCGGCGATCTGCCGCACGCGCGAGAATTGCTGGAGGCGGCGCACGACCTCGGCGCCGTCCTTGGCCGCCTTCTCCACGACGCCGAGCGGCCGCAGTACGCGCTCGTCGTCGCACGAGCGGAGCACCAGCTGCACGCGCCCGACGACGATCGTGAGCAGGTTGTTCAGATGATGGGCGGCGCCGCCGGCCAGATCGGCCAGCGCGCGCAGCGTCTCGCCCTGCACGCGCGTCTGATGGATCGTCTGGAGCTCGAGCAGGTTGCGCTCCGCCTCCGCGTGGCCGTGGGCGCCGTCGGCGGCCACGCCGATCTGGGCGGCGACGGCGGACGCGAGCTCGACGGCCGCGGGCGTCCAGCCGGCCGCGGGTGGCCCCGTCAGCGTGAGGCTTCCGGCGGCATCCTTCCGGCGCACGATCGGCACCACGAGGGCAGCGTCGCTCTGCTCGACGGACCGATCGGAGGCACTCAGGCGGATGTCACATCGGCTGGCGCCGACCGCGCGCGCGGTGCGCGCGGCAACCTCGTCGAGGCTCCCGTCGAGATCGGTGCCGGCGGCCAGCGCCTGCGATACCGCCAGCAGCATCTCGGCGCGCTCCGCTCGCCCTCGCTGCTCTGCGAGGCGCTGGGCAGCGTAAAGCGTGGGCGCGGCCGTCGTGGCCACGCCCACGGCGCGCGCGAGGTAGCCCACCGGGAACGGGCGGTCGTGCCGGAAGGCGGCCAGCACGCCGACGGAGACCTCGTCAGCGGTGGCGACGGGGACGGCGAGCAGGGAGTGGATTCCTTCGGCGGCGAGCCAGCTTCGCTCTCCGACAGTGTCGGAGGGCTTGAGGGTGGCGACGGCCGGTAGCCGACGGTCGATGAGCCAGTCGCGCAGACGCGCCGCCGGACGATGGTCGAGGTCCGCCGCGGTTTCAGGCCGGGCGAAGCCGGCGGCGAGCGCCAGGCCGAGCTCGCTGCCGTCGGCGCCGCGAAGCCACAGTGCCACCGCGTCGGCCGCCAGCTGCTCGCAGGCGTCGTCCACCAGGCGACGCGCGACGAGACGGAGATCGAGGGTGTCAGGGCTCATCCTCGCATCTATGACTATAGCGTTTGCGGGCGGCGGGACGCTATACGGGACCGAAGCCGATGGCCGTCTGCTCCTGCACCACGAGCGGCCGGAAGCGCACCTTCAGCCCGACGGCGAGTCGCTCGAAGGGGATGTCGACCACGCGGCCGAGCAGCGAGATGCCCTCGGCCAGCCGGACGGCGGCGATGGCATAGGGCGACTCGCCGGTGTGCCCCCTGGGCGCGATGCGGATGACGGTGAACGACGCGATGACTCCGTCGCCGGACAGGGGGATCTGCGACCACTTCCGCTGCCCGCACTCGGGACAGAGCTGCCGGGGCGGGATGGCCAGGGCCCCGCAGCTCCCGCACTTGATGCCGATCAGCTGACCCGCGCGCGCCTGCGCGAAGAAGTCGCCGAGGCTCGGCGACTCAGTCACGACCGAAGAGGCTCACCAGCACGGTGGCGGTGTTGCCGCCGAGCGTATGCGTCAGGCCCGTGCGCGCGCCCTCGACCTGCCGGGGGCCGGCTTCGCCGCGCAGCTGGGTGACGATCTCGCAGATCTGCGCGGCGCCGGTGGCGCCGATCGGATGCCCCTTGGCCTTGAGGCCGCCGGAGGGATTGACCGGCACCTTGCCGCCCAGGCTCGTCCAGCCCTTCTCGGCGGCGAGGCCGCCGGTGCCGGGCTCGAAGAGACCGAGACCCTCGGTGGCCACGATCTCGGCGATGGTGAAGCAGTCGTGGAGCTCCACCACGTCGACGTCCTCGGGACGCTTGCCCGCCTGCCGATAGGCGGCGGCGGCCGCGCGCTCGGTGGCGGGAACGCGCGAGAGATCGCGCTTGTCGCTGATGAGCATCCAGTCGGAGGCCGCCGCGGAGGCGAGCACCCAGATCGGCCGCCGGGCCTTGCGCGCCACCTCTTCCGAGGCCAGCACCAGGGCCGCGCCGCCGTCGGTGAACGGGCAGCAGTCGTAGAGCTTGAGCGGATCAGCAACCAGCGGCGATTTGAGCACCGTCTCGAGCGTGATCTCCTTCTGGAACTGCGCCTTCGGGTTCAGCACGCCGTGCTTGTGGTTCTTCACGGCGACCGCCGCCATCTGCGCCTCGGTGGTCCCGTGCTTGTGCATGTGGGCCCGCGCCACCAGCGCGAAGACCCCCGGGAACGTCAGCCCGAGCGTCTGCTCCCAGGAGGCGTCGGAGGCGTAGGCGAAGTATTCGGTCGAGTCGGGCGTGGGCACGTTCAGGACACGCTCGGCGCCGCCAACCATGACCACGTCCGAGGTGCCGGACGCGATCTCCATGACCGCGTGACGGAACGCCGCGTGCGACGAGGCGCACGCCGTCTCGAAGCGAGTGGTCGGGATGGCGGGGAGACCGAGGAGCGAGGCGGCCTGCGGGGAGGTGTGGAGCTGCTTCTCCGTCTCGCTACCCACCACGTTGCCGTAGTAGAGGGCCTGGATGCGACTGGCCGGGAGGTCCGCGTCGGCCAGCGCGTCGGCGGCGGCCGACGCGAAGAGCTCCGCGGACGTGCGATCGTGCTTGCCGAACTTGGTGACGCCGACGCCAATGACCGCAACTCGTCTCATGTTCTGATCATAACAAACTACAATCAGGGCTCATGGCGTTGGTCATCGTCGGCTGCGGATGGATCGCGCGCCGCCACGCCGTGGCCGCCCGCCGGCTGGGTTTGCCCGTCATCTTCGCGAGCCGCGACGCCGCCCGCGCGCGCGCCTATGCGCGGGAGTTCGGCGGCGTGGCCGCGTATGGCGACTACGGCGCCGCCCTCGCCGACCCGCGGGCCCGGGCCGCCGTGATCTGCACGCCGCACGACCGCCACCTGGAGGACGTGCGGGCCGCGCTGGCGGCTGGCCGCCACGTGCTCATCGAGAAGCCGATCGCCCGCACGCTCGACGAGGCCGATCAGATCATCGCCGCCACCGCCCGCGCCGGGCGCGTGCTCATGGTGGCCGAGAACTTCCACTTCATGCCGGCTTTCCGCCACGTGCGCGGCCTCCTCGACGCCGGTGTGCTCGGAGCCCTGCGCGAGCTGCACATCGTGGCGCGCGGCTACCGCCGCCACGTGGGCTGGCGGTGCGCACCCGAGGCCGGCGGGGGCGCGCTGATCGACGGCGGCATCCACTACGTCCACAACCTGCGCTGGTGGGGTGGCGAGGTGCGACGTCTGTACGCGCTGCGCCCGCCGCAGACGCTCGAGACGATGGCCGGGGAGGATGCCGTCGACCTCCTGGCCGAGCTGGAGACCGGCGCGGTGGGCGTCCTTGCCAATTCTCTTGCAGCGCCCGGCCTTCCCCGGTTTCAATGGTCCACGGTCACCGGCGCGTGCGGCACCTGCTTTGCGGACAATCGTGGGCGCCTCGTGGTCGTGCGCGGTGACGGCGGCGTGCGCGTCCGCTTCTTCCGGCGCGACACCCGTGGCCATGAAGCGATGCTGAAGGCTTTCGACGACGCCATGACGACGGGACGCGCGAGCGAGATGGACGGCGCCGCAGGCCGCCGCGACCTGGCGGTGGTCTTGGCCGCCTACCGCTCCATCGCCGAGCGCCAGCCCGTGGAGCTCCCTTGCTGAGCGAAGAAGCCCTCATCTTTCTGGGCGGGCTGGCGGCGCTTGGCCTCGTCGCCCTCGGCGTCCTCGAGCTTCTGTGGCCCACGCGTTCCCCGCATCCCGCGCGACTTCCCGCGAAATCGGAGGCTGGCCTGCCGCCGGCGACGGCGGCGTCGCCGTCCCGGCTCCGGCGCTGGCGTTCGCGGCGTCCGCGGCACGCCCTGAATGGCGCGGGGAGCCCGTACCGGCGCCGGGAGTCGAAGGAGACCGGGGCGGTGGATCTGGGGACGGCCTTCGAGGAGGAGCCGGTGACGCCGGCGCCTGTTCTCGAGCCCGCCATCGACGTCGCCGGTGCCGCCGATCGCTGCTTCGCCCTCTATGAGGCCGGGGAGTACGCCGCGGTCGTCGGCGCGGCCACGGGCGCCATCGCGGCCAGCACGGCCTTCCGCCGCGGTGACGTGGCTCGGCTCTGGTCCATCCTGGCCCTCGCGCATGAGGCGATGGACGACCGGACCAGCGCGCGGGCGGCGATCGAGTCGGCCATCGCCGCCGCTCCCCTTGGCGAGCGCGCGGCCTACGAGCAGCAGCTGGCCGCCCTTGCCTTGCGGGTGGCGGAGACGCTGCTCGCGCGCGGTGACGGCGTGCGCGGTCCGGAATCCGAGGAGGATCTCGGCCTGCTGCGCGAGACGCTCGACTGGCTCGCGCGCGGCGGCACGCTGGCTCCCGGCGATGCGAAGTTCCGGGAGCTGCTCGACGACGTCGAGCGGCGGCTGTGGCCCGGCTACGAGCGCGTCGTGATGACCCTGATCCAGCGCCAGCAGTACCCGGCGGCGCGGCGCCTTCTGGGCGAGGCGCTGGACGACCCGCGCTGCCCGGATGCGCGGGTGGAGACGTTCCGCGAGCTGTTCTCCGGGACCTTCGGCGGCGAGATCGGTCAGCTCACGGCGCAGGCCATTCGCTCGATGCAAGACGCGCGCGAGACGGAAGCCCTCGGGGCCCTCGAGCGCGCCGAGGAGCTTCTCGAGACGGTCCACGACGAGGCGCTGCCGCCCAAGCGCCGCGAAGAGGTCGATCGCCGCCTCTGGTGGGGCTACAAGAAGCTCGGGCGGCGCCGCGCCCAGGCCGGCGAGTACGAGGCGGCGGCCGACGCGCTGTCGCACGCGCTGCGCTTCGCCGGCGTCGGCACCGATCGGCAGGCGGAAACGCGTGGCGCGCTGGTGCGCGCTCTCGAGGGCCTGGTCGAGCAGCGGGTGCTGGTCATCCGGGAGCTGGCGGAGGCGGGCGATCGCGAAGCGGCCCTCGTCGAGATCGACGCGCTGTGGACCCGGCTCCGGCGCGCCGTCAGCGACGGGCTGGCGGAAGGGGACCTCGCGGTCGCCTTCGCCGCGGCCCAGCGCGCGTTCGACGAGGTCGACGCGCGTCCCTGATCAGGCGACGTCGAGCACGAGCCGCGGCAGCGTGCGACCGGCCGGCGTCGACGGCACCTCGCCGACGCGCAGGGCGCCCATGTGAGCATAGAAGCCCTCGGCGTTCGGATCCGCGGTGATCCACAGCCGTGGGACGCCGAGGGCGCGACAATGGTCCACCGCGTGCGCGAACAGCCGGCGGCCGGCGCCGGAGCCGATGCGCGCCGGCGCCACCCAGAAGTGCTCGAG
>Ga0075421_100009400_pt1 | contig 12051 bp, 9 predicted proteins | sample SoiMetdeltSBSDD5_FD_75292 | JGI IMG/M metagenome (GOLD analysis project Ga0075421, IMG submission 75292) | Bulk soil microbial communities from a Populus tree surrounding site in Tennessee, USA - Soil MetaG P. deltoides SBSDD5 | ecosystem: Environmental > Terrestrial > Soil > Tree plantation...
TGCGCGGCCACGGGCTGCTCACACATCTGGCAGCGATGCTCATCTCTCGCCAGCACGCGCGGACGAAGATCAGCCATCCCCGGCCTGCGTTCAAAGCCGGGCCATCACGCCTCATCAGGCAGTTCTTCCCGTGAGATGATGAGTTGCTGATGTGTGTACGGATTGGGCTTGAAAACACTGGCTCTGTATCTTCTGGTCGGGAACTCATCGCCCAGTTTCAGCAGGCTGCATTCGCTCGTGGCGCATGTCTCATTCCGCTTGTAGCGAATGCAGATGACTCTGAATGAGGTCTTGTGTTTCCGACCCAGCCAGTGCCCCATGAGCCAGAAGAGCCGGTACTGAATCCGGTTGAATTCAGCGGTGGCCTGACTAGTGTACTGATAATACCGACACCAGCCGGCGACAATCCGATTGAGTGCTTGAATCTTTGAATTCACCGAGTCCTGATGCTGACTGGCATCCGTGCCATGCTTCAATTTCAGCAGCAGTTTCTCCTTCGCATCCTGGGGGATCAGAATTTTCGTCTTCAGCCCCCGAGCGCTGCGACAGCGTTAAATCCTAAGACCCAGGAACTCGAACCCGTCATTGAGGTGCGTGACTTTTGTCTTCTCCTCCGAGAGGGCAAGCTTCAGATCGGAACGCAGGAACGTCGAGAGCTCCTGCTCCAGCGCGAGCGCGGATTGACGCGCGGCGGGCAGGGAAGCCAGGAAGCGGTTGACGGCGGTCGCCACAGACCGCAGAGTATTGTCGGCGTAGTTGCGCGACTCCGATGAGCTCGAGATAGTGTGCGACCTGTCGTCGAGAGTCATCCCCCAGCCGGTCGAGTTTTGAGATGAGGTGGGAAAGGTCGAGGGGTTGCATCCGAGGATCCTCCTTTGATCCCGGTGGTGACACCTTAGAGGAGCTGGATCGGATTGTCTACATAACTGCTCTTACGTCCTTGTTTCGCGTCAATCATCGATTCAGGCGAGCGATTGAGCAAGATTGATTCCGCAACATGATCGGATTGACAACTTAGGTGGCGAGCCGGAGGTGCCTGCTGCATAATAGCAGGCCTCGGGTGGGGGTGAGGATACTTTGGGAAAGATGATTAAATTTTTGGCAGACATCTTTCGCGTGATGAACTATTCGATGGGCATCTCCGCTCCTCCGCCCGACGCCACGCCGGCACAGGAACGATCCTTCGTTTTGATGTGGGTCGGGATCATCGTCTTCCTGATTGCGTGGGGCGCGTTTTTGCTCTACATACTTCTCTGACGCAAAAATGTTGATGGGTTGGAGCTCCCGCACGTTTCCCCTCTAAAAGGCGACCCTGACGACTGAAGCGCCGGAATCTCATTCGGGATCCGCTGTCTTCACTCTTTGCCACCTCACCGCCAACTCTCGAGGTCGGAGACGCGGGCGCGCAGCGCCTCGGCCTGACCCGAGAAGGCCAGTCCTCGCTCCCGCATCAGTTCGGCGACATGCCCGTAAGCCAACGGATAGCGGAGCTACCAACAGACACAACAGATGATGATCTCGGCCGGGTAGCGGCGCCATGTTCAGGGATTAGTCGGGGTGATCGGCATGATCTCTCTCTACCAGACTCAACCCCGATTTTCGCAACGAAACCCTTTGATGCGTTGACCAAACGGCTTGATGCGTTTAACATGTTCGGAATGTCTGCACCCTCAGTGTGCCGCCGGCGGTGGCGGCAGGCCCCCGGACTCCGACGTACCCGGCCGGGCATCAGCGAGGATGCGCGCCGATGACAGTCCCCCATCAATAAGGGCTTTCAGATACTATCTGAATTCACTACTGGAGCCCCTATGAGAAGCCTGATTAGACTTTTGACGATCGCGTCGGCGACTGCGGCGCTGGCCATTATCGCCATCACGAGCGCCGGGGCTCAGCAGCGCCGGCAGTTCCTCCAGCAGGTCGACGCGAATGACGACGGATTCATCACGCGACAGGAGCTGAAGGCGGCGATGGTCAACTGGCTCGGGGCGAGCAGGAACGCTACAGAGGAGCAGTTCTCCCGCGCTGTCGAAACGGCGTTTCCAGAATCCGCGTTCCTGGCGATGATCTCGCCGCCACAGGGCCGGACGCCTAAGCCGGATGACGTAGAGAAGATGATGGCAGCCCTTCCCTCGGCGGCTCCCGCCAAGCCGGCCAAGCTGCGCAAACTGCTGGTGCTGTCTACATGCGCCGGGTTTATCCATTCGTCTATCCCGCTCGCGGCTAAGACGATGGAAGAGTTAGGCTCGAAGACGGGGGCTTGGAGTACTACGGTTAGCTACGACGCCTCGGTGATGACCGCGGAGAACCTTAGTCAGTATGATGCGGTCTTCCTGAACAATACGACCGGCGCTTTCCTCGACGATCCGGATCCGGCCGTGACCGCAGCGCACAAGAAGGCTCTGCTCGATTTTGTTCGCTCCGGGAAGGGCCTTGCGGGAATTCACGCGGCGGCCGACTCCTACCATGCCTCGAGTAAAGGGTCGGAGTTCGTCGGAATGATGGCGGCGCGTATTTACGCCGAAGCCGACAAGAACCAGGACAAGTCGGTGGATGCTGGTGAGTTGGATGCCCTGGGCGATACATGGTTCGACAAGATCGACGCGGCCCGGGCGGGCAAAGCGAGTGTGGACGACTTTAAAGCCGGTTTTCAGCGAGTGCTGTTCAGCTCGCCGGGAGGGCGACGTTCCGGGCCCCCTACTGCGGCGGCGGGCAAACCTGGACCCGATCCTCAGGTGGGCACCTGGCCCGAGTTCAACCGGATGATCGGGGGGTTTTTCAAGTACCACTGGAACGATCCCACGACCATCGTCTACAAGATCGACGACCCCGCCAGCCCGCTGACGGCCATGTTCCGCGGCGGCGACTTCTCGCTGGTGGACGAGACCTATACGTTCAGCAGGAACACCTGGTCACGCAAGAACCTGCACGTGCTGACTAGCGTGGACTATGCCAGGATGAGCGAAGCCGACAAGCAGAAGGAGGACTATCCCAGAGAGGACCATGACTACGGCCTCAGCTGGATTCGCAGGGAAGGCAAGGGCCGTGTGTTCTACTCCGCGCACGGCCACAACGAGCGTATCTACGCAAACAGGACGATGCTTGAGCATTGGCTGGCCGGCATTCAGTATGCTCTGGGCGACCTGAAGGCAAACGACTCGCCCACCCGGTGACAGGCCGACATCGAAGGTTATGACGACCGGGTACGGCGAGACCCGGCCTTAGGCTGCCAGAGCCCGGAAGCATTGGGCGGGAATTCGAGCAGAAAGGGGTGGGCAGTGAGATTCTCGTGTCCGGAAAAACTTGGCCGTCTCACGGCGAATATGCGGAGAAATTTTAAGGTATTTGGGCTGGCGGCCAGCGTTCTGGCGGCTGCGGTCCTGCACGCGCAGGCGCCGCCGCCACGCGGCGGAGTGCGCCCCGGAACGCAACTGCCCGACGGCCCCGGCCGAGACACAACTCAGAAAGTCTGCGGAACCACCTGCCACGGGCCTGACGTGGTCACCGGCGCCGGCCGGACCCGGGACCAGTGGACCGCCGTCGTGAACACGATGGTCGCCCGCGGCGCGAGGGCGACGGATACGGAACTCGCCCAAATCATCACTTACCTCAGCGCGAACTTCGGCCCCGGGTCCTCACCCGCGGTCGCGCGTGCCGCGAGCGGCCCGCCCGGGCCTCGTCCCGGCGGCGCCCCCGGCCGGGGACCTGGCCCTCTGGGCAGCGGAGCGGCCGACTCACATGTTGTCGACAACGCCGGCGCGGGGCGTGGCCAGGCCGTCTACGCCGCCGAATGCAGCTCCTGTCACGGACTGAGGGGCCGCGGCGGCAATGAGGCGCTGCCCGTGCACCAGCGCGGTCCCGACCTTGTCCGCTCACTCGTTGTCCTGCGCGACCGCTACAGCAGCCAGCTCGGCCCCTATCTCGCCAAGGGCCACCCCATGCGCCGCGGCGGCAACGCCCAATCCCTCACGAAGCAGCAGGTTGGCGACCTCGCCGACTTCCTTCATCAGCGCGTCTACGCCACACTTCGCAACGGCCCGGAGCTCACCATCCAGAACATCCTCACCGGTGACGCCAAGGCCGGCCTCGCCTACTTCAACGGTCAGGGCAAGTGCAGCAGTTGCCATTCCGCCACCGGTGACTTCGCCGGCATCGGCAAGCGTTACGATCCACCCACGTTACAGCAGAAGATCCTTTTCCCCCACACCGTTGCCTTCGCTCGCGGCGGCCCGCGCCCGCCCGCCAGCAAGCCTGTGCGCGTGACCGTTACGCTCGCCTCCGGCCAGAACGTGGAGGGCACGCTCGTCAGCCTGGACGACTTCAACGTCGCGTTGCGGGATGCGGACGGCAACTATCGCTCGTTCACCATCACGCCGCAGATCAAGGTCGTGAAGCAGGATCCGCGCGACTACCACGTCGCTCTGCTCGACGAGATTTCCGATAAGAACATCCACGACGTCGTCGCGTACCTGGAGTCCCTGAAATGAAGCTGCTCCGAACCTTCCTCTCTGCTGTTGTAGCCGGCACCGCGTTGCTCGGCCAGTCGCTGACCGTGTCGCATCTGAACGACCCGCCTCCGGGGACCTGGCCCATGTACAACGGCGACTACTCCGGGCGCCGGTTCAGCACGCTCAAGAAGATCAATGACGCCAATGTCAAGGCCCTTAGCCTCGCCTGGGTGTATCGCGTGAACGCCGGTCCAGGGCTCGCCAGCAACGTAGCCGCCACTCCCGTGCTGGTCGACGGAGTCCTCTATTTCACTGTGCCGGACCACGTCTGGGCCATCGACGCCCGCACTGGCCGTGAGATCTGGCGGCACGACCACGAGTCCAAAGGCGGCATCCACCTGGGGAACCGCGGGGTCGGCGTCTACGGCCAGTGGCTCTACTTCGAGACGCCCGACTGCAACCTGGTCTCGCTGAACCTCAAAGACGGTAAGAAACGCTGGCAGGTCCCCATCTGCGACATGGATCAGATGTACTTCGGCAGCATCGCGCCGCTTATCATTAAGAACCACGTCATCGCGGGCGTGAGCGGTGACGACCTCGACATCCCCGGCTACATCGAGTCCCATGACCCCGAAACCGGCGCGCTGCAGTGGCGCTGGTACACGCACCCGGAGCCCGGCACGGAGGAGGCGAAGACTTGGCCGAATTCCGAGGCGATGCGCCACGGCGGCGGGATGACATGGGGCTCGAGCACGTACGATCCAGAGCTCAACCTGCTTTATTTCGGCACCGGTAACCCGCAACCAGTGATCGCCGGCAAGGCGCGCGAGGGAGACAACCTCTACACGGAGTCGATCATCGCGTTGAATCCGGATACCGGCAAGATGGCCTGGTATTACCAAGTCTCGCCGCACGACACGCACGACTGGGACGCCAACGAGGTGCCCGTGCTCTTCGACGGAGAGATCAACGGCAGGCCCCGCAAGTTGGTGGCACAGGCCGCGCGCAACGGCTACTTCTTCGTGCTCGACCGTACCAACGGACAGCACATTCTCACCACCAAATTTGCCAAAGCCAACTGGGCCAAGGGCCTCAATGCCAAGGGTCAGCCCATCCCGGACCCCGCCAAGTACCCCGCCAAGGACGGCGTGCTGGTGGCGCCCAACCAGGCCGGCGCGGCCAATTGGCCCCCGGCCAGCTTCAGCCCGCAGACCGGACTGTTCTACGTCAACGCCACGGACGCCTACAGCGTGTACTACATCTACGATGACGACGAAAAGCCGGAGGGCTGGGGCGGTAATGATCGTGGTGGCTGGTCGAAGAGCACGCTCAAAGCGCTGGATTACAAGACCGGCAAGCCCAAGTGGGAGCATCCCTGGGAAGGCACCGGCGGCCCCCGTTCGGGAGTGCTCTCCACAGCCGGTAACCTCGTCTTTGCCGGCGACCCGATGAACAACCTGGTCGCGCTCGACGCCATGACGGGCACGCCGCTGTGGCACGCCAACCTGGGGAATCGGATGACAAATGGACCGATGACTTATGAGCTAGATGGGACGCAATACCTGGTGGTGGCAGGGGGCGATATGTTGTTCGGATTTGCGATGCGAACAGAGTAGCGTCAAGTGAATCAAGGGGCGCCCGCATGGGGGCCTCAGATCCTAGTTTGCCTCCGCGGAGCGATCGCAACCGCAACGACCACGGCCGTATTGGAATTGCCGGGGCTCCGTCGCAAATTAAACTGTAAGTATCACGAAGAGAGTCTCAGGCGTTTCCCATTTCGGGTCCAGAAAACCTACAAAGTCGAGCTAAGCGCACTTGATACCGAGTAAATAGTCAACGCAGCGCACTTTATTTCAGGTCGCGGTCACCAGAGTCAGAATGGAAACATCAGTGTGATTCCCGCTCGACGAGGCCGAAAGGCCCGCACGCTTTTCAAAATCAATTGAGGTCAACACCATGAAACGCCGATGGATTCTTCTTATCGCCGTGATGCTCATTGCGGCGCAGAGCTTTGCGCAAACGCCGCCGCCCGATGGCCTCGTCTCGCCCGAAGTTCATCCTGACGGCAAAGTCACGTTTCGCATTCGCGCCGCCAAAGCTGTGGAAGTCACTCTCTTCGGCGATTGGATGCCGGTCGGCTCAAAGCATCCGATGATCAAAGATGCCGAGGGTGTCTGGAGCACGACCGTCGGCCCGATTGAAGCGACGATTCATTTGTATTCGTTCACCGTGGACGGCGTCACGATGGCCGATCCGGTGAATCCGCGCATCAAACTGCGGCAACGCACTTCCGCAAGTCTGGTTGAAATTCCAGCCAAGGGTGCGCCGTGGGAAGTGCGCGATGTGCCGCACGGCAGCGTGGAGGTGAACTGGCTGCGCACCGCCATAATCAACGGCGAGACGCGGCAGATTTTTGTGTACTTGCCGCCCGGCTATGAAAAGAATCCGAAGCAACGCTATCCCGTGTTGTATTTGCTGCACGGCAGCGGCGACACCGCCGAAAGCTGGACGCAGGTAGGGGCGGCCAACTTAATTCTCGACAATCTGATTGCGGAAAAGAAAGCCAGGCCAATGATCGTAGTGATGCCTCTCGGTCACGCCGTTCCGTTCGGCTCGCCGCGTGAAATTGCCGCGAAGAATACGCCGCTCATGGAAGATTACATGCTCAAGGAACTCATGCCGTGGGCTGAAGCCAAATATCGCATCGCGCCAGGAAGAGAGAATCGCGCGCTAGCAGGGCTTTCGATGGGCGGCGGACAGACCTTCAATATCGGCTTTGAGCATTTGGAGTTGTTCAGCGCGTTGGGCGTTTTCAGTTCCGCGCCGGGGCCGGATTTCGCCGCGAAATTCAAAGTCGTGCTGGATGATGCCAAAGGCACGAACTCGAAATTGAATGTCTTCTGGTACGCCAACGGCGACAAAGACCCTGTGTTTACGCGGGCGAAAGAGACTTCGGATTTGCTGAACCGACATCAGATTCGGCATACGTTCCGCGTGATCGAAAACGGCTTGCATACCTGGCCGGTGTGGCGGCGCTGCTTGGGCGAGTTTGTGCAGTTGCTATTTCAAGGCAAGAAAAACGGAGCCTGACCGATGAACGATTTCACCGCATCACGCCGCGGGTTCTTGCTTGGTTCTATGGGTCTGCTGACGGCCAGGCTCACACATGCGCAAGCCGCGCCGCTCACTGCCGGACAAGTGATCGAGCGCATCAAAGCCCAGGTCGGCATTCCGTGGCGCGCGCAAACCGTAGACAACATCATCGCGGGCACAGCGGAAACGCAGGTCAAAGGCATCGCTACGACTATGATGGCAACGCTGGACGTCGTGCAACGCGCGGCAGCGGCGGGCAGGAATATGGTCATTACGCACGAATCTACTTTCTTCTCGCATCAGGATCGCACTGACCAGCTTCAGCAAGACCCAACGTATCAATTCAAGCGCGACTTCCTCAACAAGCACGACATGGTCGTGTTTCACTTCCACGATCACTGGCACGGGCTCCAGCCGGACGGCATCGCCACGGGCATGATGCGGGAATTGGGTTGGGAGAAAAACGCTGACCCGCAAACACCGCGCATGTTCACCTTTCCTGGCATCCCTCTCGCACGCCTGGCGAAAGGGATGCAAACGAAGCTGAAGATCCGCACGATGCGTGTGGTGGGCGACCCGAATTTATCAGTCAAGCGCGTGCTGGCAAGTTGGGGCAATGTGAGCCTGATGCCTGGCATCCCGCTTCTCGCGCGCCCGGATGTGGATGTGTTGGTCGTAGGCGAAACGCATGAATGGGAATTGGTCGAATACGCGCAGGATGCGATTACTATGGGGCAAAAGAAAGCATTGATCGTGCTGGGGCATGTCGTCTCAGAACAGGCCGGCATGAAGTATTGCGCCGGATGGCTGAAGGGCTTCGTCAAAGAAATTCCGATTGAATTCATCGCAGCGGCGGAGCCGTTTTGGCACCCCGATCAATCTGCGCGATGAGTTTGTAAGGAGAAAATCCTGTCCTTCAAAAACAGTTTCAGGCTGGCGCGGGTCTTGCTGCTCTGAGCTGGCATCGACTACACGCAAACGCAAAATGCGCCGCGCGCCGAAATCGCGGGCCTTCCGGTCAATTACGACGAAGCTAAGGTCGGAACCTAATCTTCACAGTTGGCATTAATGTTCGACCTGCAGATGTTCTCCTCCTCTGTCAGATCGACCCTACTTCGGAAGCCGGCTTATCTCTCCTCTCGCGAAGAAGTTCGGGCGCATTGCACCAAAGTACAAGCTGGCGGAACCAACGTACAATTTTCAACTGCTCCCGCCCCTGGTATGCTCCCGCCAGTTGATCACGAGTTGGAATTCAAGAGGAGATTCAACATGACGCGCAAGACACGGTCGACCTCATCCTTCGCCCTGATTGCCCTGCTCGCGGCGGCGGCCCCCTGCCTGGCGCAGTCAATTCAAGATCAGACCCGCCCGATCGCGGTGCCGGCGGGCGAGCTGGCCGTGACCTACAACACGGAGAAGGTCAGCGCCGCCGGGCTGGCGCCAAATCTCCCTGACCCCGGGCGGGAGAAGAGTGTTGGCCCCGTGCTGCCGGTGGCAAAGCCCACCCTGGCGCAGGCTGCAGGCGGGAGCTGGGAACAGTTAACCGGCGACGAGAAGGATCAGTTCGGCCGCGGGCTGAAGGCCGAGGCAATCCGCTGGAGCGTGTTCGGGGCAGGAGATCGGGCCGAGGGCCGCCGCAGTCACGGGGCGGATGGGAAGTCTGTGGTTTTCGTCCATCGCGGGTCACAGCCGTATCAGCGTTGAAGGCGGCAGGATCGGGTCCTCAGCGAAAGGTAAGGAGGAGACATGAGCGCTGCACTACACCTGGCACACCGGCCCTTGACCGAGGGCGATGCCTATGAGCTGGGAGAGTTGGAGCCGATCGCGGAGCAGAGCGCGCGTTGGGAGCCGAGCGAAATTTGGCAGCTGCGGGCGGAGGTCAGGGTGCTGCGCATGGAGCTGGTGCGCGCCGAGCGCGCCGTGAGGCAGAAAGAGGTCCTGCTGCAGAACGCCATGGTTCGGGAACTCGCGCTCCGTATGGAATTGGTCAGGGGAGTCTGATGAGGCCATGGGAATAGCCCACGGATGACACGGATCAAGCAGATCGTCGCCGATCCACACCGCATTGATCCGTTTGTCGCACGATCGTCTATGGGCCTCAGTTTGGGTTGAGCAGTTCGATGACCCGCATCACATCCCGCCCCAAGTAATCACCACTTTTGCAACGGTGCGCGCCATGCGTTCGAGGCCGGTTGATCCGATCATCGAACGAGGCTATGCTTTACTGCGCCGCGTCCCATTGATCAGGGGCAAGCCATGGAGCCCAGCTCTTGCTTGGAGTGCGTGTGGAGATCACCGGAAGAAGGCAAGCTGAAGAAGGGGATCGTCTCCTGGCGGCGATGGTGGAATCGGCGAGCGACGCGATCATCGGCCTCACTCCCGACCGCCGGATTGTGACTTGGAATCCGAGCGCGGAGAAGCTCTTCGGCTACACTGCCGAAGAGGCAGTGGGGCAGGCCATCTCTCTCATCCTCCCGCCCGACCGCGGTCCCGAGCTGGAACACCTCATCGGTGGCGCCTCCGCCGGGAGAGCGATCGATCAGTACGAGACCGTCCGCCGGCGGAAAGACGGCAGCTTGGTCGAGGTCTCGATCAGCATCTCTCCGATTCTCGACGAGAAGGGCGAGGTGATTGGGATCGCGGGGATCTTCCGTGACATTACCGAGCGCAGGCAAGCGGAAGAGCAGGTCAGCCTGCTTCAAACCATGATCATGGAGGTCGCAGCGGCCGGGGACCTTTCCTCCGCCCTGGAAGTCGTGGTCCGCCGCGTGTGCGAGAAAACTGGCTGGGCGCTCGGACAGGCCTGGGTCCCACGTCAGGATGGGGCCACCCTCGAGTGCAGCCCGGCGTGGTTCCCCGGCGCCGGCGATCTGGAGGGATTCAGAGCCGCCTCCGAAGGGATTAGTTTCCCGCCGGGCGTTGGTCTCCCTGGGCGCGTCTGGTCGTCGAAGCAGCCGGCGTGGATTGAGGATGTGACGCACGACCCGAACTTCCCCCGGGCCGAGGTTGCCGGAGAAATCGGGCTGCAGGCCGCGTTGGGGATCCCCATCCTCTCAGGCGACGAGGTCCTGGCGGTGATCGAGTTTTTTCTGCGCGAGCCGCGGCGTGAGGACGAGCGACTCGTCAAGGTGATTGCCACGGTGGCCGCGCAATTGGGCCTGGTCATCGAGCGCAAGCGGGCCGAGGCGGCACAACACGAGAGCCAACAACAGTACGAGTCGCTCGTCCACTCGATTGACGGCATCGTCTGGGAGCTTGACTACTCGACCTTTAGGTTCACTTTCGTCAGCCAGCAGGCGGAGCGCATCCTCGGCTACCCGATCGGGCAATGGTTCGAGGGGTCCGGATTCTGGGCGGACCACATCCACCCGGACGACCGTTCGCAGGCGGTGAGCTTCTGCCTGGCGGCCTCCGAAAAGGGGGAGGACCACCAGTTCGAGTACCGCATGATCGCCGCCGACGGGCGCATCATCTGGCTGCGGGACATTGTCACAGTGGAAGTCACCGACGGCCGGCCGACGCGCCTGCGCGGCCTGATGGTCGACATCACCGAGCGCAAGAAAGAGGAGTCCTTACGCGCCGGTCAGGGCCGGGTCCTGGAGATGGTTGCCACCGGCGCCCCGCTGCTGGAGACTCTCACCAGCCTCGTGCACCTCATCGAGTCCCAGTCCGAGGGGATGTTCTGCTCCGTCTTGCTCCTCGACGACGATGGGCTGCGGGTGCGCCAGGGCGTGGCCCCGAGCCTCCCCGAGTCCTACGTCAAGGCCCTGGACGGCGCCCCGATCGGCCCGCGGGCCGGATCGTGCGGGACGGCCATGTACCTCGGCAAGCAGGTAGTGGTGACCGACATTCTTGAGGACCCGCTCTGGGAGGACTACCGCGACCTGGCCGCGGCCGCGGGGCTGCGGGCGTGCTGGTCGACACCGATCCTCTCCTACCAGGGCAAGGTCCTGGGCTCGTTCGGCATGTATTACCGCGAGCCGCGGAGCCCGCGCCGGGAGGAGACGCGGTTGACCGAGATCGCCACCCACCTCGCCGGCATCGCCGTCGAGCGCCAGTGGGCCGAGGAAGCGCTCAGGCAGAGCGAGGCGAGGACCCGTACCATCCTCCAGGCCATTCCTGACTTGATGTTACTGCTGAGCGCGGATGGCGTCTGCCTCGACTGTCATGCGAAGCACCCGGACGAGCTACCGGTGCCCCCCGAGGTATTCCTCGGGAAGAAATTGCGGGACGTGTTACCGTCCGGCGTGGCCGCCGAGGCCGCGCTCTGTTTTCAAAAGGCAACCGAGTCAGAGAGGTCGCAGTCGTTCGAATTCGAGCTCGTGCTCAACGGTGCGGTACAGCATTACGAGGCGCGCATCGCCCGCAGCGGCGGGGACAGATTCCTGGGCCTCGTCCGCAACGTCACCGCCCGCCGGCGGGCCCAGGAGGAGCTGCGGCGGACGCAGGCCGAGCTGGCCCACGTCTCGCGCGTCACGACCATGGGAGAGCTCGCCGCCTCGATCGCCCACGA
>Ga0075421_100009401_pt1 | contig 12049 bp, 7 predicted proteins | sample SoiMetdeltSBSDD5_FD_75292 | JGI IMG/M metagenome (GOLD analysis project Ga0075421, IMG submission 75292) | Bulk soil microbial communities from a Populus tree surrounding site in Tennessee, USA - Soil MetaG P. deltoides SBSDD5 | ecosystem: Environmental > Terrestrial > Soil > Tree plantation...
GGTCCCAGCGCATCTCGTCGCCGTCGACGGCGAGCGACGCCAGGCGCCCGCCCCGGGTCCAGCCCAGGCTGAACGTGCGGTTGCGGGCCGGCTCGTGGACCAGCAGCGGGCGCCCCGAGGTGTCGCGCTCGAAGACGATGGCGTCGCGCCCGTTGAGGCGCACGTCGGTGGCCAGGCCCCCGGCGTCGCGCTCCCACTCGACGACGTCGCCGGTGGGCAGCTCGCGGGCCGTGACCCGGCCCGCGGCGTCGCGGCGCACCCGCGTGACCCGGCCCAGCTGGTCGGTCGTGGCCACCGGGCGGCGCATGCCGTCGTAGGTCGTGGTGACCAGCCCGCCCCGCTCGTCCAGGATGCCCACCCTGTTGCCCCGCTCGTCGTAGCGCAGGCGCACGGTGTGGCCCAGCCGGTCGGTGGCGGACACGAGCTTGCCGGCGACGTCGTAGCGGTAGCGGCGGGTGGCCCCCACCGGGTCGGTCACCGACGTGACCCGCCCGGCGTGGTCGTAGCCCGCCCGCCAGGTGCGGCCGCCCTGGCTGGTCTCGACCGCCCGGCCCTCGGCGTCGTAGGCGATCCGGTCCACCCGCCCGCCGGGCCACGTGGTGGCGACCGGGCGGTCGCACTCGTCCCAGGCGAAGCGGGTCGTGGCGCCGAGCGCGTCGGTCACGGCCACGAGCCGCCCGGCCGCGTCGTACTCGTTGGTCCAGCCGCGGCCCTCGCCGCTGGTGACCGAGCGCACCCGGCCCGCGGGCGTGTAGCCGTAGGTGAGCGAATCACCGTCGGGGAACCGGACGCCCAGCGCCCGGCCCCACGCGTCCCACTCGAAGGTCGTGACCGCGTCGCCGGGCCGGTCCTCCCGCACGACGCGGCCCAGCGCGTCGCGGGTGTAGCGGGTGGCGTTGCCGGTGGGGTCGACCAGCTCGGCGAGCCGCCCGGCGCTGTCGTAACGGCGCCGGCTCTCGTGGCCCAGCGGATCGGTCGACGCCACCAGCCGGCCCTCGGCGTCGTAGTCGAAGCCCCAGGCCCCGCCGGCCGGGTCGTGGACCAGCGACAGCATGCCCACCGCGCTGTAGCCCAGCTCCCACTTGGCCCCGCCGGGCGCCGCGAAGCCGACCAGGCGCTCCAGGTGGTCGTGGGACAGCTCCAGGGTGGCGCCCAGCGCGTCGACCACCCGCTCCATGGCGCCGTGGCTGCCGTGCTCGAAGGACGTGTGGCCGCCGTCGGGGTCGACCATGCCCGCCAGCCGCCCGGCGGGCGTCCACTGGACCGTGTACTCGTAGCCGAGCGGCGTGCGCAGCGCCAGCATGCGGCCGGCGCCGTCGCGGTCGAACTCGTAGGTGGCGCCGTCGGGCCGGATCAGCCGGGCGGCGAGCCCGCTCACATGGGGCTCGGTGCGGCTGACGGCGCCCAGGGCGTTGCCGGTGGCGACCACGTTGCCGTCGGCGTCGTGCTCGAAGCGCACGGCCACGCCGTCGGCGTCGGTCAGCGACCGCACGAGACCGCCCTCGACCTCGATCCCCAGCTCCCAGCCGTCGGGACCGGCCAGCCGGGACGGCAGCGGGCCGTCGCCGTCGTAGTCGAACGTGAGCCGGCGCCCGCCGTCCACCTCGTGGCTCACGACCCGGCCGTCCTCGTCGTACTCCCAGCGCTCCTCGCTGCCACCGGCGGTGGTGCGGCTGGCGCTGCGGCCGTCGGACGCGAACTCCTGGCGGCGCACCGCGCCGTCGAACCCGCTGGCCTCCAGGCAGCGGCCCTCGGCGTCGAAGCTGCGCCGCAGCTGGCGGCCCTGGGGATCGACCAGGCCGATCAGCCGGCCCACCTGGTCGTGCTCGAAGATGTTGACCGGGCCGTCCTCGGTGTCCGACACGACCGTCCGGTTCCCGGGGAAGTAGCGGAACACGGTCTCCCGGCCGAAGGGCGACACCTGGCGGACCACGCGGCCCTCGTCGTCGTAGGTGTTGCGGCACAGCCGGATGCCGTCGGCGTCCCACACCTCGACGATGCGGCCGTGGTCGTCGACCTCGTAGCGGCGGGCGCCGAGCACCCGCTCCGTGCCGACCAGGTCACCGGCGTCGTCGTAGTGGTAGCGGGCCACCCGCCCGCACGACGAGCGCACGGCGACGATGCGGGCGCCGTCCCAGTCGAGCTCCAGGCGCCGTCCGCCCTCGTGCTCCAGGGCGGTCAGCAGGCCACCGGTGTAGGCGAACGTCGTGGTGCCGGTGGCCGGATCGACCACGGAGCGCACCAGGCCCTCGGTGTCGAAGCTCCACACCGCGCCCGGCCGCTCGGAGTGCCGGTCCCAGCGCAGCTCCCACCCGTCCTCGACCCGCACCAGCCGGCCCTGCAGCCCGGGGAGGCGCTGGTAGGCGCCGGGCTCGTCGCCGTCCGGCTCGGGCACGAACACGGCCAGCTGCCCGTCGGGGCCCTGGTAGGCGACGTCGCCACCGACCTGGGGGACCAGCGCGGCCGAGGCCCACGAGGCCCAGCCCCGGCCCAGGGGCCCGCCGGCCACGAAGCGGGACGAGTAGGTACGGGACCAGCGCAGGAGCGCCAGGCGGTCGGGCCAGGTGAAGTCGTCCTCGGCCTCCAGGAAGTGGCCGGTGGCGGTGCACACGGGGTCGTTGACGAACCCCGAGGTGCGCGGCGTGCCGGCGGCCAGGGGCGAGTCGACGGTCACGACGGGGCGGTCGGTGAGGATGGCGGCGGGGTCGTAGCCCGCGGCCCGGGCCACGGCGTCGAAGGCACCGTTGAAGACGGCGTCGTCCACCCTGGCCATGCCGTCCGGCCCCAGCACCCGGTCGGCGTTGACGAAGGCCTGGCGCACGATGGCCACGAACGTCTCGTCGTCGACGTAGTGCTGCACGAGGCCGGGCAGCTCGACGTTCATCAGGTCGTAGTTGCCCACGTAGGACGAGCCCGAGTTCTGGAAGTCGTAGTAGCTCGTCTGCAGCTCCTGGATGCGGGTGACGAGCTCGCTGCGAATGGTCGCCGCGGCGTCCACGAAGGCCTGCAGCTTGGCGGGCTTGGCCGAAGAGGTCCCCATCGACGGTCGATGAAAGCACATGGGGCCGCGCGTTGGTGCGCGCCCGGGGTGACCCCATGGCAGGGGGCCGGCGCGGGTACGGTCCAGGGGTCATGGGAGGGTACGGAGCCAGCGGCAACAACGTGAACTTCGCCTTCGACCTGGCTCTGGAGGCCGCGCGCGACCTCTACGAGCTGGCCGGGGTGGTCCACGACAAGCACAGCGCCCGAACCGGCGAGGCGGCCCTGGCCGTCGACGGTTGGGAGGGCGGCCACCGCGACACCTTCGACGGCAAGCTCTCCACCGAGAACACCGACACCGAGACCGTCCGGGCCGCGCTCGTCGCCCTGGCGGGCAAGTTCGCCTCCGAGTGGGCCGCCGCCCGGGGCGAGCAGGACCGCATCAACCAGGCCCGCTGGGTGCAGCAGCAGAAGGACGACGACAGCTGGGTCGAGGACGGTGCCGAGCTGATCGTGGGCGAGGACGACTACGGGCCGCCGCCGGACGATCCCCGCGTGCCCGAGCCGCCGGGCTACCGGCCCACCCGGGATCCGATCCACCCGGAGTACGAGTACGGCTGACCTGCCGGGTTACGGTGCCTGACGTGCGAGCCGATGGACGTGCACCCGACGAGCTACGACCCGTCACCTTCGAACGGGACTTCACCGAGATGGCGGCCGGGTCGTGCCTGGTCAGCTTCGGTCAGACCCGGGTGCTGTGCACCGCGTCGATCGACGAGGACGTCCCCCGCTGGATGCGGGGCCGCGGCACCGGTTGGGTGACGGCCGAGTACTCGATGCTGCCGGGGTCGTCGCCCGAGCGCATCCGGCGCGAGGTCAAGGACGGCCATCCCTCGGGCCGCAGCCAGGAGATCCAGCGGCTGGTGGGCCGGGCGCTGCGCTCGGTGTGCGACATGGCGCTGCTGGGAGAGCGGCAGGTGATCGTGGACTGCGACGTGCTCCAGGCCGATGGGGGCACCCGCACCGCGTCGATCTGCGGCGGCTACCTGGCGCTGCACGACGCCCTGGCCCGCCTGGAGGCGCAGGGGGTCGTCGGCGCCCATCCGCTCACCGCGTTCTGCGGTGCGATCTCGGTCGGGGTGGTGGACGGCACGCCGGTGCTCGACCTGCCCTACAGCGAGGACAGCCGGGCCGAGGTGGACATGAACGTGGTCATGACCTCCGAGGGCCGCTTCGTCGAGGTCCAGGGCACGGCCGAAGGCCAGGCCTTCACCCGCGGCGAGCTCGACGGCATGCTGGCCCTGGCCGAGAAGGGGATCGGCGAGCTGATCGACCTCCAGCGTGAGATGGTGGCCGAGCCGCCGCCGTTCCGCCGCGTGTCCAAGCAGAAGTGACCCGCCTGCTGCTGGCGACCGGCAACGCCCACAAGGTGGCCGAGGTCCAGGTCATCCTGGGACCGGGCTACCAGGTCGAGGCCCGCGACCCCTATGTGGAGGAGACAGGCACGACGTTCGAGGACAACGCCCTGCTCAAGGCCCGGGCGGTGGCGCAGGCTGCGGGGGAGATCGCGGTGGCCGACGACTCCGGGATCGAGATCGACGCCCTGGACGGCGGGCCCGGGGTGCGCTCGGCCCGCTGGACCGACGAGGGCGACTGGATCCCCCGGGTGCTGCGCGAGCTGGACGGCGTGGCGCCCGAGGGCCGCGGCTGCCGCTACGTCTGCGCCGCCGCGGTGGTCTGGCCCGACGGCCGGGAGGCCGTGGTGCGGGGCACGGTGGACGGGGTCGTCCCGCCTGAGCCGCGCGGCACGGGCGGCTTCGGCTACGACCCGATCATGCAGCCCAGCGAGGGCGACGGCCGGACGTTCGCCGAGATGAGCGCGGCGGAGAAGCACGCGCTCAGCCACCGGGGCCGCGCCTTCCGGGCCCTGGCCGAGCTGCTGTAGCTCTGGCGATCAGGCGCCGGCGAGGTGCTGGCGCAGCACGTACTGGAGGATGCCGCCGTGCTGGTAGTAGGCGGCCTCCATGGGGGTGTCTAGGCGGGCGATCACCGGGACCGACAGGTCGCCGGCCTCCACGGTCAGGCGGGCACCCAGCAGCGTGGCCGGATCGGCCCCGGCCAGGCCCGGGACGGCGAAGGTGGCCGCGGCCACCGCCTCGGCGTCGCCCAGTCCGGATCCCTCCAGCGTGGCGCCGTCGGCCAGTTGCAGCGGCAGCACGCCCATCCCGATGAGGTTGGAGCGGTGGATGCGCTCGAAGCTCTCGGCGATCACGGCCCGTGCCCCCAGCAGGGCCGTGCCCTTGGCCGCCCAGTCCCGGGACGAGCCCGAGCCGTACTCCTTGCCCGCGATGACCACGAGGGGAACGCCGTCGGCCCGGTAGCGCTCGGCCGCGTCGTAGATCGACATCTGCTCGCCCGACGGCTGGTGCACCGTGACGCCGCCCTCGGTCCCCGGCGCCAGCCGGTTGCGGATGCGCCGGTTGGCGAACGTGCCGCGGATCATGACCTCGTGGTTGCCCCGGCGCGAGCCGTAGGAGTTGAAGTCGGCCTGCTCGACGCCGTGCTCGACCAGCCAGCGTCCCGCCGGGCTGTCGGGGTGGATGGCCCCCGCAGGGGAGATGTGGTCGGTCGTCACGCTGTCGCCCAGCAGGGCCAGCGCCCGAGCGCCCTCGATGTCGGCCAGGGGCGGCGGCTCGTCCGGCATCCCGTCGAAGTACGGCGGGCGGCGCACGTAGGTGGACGTGTCGGACCACTCGTACGCGCCGCTCTCGGGCACCGGCAGGCCGCGCCAGAGCTCGTCGCCCTCGAAGACATGACCGTACGCGTCCCGGAACATGTCGGACGCCAGCGCCGCCTCGACCACCTCGTTGACCTCGGCCGAGGTGGGCCAGATGTCGCGCAGGTACACCGGCCGGCCGTCTCCGCCCTGGCCGAGCGGCTCGCGCGTGAGGTCGAGGTCCATGGTCCCGGCCAGGGCGTAGGCCACCACCAGGGGCGGTGAGGCCAGGTAGTTCATGCGCACGTCCGGGTTGATCCGGCCCTCGAAGTTGCGGTTGCCCGACAGCACCGAGACGAGGGCGAGGCCGTGCTCGTCCGCGGCCCGGGCGATGGGCGGCGGCAGAGGACCCGAGTTGCCGATGCAGGTCGTGCAGCCGAAGCCGACGACGTCGAAGCCCAGCTTGGCCAGGTCGGTCAGCAGGCCGGCGCGGTCGAGGTAGTCGACCACCACCTTGGATCCCGGGGCCAGCGACGTCTTGACCCACGGCCGTCGGGCCAGTCCCCGCTCCACCGCCTTGCGGGCCACCAGGCCCGCGGCCACCATCACCTGCGGGTTCGACGTGTTGGTGCAGCTGGTGATGGCGGCGATCGCGACGTGGCCGTGGTCGAGGACGACCTCCTCCTCGCTGTCGAGGCCGGAGCTGGCGTCCAGTTGGACCTTGACCTGCGCGTGGGCCCGATCCCCGGTGTCGGGGGCCTGGGCGGCGGGCTCGGGGACGGGCGCGCCGTGGCGGGCGCCGTTGCGGGTGGCCGACGGCGGGTCGCTGGCCGGGAAGGACTCGGCGTCGGCAGCGTCGTAGGCATGCCCGATGGACACGGGCGTGGCGGCGGGCGTGGTCGCGGGCGCGTCGGGCAGGGAGTCGGCCAGGGACACGCCGAAGCGCTCCTTGGCCTCCCGCAGCAGCACCCGGTCCTGGGGGCGGGCGGGGCCGGCGATGGCGGGCTCGACGGTGGACAGGTCCAGCTCCAGCGTCTCGGTGAACGTGGGCTCGACCGCGGGGTCGTGCCACAGGCCCTGCTCCTTGGCGTAGGCCTCGACCAGCGCCACCAGGTTGTCCGGGCGGCCGGTGAAGCGCAGGTAGCGCAGGGTCTCGTCGTCGATCGGGAAGATCGTGATCGTCGAGCCGTACTCCGGCGACATGTTGCCGATCGTGGCCCGGTTCTCCAGGGGCACGTTGGCCACGCCTGGGCCGTAGAACTCCACGAACCGCCCGACCACCCCGTGGGCCCGCAGCATGTTGGTCACGGTCAGGACCAGGTCGGTGGCGGTCGTGCCCTCGGGCAGCTCGCCCGCCAGCTTGAACCCGACCACCTCGGGGATGAGCATCGAGATCGGCTGGCCCAGCAGCGCGGCCTCGGCCTCGATGCCGCCCACCCCCCAGCCCACGACGCCGAGCCCGTTCACCATGGGCGTGTGCGAATCCGTGCCCACGAGCGTGTCGGGGAAGGCCACGCCGTCCCGGGTGGCCACGACGGTCGCGAGGTACTCCAGGTTGACCTGGTGGCAGATGCCGGTGGCGGGGGGCACCACCCGGAACTGCCCGAAGGCCTGCTGGCCCCAGCGCAGGAACTGGTAGCGCTCGACGTTGCGCTGGTACTCCAGCTCGGCGTTGCGGGCGAGCGCGTCCGCCCGGCCGAACACGTCGACCTGCACGGAGTGGTCGATCACCAGGTCGGCGGGGATGAGCGGGTCGAGCTCCTGGGGATCCCGCCCCCGCCCGGCCACCGCGTCGCGCAAGGCGGCGAGATCGACCACCGCGGGCACGCCCGTGAAGTCCTGCATCAGCACGCGGGCGGGGGAGAAGCTGATCTCCTTGTCCTCGTCGCCTGCGTCGTCATGCCCGCCCGACCAGCGGGCCAACGCGGCCACGTCGTCCTCCGTCACCGCCGTCCCGTCCTGGTGGCGCAGCAGGTTCTCCAGCAGCACCTTGAGCGAGTAGGGCAGCCGGGAGACGCCGAAGTCGTCCTCCAGGGCGCTCAGCCGGTGGATCCCGTAGCGGTCGTCACCGACCTCGAGCGTGCCTCGGGCGTCGAACGTCGCCATGTCGTGACCTCCGCAGAGACGACTTCCCGCACGGTAGCGAGCTAGCCGTCATTCTGGGCCGGCCTCCGACCCCAGAGGGCCAGCAGGTCGTCATCCGGACGCGGCACCCGGCGCGCCTCGGCAAGGGTCGGCATCGACGCCAGCGCAGTCGCGAACCGGGCGCCGACCTCCGTGAACGCAGCCCGCAGGTCCCCGTCGGGCACCGCGCGCCACGGCCTCTCCCGCTCGGCGAAGCTCCGGGTGGGCGGCACCTCGTCCCCGGTCGCGGCCCGTTCGATCAGCCGGGCTGGTGGAGGCGGGCCCGAGCCCGGCCCAGGGCCGGGGCGAGCATGGCGATCAGCGTGACCGCGGCGACGGCCTCCACCACCCAGCCGATCGGCCGCTCCGTCTGGATCCGCTCGTGGAAGCGCTCGAACCGGGCGGGGAAGAACGGCTTCCCGAGGAAATGGCGGGCCGGCTTGCCCATGTCGACGATGCAGGCCCCCGCGATGCCCGCCGCCACCGGCACGCGGGCGTCCCGGGGGGAAGCGGCCAGCGCCGCGGCGCACACCGCCAGCCCGACGGTCCCGTCCACCTTGGCGACCTCGACGAAGCCATCCCAGTCCAGCCGCTCGTCGCCCCAGTGGAGGCACACGTCCATCACGAGGTGCGACGCCAGGCCGGCCACGAAGGCCGGAACCGGGCGGCGCGTCACCAACCCGATGGCCGCCCCAGCCAGGGCGTGGTTGGTGATGAACACAGCGCTAGGAGTCTGGTGCCCGCGCCCGGCTGGGCGCCACACGGGGTGGCTCGTTGGGCATCTTGGGGTACACCGGCGGCCAGGGGGCGTCCATGAGCCCGGCCGCCATGTCCCGCTCGGACATGGCCAGCAGCGGCTCCAGCGACTGCGGCGCGTCGGCGATGCCGGCCCACGGGTCGCCGTCGCGCTCGACCCGGGCGGGGACGCTGGCGATGGTCAGGTCGTCGGGGTGGACGTCCTCCAGCTCGTCCCACGACAGTGGGGTGGACACGGGCGCCCCCACCCTGGCCCGCACGGACCAGGCGCCGAACACGGTCTTGTGGGGCGCGTTCTGGTTGTAGTCCACGAAGATGCGGGTGCCGCGCTCCTCCTTCCACCACGCAGCGGTGAGGATGTCGGGGCGGCGGCGCTCCAGCTCCCGGGCCACCGCGACCGCCGCCGCCCGCACCTGGTATGAGTCCCAGCGGGGCTCGAGGCGCACGTACACGTGCAGTCCCCGGTTGCCGGTGGTCTTGGGGTAGCCGGTGATCCCGTGCTCGGCCAGCAGCTCGCGCAGGACGAAGGCGGCCTGCACGGCCTCGGCGAAACCGGTGCCGGGCTGGGGGTCGAGGTCGAGGCGCAGCTCGTCGGTGTGGTCCTCGTCGGAGATGTCCGCCCGGAACGGCCACACATGGAAGCCCAGGCAGCCCAGGTTCACGGCCCAGATCACATGGGCGACGTCGCCGGCCACCATGGCCCGCGACGTCGTGCCGTTGACCGTGCGCACGATCGTGGTGTCGAGCCACTCGGGGGCGTTGTCCGGCACCCGCTTCTGGAAGAAGTTCGTGCCCTTGACGCCCGACGGGAAGCGCTGCATCAGCGTGGGCCGCCCACCCATCGCCGCCATCGCCGGGCCCTCCAGGGCCAGGTAATAGCGGACGAGGTCGAGCTTGGTCTCGCCCCGCTGGGGGAAGAACACCTTGCCGGGGCTGGTGATCTCCACCTCGCGGCCCGCGGCCTCGACCGTGGTGGCGTCACGCCGGGAAGGCATGGCGCCCACGGTAGATCACCATCCGCGCAGATCGACCGCCCACGTGTCGACGACGTCCTCATCCTCGACCAGCAGCATCCGCTCGTGCAGCGCCACGGTGGGGTCGACGTGCGCGGGCAGGACCCGCACCTTGTCGCCCACGGCCACGGGACGCTCGGCCTTGGTGCCGAACGTGATGTGCTCGTCGGACACGAACCAGCAGTCGCCCGCGTCCACCACCGTGGGGTCGCCGTGGTCCATGCCCAGGGCCTTCAGGCCCGCGTCGAGCACGGCCCAGCCCCCGGGGTGGACCGAGATGACCGTGGTCCACAGGGACAGGGCGTTGCCGAACGCGGGCGCGTGGGGCACGTACTCGGTGTCCATCAGGCAGTAGGACCCGGCCTGGATCTCGGTGGCCCACGGGTTGCAGTCGTAGGTGCCGGTCCCGCCGGCCGAGATCACGTCGCCGCCGGTGGCCTCGTGGGCGGCCAGCAGCTGGGCCATGGACGCCTCGACCTTGGCCTGCTTGGTCTCGCCCGGCTCCCGCATGAGGTGGCCCTCGTAGCCCATGACCCCGCGCACGGCCATCCCCAGGGCGCGGGCGCGGTCGGCCAGGCGCCCGGCGTCGGCCGGATCGCAGCCGCAGCGGGGCAGGCCCACGTTCACGTCGATCAGCACCTCGCGCACGCCCCCGGCCACGGCCGCGTCGAGGGTCTGGTCCGAGTCGACGGCCACGGTGATCCGGGCCGTGTGCGCCAGCACGCCGAGGCGGGTGCAGTCGAGGACCTCGTTGGCCAGGAGCAGGTCCTGGCCCAGGCCGGCGGCGGCCATGCCCTCCATCTCCCGGACGGTGGCGCAGCAGAACCCGGTGTGGCCGGTCTCGGCGAGGCGCCGGGCCAGGGCCGTCGACTTGAACGCCTTCACGTGGGGACGCAGCCGGGGACCGGGCAGGGCCGCGGCCATCGTCGCCACGTTTTGGGCGAAGATGGGGGCGTCGACCACCAGAGCAGGGGTGGGAACATCGGCGAGCTTCACGTCCGGAGCACGTTACAGATCCATCCGGATCCCGGCCCGCTGCGAACACACTTACGTACACCCTTGCGTGCACCCCACAAGTCGGCTGTGCTGTCGGGGCAACCCCTGGAGGACGAAGAGTGCGATCTGGAGACCGGCACCGCGGGCGGGCGCCACTCACAGTGGGAATTCTGGTGGCGGCAACGCTGATCTTCGGCGCCACGACCACCGCGGCCGGGGCCCAGACACCGCCCGGAAGCCCCACGACATCGGCTCAGCCCCAGGTCCAGCCGCCCGACACCAACACCTTCCCCATCGCCGCGCCGGTGGAGGTGTCCTTCACCGACAGCTGGCACGCCTGCCGCGACGGCTGCTCGCGCCAGCACAAGGGCAACGACCTGCTCGCCGACGAGGGGTCCCCGGAGGTGGCGGTCGAGTCCGGCACCATCGTCAAGGTCCACAACGTCGACGAGGGCCTCGGCGGCATCACCATCTGGCTGCGGGGCGACTCCGGCGTCACCTACTACTACGCCCACAACTCGCAGAACCTGGTGGCCGAGGGCGACGTGGTGGCGCGCGGCCAGCTGATCGGCCTGGTCGGGCGGACCGGCAACGCCCGCAACACAGCGGCGCACGTCCACTTCCAGATCAACCTGTGCGGCACCCTGTCCAGCGACGAGCCCTGCACCGTCGATCCCTATCCGTACCTTCAGCGCTGGTCCCAGGGGCTCGTCGGCGGGGGCGCCGACGGCGTGGCCTGGTACCAGCCGGGCACGGGCAGCTGGGGCCGCCGCACCGACACCGGGTCCGACCTGGCCCCGGTCGCCTTCGGGCCGGCGGGCGCACCCGACGTGCTGCCTCTGGCCGGTGACTGGAACGGCGACGGCCACGACTCGGTCGGCCTGTACCAGCGCTCCGACGCGACGTTCCACCTGCTGGACGACCAGAGCGTCGAGCTGGCGCCGATCCAGTTCGGCACGCCGGGCCGCGCTGACGTCTGGCCCATCGCGGGCGACTTCGACGGCGACGGCCGCGACACGATCGGCCTCTACCAGCAGTCCGACGCCACGTTCGTGATCATGGTGGACGGCGGCGTGCGCTCGGCCCCCCTCGCGCTCGGCACCGCGTTCCGGACGGACGCGCTGCCGGTCGTGGGCGACTGGGACGGCGACGGCCGCGACTCCGTGGGCGTCTACCAGCAGGCCGATACGACGCTGCTCGTCGTGGACGACGAGGGCCGGCCCGTCGACCCCACCACCGTGGCCCTGCCGGTCGTGCGCCCCGAGGGCGCCACCGCCTACGACGCGTTCCCGGTGGCGGGCGACTGGGACGGCGACGGCCGCGACTCCGTCGGCATCCTGTGGCGCGACGCCGCCACGATGGAGCTGCCGGTGCCGAGCCTGGCCGACCCGGCCGCGTCGCGGGCCGTGACCACCGACGAGGCACCGGACCTGCTGCCGGTGGCGGGCGACTGGAACGGCAACGA
>Ga0075421_100009402_pt1 | contig 12048 bp, 13 predicted proteins | sample SoiMetdeltSBSDD5_FD_75292 | JGI IMG/M metagenome (GOLD analysis project Ga0075421, IMG submission 75292) | Bulk soil microbial communities from a Populus tree surrounding site in Tennessee, USA - Soil MetaG P. deltoides SBSDD5 | ecosystem: Environmental > Terrestrial > Soil > Tree plantation...
GGCCCTGTGCGGAGGCCGGCGACACCGGCGCCGACACCGCCGCGAACAGGCACAGCGCCGCCGCAGCACAAACTCCCAACAGTCTCAGCATTCCGAAACTCCTTGCGCGCGAAACGAGCTCATAACGTGAATCGAGGTATACGCGTCTCATTGAGCGCGCACGGCTCGAGGCCGTGCGCAATGCCGCCGTTCCCCTTGATCCCCTAGCTCGTGTCTCAATGGGGCGCACAACGCGAGGCCGTGCGCGAGGCGGGCTTCATGTTAACCCTGTCGAGGGACGATTCCAAGTACCTTACCGATCCTCCATGCGGACTCGTCACCTTGCGGAGGGGACCTGTCGGACCATCCTCGCGGGGTACTTCACTTCCCCTTCAGACCGTTGCGGGTCTGCCACGCTCGGTCCGGTCTCTCGCGCGAAGGCGGGGGATCCGGCTTGCGGCTCAGCCCCGATAGAGCGGGCTCGGCTGCGAGAAGAAGCCGTGCAGGATGTGATAGACGAGGAGGTAGTTCTTCTGCTGGAACGAGGCATGCGAGATGCCCGGCATGACGGCGAACTGCTTGTCCGGATTGGGCAGGCGGCGGAAGAACTCGACGAGGTCGTCGAAGGAGGCGATGCCATCCCACTGGCCCCGCATGACGATGGTGGGTGCCGTGATCCTGGCCGGGTCGACCACCGGCAGCCTGGAGCACATGTCGACGTAGGTGCCCGTCGGCACCGAGTTATCGAGCGCCAGGATGGCGTCGGCGAAGGCCTCGATGACGCGGTCCTCGGCAGCGCCGGGGTGGTCGCGGTTGAAAATGCTGTAGACGAACGCCCTGTCGATCGGGCGCCGGTTCTTGGCCTGGAACTCGGCCAGCTTCTTCTTGCGCTCGGCAAGCGTCGGGCTGCCCTCCCCGGTCCACACGAAGGCGTCGAGCGCCAGGCGGGCGACGCGCTCGGGATGCCGTTCCGCAAAGAGCGCGGCCCGCAGCGCGCCCGAGGAGATGCCGTAGACCAGGAGCGGCCCGCTGCCGGCGGTCTGCATGATGTACCCGGATGCGGCTGAGAGGTCGTCGGCGCCGTTGGCGATGTCGAAGTTGATGGGGCGCGACTTGTCGGAGCGGCCGTAGCCCTCCATGTCGACGCACCACGTATCGAAGCCGCGCTCGGCGAACCAGTCCATCACCGAGCTGTCGGCCCGTCCCGGCACCTGGAGATCGAAGGTTGGCTGCGAGGCCATCGACGAGCCGTGCACGAACAGCACGGTACCCTTCACGGTCGGCACGTCGGCGCGCTTCTGCCAGAGGAACAGGCGCACGTCGCCCTTCTTGGTCCAATGCTCGCGCCCGGCGATCTGGCTGGGCTTGCTCATGCGTCTGCTCCTTGCTTGTCCGGGCCGGGCGCCGGCCCCGTCGGTGGCGATGCGGCGAACAGCGTGCAGTGCGCGGGGTCCACGTGCACCGCCACCGCATCGCCGACGGCCAGCTCCTCGAGCGGGTGGGCCTGCACGCGCAGCACTGTATTGTCATCGAGGGCGACTTGATAGTCGACGATGTTGCCGAGGAAGGCGGCCTCGACGATGCGCGCGGGCTGGTGTGGGCCTTCGGCACGCGCCAGCGGGCGCAGGCGGATGTTCTCCGGCCTGATGGCGACCTCGACGGCATGGCCCGGCGCAGCAGCCGCGTCCGTGTCGAGCGCAAGCATCCAGCCCGGCCCGATCCTGACGCCGGTGCGATGGCCGTCGGCAGCGACCACCGCCGCCGGCAACAGGTTGACGAGCCCCATGAAGTCGGCAACGACGCGGCTCGCCGGCCGGTTGTAGACCTCGCGCGGCGTGCCGAACTGTTGCAGCCGTCCGCCGTGAATGACGGCGATCTTGTCGGACAGCGCCAGCGCCTCGGCCTGGTCGTGGGTGACGTAGACGAAGGTGATGCCGGTGCGGCGCTGCAGCTCCTTCAGCTCCACGCGCATGCGCTCGCGCAGCTTGGCGTCGAGGTTGCTCAACGGCTCGTCGAGCAGCAGGATGGAGGGCTCGACCACCAGGCTGCGCGCGAGCGCGACCCGCTGCTGCTGGCCGCCGGAAAGCTCGCTCGGCAGGCGGTTCTCGAGCCCCGTCAAGTTGACGAGGGAAAGCGCGCTCTCGACGCGTGTGCGCGCCTCCTGGGCCTTGACCTTGCGCAGCCTCAGGCCGAAGACGATGTTCTCGTACACGGTCTTGTGAGGCCACACCGCGTAGTTCTGAAACACCATGCCCATACCCCGCTCCTCGGGCGGCACCACGCGCTCGGGCGAGGAGACGAGGCGCTGGTCGGCATGGATGCTGCCAGCATCGGGGGCGATGAAGCCGGCGATCAGGCGCAGTGTGGTGGTCTTGCCGCAGCCGGAGGGGCCGAGCAGGGTGACGAACTGGCCGTCGGCGATGTCGAGCGTGAGGTCGCTGATCGCGGCGGGGCCGTCGGCGCCGGCGTAGCTCTTGGAGAGCCCCCGGATGGTAATGGCGGCCATCAGGCTGTCGCTCCTGTCCGAACGGTCTCCGCGGCCGGCGAGCGTGCGCGGGCGCCCTTGGATGCGAGCCAGCTCGCCAGCCCGAGGGCCGTGGCGATGATCGCCATGTTGACCATGGCGAGCGCCGCCACCGGCTCGGTGGCGCCGGTCTCGTAGAGGTTGTAGACGGCCACCGCCAGCGTGATGGAGCCGGAGCTGAACAGCAGGATGGACGCGCTGAGCTCCTGCACCACCGGCACGAACACCAGGAGCCAGCCGGCGAACAGCCCGGGGCGAATGAGCGGCAGCGTGATCTCCGAGAGCGTGCGTCCCCACGAGGCCCCGAGCACGCGCGCGCTCTCCTCCAGCGACGGGTCGACCTGGCGCAGCGAGGTGTTGGCGGCGCGCACACCGAGGGGGATGTAGCGGCCGACATAGGCGAGGAGGAGGATGGCGAGCGTGCCGTAGAGCGCGATCGGCAGCGTGAGCCAGAACTGGATGAGGGCCACCGCCATGACGATGCCCGGCAGTCCGAGAGGGACGAGCGCGGCGTAGTCGAGGAGGCGCCGCCCCGGCGCCCTGGTGCGCACGTCGATCCATCCGATCACCGTGCCGAGCAGCACCGCGATGCTGGCCGCCAGGGTGGCGAGCATGAGGCTGTTGAGGATCGCGCGCTGCGTGACGTTGTACTCGAAGAGCACGAACCGGTAGTTGGCCAACGTGAGGTTCTGCCAGAAGCTCAAGCCCCAGGACTTGGAGAGGGAGACGGCGATCAGCGCCCCGTAGGGCAGCACGATCGCCACCAGGAACACGACGGCGCAGAAGCCGAGCAGGACCCACCGGAACCAGCCGAGGTCGACCGGCTGCGAGCGCGCGCCCTTTCCGGCGAGCGTCACATAGGAGCGGCCGGCGAGGAAGCGGTGCTGGAGATAGAGCGCGGCGACCGTGATCAGGATGAAGACGAGCGACAGGGCGGAGGCCAGCCCGTACTGCGGCGGATAGTCGAAGAGCGCGTAGATGCGGGTCGGCAGCGTGACGATGCGGCCCGGCAGGCCGAGGATCGCCTGCGAGCCGAACAGCGCGATGGCGTTGACGAACGCCAGCAGCGTGCCGGCGAGGATGGCCGGGGCGACGAGCGGCAGGGTCACGCGCAGCGCGGTGGCGAGCTTGCCGGCGCCCAGGATCTGCGCCGCCTCCTCGTAGGAGGAATCGACCGACTGCAGCGCCGTCGAGGCCAGGAGAAACACGAACGGAAACGTGTGCAGCGCCGTCACCAGGACGAGGCCGCTCATGGAGAAGATGTCGAAGGTGAGCCAAGAGGCGCCCACCACGTCGCGCATCAGGACGTTGATCACGCCCGCGTTGGGGCTGAACAGGTTGACGTAGGCGATGGCGGTGAGAAACGGCGGCGACAGGTAGGCGAGCGTCGCCGTGATGTGGAACAGGCCGGGGCAGGGCACGTTGGTGCGGCTCACCGCCCAGGCCATCGGCAGGCCGATGAGGACGCTGAAGAGGCCGGTCCAGGCGCCGAGCACCAGGGAGTTCTTCAGCGCCTGCAGGTAGAGCCGCCCCGTCAGCGCCTCGGTGAAATGCTCGAAGGAAAGGCCGCCTTCGCCCCTGACGCTCCCAACCAGCAGGAAGAGGAGCGGCAGCACCACCAGGACGACGAGCGCGGCCACGGCAGCGGCCATGACCCAGGTCTCGAGCCGCGGTGGGCGCAGCCGCCCGCGCTGGCGACGCGGGCCAGTGCGCACTGCGCCCGCGCCGCTGTCCGCCTCACGCATCGCGCGGCTCCCGCGATGCCGCGCCGGTCACCTGATGAACTCGTCTGTGAACAGCTCCTCGAAGTTGGTGACCACGTCCGCGGGGTCGAGCAGCTTGGCGTCGAGGCTCACCTTCTGAGAGTTCACGAGCTGCTCGCGCTTGACCCGGACGTCCTTGGCATGAGCCGTCTGCGCAACCTTCCAGGCGGCTGCGAGCAGTGTTGGGTCGAGCTTGGAGAAGCGCGGCTTCAGGATCTTCTCGAGCACCACGTCGGGCTGCTCCTGGATCATCTTGGCAGCGGCGATATAGGCTCGAGCCACGCGCGCGCACACGTCGCGCTTTGTCGTGCAGAAATCGGGGCGCGAGTAGACCAGGGCGTAGGCGAAGGGGACCAGCTCGGGCGCATCGAAGGTGGAGCTGGCCACCATCACCGCGTCGCCCTTGACGATGGCCTGGGTGGTGAAGGGCATCGACGTGGTGTAGCCGTCGACCTGCTTGGTCTGCAGAGCCGGCAACATGGCGGGCGGGTCCATCGGCTGGATGCGGACGTCGTTCTCTACATCGAGGCCGGCGCGGTTCGTGACATAGCGCTGCCAGGCGTGCACGATGCTGCCCACCCCCTGGATGGCGATGGTCTTGCCCTTGAGTGCCTTGGCGCGCTCGGAGGCCGGCGTCTTGTCGGTGATGCCCGCGGCATCGGCCACGTCCTTGCGCAGGACGAGCTCGACCAGCGGCTTGTCGACCAGGTTGACGATGGCCTTGAACTTCTGCCCCTTCGCCGCGGCGCGCAGGAACACGGGGCCCGTGCCCACGGTGAAATCGGCGCTGCCGGCGAGCACGGCGTTGGGAGAGGCGACGCCGACCAGGTTGCGATCGGAGACCTTCAAGCCCTCCTTCTTGAAGAAGCCGCCGTCGTGCGCCACGTAGTGGGCGCTGAAGGTCAGGGTCTGGGCAGGGATCGCGAAGGTCAGCTCGACCTCCTGCGCCCTGCCCGGCGCCGCCCAGAGCCCGATGGCGAGGGTGGCTGCAGCCAGCATCGGCCATTTGTGCATTTGTCGTCCTCCCGTATTTTTGTGCCCGTCAGGCCGACATGTAACAAAAAGAGCCGGCACTCACAACGCGACGGTCACCGCACGCTCGCCGGTGAAGCGGCCATCGCAGGCGGTCAGCGCGTCCTCGCGATCGATCCCTCCTGCGCCCCCGCGCATGTGGGAAGCAGCCCCATTCCGAGGGCGGCGGCAGAGAGCATTGCCCATTTGAACATGTCGCCCTCCCGAATTATCGTGCGATCAAGCCGTCATGTAAGACAAAAAGCCGTCACAGCGCGACGGGCGCGGCAGCGTCCCGCCCAACGCGCGCAAGCCGCAGGTGAGGGAAATGCCCGCCCGGACGTCAACCGAGAGCTCCGATGCGGTCGGAGTGCGCCCGGCTCCCGAGAGGAGCGCGACGCGCACGCGCTTCGACCGCCTCCTCGTTCTCGTGGTCCTGCTGGCGCTCTGGGTGGCGCTTGCCCTGACGCTCGAGCGGGGCACCTATTGGGTCGGGTCGCCCTGGGGGGTCGCCTCCCGCCTCGGCAGCGACATCTGGGGCGGCATCTGGCGGGGGCTCGGCTTTCTGGCCGGGCCCGCCTGGGTCGACTCCGTGCTGGGCGCAATGACCCGGCCCGCCAATGCCGCCCAGGGCGGAGAGATCTTCATCCATGCCTCCTATACGCTGTTCGAGGCGCTCGCCGGCTTCCTCCTCGGGGCGATTCCGGCGGCGGCGCTGCCCTTCCTCCTGCGCCGCCTGCCGATCGTGACCGCTGTCATCGATCCCTTCATGGTCGGCGGCTACGGCGCGCCGAAGCTCGCCCTGGCGCCCTTGTTCATCCTGTGGTTCGGCATCGGCATCGAGTCCAAGATCGCGCTGGTGGCGATCACGGTGTTCTTCATCGTCTATTTCAGTGCGCTCGCGGGTGTGCGCGCGCTCGATGCCAAGCTCGTGCAGATGGCGCAGGTGATGGGTGCCAGCGAGCGCGCCGTGGCGCGCCACATCGTGTTCCCGGGCGCCGTGCCCTACATCTTCACCGGCCTTCGCATCGCCATGCCCTACTCGATCGGCGGCGCGGTGATCGCCGAGCTGATCTCCGCCAATCGCGGGCTCGGCTACCTGATCCAGCTCGGCGCCAACAACTTCGACACCACGGCGGTGTTCGTGGCCCTGGTGGCGACCACGTGCATCGTCTTCGTCGGCAACTGGAGCGTCAACGTTGCGGAGCGCTGGCTCCTGCGCTGGCGCCCGCCGGCCGACCTCAGGGCCGAGGCGGAGGGCCGGCCATGACCGCGGAACCTCTGCTCGAGGTCAGCGACCTCGCCAAGCGCTTTGCCGCCCGCGCCGGGCGCGATGCGCCGCCCTGGGTGATCCAGGGCCTGAGCTTCGCAGTCAAGGACGGCGAGTTCCTGACCATCATCGGCCCGTCCGGGTCGGGCAAGACCACGCTCCTCAACATGATCGCGCAGATCGATACCGCCAGCGGCGGCACGGTCCGCTTCCAGTCGCAGTCCGCGCCGGTCGGCGATCCCAAGGCGCTCAACCCGGGCCTCTCCTGCAAGATCGGCTACGTCACGCAGGAGGACAACCTGCTGCCCTGGCGCACCACCCTGCAGAACGTGCTGTTCCCCCTGAAGGTGCAGGGCCGGCTCAACGAGAAGACACGCGCGCACGCCGACGCGCTGATCCGCGCCGTGGGCCTGGGCGGGTTCGAGCGGCACTATCCGCACGAGCTCTCCGGTGGCATGCGCAAGCGCGCCTCGCTGATCCGCACGCTCGTCTACGACCCGCCCGTGATCCTGATGGACGAGCCGTTCGGCGCGCTCGATGCGCAGACGCGCACGCAGCTGCAGGAGGACCTCATGCGGCTGTGGGACCTGGGCCGCAAGACCATCATCTTCGTCACCCACGACATCGCCGAGGCCATTGCCCTGGGCGATCGCACGCTGGTGCTCTCGCGCGCGCCGGCAAGCATTGCGGGCGAGCACGAGATCGGCATCCCCCGCCCGCGCGACATCCGCGGCATCATGACCCATCCCGATTTCAGCCCCCTCTATCAGGCGATCAGGGCGCAGGTGCAATGACGACGACGCAAGGCGCGCTCGAGTACACCGCGGAGCCGCGGATCAGGTGGCGCCAGCACGCCGTCACCTTCGGCCGGATCGCCTTTGCCCTGCTCCTGCTGGCGGGCTGGAAGATCGGGGCCGATGTCGCAGGACCCGTCTATGCCGCCGATCCCGTCAAGGTGGCGCAGCGCATCGTCGAGGACACCGCCAACGGCACGCTGCTGCGCCACATCTACGTTACGGTGCGACTGGCGGCGATCGGCTTCGCCATCGGCTGCTTCTTCGGGGTGGCGCTGCCGTTCCTGCTCAGGCTTCTGCCGCGCCTCACCAATGCGGTCGAGCCCTACATCATGGCCTCGGTGGGCGTCCCCAAGTACGCGCTGATCCCGCTGTTCATCCTGTGGTTCGGCATCGACGATGCGCCGAAGCTGTGGCTCGTAGGGCTGCTCGTGTTCTATCCCGTCTTCATCGCGGTGTTCGCCGGCATCCGCAACGTCGATGCGCGGCTCGTCAATATGGCGCGCGTGGCGGGCGCCGGCGAAGTGGCGATCGCGCGCGAGGTGGTGTGGAACTCGCTGCTGCCGTTCTTCTTCGCCTCGCTCAAGATCGCCCTGCCGCGCGCGGTCTCGGCCGCCATCATCGGCGAGTTCCTGGTCGGCAACGAGGGGCTCGGCTATCTCATCGAGTACTCGCGCCAGAACTTCGACACCACCGGCGTGTTCGCCGGCGTGGTGGTGGCGACCGCCCTGGTGCTGGTGATCAACGCCGTCCTGGTGTGGATCGACCGCCGCCTCTCGGCCTGGCGCCCCGTGGAACGGGACATGGAGCTATAGGGGCCGTAGGGCGGATTAGCCGAAGGCGTAATCCGCCGTGCGACGGTAAGACGGCGGATTACGGCTTCGCCTAATCCGCCCTACCCCGGGAACATCTTGAAATACGGCTGTGCCTCCTCGAGCACGCGGGCGAAGGAGGGGCGCTGCGTGAGGCGCCGCAAGTAGGCCGCCGCGTGCGGGTGCGTGGCGGCGAACGGCATCACCTTGTCGGCGTAGAAGAGGGCCGGTGCGGCGGCGCAGTCGGCCATGGTGAAGGGCTCGCCCATCGCCCAGGTCTTGGAGCCCATATCGCGATCGATCATGCCGAGCGAGGTCTGCAGCAGCGCCCTCGCCTGCTCCACGCCATGGGGATCGTGCATGCCCTTTGGCCGTATCCTGTCGGTGACGATCTTCTGCATCGGCTCGTGCACGTAGAGGTCGTAGAAGCGATCGCGCAGCCGCACCTCGCGTGCGAGGTCGGGATCGGCCGGCACCAGCCGCGTGCGGCCCGGATGATGCCGGTCGAGATACTCGATGATGATGCTCGACTCCGGGACCGTGCGGTCCTGCGCGTCGTCGCGCAGCACGGGGAACTTGCCGATCGGCCAGATCTTCCTGAAGGCCGCGGCGGCGGCCGGGTCCATGAGGTCGACGATGTGTGGCTCGAAGGGCGTGTCGTTCTCGTAGAGGGCGATCAGCGCCTTCCAGCAGAACGACGCCAGCGGATGGTAGTAGAGCGTCAGCGCCATTGCTCCTCACCCTTTGGTCAGCACGACGTGGGTCGCATCCGCCGTCGGAACGTGCTCCGTGCAGCGGTAGCCGAGCTTCGGCAGATCGAGGCCGCCAAGCAAGTGCTCGCCGGAGCCCAGGAGGACGGGGGAGATGGCGAGGTGCATCACGTCGACCAGCCCTTCGCGCAGGAATTGACGGATGGTGGCGGCGCCGCCGCCGATGCGGATGTCCTTGTCGCCCGCGGCCTCCCTCGCGCGCTCCAGCGCCGCGTGCATGCCGCCGGTGACGAAGTGGAAGGTGGTGCCGCCCTCCATCGTGAGCGAGGCGCGCGGATGATGGGTGAGCACGAACACCGGGCAGTGGTAGGGCGGGTTGTCGCCCCACCACCCTTTCCAGCTCTCGTCGGCCCCCGGACCTGACCATGGCCCCCGCGTCGGGGCGAACATGTTGCGGCCCATGATCCAGGCGCCGATATTGGCGAACCCGCGCGCCGCCAGATCGTCGGCGATGCCGGTCGATCCGCCCTCGCGCCCGAACATCTGCCGGAAGGTGCGGGTGGCGAACGCCCACTCGTGATTGGCCAGGCCGCCGACGCCCTGGGGGTTGGCCAGCTCCTGGCCCGGGCCGGCGCCGTAGCCGTCGAGGGAGATGGAGAAGGCGTGCACGCGCAGCTTGGGCATCGAAGAGCTCTCCTGTCGCAATGGGATCGAGAGTCCGGCAGTCGGCGTTCACCGGGACGCAATCTGATTGCATCAAGCAACCGGTTGCTGGATAGAGCGACCGATCCCATAATGCAAGCGGTTTCGTCGATGCTCGGTGCAGGGCTGTGGAAGAGGATGAGCGAACGTCACAGGTCGGGCTGCCCGATCAATCTCACGCTGGAGGTGGTGGGCGACAAGTGGAGCCTCATCGTCGTCCGCGACATGATGTTCGGCAACCGCCGGCACTTCCGCGAGCTGCTCGCCAACTCCGAGGAGGGCATCGCCTCGAACGTGCTGGCCGACCGGCTGGAGCGGCTCGTCGCGCAGGGAATCGTCAGCCGGGCGGACGATCCGAGCCACAAGCAGAAGGTGCGCTACAGCCTGACCGAGAAGGGCGTCCAGCTGCTGCCGGTTCTCGCCCAGATGTCGGCCTGGGGCCTCGCGCACCTGCCGGTCAGCGAGGAGCTCGCCATCCGCGCCCGGCTCCTCGAGGGGGGCGGCCCGAAGCTGTGGGCCGAGTTCATGGACGAGCTGCGCGAGACCCACCTTGGTGTACCGCCGCGCCGGCGCAGGAAGCCCGGCGCGTCCGTCGCCGAGCGCCTGCAGGCGGCCTACGAGGCCGTCGTCAGGCGTAGGCGTAGGGCGGATTAGGGCGAAGCCCGTAATCCGCCGATGCACGGCGCAATGGCGGATTACGCCTTCGGCTAATCCGCCCTCCGCCCCGCCCTACGCCCCGCGCCAGGGCCAGGCCGCATCGTAGTGCCGGCGCCGGTCGCAGGTGTGCACCTGCACCAGCGACTCGATCTCGCTCGGGTCGATGCCGATGTCGCTGAGGGTGCGCCGGTCCAGGGCGTGCAGGATCAGGACCGTCGCCTTGCGGGCCCGCCAGTCCCAATAGGCCCGCCAGCACCGCCGGACGAAGCCGGCGTGGCGCGGTGCTGGGGTGGGCTCGTGGAATGCCTTGGCGGTGAAGTGGCAGGTCATGGGGCCTCCTGTTTTGCGTTGCGGCATATATAGAGAGGGGGCCCTGACAGCCTCCTGTCAGCAGCCCCGCCACGCTCCTGACAATGTGGTGTCAGGAGGGTTAGGCTATAGGGGTCGCAGACAGCGTCCGGGGTCAGACCCCTCGCAAGCGGCTCTTCGACTGGTCACGACGGTTTGAGAACCGGGGGTCTGACCCCGCAACCGTGGGGGAAAGCGTGCGCCGCGCCGACCGACTGTTCGAGATCATCCAGTCCATGCGCCGCCACAGCCTGGTGCGCGCGCGCGACCTCTCGGCCGCCCTGGAGGTCTCGGAGCGCACCATCTACCGGGATATCCAGGATCTCGTGGCGAGCGGCGTGCCGATCGAGGGCGAGGCCGGCGTCGGCTACGTGCTCAAGGCGGGCTTCGACCTGCCGCCGCTGATGTTCAAGGAGCAGGAGATCGAGGCCCTGGTGCTGGGTGCCCGCATCGTGGCGTCCTGGGCCGACCCGGAGCTCGCGGCCGCCGCGAGCGACGTCGTCGCCAAGGTACAGGCGGTGATCCCGGACCGGCTGCGCGAGTACATGGCCAACACCGCACTCCTGGCACCGCCGCACCATTACATGGAGCCTGTCAGCTTCGATGTGGCCGAGCTGCGCCGGGCGCTGCGCAACCAGCTCAAGGTGTGCTTCGCCTACCGCGACGCGCGGGCCGAGCAGTCGGAGCGCACGGTGCGGCCGCTGTGCCTCGCCTACTTCGGCCCGGTGTGGATGCTCTCCGCCTGGTGCGAGCTGCGCGACGACTTCCGCACCTTCCGCCTCGACCGCGTCGAGGCCTTCAGGGTGACGGCCGAGCGCTTCCGCCAGGAGCCCGGCAAGACGCTCCACGACTTCCTGAAGCGCGACCAGACCTGGACGCGCTCGCGCGCCACGCCGAACGGCTGGGGTGAGCCCAACGGCAAGGGTGATCGCGATGCGTCCAACGGAAGCACCAGTCGGGCGAATAGATGACCTATCGGGTGACCGCCCGTTGGGGCGGCACGGAGAGCATGCCGGGCGAGAGCCGCCTGCGCGAAGTCCTGGCGGAACTCGACCAAGACGATCCCGAGCATCCCGACGCCTGGCTCTCCCACGAGAGCGGCTGGAGCCTGTCGGTGTTTCAGAGCGGCTTGGTCGTCTGGGAGTACGTCGAAGAGGCCGGGGAAGCGCAGATAGCACCGCGCCACCAGGCGGGCGTGTCGAGAGAGAAGGCATTGGATCTCTGGCTCAAGCTCGCGCGCGCGGACTTCGACGCGATCGAGCAGGAGCCCTGGCGACCGGGCTATTCGGCGAAGGGTTGATCCGCGTCCAACGTGCGGCGCGCGAGCCCGTGCCCTGCGCAACCAGCTCAAGGTGACCTTCGCCTACCGCGGCGTCCAGTCCGAGCAGTCGGAGCGCACGGTGCGGCCGCTGTGCCTCGCCTATTTCGGCCCGGTGTGGATGCTCTCCGCCTGGTGCGAGCTGCGCGACGACTTCCGC
>Ga0075421_100009403_pt1 | contig 12047 bp, 11 predicted proteins | sample SoiMetdeltSBSDD5_FD_75292 | JGI IMG/M metagenome (GOLD analysis project Ga0075421, IMG submission 75292) | Bulk soil microbial communities from a Populus tree surrounding site in Tennessee, USA - Soil MetaG P. deltoides SBSDD5 | ecosystem: Environmental > Terrestrial > Soil > Tree plantation...
CCCACCGGCGTGGGCAAGACGGAGCTGGCGCGCGCGCTCGCGGAGTTCATGTTCGACGACGAGCGCGCCATGATCCGCATCGACATGTCGGAGTACATGGAGAAGCACACGGTGGCGCGCCTCATCGGCGCTCCCCCCGGCTACGTCGGTTACGACGAGGGCGGTCAGCTCACGGAAGCGGTGCGACGGCGCCCGTACTCGGTGCTCCTGCTCGACGAGATCGAGAAGGCGCATCCGGACGTCTTCAACGTGCTGCTGCAGGTGCTCGACGACGGACGGCTGACCGACGGCCAGGGACGCACGGTGGATTTCCGCAACACCGTGGTCATCATGACCTCGAACCTCGGCAGCCACATCTACCGCGAGTACGAGCGGCCCGAGAAGGTGCGGCCGCTCATCATGCAGGAGCTCCGCAACACGCTGCGACCGGAGTTCCTGAACCGGATCGACGAGATCGTGATCTTCATGCCGCTCGGCCGCGAGCACATCGACCGCATCGTCGACATACAGCTCGGTCATCTGCGGCGCCGCCTGGCCGCCAAGCGGATCGAGCTCGAGGTCAGCGACACGGCCAAGGCGCTGCTGGCGCGCGAGGGCTACGACCCGACCTTCGGGGCTCGTCCGCTCAAGCGGACGATCCAGCGAATGATCCAGGACCCGCTGGCGCTCAAGATTCTCGAAGGCGAGTTCGCCGAGGGCGACATGGTGCGCGTCGACGCGGAGGGGGACCGCCTGGTCTTCCGCCGTGAGGTCCCCGCGGAGGTCGTCGAGTAGAACACCACCCCGGTGTGCTGTAGCGGGGGCCGCCAATGGCCCTCGCTACACCGCCGTCCGGGTGCGTCATTGGCTCGCTGAATCGCGCGTGGTGCGTGCCATCATCTCAACCGCCATGACCACCACGCAGCGCCTCCACCCGGCCTGGATCGTCCTCGGTGCGCTCACACTGTGCCTCCTCGCCTCGACCGGCATCCGCGCCGTCTTCGGCGTCTACATCAAGCCGATGGAGGCAGAGTTCGGCTGGAGCCGGGGCGCCCTGTCCATGGCCGCCGCGCTGTCGCTGCTGCTGCTCGGCGCCGTCGGGCCGTTCTTTGGCCGTCTCGCCGACCGCTGGGGGCCACGGCGGGTGATCGTGCTGTCGCTCATCCTGCTCGGCATCGGCTCGATCGCGTCGTCGTTCGTCACCAAGCTCTGGCACATCTTCGTGACGGCGGGTGTCCTCATGGCCGTCGGCGCCGGCGGCGCGGCCATGAGCACCGGCTCGGCGGTGGTGGCGCGCTGGTTCGAGCAGCATCGCGGCGTGGCCATGGGGTTCGCGGCCGGTGGCATGTCGGCCGGGCAGCTCATCGTCATCCCGCTCGCCACCGTCCTCACGCTGACCTATGGTTGGCGCTCGAGCTTTCTGTGGCTGGGCGTCGGCCTTCTGGTGCTGGTCGTCCCCGTCGGCGCGTGGCTCATTCGCAATACTCCCGAAGAGCGCGGCATTCGGCCCCTCGGCGCGCAGGGCCCCGTGCAAACGGCCGCGCAGGTGGCGGCGGCCCAGCAGGCCGGACGCGTGTCGGTCCTGGAGGCGGCCCAGACGCTGCCGTTCTGGCTCCTCATGGGCACCTTCTTCGTGTGCGGCTACACGTCGAACGGCATGGTGCTGACGCACTTCATGCCGCACGCCATGGATCACAACTTCACTCCCCTGCAGGCTTCCTCCGCCCTCGGCGTCATGGGCGCCATGAACATCATCGGCACCGTCGGCTCCGGCTGGCTCTGCGACCGTTTCGGCCGCCGCGGGCCGCTGGCGACCTATTACCTGATTCGCGGGCTCTCGCTGATCTTCCTGCTCTACGTCTGGGACGTGCCGTCGCTTCACGTCTGGGCGGCCATCTTCGGCCTCAACTACATCTCGACGGTGCCGCCGACCACGACCCTCACGGCCAACATCTACGGCCGCTTCTCGGTGGGCGAGCTCTCCGGCTGGATCTTCTTCGCGCATCAGGTGGGTGCCGCGCTCGGCGCGGCGCTGGCGGGCTGGATCTTCGAGTGGACCGGCTCCTACTCGAGCGCCTTCGTCTCCGCCGCCATCATGGGCTTCGTGGCCGCCGGCCTGGCCATGCTGATCCGCGAGGAGCCCGTTCGCGCCCGCCCGCTGTCGCCGGCGACAGCAACGACGTAGCGCAGCACCGAGCGGCGCGGCGGGTTCCGCGACGCGCCCGCGAGCGCCTGGGGGGCTTGGGGGCCGCCGGCTACCGCGCGATGGCGTGCGCGCCGCGGCGGGGATCGGCGCCGGTCCAGCGCGCGCGGTCGGCGGCGATGCGGATCGCGCACACGGCACCCGCGCGCCACTCCCACTCAGGCCACTCGGCCACCTCGTGTCCGCGCGCCGCCAGTGAGGCGCGGGTCTCGGGCGCGATGCGACGCTCGGCTTCGAGCTTGCCCGGCGCGAACGCGTGCGGCCAGAAGGAGTCGGGGAAGCTGCGCGAGGCCACGCGCGGCGCCTCCACCGCCTGCTGGAGCGGCATGTCGAAGACCAGCGCGTTCAGCATCACCTGCAGCATCGCCTGCTGCTGGACGTCGCCGCCCGGCGTGCCGAAGGGCATGACCAGCGCACCGTCGCGCAGCACCATCGCCGGCGCCGGCGTGAGGCGCGGCCGCTTGCCCGGGGCCACCACGCTGGCGTGCTCGGGATCGAGCCAGCCCTGGGAGCCGCGCGGCGACACCACGCAGCCGACGCCGGCCACGACCGGCGAGTCGACGTTCGGATCGCTCGGCGTGGCGGAGAATCCGTTGCCGTCGGCGTCGACGACGCAGACGTAGGAGGTGTCGAGGTTGTCGGTGGAGCCGCCTGCCAGCGGCAGCACCTCGCGTCGCTCGCGGCTCGGCGGCATCTCTCGCCAGGCACGCTCGCGCACCAGCGCTCGCCGCTCGGCGGCGTGGGCCTTCGAGAGCAGGCGCTCGGCGGGAATCTTCACGAAATTCGGATCGCCGTAGTAAGCGTCGCGATCGGCGAACGCGACCTTCACCGTCTCGACGAGCCGGTGAAGGTACTCGGGCGAGTTGTGACCGAGCGATTTCAGATCGACGCCGTCGAGCAGGTTGAGCATCTGCACGAGCACCGGGCCCTGGCACCAGAACCCGCACACGGCCACCTGCCAGCCGCCGTACGTGCCGGTGATCGCCGGCGCCACCTCGACGTTGAAGTCGGCGAGGTCGGCCGCGGTGAGCGGACCATCGTTCGCCCGGTGAAACTCGGCGATGCGCTTGGCCGTCTCCCCCCGGTAGAACTCGTCCCGCGCCGCCCGCACCCCGGCCGCCCGCGTGCCGCCCGCCTTGGCTTCCGCCTGCACCATGCGGCGGAGCGTCTCGCCGAGCTCCGTCTGGACGAGCCGCTCGCCCATCTGGAAGCCGCGCCCGTCCTTGAGGTACAGCGCGGCCGACGTCGGCCAGCGCTTGTACTTCTCGGCGTTCGTCGACATCTGGAAGGCCGAGAACTGGGAGACGGCGAAGCCGCGCTCGGCGTGCTCCAGCGCGGGCGCGATGACGTCGGCGAAGGACATGGTCCCCCATCGCTCCAGCGCGGTGCACCAGGCGGCGGGCGCGGCGGGCACGACGGTTCTCGGCAGGCCGGGCGGAATCTGATCACCATGGCCGCGGAAGTATTCGAGCGTCGAGGCTCGTGGATACGGACCGACGCCGGAGACCTGGAACGTCTCCCGGGAGCGGGCCACGTGAACGAGAATGGGTGCCACGCCGGCAACGCTGACCATGTCGGGATGGACGACACCCAGGCAGAAGCCGGCGGCCACGCCGGCGTCGATCGCGTTGCCTCCCGCCGTCAGCACGCGCGCAGCCGCCTCGGACGCGAGACTATGCCCGGCCGCGACCGCCCAGCGCGTGCCGATGGCCTGCACTGTTGCCGTGGGTCGATAGCCAGCCGCCGAAACGCCCTGCTGCGAGGAGACGGAATCGAGGCTCATGTGCCGGATGATACCCCGGAAAGTTGTGCTAGGCTTGCGCGCTGTGACGGCGCCTCTGATTGGTTTGAGCACCTCGATCACGGTCGGCGAATACCCGGAACGTGCGTACGTCAACTCCGCCTATCTGCGCGCCGTCGAGCAGGCCGGCGGCATTCCCGTACTACTGCCGCCGCAGCTCAGCGCCGCCGCGCGCGAGACCCTCTGGAGTCGGCTCGACGGCCTCGTGCTGACGGGCGGCGGCGACATCGAGCCCGCTCGCTTCGATCAGGCGCCGCATCCGAAGACCACGCTCGTCTCCGCCGAGCGCGACGGACTCGAGCTCGAGCTGGTCGATCGCGCGCTTCGCGACGACGTTCCCCTCTTCGGCATCTGCCGCGGGGTGCAGGTGCTGAACGTGGCGCTCGGCGGCACCCTTCACCAGCACGTTCCGGACGTGGCGGGGACGGCCGTCAATCACAGCCAGAGCGAAAAGCGCCACGTCGCGACGCACCCCGTCAAGCTCTTGACCGAGGGCACGCGCCTCGGCGACATCGTGGGCACGCCCGAGCTGTCGGTGAACAGCTTCCACCACCAGGCGCTCAAGACCCTGGGCCGCGGACTGCGCGAGGTGGCCTGGGCTCCGGATCAGGTCATCGAGGCGGTGGAGCACGAGGACCGGCGTCGGTTCGTGGTGGGCGTGCAGTGGCATCCGGAAGACCTGGTCGACGCGGACGCCGCCGCCCGCGCACTTTTTTCCGCCGTCGTTGCTGCAGCCCGTGCGCGCGGGAGAAGCTGACTGGCTCCGGGGAGGAACTCCGTGCGACGCGCGCGAGGAAAAATGACAAGTGTTTAGCGACGTATTCTTGAGCGGCGAGAGGTCTGGCAGTCCCGTTGCTCTGCAGCAGGACGTGATTCGCCCAACGGTGGCCGGCTGGCAGCTTCCCTACCTTCGCGTCGCCTTGATCCTTCGCCGGCTCCAGGTCGATCGGGAGCGCGGCGTGAACGGCCGCCGTCAGCTGGCGGCGCGCGAGCTTGCCAACGTCGTCCGCATCGGCGACGCCGTGCGCCGCGCCGGGTGGTTCAATTGAGCCGCCGCGCCGCCGGACTCGCCCTCCTCGTGGTCATGCTGGGCGCCACCGTCTGTGCTGCCGCCCAGAAGGCGCCGACGCCGGCCTCGCCGGCAAGCGTGGAGGTGGTCGGGGGCCCGCGTCCCGAGTCGCTCGATCGGCTGATCGGCGTGCTGGCCGAGCTGGGCTTGCCGCTGCCGGCCACCACCCGGGTCTACATCTATGCGTCGCGACAGGCGTTCCGTCGGGGCATCGTGGAGGACGCCCACCTGAGCTCCGAGGGCGCCGACGAGCTGGCCGCCTTTGCCGTGGGCCTGGCGCGTCCCGGTCGCGTCCTCCTCAACGGTCGGCTGGCGGACTCTGGCAGCGAGTGGATCCGGCTCATGGCGCACGAGCTCACGCACGTCGCCCAGTTCGAGCTGGCCGGGGGAGAGGGCCGCGCCGACCAGTGGCTGGCCGAGGGCGTAGCCGAGCATGTGGCCTTCCAGGCGCTCGAGCGGATGGGCGTGGGCTCGCTGGAGCGTCAGCGCAAGGTGGCGCTGAGGCGCGCGCGCGGCCAGGCCGCCGTCATGCAGTCGCGCCTCGACCTCGCCACGCTCGGCTCGCCGCGGCAATTCACGCTGCGTCACCAGCGGGAGGGCTCGACGGCCACCTATCACCTGACCTTCCTGCTGGCGGACTACCTCGTCGAGCATCACGGATTCCCCAAGGTGATGCAGTACTTCGGCCGGCTGCGCACGCGCTCGTCGGCGGCGGCGTTCGCGATAACGTTCGGCCAGCCGCTCGAGGCCTTCGAGCGCGAGGTCCTGCCGTATCTCAAGCGCGCGATGGCGGATCCGGAGCCGACGACGCCCCAGCCTTAAATTCGGAGGGGGCCTCGGCGGCCCCCTCCGATGCCTCCCCTCGAAGCAGGATTGCGCCGGCGGAGCTGGCGCTCGAACCCGTCGAGTCCCTAGCTGATCAGTGACCAGCGTGACGGCTGGTTGCTCTGCTTTTCTTCGTGTACGCGGCTCTCGCGGGCGAGCTTTTTCAGGTGGGACTCGACCGAGAGGGCGGCGACGGGGTGGAGGGCGGGGGCGACGTCGACGTAGATGCGGGCGACGATGGCGGGAATCGTGTGGATGTTGTCGATGAGCGCTTCGAGGATCTGACGCTCGCGCAGCATCCGGTGCTCGATGTATTCGTGAATCCTGCCCGGACCGTCCTCGATGACGGGTCCGTGCGCCGGGTAGATGCGACGGAGATCGAGGCCCAGGAGCCGCCGGAGCGACGCCAGGTAATCGAGCAGGTCCCCGTCGTCCGCAGGAATCACCGTGGTGGAGCCGCCGAGGACGACGTCGCCCGTGAACAGCGCGCGCTCTTCCACGAGGTAGTAGCAGAGATGATCGGACGCGTGACCCGGCGTGTAGACCGGCAGCAGCGTGACGCCCTCGCCGTGCACCGTCTCGCCGTCGTGAAGATCGTCGATCGGCTCCGGCAGCCCGGTGTCCTTGTGCCGCATCTTCGACACGCGCAGCCCGCCGAAGCGCGCGCGGAGCTGCTCGACGCCGCCGAGGTGATCGCGATGCCGGTGCGTGAGGAGCACGCGGGACGGCTGGGTGAAGCCGCGCTCGGCCAGGTACTGCTCCAGCAGCGGCACGTAGTCGGGCACGCCGGCGCCGGTGTCGATGAGGATCGGGTCGCGGCGGCCGACGAGGTAGGTGTTGGTCCCGGGGCCGGTCATCATGCCGGGATTGAGGCCGAGCACGCGACCGACGAGGTCGCTCGGCGTGGCCGTGACCGGAAACGGCGGCGCAGTCATCAGGCGATTCCCAGGAAGCGCCGCTTGACGTCTTCGGCGGCATCGAGCGCGCTCGAGGCGCCATGGTACACGATCTGCCCCTTGCTCATCACGTACACGCGGTCGGCCACGCGGAGCGCCAGCGGTACGTTCTGCTCGACGAGCAGGATACCGAGGCCCGCCTCTTTCAACCGCAGCAGCACGCGACCGATCTCCCGCACGACGATGGGGGCGAGTCCCTCCGACGGCTCGTCGAGCAGCATGAGGGTCGGATTGGTCATGAGCGCGCGGCCGATGGCGAGCATCTGCTGCTCGCCGCCGCTGAGGGTGCCGCCCGACTGAGCGCGGCGCTCGTGCAGGCGCGGGAAGATCTCGTGCACGCGCTCGGCCGTCCACACGCCCCGGCGCGCGCCGATGGCGAGGTTCTCGGTCACGCTCAGGGGAGCGAAGATCCGGCGCCCCTGGGGCACGAGGGCGAGCCCCACGCGAGCGATACGGTGCGGGGGCAGGCGGTGAATGTCGCGGCCCGCGTAGCGCACGCTACCCTGGCGCGGCGGCGTGAAGCCGACGACGGTGCGGATGAGCGTGGTCTTGCCGACGCCGTTTCGGCCGAGCAGCGCCACCGCCTCGCCCGGACGGACCTCGAGGGAGACGCCGTGAAGGACGTGACTCTCGCCGTAGTACGTGTGGACGCCGGCCACCTCCAGCATCAGGCGCCGTCCCCCGTGCCGAGGTAGACCTCGTATACGCGCGGGTCAGCGCGCACGGCGTCGGGGGGACCGTCGGCGAGCACCTCGCCTCCGTGCAGCACGGTGATGCGGTCGGCGAGCGAGAACACCACGTCCATGTCGTGCTCGATGATCACGATGGTCACCTCGCGCGGCAGCGCGGCGAGCAGCCGCGTCATGCGCTGGGTCTCCTCCGGCGACATGCCCGCTGTGGGCTCGTCCAGCATGAGCAGCTGCGGGCGCGTGGCGAGGGCGACGCCGACCTCGAGCTGCCGCTGCTCGCCGTACGACAGGTGCGCGACCTCGTCGCCGAGCCGCTCGGTGAGGCCGACCGCGGCCGCTACTTCGCCCGCGCGGGCGAGCGGCTCCGGCAGGCGCTCGACGGCGCCGAAGAGGCGGTAGCTGCCGCGCCCATCGGCGGCCGCGGCCAGCCGGAGATTTTCGCGCACGGTCAGCCGCGGGAAGAGATTGTTGCGCTGGAACGAGCGCGCGATGCCGTGCCGCGCGACCCGGTGCGGCGGCAGTCCCGTGATCGGGCGGTCCGCGAAGACGATGCGGCCCGCGCTCGGTGTCAGGTGGCCGGTGATCAAGTTGAACAGCGTGGTCTTGCCCGCGCCGTTCGGGCCGATGATGGCGCGCCGCTCGCGGCGTCCGACGCTCAGGCTCACCCCGTTCACGGCGCCGAGGGCGCCGAAGTAGCGCGTCACCCCCGCGAGCTCCAGCAGGCCGCTCACGCGCGGAGTCCGACGCGGCCGCGTAGCGCGCCGACGATGCCGCCGGGCGCGAACAGCACGAAGACGATGAACGTCACGCCAAGCAGGAGCATCCAGCGCTCCGTGTACGACGAGACGAGGCTCTGCAGCAGGATGAAGGCGGCGGCGCCGAGGAGGGCGCCGCCCAGCGTCCCGGTGCCGCCGATGATCACCATGAGCAGGGCCTCGCCGGAGGTGCGCCAGAGGAACGCCTCCGGCGTGATGGATCCGACGAACTGCGTGTAGAGGGCGCCCGCCACGCCCGCGATGGTGCCGGCAATGACGAAGGCCAGCAGCTTGTAGCGATCGACGGCGTAGCCCACCGCCTGCATCCGGGCCTCGTTGTCGTGGATGCCGCGCAGCACGTGGCCGAAGGGCGAGCGCACGATACGCCAGAGGACCAGCGCCGTCAGACCGGCGAAGGCGGTGATGTAGACGTGGAAGGCCGTGGCGCCGTTCAGGTCCACGCCCAGGAGCCGGGGGCGCGGCACGCCGACGATCCCGTCCTCGGCCCCGAGGGCGGCCACCTGGAAGGTGACCGCGTAGAACATCTGCGAGAAGGCCAGCGTCAGCATGATGAAGTACACGCCGCTGACCCGAATCGAGAAGAAACCGATGACGAGCGCGGCCACGGCGGCGGCCACCGCGGGCAGGAGCAGCCCCGCCGCGGCGTGCGCGCCCCAGTGCGTCAGCGCCAGCGCGGCCACGTAGCCGCCCACGCCGAAGAAGGCCGAGTGGCCGAACGAGACCATCCCCGCGTATCCCATCAGCAGATCGAGGCTCATCGCGAACATGCCCCAGATGAGAATCTCCTCCAGCAGCTTCACCGGATAGGTTCCGGCGACGCGGGGGAACAGCAGCACCGCCACCATGGCCAGGCTGAAGCCGAGCGCGCGCCAGATCATCTCAGGGGGCGGCCAAAGAGGCCCTGCGGTCGCAGCAGCACCACGGCCGCCATCACGACGTAGATCATCGCCATGGAAACGTTGGGCAGCCAGACCTTCCCCCACACTTCGGCCTGGCCGATGAGCAGGCTGCCGATGAGAGAGCCCTTGAGGCTCCCGAGGCCGCCCACCACGACCACGATGAGCGCCGGGACCAGGATGGTGGCGCCCATCGGCGGCTGCGCCGACTGGATCGGTCCCGCGATCACCCCGCTGAGGCCGCCCAGCGCCGCCCCGAAGGCGAAGACGCCGGTGAAGACCAGGCGGATGTTGATGCCCATGCCGGCCGTCATCTCCGCGTCGTACACGCCGGCGCGGATGATGGCGCCGAGTCGCGTTCGCTCGATGAGCAGCCAGAGCAGCACGGCCATGGCCAGGCCGAAGACGATCACGAAGAGGCGATACGAGGGAAACGCGCCGCCGAAGACTCGCACGGAGCCGGCAAACAGGTCGGGCGGCGGAATGGACCGGATCGTCCCGCCCCAGATCCACTTCACGACGTCCTCGAAGACATAGATGAAGCCGAACGTGAGCAGCACCTGGTCGAGCGTCGGCCGGCGATAGAGCGGCCGCAGGACCGCGCGCTCCATCACGGCGCCGATGAGACCCACGACCAGCGGCGCGATCAGGAGCGCGAGCCAGAAGTTGCCGCTGGCCGCGATGGTGGCCAGGCCGGCATAGGCGCCCAGCATGTAGAACGAGCCGTGGGCGAGGTTGACCACGTCCAGCATCCCGAAGATGAGCGTGAGCCCCACCGAGAGCAGGAACAGCAGGACGCCGTACGACAGACCGTTCAGCGCCTGGGCGAGCAGGTCGGACAGGAGCACGCGCGGCGAGCGCGAGGCCGGGCGCGCGGCCCGGCCCCGCGAGCGTCTCTTACGCGGGCAAGGTGCAGCCGGTGCCGGGATCGGCAACGTTGGCGATCTTGTCGATCGGAACGTTGTCGAGGCCGCCGGCCACCTCTTTCACCTCGCGAACGTAGATGAAGGGCTGGATGACGTTGTGCGTCTTCGGGTCGAAGCGGAAGTGGCCGCGCGGGCTGTCGAACTCCACCTTCTCCAGCGCCGCCACCAGCTTCTCCTTGTCCTGCGTGTTGCCGCTCACAGCCTTGAGGGCGCGCACGATGACTTCCGCCGTGTCGTAGCCCTGGCACGCGAAGCCATCGGGTGTCTTGCCGCCGAACTTGGCCTTGAAGTCCGCCACGAACTTCTTGTTCACCGGGTTGTCGAGCTGCGGCGTATAGAAGTGGCCGGTGACGACGCCCAGCGCGGCCTTGCCCTGAGCGGGCAGCACGTCCGGCTCGGTCAGGAAGCCGGCGCCCGTGAGCCTGACCTGGCCCTTCAGGCCGAACTGGTCGTACTGCTTCACGAAGTTCACCGCGTCGGTGCCGGAGAAGAACGCGTAGACGGCCTTGGCCCCGGACTGGCGGATCTTGGTGAGCAGCGGCGCGTAGTCCGTCTCGCCGAGCTTGGGATATTCCTCGCCGACGAGCTTGCCCCCGGCCGGCACGAACGTCTCCTTGAACGCGTTGAGCTGGTCCTTGCCGGCCTGGTAGTTCGGCGCGCTGATGAAGACTTCCTTGGAGACGTTCTTGGCGACCCAGCCGCCCATCGGCTGATTGGGCTGCCAGTTCGAGAACGACGTCCGGAAGATCCACTTGGAGCAGCGCTCACGCGCGATGGCATCGGCCCCCGCGTTGGAGACGATGAGAATGGTCTTGCTGTTGTGCACTTTATCGCGCATGCCCATGAGGATGCCGCTGTGCACGGGCCCGGTGAGGATGTCGACCTTGTCCGACTCGATGAGCTTCTCCGTCTTGCGGATGCCGACGGGCGGCTGCATCTCGTCGTCTTCCTTGATCATCACCACGTCGCGCCCGGCGATCTTTCCGCCCTCGCGCGCGAACACGAGCTCCATGCCCTGCGTGATCGATTCGCCCAGCACCTGGTAGACGCCGGAGTAGGGCAGCACCAGGCCGATCTTCAGCGGACCACCCTGCGCGTGGCTTCTCAGCACCCACGGGCCAGCCGCGACCCCGGCCGCCGCGGCCGAGGCGCCCGCGAGAAATGTCCGACGGCTCAGTGGCATACGTTCCCTCCTGATCAGGTTCGTCCGAAGCGGGACAAGACTACACTAGATCGCCAGCGAAACGACGTAGTTGCCGCTGCCCGACGACGGTCCGTACGCGTGCAGCTCGGCCGAGAACCGGCGGCCGCTTTCGACCAGCACCCCCAGCATCATGGCGAGATGCCGGCCGCCCATCTCGGGCTCCGCCGCGTCCGCGTATTCCGGCAGCCACGCCCAGACCTTGTCATAATCGCCGTCCGCCAGCATCTTGGCCAGGCGATGGTCGAGCTCCTGCTCCGCCGCGCCCGGCCACTTCTCGGGGCCGCGGACCAGCTTGTGCGAGACGCTACCGCTGGCCACGAAGGCCGCGCGCCGGCCCAACGCGCGGGCGGTCTGCGCGACGTGCCGCCCCCACGTGAAGCACTCGTCCAGATCGGCGGACAGGCACACGGAGACGGGCACGGCTGGCGTCCGCTGCGCCCTGTCGAGATAACACACCAGCGGCATCACGGTTCCGTAGTCGAGCGGGTAGTGCACGTCGTTGGCGAGCGTGCACTGGAGCTTCGCCGCCTTGCCGCGGTCCACGAGGGCGGAGGCGAAATCGAAGTCGCCGGGAAAATCGTAGGCGACGCCGTGGATCAGCTCCGGCGCCTCCTGCGCCGTCAGCACGCCGCGGTGGCGCGGCGTCCCGTCGACGACGGTGGGAAAGGTCGTCACGAGGTGGCAGGAGTTGATGACGATGACGTCGGGCGCCAGCGTGGCCAG
>Ga0075421_100009406_pt1 | contig 12046 bp, 11 predicted proteins | sample SoiMetdeltSBSDD5_FD_75292 | JGI IMG/M metagenome (GOLD analysis project Ga0075421, IMG submission 75292) | Bulk soil microbial communities from a Populus tree surrounding site in Tennessee, USA - Soil MetaG P. deltoides SBSDD5 | ecosystem: Environmental > Terrestrial > Soil > Tree plantation...
TGTGCGTGATCGGCGACGGCGCCATGTCGGCCGGCATGGCCTACGAGGCCATGAACAACGCCGGCGCCCGCAGCGAGCGGCTGATCGTCATCCTCAACGACAACGACATGTCGATCGCGCCCCCCGTCGGGGCGCTGTCCAACTACCTCGCCCGCATCACCTCGAGCGGCACCTATCTGCACCTGCGCGAGGTCGCCAAGCAGCTCGCCAAGCGCCTGCCCAAGTTCTGGGAGGAGAAGGCGGCGCGCGCCGAGGAATACACGCGCACCTACTGGACCGGCGGCACGCTGTTCGAGGAGCTGGGCTTCTACTACGTCGGCCCGATCGACGGCCATAATCTCAACGTGCTGCTGTCGGTGCTCAAGAACGTGCGCGATGCCAAGAGCGGGCCGATCCTGGTGCACGTCGTCACCCGCAAGGGCAAGGGCTATCCGCCGGCGGAGGCCTCCGACGACAAGTACCACGGCGTCAACCGGTTCAACGTCGTCACCGGCGCGCAGGTCGCCTCCAAGCCCAACGCGCCGACCTACACCAAGGTGTTCGGCCTGAGCCTGATCGAGGCGGCGCGCAAGGACGACAAGATCGTGGCGATCACCGCGGCGATGCCGTCGGGCACCGGGCTCGACCTGTTCGCCAGGGAGTTCCCGCAGCGGACCTTCGATGTGGGCATCGCCGAGCAGCACGCGGTGACGTTCGCCGGCGGCCTCGCGGCAGAGGGCTACAAGCCGTTCGCGGCGATCTACTCCACCTTCCTGCAGCGCGCCTACGACCAGGTGGTGCACGACGTGGCGATCCAGCGCCTGCCCGTGCGCTTCGCCATCGATCGCGCCGGCCTCGTCGGCGCCGACGGGCCAACCCATGCCGGCTCCTTCGACATCGCCTACCTCGGCTGCCTGCCGGGCTTCGTGCTGATGGCCGCCGCCGACGAGGCCGAGTTGAAGCACATGGTAGCCACGGCCGCTGCCATCGACGACCGCCCCTCGGCGCTGCGCTATCCGCGCGGCGAGGGTATGGGCGTCGAGCTGCCGGCCGAGGGCGAGCCCCTCGAGATCGGCAAGGGGCGGATCGTGCGCGAGGGCACCACGGTGGCGCTCCTTTCCCTGGGCGCGCGCCTCGGCGAGTGCCTGAAGGCGGCCGATCAGCTCGCCGCCTACGGGCTGTCCACCACGGTTGCCGATGCCAGGTTCGCCAAGCCGCTCGACCGCGACCTCGTCGTGCGGCTGGCCCGCGATCACGAGGTCCTCGTCACCGTCGAGGAGGGCTCCATCGGCGGCTTCGGCAGCTACGTGTTGCAGCTCCTCGCAACCGAGGGGCTCTTGGACCGCGGGCTCAAGGTGAGGCCGATGGTGCTTCCCGATAAGTTCATCGACCACGACAAGCCCGAGCGGATGTACGACGCGGCCGGCCTCAACGCCCCGCAGATCGTGGCCACCGTGCTCGCCACCCTGGGGCGCGAGCAGGGCAGCAGGACCTGGGCTGAGCGGGCCTGACGCGCTCCCCGGCCAAGCCACGTTGCATGCACCGCCGGCCACCGCACGGGTGCCTGAGGTCGACGGGCGTCCGCATGGCCCTGCGGCTGCGCCGGAAGCGATTTGAGGGCACCTCCGGGCCTGCCGGGTACTCGGTGCCACCCTGCCGAGCCGGCCGTCCTGGGGCTTCCTGGCGCGAAATCGGATTGCGCGCCTGCAATCGTTGAGCGGCCGCAACGGTTGAGCAGTCAACCGGCAGCTCGATGCGTTGCAGGCGCTACCGCAGGGGCACGCTGAGCTGCAGGCGGCCGGTCCACACGTCGGCGCTGCCGGCCTCGCCGCCCTCGACGCCCCCCAGCGCCTCGAGCTTGGGGCCGTCGACGAGGCCGAAGGTCACCCCGGCCTCCGCCTTCAGCCGCGGGTCGCCATGCAGGTTGAGCCCCGGCGCGGCGGCCTTGGAGAGCTCGTCGAAGGTCCAGAAGCCGCCCAGCGTCGCCCGCGGCTCGATGAACGCGGAGCGGGCAAAGTCGAGGCGGTAGGCGAGCTCCGGCGCGAGGTCGACGCGGGCGGTCTCGCTCGCGTGCGGCAAGCCCGCCGGCCCGTCGAGCAGCCCCTCCCAGAGGTGGGTGACGTTGACGCTCGGCGTGAAGCGCAAGGCCCCGTAGGCCCAGGGATGGACGAGCTTCGCGCTCAGCAGGCGGCGCTGCGCCCCGGCCGCGCCGCCCGACACATCGTCGGCGCCGGTCTCGGCGACGCCCCAGGCGGCACGCGCCTCCAGGGTGAGGCCAGGGACGAGCTGGATGGTGGTCACCGGCCCCGCCATCCAGGCGTGCTCCGAAAGGCTCCTCTGGCCGGCGTAGAGCGCCTCTCCCGCGGGGTCGAATTGCGCCAGCGCCCCGATCCGGATGGCCGCCCGCACCTTGTAGTTGACACCGATCTCGACGCCGCTGGCATTGCCGTCGACCTCCAGCCCGTCGGCGCCCGGCAGATAGCGCTCGGAGCGCCATTGCAGCTTCATCTCGGCGCCGCCGCCCTGTTTCGGCAGGGCCAAGCCCCCATCGGCGGCAACGGGGGTGGTGCCGTCGAGCCCGGCCTCGCCGGAGCTCGGAACCACGACGATGCCTGGCACCTCGGCCATGGGGGCAACCGCGGGCGCGATCAGCAAGCCGGTGTCCGGCTCGCCGGGCCCGCCGGCGCGCGCTGCCGGAGCGGCCGCCAGCGCCAGGACCACCGCGAGGCGCAAGCCCGGCCCGCCCCGCAAGCGCATCCTCGACCGCATCCGCGATGCCGCCGGAAACGCCATTGGAGCCGGTGCCATGGAATACCTCTCGGATACGGGTCGCGCGTTCCTGCCCGCCCCGCGCTGCAGCGGCCACGGGTGCATCGCAATATCGATCTGAAATGGAACCGAATTATGGGCAATATCAAGGCCATGACAAACCTGTGGGCGTGGCCCGGAAGCCACGCCGGCAGGCCGCCCGGGGCGGTGGACATCGCCGCTTGCCTCTGCTACAAGCTGCGCACACGCATGGAGCGCGGTTCCGGGCGCCTTTGGGCGTTGGTTGCGCGTGCTCCCGCACTCGCACCACAACCGAAACGAGCCACAACCCACACGAGGAAGCCTGCTTGCTAGTCCAGGTTCGCGATAACAACGTCGATCAGGCGCTCAAGGCGCTGAAAAAGAAGATGCAGCGCGAAGGCATCTTCCGCGAGATGAAGCTGCGCAACTATTACGAGAAGCCATCCGAGAAGCGCGTACGCGAGCAGGCCGAGGCCGTGCGCCGCGCGCGCAAGCTGGCGCGCAAGAAGGCACAGCGCGAAGGCCTCCTCCCTGGCAAGGCCCCCACCGCGCGTCCCGGTGCGCCCGGCAGGCCCGGCTCACGTCCCGGCGGACCGCCACGCAGCGGCTCCGGCGGCCCCCCGCGCTCCGGCGGCTTCGGCGGCGGCCCGCGCTGACGCGATCCGGCCCGTCCGGCCTTTCGAGGCGCTCCCGTAGCAACGGGGGGCGCCTAATGCATTGCGTGTCATGCCGGGCGAGCGCGATAGCGCGAGACCCGGTACCCAGGGTACAGGGCTCGGCGCTTTCCCTCCGTGGCTCTGGGTCCCGGATTTTGCCGACGCAAAATACCGGGATGACACCTCACAGACGCAAGCTGCCGATCCAGGCCCGCATCGCGCCGGTGGCCTCGTCGCCGTCGACGGTGTGGCCGCCGTTCGGAAAGGTCACGAGCCGCTTGGGCTCGTTTGCCAGCCGCGCCAGCTCGCGTCCCATCGCGACCGGCACCACCGAGTCCAGCTCGCCGTGCAGGATCAGCAGGGGCACCCTGACCTTGGCGATGTATTTCGTCGTCTCGTAGCGGTCGATCAGCAGCGCCCGCACCGGCAGGAACGGATAGGCCGCGGACCCGAGCTCGACGACCGACGTGTAGGGGGCATCGAGGATCAGGCCGGCCACCGTGTGCTCCGCGGCCAACCTGACCGCGACGCCGGTGCCGAGCGACTCGCCGAACACGACGATCGACCTCGCGGCCACGCCTTCCTGGACGAGGGCGGCATAGGCGAGGCGGGCGTCCGCCACGTTGTTTGCCTCCGTAGGGCTGCCGGTGCTGCCGCTGTAGCCGCGCCAGCTCAGCATGTAGACGCCCCAGCCCTCGGCCATGAAATCGCCGATGCGCTCGGCGCGCATGGCGAGGCCGCCGGCATTGCCGTGAAGGTAGAGCAGCGTCGGCTTGCCCGGCCGCGCCCTGCCGTACCAGGCGACGAGGCGCTGGCCGTCGGGCGTCGCAAGCACCCGCTCCTCCACGCCGGAGAGGCCGGCATCGGCCGGCGCGACGCGCTCCGGATCGGGGAAGTACATGAGCCTGCGCTGGCCGAGATAGGCGGCAAGCGCGATCGCGGCGTAGACGGTCACCGCGCCGAGTGCGAGCTTGATGAAGAGGGACATCGCGAAGGCTTATCATCGGACAAACAAGGCCGGGTCAAGCGAGACGGAGCCGGCGGCGCCGTGCGCCAGCAGCCGAACCACACGGCCGCAAGAAAAGCAGGAAGCGCCGCTTCTGAGCGTTGCACCCCTCATTCGTCTCCCACAAGGTGCATCGAAAGCGCGCGTGTCCTCGGAGGACTTGCACCATGTCTCGGCGTCGCACTGCGCTACCGGCCGGCCTCATCGCCAGCTCGCTTGCGGGCTGCAGTGCTGGCCCAGGCCCCGATTTGGCGGCCCCGCTGTCGCTGCAATCTGAGCTGGATCGTATCCGACCGCGCGGGCAAGGCCCAACACAAGTGACAGGGGCTCAGATCTCCGAAGACGACGCGCGCGGCACGAGGATCGCGCCCTTCGCCGTTGTGGTCGTACTGCGGCTCTCCTAGATTGACCGGTCATGGTCACCAAGGCTCTTGCCTATATCGGCACCGAGAACGCCGTGATGCTCGCACGCATCTTCGGCGCCCTCGTCATCGGCGCGCTCATCGGTCTGGAACGCAGCTTCCACGGCCGTCCTGCGGGCTTCCGCACGCACGCGCTCGTGTGCGTCGCCTCCGCCCTCCTCATGCTCGTCACCGTCTATCAGAGCGAGTGGATGACGCAGCTGGCGCTGGAGGCGATCCGCACCGATCCCACGCGCATGGCCCAGGGCATCATGACGGGCATCGGCTTCCTCGGCGCCGGCGTGATCTTCAAGGAGGGACTCACGGTGCGCGGCCTGACGACCGCTGCCTCGATCTGGGTCACCGCGGCGATCGGCATCCTGATCGGCATCGGATTCTGGGTGGCGGCGCTGATCGGCGCCTTTGCGACCCTCGCCGTGCTCGGCGCCTTCCGCATCATCGAGCGCAGGCTGCCGGCCGAGCACTATGCCCACCACCACCTGCGCTTCCGGCGCGACGCGGTGATGCCCGAGGAGGACGTGCGCAAGCTGATCGGCGTCTACGGCTTCTCGGTCGCCAACCTCTCCTCCCGCCTCGTCGAGGAGGGCAGGTTCTTCGAGTACCGGATGGTGATTCGCAGCCGCGACCGCGACAGCCCGCAGGCGCTCGCCCGCCACCTCCTGGGCCTCCCCGAGGTGATCGAGTTCCGCATTTCCCCCACCGGGGATTGAAGGCAGGCACCCGTCATCCCGGACGAAGCGATGGGAGCCGCAGGCGAGCAGCGCTTCGATCCGGGATGACGGGTGCCTACTGCCTACTGCCTATTGCCTGGGTGTCAGACCCGGAGGGTCTGACACCGCTATACGGCTCGCGCCGCTCGGCGAGGATCAGCGAGGTGAGGGCGAGCACGATCTCGCCCTTCTGGTTGCGGCCCTGCACCGCGCTCGACAGGATGCCGCGGTCGGGGCGCGATTTCAGGTCGATCTTCTGGGTGAGCTGCAGGCGGTAGGAGACGGTGTCGCCGACGTAGACCGGCTTGAACCAGCGCAAGTCGCGGAAGCCCGGCGACGGCCCGTAGGTGGCGAGGCCTACGCCCCGGGCGCGCGCCTCGGCGTTGGCTGCATCGCGCGTCACGATCACGCCCCGGATGAAGTGCGCCGCCGTGTGCCAGCCCGAGGCGCACAGCGCGCCGAACAGCGAGGCCCTGGCCGCCCCCTCCTCGAGATGGAACGGCTGCGGGTCGAACTGGCGCGCAAACGCTATGATCTCCTCGCGCGCGAAGGTGTGGCTGCCGAGCTCGGCGATCGCGCCGACGACGGCGTCCTCGAAGTATACGTCGGGGCTTCTGGGCCCGGCCGGCGCATCCCACAGGCTGGCGATCGGCGCCTTCTCCTTCCTGGCACCCTGGCTCGCGGCGGGGGCCGGAGCCGGGCGCGGACGGCGCAGGCGCGTGAGCTGGTTGGTGATCCAGGTGGCCGGCACCCCGCCGTGCGCGTCCACCGCCTCGACCAGGACCTTGGCGATGCCGACATCGGGGCGCGAGGCGAGGACGCGCTTCTCCTGCACCGTGTAGCGTACGCTGAGCACGTCGCCCGGCCGCACCGGCCTCCGCCAGCGCACCTCGTCGACGCCCGGCGAGCCCAGGGACGCGACGCGGCCGAGGATGCCGTCCACCACCATGCGCATCATCATGGCGCAGGTGTGCCAGCCCGAGGCGCACAGGCCGCGCACGGGCGTGGCCTTGGCCGCCTCCGGGTCGGTGTGCATCGGCTGCGGGTCGAAGACGCTGGCGTAGGCGACGATCTCCTCGGCCGTCACGACCTTGTGGCCGCAGGCGTAGGGGTCGCCGACGGCGAGGTCCTCGTGATACAGGAGATCGCCGCCCCGCACCGTCTCTGGCGCCGTCTGTTGCAATGCCGCTCCCCGGTTCGCAATTGCACGCCGCGCCTTGCTTACAGGCTGGAAGCGCGCTTGTCAGCGCCGGGGCCTCGGGCGACATAGCAGGTACGCGAAGGGAGGGGAGGCACCCGCGATGGCCGCCGATCGCAGCTTGCGCATAGTCGTCGCCGGCGCCGGCAGCGTCGGCTGCTTCATCGGCGGCGCCATGGCCCTGGCGGGGCACGATGTCACCCTTCTGCTGCGCCCTGCCTTGGCGGAGGCCATCGCGCGCCACGGGCTGCGCCTCTCCGACCTCGACGGCGCGGACCGGACGCTGGCACCCACCGCCGTGCGGCTGGCGACCGATCCGGCGCCGGCCTTCGCCGAGGCCGATGTCATCCTGGTCACCGTGAAGAGTGGCGACACGCCGGCCATGGCGGGCCTGATCGCGGAGCACGCGCCGTCGGGCGTCACCGTGGTGAGCCTCCAGAACGGCGTGGGCAACGTCGACGTGCTGCTGGCCCGCCTCGGCGGCATGGCGCGCGTGGTGGCGGGCATGGTGCCCTTCAACGTGGTGCAGACGCGCCCCGAGGGCGCGCCGCCGCGCTTCCACCGCGCCACCAGCGGGACGATGCTGATCGGCGCCGGCGTGCCCGACCTGCGCGCGGCGCTCGAAGTGCAGGGCCTGCGCGTGGCCGAGAGCCGCGACATGGCCGGCGTGCTGTGGGGCAAGCTGCTGCTCAACCTCAACAATGCGCTGAACGCGCTCGCCGGCATCCCGCTCGCCGCGGAGCTCGCCGACAGGCGCTGGCGCCGGCTGCTCGCCCGCCAGATCGAGGAGGGGCTCGCCGTGCTTCGGGCCGCCGGCATCGAGTCGGCGCGCATCGAAGGCGTACCGCCGCGCGCCGTCCCGCGCATCCTGCGGCTCCCCGGCTGGCTGTTCCGCCGCGTCGCCCGCCGCATGCTGGCCATCGATCCCGAGGCGCGCTCCTCCATGTGGGAGGACCTCGAGCGGCGGCGGCCGACGGAGATCGACCACCTGCAGGGCGCCATTCTCGCAACTGCGGCCAAGACGGGTAGGCGCGCGCCGCTCACCGAGCGTATCGTGCATCTCGTGAAGCAGGCGGAGGCGGCCAAAGCGGGCTCGCCGCGGCTCACGCCTGAGCAGATTGCGTAGGGCGCATGAGGGAGACGACATGGATGCCGATGCGATCGTGGTCGGCGGCGGGCTGGCCGGCCTCGTGGCAACTGCTGAGCTGATCGACGCCGGCAAGCGCGTCATCCTCCTCGACCAGGAGCCGGAGCAGAGCCTCGGCGGCCAGGCGTTCTGGTCGTTCGGCGGCCTCATGTTCGTCGACTCGCCCGAGCAGCGCCGCCTGCGCATCCGCGACAGCTACGACCTCGCCCTGCAGGACTGGATGGGCTCGGCCGGCTTCGATCGGCCGGAGGACCACTGGCCGCGCCGCTGGGCCCAGGCCTACGTCGCCTTCGCCTCGGGCGAGAAGCGCGCCTGGCTCCACCAGATGGGGCTGCGATGGTTCCCGATCGTCGGCTGGGCCGAGCGCGGCGGCTACACCGCCACCGGCCACGGCAACTCGGTGCCGCGCTTCCACGTCACCTGGGGCACCGGCCCGGCCCTGATTGCGCCGTTCGTCGCCAGGGTGCGCGAGGCGGCCAAGGCGGGCCTCGTCTCGCTGCGCTTCCGCCACCGCGTCAACGGCCTGACGCAGTCGGCGGGCGTGGTGGACGGCGTCGCCGGCGACATCCTGGAGCCTTCCGCCGTGGAGCGCGCGGCGCCCTCCTCGCGCACCGTGGTGGGAGACTTCGCGCTCGAGGCGCAGGCCGTGATCGTCACCTCGGGCGGCATCGGCGGCAACTTCGACCTGGTGCGGGCGAGCTGGCCCGCGAGCCTGGGCGAGCCGCCGCGGCACATGCTCGCGGGCGTGCCGGACTACGTGGACGGCCGCATGCTGGGGATCGTCGAGGCGGCCGGCGGCGCCTCCATCAACCGCGACCGCATGTGGCACTACACGGAGGGCATCACCAACTTCGCGCCGATCTGGAGCCGCCACGGCATCCGCATCCTGCCCGGCCCCTCGTCCTTGTGGATCGACGCGGTTGGCCGGCGCCTGCCGGTGCCGCTGTTCCCGGGCTTCGACACACTGGGCACCTTGGCGCACCTGCGCCAGACCGGCTACGACTGGTCCTGGTTCATCCTGACCCAGAAGATCATCGCGCGCGAGTTCGCGCTGTCGGGCTCGGAGCAGAACCCGGATCTGACGGGCAAGAGCATCCTGAAGGTGCTGGGCCGCCGCTTCGGAGTTCCGAGCCCCGTCGACGCCTTCAAGCAGAAGGGCGAGGACTTCATCGTGCGCCGCACCCTGCCCGAGCTGGTGGCCGAGATGAACCGCCGCACCGGCACCGCCCTGATCGACGCGGAGGCCCTGGAGCGGGAGGTGGCGGCCCGCGACCGCGAGATCGCCAACCCCTACACCAAGGACGCCCAGATCACGGCCCTGCGCGGCGCCCGCAACTATGTGGGCGACCGCCTGGTGCGCGTCGCCAAGCCCCACCGCCTGCTGGACCCCAAGGCCGGGCCCCTGATCGCGGTGCGCCTCTGGGTGCTGACACGCAAGACCCTGGGCGGCCTCCACACCGACCTGTCGGGCCGCGTGCTGCGGGCGGACGGCGAGCCCCTGGGCAACGTCTACGCCGCCGGCGAGGCGGCCGGCTTCGGCGGCGGCGGCATGCACGGCTACCGCGCCCTGGAGGGGACCTTCCTCGGCGGCTGCCTCTTCTCGGGGCGCGTGGCGGGGCGATCGGCAAGTAAGATAGTATGAGCATCAACGCAATTTCATCTGAATCTGCGACGACTTAGCCCATTTTCTGTGTGCGCTATCTTCCTTGCGCTGCTTTAGCATAGGGTCCTCCGGGTGGAGTTTTGGGAGGAGGGAGATGCCATTTTCTGCAATTCCGGTCAGTTGGGGAATACTTGGGTTGTTGGGCGGGGCATCAGCAACGGCATTCAGTGCGGGCTGGGCGCTAGCCCGCACCATCGCGGGCTCCCAGATCGACACTCTCAAGCATGAGGTGGCGTTCGCGAGGCAGCGCGCCGACACTCTCGACGTGGACCTTGAGAAATTGAAGGCGCGATACGAGAACGCCGAAAGACTTATCATCACGAAGTCCCATGAAAACGCGAAGCTGCTTGCGGATCTGCAGGCAATCTCCGTCCAACGGCAAAGTGACGAAGGGCTTCGAGTACAGTTGCAGGTCGTCGAAGGTCTACAGGTGCGCTTGGCGAAGTATGAGCAGCTGAGCACCGCTCTAATGGGCTCCGAAGACGAGGTCTGGAACTTAAGAGAAGCCGCCCCACCCACCGAGTTCGAAATCAGGATGCGAGAGAGAAAGCTCAAGGTATGCACGATTATCAACCTGAAAGGCGGTGTTGGTAAGACGACTCTCGTCGCCAATCTTGCAGCTTACTTTGCGAAGAAGCACGGCAAGAAGGTCCTTGTGATTGACTTCGACTACCAGGGCTCGCTCACACGCATGATGGTACTTGGGGCACAGATTCCTTTGGGATCCAGTATCCTCTCGGATACTCTGCTCGGTGGAGAGGTCGATGGCAAACGCGCAGCTCAGTTGGGTCGGGAACTGGGCGCCACATTGCCAGGAATGCGCCTCATCACGTCTGGGCAGACATTTGACGGGTTCGAGAATCGCACCCTCTTGCGATGGTTGCTCGGAGACACCGCGGATGACGTCCGTTTTCGGCTCGCTGACGTTTTGTTGAGTCCGGAGATGGCGAAGGAGTTCGACCTCGTGTTGATCGACGCTCCTCCGAGGCTCAGTACGGGGGCGATGAATGCCCTGTGCGCGAGCCATGCGATCCTTGTTCCGACTATCCTTGATGCATTATCTGTCGATGCGGTTGGTCGCTTCTTGCAGCGGGTCAATATCTTTCGAAAGCTCAATCCGGCGCTTGAGTTTGCGGGTGTCATCGGAACGCTTACCGAGCAGGATCGACTAAAGCCAAACGAGAGAGACGCCCTCGACGACGCCAAGGCTGCGCTTGCATACTGGCAGGGTCGAGGCTACGCGTTTGAGCGAAATGTTCGGCACTTCAGCTTACTCGCGAGGGCAGCCGGAAAAGAAATAGGATACCTACAGAGTGGTCGTAACGGCAGGGAGGTGCGCGCCGTGTTCGATGAACTCGGCGCTCAGATCTTACAGAAGGTGCCGCTATGAAGGTCTCCGAGTTCCGGGCAACCCTCGAAGAGTACGCAGGGATCATCGAATCAGCCGGGAAGGTTGAAGAAGCACATGCCCTTCGTAGATTGTCGCGAACATTGAAGGCCGCGGACAAGAAGAAGGTGACGGACATCATTCCGGCGTTCGAACGAGCCGCTTGTTGCGATCGTCCACCGGTGAGCTAGCATTACCGCAATGATTCGGCGGAGATTCCCAAGATGAGGGTTCGTGACCTTCGTGCTGTACTTGAGGACCTAGGGCGCATCTTTGGGGCCTCCGGTGCTCGGAAGCAGCATGTCGCGATCACACAAGTCGCGGAAGCCCTGCCGGCCGCCAAAGGTAGCGATCAGGACATTGGTCTCTACCTGACGACGCTAGAGGAGGAGTTGGCCGATGACTTCGCGCCGGCCAGCGTGAAGTACCTGCGAAAGCTTAAGGAAGCTGGCCTGGTCGAGCAAGCATTTTTGGCAACTTTGAATTTGATTGAAACAGACAGGCAGATCAAGAAGGTTGATCTGTTAGCTATTGCGGAGGGTTATACTGGGTCGAGCGATCGCAAAGCGTCTGCGAAAAAGCTACTAAGTCATATCAAGGGCCACTTTTACAAAAGGCTTTACGAGAGAGATGCGAACGAATTAGCAAAGCGCGCGACTCCTGTTTAACTTACTCCGATCAATCAGCCGTCGTTGGCGATGCGGAAGACGCGGTAGCCCAGCCCGTGCAGATGCCGCGAGCGCGCTGGTCGCGGGCGACTTCCTCGTCGGTCGAATGGGTGCCGCCGTCCACCTCGACCACCACTTTCCGCTCACGGCAGACGAAGTCGACAAAATAGGGGTCGACGGGCATCTGGCGCACGAACTTGTGGCCGCCGAGCTGGCGGTTGCGCAGACGGTGCCAAAGTTTCGCCTCGCCGGAATATGGGACGCGCGCGGAGCACGCGGGAGAGGTTGGTGCGCCAGGGCTGCTCTCCGCGCATGGTCGGAGGTTCCGAGTGGATAGCATTGCGCTTGTGGCTGCCCCTCACCCTAGCCCTCTCCCCGCAAGCGGGGAGAGGGAACCGGGTGGCGCTCGTGGCAGCGGCA
>Ga0075421_100009407_pt1 | contig 12045 bp, 7 predicted proteins | sample SoiMetdeltSBSDD5_FD_75292 | JGI IMG/M metagenome (GOLD analysis project Ga0075421, IMG submission 75292) | Bulk soil microbial communities from a Populus tree surrounding site in Tennessee, USA - Soil MetaG P. deltoides SBSDD5 | ecosystem: Environmental > Terrestrial > Soil > Tree plantation...
TACTCCCACTTGTCGGGCATTGAGATGACGTCGGCGTTGTAGAGCTGTTGCCACTCGCGATTGCGGCCGTTCAAGCGTTCGCCGGGCGGCGACGGCAACCCCGGATCGCCTTGGAGCCAGTCCTTGACGACGTAGTGATAGAACTGCTTCGACCAGAGCAGGCCGCCAAGCGCCTGACGCATCACCAACGCGGCATCGTCGGAGAGATGCGACGGCGCCACGGTCGCATAAAACGCGTCGGCCTCGGCGCGCCGCGCGTCGACGACCCGGTCGAAGTCGGTGCCGATGCCGACGGCCGGTGCGATGTCGCTGAGGCGCAGGCGCAGCACCGTCGACCCGCCGGCTGGGATGTCGCGCTCGTACTGCGCCGCCACCTTGGTGCCGACCTGCTCCGGGTTCACGGCGTCGAGCGCGCCGTGAACGATGTAGTCGTTGATCCCGTCCTTGACGTGAGGACTGGCGTTGCCGGTTCCGAACAGACGGAGATAGTTCGTCTCGTTCTCGGTGAAGAGCAAACGGTCGGCGCGCTCGCAGGCGAACCAGCGCGTCCCGTACTCGGGTTCGACTACTTCGACGAGCCGCGGGTCGGCCTCGGTTTGACGAAGCGACGGGCGCTCGACGGGATGGCCCCACGACCAGGTGTTCCGGAACCACAGCGTCGGCAGGATGTGGAGACGCGCGGCTTCAGGTCCGCGGTTGAAGACGGTGACGAGCACCAACAGATCCTCGGGCGTGTTCTTCGCATATTCGACCTGCACATCGAAGTAGCGATTGCCCTCGAAGACGCCGGTATCGGCAAGCTCGTACTCTTTGTCCTGTTTGCCGCGCCGGCGATTCTCGTCGACCAGCTCGGTGTAGGGGTAGGCGCGCTGCGGATACTTGTACAGATACTTCATGTACGAGTGCGTCGGGGTGCTGTCGAGATAGAAGTAGTACTCCTTGACGTCCTCGCCGTGGTTGCCTTCGTTGCCAGTCAACCCGAACAGCCGCTCCTTGAGAATCGGATCGCGGCCGTTCCAGAGCGCAATCGCGAAGCAGATGCGCTGATGGCGATCGGAGATTCCCGCGATCCCGTCTTCGTTCCATCGGTAGGCGCGGGACCGTGCGTGGTCGTGGGGGAAGTATTCCCACGCGTTGCCGTGCGGGCTGTAGTCTTCGCGGACAGTGCCCCAGGCACGCTCGCTCAAGTACGGTCCCCACCGCTTCCAATGCGCCTTCCGCACCCGGGATTCTTCGAGCCGTCGCTCTTCGGCTGTCATCGACGATCTCCTATCTACCAGCTTCGACCAGCATGATCGCGTGCCCATCCGGATCGCGAACCAGGGCGCCGGCGGTGAAGCCCAGCGCCAGGTCGGTCATCCGGATTGTGCCCGGCGAGACGAACCCGAACGTCCGCGGCGGCAGCCGCGCGGTCGTGGTTTTGATGTCGGCGGTCGCCAAACGTGTCTGCCATGAAATCAAGTCGTTCGCACGAACGTCCCCCGGCGTCGCACGGCCGTCGGCGGGAGCAAGATAGTCGAGAAACTCTACGCCCGGCCCCGACCCGGCGCGCAACCCGGTGATGCGCAGCCGCGCGCCGAACACGTTGTTCAGCCGCTCCTGTTCGATGCCGTAGTTCTCGCTCTCGCCAGCCACGCGAAGGCCAAGGCCGTCGCGATAGAAACGCAGGCTCGCGTCCGTGTCGTCGACCACGATCGCCGTGTGATCGATGCCAAGGAACAGGCGATCAGTGGACTGGTGCCATTTCGCCGCGCCTTTGCCCGGAGGGAAGGCCAGAATCTCCAGCGCGTGCCCGTCGGGGTCCTTGAAATAGAACGCCTGGATTCCGCCCGCGTTCTTGTTCCAGTCAGGCAGGCGTTGCGGTCCAGTCGACGCGTGCCTGACGCCGCGCTCCCGTAGCTTCGCATACGCGCGATTCATGTCGCTGACGATGATCGCGATGTGCTGGAACCATCGGTCGTGGCTGCGCGAGTCCGGCGGCACTGGGCGCCCCTCAGGCGCGAGGTACTGAATCAAGTCGATCGATTCGTCGCCCAGCGTCATTCTGGCGATTCGCAGCCGCGCCCCGAACACGCCGAACAATCGCTCGTATTCGTCGCCGGCGACTTCGATCGCAGACCGTTTCTCGAACGTCAGCACGTCGTGGAAGAACGCAATCGATCGCTCGAGGTCGCTGACCACGATGGCCACCGACTCGACCGAGGACACGCTGCCATCGGCGGCGAGGGCACCACTTCGGCTCCATGGCAACGCGGCCCCCCAAGAAAGGAAGAGCAGCGTGAGGCCACCGGAGACGGCCCTCAACCCGACGCGCGCGAATCGCAAAGTCATCGTGCCTCCGACAAAGCCGTGACTGGTCTGCCGACGATGGACGACGTCGACGCGAAGGCCGTCTTGGCGCCGAGGCGTTCGATCAAGTGATCGCCGACCCGGAGGGCATTCGCGGCAATCGTCAACGCCGGGTTGACCGCGCCGCTCGACGGGAAGAAGCTGCCGTCGACGACATACAAGTTGTCGAGCTCGTGAGCGCGGCACATCGGATCCAGCGCCGATGTGTCTGGATCGTGACCAAACCGCACGGTGCCGTTCTGGTGAGCAACGCCGGCAAGAGGAATGCGCTGGCCGACGAACAAGCTCCGCGCGAACAGTCCTGTATGGCACGCGTGGCCGTGGTGCGCGCACCTGGTCTGGCGGTTGAGGAGGTGTTCGAGCTTCGCCGTCAGTCGGCGGTGGCCTTCCTCGTTGTTCGGACGGTACGACAGACGGATCCGGCCGTCGCGATCGACGGTGACGCGGTTGTTGGGATCGGGAAGGTCTTCAGACGTGAGCCAGAAATCCAGGGAATGCTTCGCCATCAACTCGAGCGTCCAACCCGGGGCGATCGCCGGCGCGCCCGCGGACAGCGTGACGGCGTCGAGTTTGCCGACGAAGGAAATGTGCCCCATCGGAAAGGCCCACTCCGGCGAACCGAAGTAGAAGTCGTTCAACGCCAGCGTCTTCTGAAAGATCGTGGGGTTGGCGCACTTCGAGATCGCCATCAGCACCGAATTCACGTGCCCCATGTAGTGGCGTCCGACCACGTCGGCGCCGTTCGCCAGCCCGCGTGGATGGCGCTCGTTGGCGGAGCGGAGGAGGAGCGCCGCCGAATTGATGGCGCCGCACGACACCACGACGATGTCGGCGGCATACCGTTCGTCGCGCCCGTTTCGCTCGACGACGACCTGCGAGATTTCGCGGCCCGACGCCGTGGTCTCGAGCCGCGACACATAGGCGTTGGTGAGCAGCGAGACGTTCGGATACTCGAGCGCCGGCTTCACGCAGACGACTTCGGCGTCCGACTTGGCGTGCACCAGGCACGGGTGACCGTCGCAGGTATCACAGCGGATGCACGCGCTGGTCTGCGGGCGCGCTTCGTCGAGCATGATGCCGAGCGGCACGTGAAACGGCCGGCAGCCTTGCGCGGCGAAGTCGTCGTGCAGCTGCTGGATGCGCGGCTCGTGGCTGACTGGCGGAAAGGGATACGGGGCGCTGGCCGCTGGATCGGTCGGATCCGCGCCGCGTTCGCCGTGTACCTGATACAGGCGTTCGGCTTGCGTGTAGTACGGTTCGAGATCGTCGTAGGAGATCGGCCATGCCGGCGAGGTGCCGCCCGCATGCCGCAGCTCCGCGAAATCCTCACGCCGGAGTCGAAACAGCGCTGCGCCATAGAACTTGGTATTGCCGCCGACGTTGTAGTTGGTGTGCGGATGGAGCGGAGACCCGCTCGCGTCCAACCACTGCTCCTTGGTCTGATACCTGCCCAATACGTTGACGGCGCGCGTGCTCCAGTTGTCCTTCTCGCGCGGGACGAAATCGCCGCGCTCGATGATCAGGATGCGCTTGCCGGACGGTGCCAGGCGGTGCGCCAGCGTCCCTCCGCCGGCGCCGCTGCCGATGATGATGACGTCGTAGCGCCGGTCGGTGGTCGATGCGTTCGTGCTCATGAGGCCTCGACTATCAGTTCAGCTTTGATACGCACAACGGAAAATGCACCGCGCGGTGTTGTGATGATGGAGCTTGGCGCACTGCACAGCATGTGCGCCGCGCCATCCCACGTACGCTTCGGCCGCGAGGAGCATGCCCAGCGGCGGCGCGACGAAATACACCCACAGCGAATCCCAGATCCGTGCGACGAGGGCTGGCCCGAAGCTGCGCGCCGGGTTCATGCTCATTCCCGACAGCGGCGCTTCGATGGTGATGTACGCGGCAACCAGCACGCCCACCGCGTACGGTGTCAGCCGCGCGACTCGCAGGTCGTTGGTCAGCACCAGCACGACGGCCATCAGGACGAACGAGATCGCGAGCTCGCCCCCGAACGCCGCGAGCACCCCGGCCGGGCCGGGACGGGTCGCGACGTAATTCACCTCGGGCGACCCGATCGCCGGCCCGATCACGAGCGCCGCGACGGCGATGCCAACCGCCGCGCCGGTGAACTGCGCCGCCATGTAGGCCAGCGCGTCAGCGGGCGCGATTTTGCCCAATCGCAGGAACGTCAACGTCAGCGACGGGTTCATGTGGGCGCCCGACCGTCGTCCCCACGGCGACCGCACGAGCGCGATGGCGGTCAGCCCCATCAGCACGCCGCCAATCAACCGGCGCAGCAGAGGATTGGCAATGGCTCGATGCACTGGAGACGCGGGATGATCGAGCGCCGCAGCCGACAACGCCGCCACGATCATGAACGCCGCGAGCTCCGCGGCCTCCATCAGATATTCGGGCCAATGTCGCGCCGCTCCAACCACGAACGCCTCCTGCCACGCTTCGATGTCGCGGACGCGGCCCAGGATACGGGTGTCAGTGCGCACCCGCGCTCCCGCGGCCCGCGCCCTGCCGCGCAACCGCCGCGCGGGCGGCGGCATCGAAACGGCATCATGAGCAGAGTTCTGGTGCTTGGAGGCGGATTCGGTGGGCTCTACGCGGCGCTGGAGCTCGAGAAGCGGCTGGGCGGGGATCCCTCGATCGAGGTGACGCTCGTCAACCGCGACAACTTCTTCCTCTTTACTCCCATGCTGCACGAGGTTGCCGCCAGCGACCTCGATCTCACCGACATCGTCAGCCCGGTGCGGAAGATTCTCCGCCGGGTCAACTTTTTCGAAGGTCAGGTCGAACGCATCGATCTGCCAGCCAAGCAGGTCACGGTCTCGCACGGGCATGATGCCCACGAGCACGAGCTGCCCTACGACTACCTCGTCTTGGGGCTCGGCTCGACGACGAACTTCTATGGCTTGCCGGGCCTCGAGGAGCGAGCGCTGACGATGAAGTCATTGTCGGACGCCGTGCATTTGCGCAACCGCTTGATCGCCCAGCTCGAGGAAGCCGACACGGAGTGCGCCGCCGCGCGGCGCGACGCCCTGCTCACGTTCGTCGTCGCCGGCGGAGGCTTTGCCGGCGTGGAGACGATCGCGGGCATCAACGATTTCATGCGCGATGCGTTGCGGTATTACCCACGCGCCGCGCAAATCGGCGCGCGGATGGTGCTGGTGCATCCGGGCGCGGTGATTCTCCCCGAACTCGGCGACAAGCTCGGCGCCTACGCACAACGGAAGCTCGCCGAGCGCGGGATCGAGATTCACACGCACGCGCGGGTTGACCGCGTCACCGATGACACGGTGACCTTGTCGACGGGGCTGACGCTGCCGGCCAGTACGGTCGTCTGGACCGCGGGCACGTCGCCTCACCCGCTCGTCCGCGGATTGCCGTGCGCGATGGATCGCGGCCGCATCGCCGTCAACGAATACCTCGAGGTCGACGGTTGGCCCGGCGTGTGGGCGCTAGGCGACTGCGCGTCGGTGCCGAACCGCCGCACCGGCGGAACCCATCCCCCAACCGCGCAACACGCGCTCCGGCAGGGAACGGTTGTCGCCGGAAACGTCGCGGCGGCGATTCGTGGTGGACGTAAGCAACCATTCGATTTCGGCGGTCTCGGTCAGCTCGCCGCGATCGGTCACCGCACTGGCGTGGCGAAGATCCTGGGGTTCACGTTCTCGGGCTTTTTCGCGTGGTGGCTCTGGCGGACGATCTATTTGAGCAAGCTGCCCCGATTCGAGAAGAAGGTCCGCGTCGCGATGAACTGGACGCTCGACCTCTTTTTCCGCAAGGACTTCGTGCAGTACCTGACGCCGTCGGAAGCCGACCGCGCGAGTCGTCGCGCCCCCGTCCGCAAGTCCGCCTAGGCATCCGGGGTCAGACCCCACAGTTTCCTCGCAGTTTTTGCCAGGTTCCCGCCAAATGTGCGCAACTCGTGCAAAGGGGTCTGACCCCGCTCCGACCCGGGTCAGACCCGGGTCAGACCCCCGATCGCGCCGGCCAGCAAACGCTCGACGCGCAGCAGCTCGCCGACCGACCATGCCTGTTGCGGGCAGCCGCGAGGAGTGTGCGGCGGATCGCCGTCCGCAATCTCGGGGACGTGGCCGCCGCATTGCTCGGCGAGCGCCACGATCGGCGACAGAAAGCGTTCGCGCGCCTCCGCCCTGGCCTGCGCCGAGGGACGGCGCACGCGCAGCCACGCCTCGACGAAGGGCCCGAGCAGCCAGGGCCACACTGTTCCCTGGTGATACCGTGCATCGCGCTCGGCGCCGTTCCCCTCATAGCGGCCGGCATAGCCGGCCGAGTCCGGCGCCAGCGACCGCAGCCCCATCGGCGTCAGCAGCCGTGACTCGACGACGTCGACCACTTGGCGCGCGCGCTTCTTGTCCAGCAGCATCAGCGGCAGACCGCCGATGGCGAAGATCTGATTGGGCCGGATGGCGCGATCCGTTGTGCCGGCCACGTGGTTCACGTCGACGACGTCGTAGAGGCAGCCATCCGCCTGGTTCCAGAAGCGATCCTGGAACGCACGCAGGCCGGCCTGGAACAGGTCCGACCGGTGATTCGACCAGCGTTTTCCGGCCGCCAGCGCGTTCAGCCACAGCGCTTCGATCTCGACCGGCTTGCCGGTGCGCGGCGTGACCACCCAATCGCCGATCTTCGCGTCCATCCAGGTCAGTTGCACGCCGGGCTCGCCGCACGCCAGCAGTCCATCTCGGTCCACATGGATTCCGAATCGAGTACCGCGCGTGTAGCCATCGAGGATCGCATCGACAGCGGCGCGGAGCGCGGCCTGATCGGACGTCGACACGGGAATCTTGTTCGCGGCTGCGGCGTCGAGGTAATCGTCCACGGCCACGACGTACCACAACGACGCGTCTACGGCGTTGAATTCTGCGACATCGCCGACATCTGGAAATCGGTTGGGCAGCATGCCCTCCGACACCGCGGCCGCCCACGCGAGCAGAATCTCGCGAGCGTCATCGAGGCGGCCCGAGGCCAGGCACAGTCCGCGCAACGCGATGAACGTGTCGCGGCCCCAGTCCGTGAACCACGGATAGCCGGCGACGATGGTCTTGCCGCCGCGCCGGCGTACGAAGTACGCGTCGGCGGCGCGATGCAGCAGATTCGGGAACTGGCGACGCTGCCGCTCCTCCCGCTGAATCACCGCTGCGAGATCGTCGGCGCTGGTTGCCACATCCAGCGGCGCGCTGTCAGTCGTCAACACGAGGGCGGCCGGCCGGGACAGATCGAACGCGAACGTTCCGGGCGAGGCGAGGTCCTCGGTGCTATCGAGACCGCGGATCCGTTCCTGGTCGTACTCGAAGTTGCGGAACCAGTCCGGCTGGTCGGCGTAGCGCCCGTTCGCGATGGCGACAATTCCGGGGATTCCCGGATACGGGCGCCAGGTCACGCGATCACCGGCGATCTCGGCGCCGAAGGCAAACGCGGGATTCTCGTGATGCGTCGAGTGGTAATCGCGTCCCGAGATCAGCGGCCGGACCGTCAAGGTCATGCCCGGTTTCGGGTCGCGAACGCGCCACGTGATGGCCGTCACCGGCATGCCATGCTTGACGACGATCTCCTGTTCGACCACCGTACCGTCGTCGAGCCGATAGGTCCACCGCGGCCAGGGATCGTTTGAAAACGACTCGAGCCGGCGCACGCCATCCGGATGGACCACGTCGGGCGCGTAGCGGTGCGACGAAATCGCGAAGCGTCCCGTCGGCGTCTCGATCCAGGCCTCGACACCGTTGACGAGCGCCAGCCGGCCAGTGGGCGGCGTCGTGGCGACGAGCAACAAGGCGTGATAGCGCCGCGTCCGCAGCCCCGATGCGGTACCCGATGCGAAGCCGCCGAGACCATCGGCTTCGAGCCACTCGATGCTGGTGCTGGTCATGACTGGACCTGTACTGGATGCATGCGTGCCACGCGTCGATAGCGGAGGGCCATCGACACGATCTCGGCGAGCGTTGCCGGACGCACGCCGCGGCGCTGGTTTTCCTCGCCGATCTGGAACGCGATCTGCCATTGCCGGAAGAGTACGCGGTACGCGGCCACGATCGGCGTCTGCGGATCGTAAATGTGAGTCGCTTCCGAAGTGACGCCGTTGAGCTCCAGAACGCGGAACTGGCCCGCCCGGAACGCGTCGACCGATGGGGCGCGCACATCGAAGCGGCCGAAATGAAACCCGGCGAATCGCTGCGCCGTCTCGTCGATTGCCTCGACGAGCGCCGGCGTCGCGAGGTGCGCGCCGTCCACGAACAGCGAGCCGCGGCAGTGGCTGCCGAGCTCGACGAGCGTCACCCGCTCACCGGCGGACGGCACGTCCGCCAGCCGAGCGGCGTGACGGCGACGGTGCACTCGCTCGAGGCAGACGGCGCGATCGTCGGCGAGGATCAGCGTCTCGAGGGTACTGCGTCCGTCGCCGGTGACCGCGGGAAACTGCTTCGCCGTAATCGAGAAGACGTGCCCGCGCGTCTCGGAAGGCCGGCGATAGTAGAACACACCGAACTCGACGCCGGCGACGTATTCCTGAACCAAGCGATCGCCGGGCGCGGCCTCGAAATGCGCGCGCAGCCGGTTGTGCGAATGAACGACTACGACCCCCGCGCCTCGCTGTCCCTGATCGGGCTTGAGGATTACAGGAAAGGACAATCCGGCTCGATCCATGAAGGCGAGCGCGAGGGATGTTCGTTCCCACGCCGGCGCGCCGCCGGGGATCAACGCCGCGCGTGCCACTCGGTCGTGATTCGCGCGCAAGCCGCGGAGAATCGCGAACTTGGATTCGCCGACCACGCCGCCGGCCGGGATCCCCGGATTGGCCGCCGTGAACAGCGTCAAACTTCGGTATCTGACCGCCAGCCACGCGATGTAGGCCAGCACCGGCGGATAGAACATCCACACCGGCCAGAACTCCCATCTGGTTCGACGCCGCCAGAACCCGAGCAGGCGGCGCTGCACTCTCCAGATCCGGTGGTGGCTCGCCGCCAATGCCCGGAGCACGGCGATCAGGATCACGGCGGCGGCCACTGCACGGCCCGCGGCAGCGGCCGTGGCCATGAGCCCAGACTCAGCGGACTGGCGGCCCGCCACCGCCGACACGCCAATCAGCGCGGGAACCCACACCATCGCGCTCGCGGCGGCATAGGCCGTGAACCAGCGGACGTCGACGCCGAGCGCACCCGCGGCAACGTAGGTCGCGAACCGTGTTCCAGGGAGGAAACGGCTCAGGAAGATCACGAACGCGCCGCGCGCCTGCATCCACCGTGCTGCGGCAGCCACGGTTTCAGCCGTGATCAGGCGCCGAATCCACGACGAGTCGATGACGCGCTCTCCGCCGTAGCGCCCGGCGAGCATCAGCGCGACATCGCCGGCAACGATTCCAGCGAGGCAACCGGCGACTGCGCTCGGGAAGGACAGGCGCCCCTCGGCGACCAGCACGCCGGCGGCGACGCAGGTCACGTCCTCGCTGACCAGCGTCGCCACCGCCAGGGAGACCGCGGCGATGAACGGGAAGAGGGTCTGCGCGTCGAGCATCGGCTTCACGCGCTTGGATGCCGGATGCGCCACAAGGTTTCGGCACGCCGTTCCGCATTCGCGAGTACCCGCCGGACACGGCCGCGCATCACAAGGCCAGAAGGAGTGACGTGATGAAGCGAACGGAAAGTTGGTCGCCACTGGTTGTAGTGCTTGCCTCGGTCGTGTCGGTGGTCGCAGGCGGGATGTCGGCGCGGGCCGACGATCGGAGCGTCAATCGCACCAAGGACGGCGTTGGTATTCAAGGCTACGACCCGGTGTCCTATGCCGACGGCAAGCCGACGAGGGGAACCCAAGACATCGAATTCACGTTCGAGGGCACGCGCTATCGTTTTCAAACCGTGACGAATCGCGAACGCTTCGCCATGGACCCGCAGCGGTATCTCCCGCAGTACGGCGGGTTCTGCGCCTACGCCGTGAGTCGCGGCTATAGGGCGCCGATCGACCCGCTCGCATGGAGGATCGTCGACGGCAAACTGTATTTGAACTATTCGAAACGCGTGCAGCGTTTGTGGGAAGAAGACATCCCTGGGAACATCGCGAAGGGCGACGCCAACTGGCCAGGTATTGCGGCGAAGCGCTGACGCAGGGTCACTCGGCGCGAAGCGCGTCCACCGGATGCAGGTCGGTCGCGCGCCGCGCCGCGAGCCAGCAGGCGAGCAGGGCCGCACTCGACACGAGTACGGCGATCCCGCCGAGCGTCAACGGATCCCACGCCGACACTCCGAACAACTGGCTCTCGACGATCCGCGACGTGCCGATCGTCGCGGCCAACCCGGCCGCCCCGCCCAGGGCCACCGGCTTCATGCCCTGGCCGAGAACGAGCCGCAGCACCTCTCGCCGCTGGGCACCGAGCGCGAGGCGAATGCCAATCTCGCGACTGCGGCGGCTGACCAGAAACGAAACCACCCCGTAGATGCCAATCAGCGTCAGCACCAGCGCGCTGACGGCGAAGAACCCGAGCATTGCCATGTCGAATCGGCGCGCGCTCGAGGCCTTCGCCACCACCTGCTCCATCGTGCGGATGTTGGCGACCGGCATCAGCGGTTCGAGCGCCTTGATTTCGCGGCGCACGGCGGGGACGAGCGCCAGCGGACTGGCGTCGGTGCGCGCGACGATCGTCATGGTGCCCCAGGAGAACTGCCCGAGCGGGACGTAGAGCTGGGGTCCTGGCGCGCGTTCGAGGGACGCGCTCTTCACGTCGCCGACCACGCCCACGACGGTTCGCCACACGCCGAACGCGCGCAGCCGCCGGCCGATCGGGTCGCCTCCGGCAAGGAATTGCCTCGCGAGCGTTTCGTTGACCGCCACCACGCGCGGATGATCCATCGTGTCGTCCGCGGTGAAGGCCCGCCCGTGCCGAATCGGAATGCCCATCGCCGCGAAGTATCCCGGGGTCACGTGGCGGCGCTCCGCCTTGGGTTCGCTTCCCGGCGGCGCCTGAGGCGCGCCTTCGACTACGAAACTGCCGTTGTTCTGTCCACCGCCGAGAGGCAGAAACGAGATGGCCCCAGCGCCGCGCACCGACGGCAGTGCTTCGATCCGTTCGAGTACCTGCTGAAACAACTCAATCTGACCCGACTCGGTCTGGTATTGGCCCAAGGGCACGCGCGCGTCGAACGCCAGCACGGACTCGGGTGTGAATCCCGGCTGCACGCCGAGGACGTGGAGAAAGCTTCGACCGATCAGCCCGGCGGCGGTGAGCAGCACGACGGCCAACGCAACCTGCGCGGCGACCATCCAGGCGCGCACGCGCTCGCGGGCGACGTCGTTGCCGCGGTTGTCGTAGAGCGTTCGGCGCAGATCGAACCGCGACGCGTGAACCGCCGGCAGGATGCCAAAGAGCGCGCTGGCGACGGCGGCTGTCGCCGCGGCGAAGAGGAGCACTGTCGCATCCAGCGAGGCATGGTTCAACCGCGAATAGGTGACGGGGTTGAGCGCGAGAAAGCCCGCGATGCAGGCCCTGGCGATGAGCAACCCAAGCGCGGTGGCGAACAGGGCGAGGACGGCGCATTCGGTCAGGAGCTGCCGGACCAGGCGGCCGCGGCTGGCGCCCATGGCGGTGCGAACCGCGGTCTCCTGCGCGCGCGACACGCCTCGCGCGATCAGCAGGTTGGCGACGTTGACGCAGGCGATGAGCAACAACACGCCGACGGCGGC
>Ga0075421_100009408_pt1 | contig 12043 bp, 13 predicted proteins | sample SoiMetdeltSBSDD5_FD_75292 | JGI IMG/M metagenome (GOLD analysis project Ga0075421, IMG submission 75292) | Bulk soil microbial communities from a Populus tree surrounding site in Tennessee, USA - Soil MetaG P. deltoides SBSDD5 | ecosystem: Environmental > Terrestrial > Soil > Tree plantation...
AAATGAAAGGGCCGCCTCGGCGCAAGCGAAACTTGCGCCCCCGCGGCCTCATCGAAACTCCTAAACGCGAGCCCTAATGGCTCAACTGGTGCCTGAGACGCTCTATCTCGTCCTTAAGACGCAATTTTTGACGCTTCCATTCCGCAATCTTCAGGTCGTCCGCGGTTGGGCGGGACAACTCTTCTTCGATTTTTCGATCCAGTGCACGATGCTTTTCGGACAACTCCTCAAGGCGTGCGTCTAGCGCCATATCGGACCTCCATGCTGTTGGTCTCGTTTCGCCCATTGTGACAAATCGGCGGTGATTTGTCACCTTCGGCGGGTCGTTCGCATCGCTTAACCTCTTGGCAAATGGCGCCAAGCCCTTGCGCCGCCGCTGGTTCGCCGCGATAATTTCGCCCGTCCCGAAGAGAGGCAAGGAGCAGGGGACGTCCGATGGAGAGCGAGGAGATTCGCGAGCTCCGGGCGACGCTGCTCAGGCTTAAGCAAGAGCATCGCGACCTCGACAGCGCCATCAACGCCTTGGAAGAATCGGGCCGCGCCGACGCCCTCCAGCTCAAACGACTCAAGAAGAAGAAACTCGCCCTCAAGGACGAGATTGCCCGCATCGAGGACCAGCTCTTGCCCGACATCATCGCCTGACGGTTTTCGACAACGTGCCTTGCCAACAAGGGTTCCGCCCCTATAATCCCGCGCTTTCCGCCGCCTGGCCGCCTGCCTCCCGAGAGAATTGCGCATGAGCGATGATAAGCCCGTCGTCGGCATCATCATGGGGAGCCGCTCCGACTGGCCGACGCTGAAGGAAGCGGCCTCCGTGCTCGATGCGCTGAAGGTGCCCTACGAGACCAAGGTGGTCTCGGCCCATCGCACGCCCAAGCGGCTCTATGCCTATGCCTCGAGCGCGCGAGAGCGCGGGCTGAAAGTCATCATCGCCGGCGCCGGCGGCGCCGCTCACCTTCCCGGCATGACCGCCTCAATGACCGAGCTCCCGGTGCTCGGCGTTCCGATCGAGAGCCGCGCGCTCAAGGGGCTCGACAGTCTTCTCTCGATCGCGCAGATGCCGGCGGGTGTGCCGGTCGGGACGCTTGCCATCGGCGCGGCTGGCGCCACCAATGCCGGCCTACTCGCGGCGCAGATCCTGGCGCTCGGCGATCGGCGTCTCGCCGCCCGCGTCATGGCCTGGCGCGCCGCGCAAACCGATGCCGTTGCCGAGGCGGTCGAGGATAATGCCTGACAGGGCGCTGCCGCCCGGCAGCACGATCGGCATCCTCGGCGGCGGCCAGCTCGGCCGCATGCTCGCCATGGCGGCTTCGCGTCTCGGTCTCAAGACGCATATTTTTTCCGACGAAGCGGCTGCGCCCGCTTTCGACGTCGCCGCGGTGCGATCGGTCGGCTCTTATGCCGACAACGAGGCCATCGCGCAGTTTGCGGGTAGCGTCGATGTGGTGACGTGCGAGTTCGAGAACGTGCCCGCCGCGACGCTTCAAGCCGCTTCGCGCGTCGTTTCCGTCTTTCCTCCGGCAAATGCATTTGCCGTCGCCCAAGACCGTCGCGCCGAGAAGGATTTCGTGACCGGGCTCGGCATTCCGGTCGCTCCTTACGCCGCGGTCGATTCGCTCGACGATCTCGTGCGCGCGCTCCCGCGCGTCGGCCTCCCTGCCCTGATCAAGACGCGACGCCTCGGCTATGACGGCAAGGGGCAAGTCCCGATCCGCGCCGCCGCGGATGCCGCCGCCGCGCTCGCAAGCCTCGGCAAGGTGCCCGCGCTCGTGGAAGGAATGGTGCCGTTCGAGCGCGAGATTTCGGTGATTGCGGTGCGTGGGCAGGACGGCGAGATTCGATTCTACGACGCGGTCGAGAATGTGCACGAGGGCGGCATCCTCGCCAGGAGCCGCGTGCCTGCCGGCATTGCCCCGGCCTTGAGCGTCGAGGCGAAGACCATCGCGGGCAAGATCGCGGAAGCGCTTTCCTATGTCGGCGTGCTCTGCGTCGAGATGTTCGCCCGCGGAGGAGAGCGGCCGGATCTCCTTGTCAACGAATTCGCGCCGCGGGTGCACAATTCGGGGCACTGGACGCTCGATGCCTGCCTCATCAGCCAATTCGAGAACCATGTCCGTGCGATTGCGGGCTGGCCGCTCGGCGAGACCGCGCGCCACAGCGATGCGGTGATGACCAATCTGATCGGCGCCGACGTCGAGACATGGCGCGAGGCCGCCGCGGAGCCCGATCTAGCCGTCCATCTCTACGGCAAGACCGAAGCGCGCGAGGGCCGCAAGATGGGCCACGTCACGCGGCTTTACCCCAAGAGTTGAAGCTTTCCCCGTCTGGACAAGATGCGCCCCTTCTGTTAGAGCACGTCCCGGACGCGGGACCCTGACCGGTCGCGGCCGGGGCTTAATTGGCCTCCCGCTCCCTTCCCGACAGTCATTTGGCCAAACGGAGAGAGAGAAGCTCGTGCAAGTCGTCGTTCGCGATAACAATGTCGATCAGGCCCTGAGGGCCCTGAAGAAAAAGATGCAGCGCGAAGGCATCTTCCGCGAGATGAAGCTCCGTAACTATTACGAAAAGCCGTCCGAGAAGCGCGCCCGCGAGAAGGCCGAGGCCATCCGCCGGGCGCGGAAGCTTGCGCGCAAGAAGGCGCAGCGCGAGGGCGGCGCAGGCGCCGGTCCGGCGCCGAAGCCGCGCGGTCCGCGCCGCTAGCAAGCAGCCAATTTCATACGAGATGCCGCATGGCCGGGCCCCTGCCCGGCCATTGGTTTTTCAAGCGCTAGCGGGCCTCGCCGCTTGCGGCGGCCGCGATCTCGACCCGGCGCCCGCCTCTTGCCCTGACCTTGTTGACCGCAGGGACGGGGCGGAGAGCGTCGAGAAAGCCGCGCACGCGCTCCCACGCGCCGCGGTCGAACAGGTCGTTATGGCCGGCCTGCGGCACGACCGCCATCGCCTTCGGCTCGCTCGCAGCGTGGAACACGCGCCGAGCCAGATCGAGCGGAATGATCGCGTCGCGTCCGCCATGAATGATCAAGAGCGGCGCCTTGACCGCGCCGATCCGCTCGATGGTGCGGTACTGGTCGGCCATGATCAGGCTGAGCGGAAATCCCTTCCACATCAGCCTTCCGACATCGACGATCGAGGTGAAGGACGCTTCGAGCACAAGCGCCTCGACATGGCGCTGGAGAGACAATCGCGTCGCGACCGCGGTGCCGAGCGACTCGCCATAGGCGACAATATCGTGGGGCGCGACGCCGAGCCCGCGCAAGGTGTCGTAGGCGCTGACGGCATCTGCCGCGATCCGGGACTCGCTCGGCCGCCCCTCGGAGCCGCCATAGCGGCGATAGTTGAGCATGAAGACGCCGTAACCGTCGGCGGCAATCGCCTTGATCTTGCCGGCGCGGCTGGCGGTGTTGCCGCTATTGCCGGTGAAATAGAGGAGCGTCGGCTTCGCTCCGCGCGCCGGGCGATACCAGGCGATGAGCTTGGTGCCGTCGGCGGCCTTGAACACCACTTCCTCGACGCCCTGAAGTCCGGCGTCCTTGGGATCGACGCGGGTGCGGTCGGGCAGATAGACGAAATAGCGGTGCAGCAATCTGCCGATGACGACGATCAGCGCGAAAATACCAGCAAGCGCAAGCACGAGATTCAGCATGGTTCAGACAATACCTTTCAACGATGACACTGTCATATAGGCTCAATTTCCGGGGCGTGAAGACGGCGGCGCTTCTCGATGCGTTCCATCATGAACCGGAGGGCGGAATTCGCCACCCTCATAGACGTCGCATGCTTAAAAAAGGTTCACGATCGAGGCGCTTCCACCGATTTTCGGGATGGGTTATGCGGGGCAGTATGGCGCCGCGGTTCGGAAGCGGCTCTAGGGGTCGAATGGAGCCGCAATTGGGCGATTCTTAGATTGTATTGCGGCGATGAAGCGCAGGTCCCGGATTACAAGGACTTGGCGATCTCCTCGGTCATCTTCTTCGCGTCGCCGAGCACCATCATGGTGTTGTCGCGATAGAAAAGCGGATTGTCGATACCGGCATAGCCGGACGCGAGCGACCGCTTGTTGAACAGCACCGTTCCCGCCTTCCACACTTCGAGCACGGGCATGCCGTAGATCGGCGAGGTCGGATCGTCCTCGGCCGAGGGATTGGTCACGTCGTTGGCGCCGATCACATAGACGACGTCGGCTTGCGGAAATTCGGAGTTGATGTCCTCGAGCTCGAACACCTCGTCGTAGGGAACATTCGCCTCGGCGAGCAGCACGTTCATGTGGCCGGGCATGCGGCCCGCGACCGGGTGAATGGCGTATTTCACCTCGACGCCGGCCTTCTTCAGCCCGTCCGCCATCTCGCGCAACGCATGCTGCGCTTGCGCCACCGCCATGCCGTAGCCGGGCACGACGATGACCCTCCCTGCGTTCTTCATGAGGAAGGCCGCGTCCTCCGCCGAGCCGAGCTTCACCGGCTTCTGCTCCGCGCCTCCGGCCGGCCCCGCCACTTCGCCGCCGAACCCGCCGAGGATCACGCTGATGAAGGAGCGGTTCATGCCCTTGCACATGATGTAGGACAGGATCGCGCCCGACGAGCCGACCAGCGCGCCGGTAATGATGAGCGCCGAATTGCCGAGCGTGAAGCCGATGCCGGCCGCCGCCCACCCCGAATAGGAGTTCAGCATCGAGATCACGACCGGCATGTCGGCGCCGCCGATCGGGATGATGATGAGAACGCCGAGCAGGAAGGACAGCAGGGCGATCGCCCAGAAATAGAACGCGCTTTGCTCGCGGCAAAACATCACGACGCAGAAGACCAGCAGGAGCGCGAGCCCGATATTTATGAGATGGCGCGCAGGCAGAAGGATGGGCTTGCCCGACATGCGCCCGGACAACTTCAAGAAGGCAATGACCAAGCCGGTGAAGGTGATGGCGCCGATGGCAACGCCGAGCGACATTTCGATCAGGCTCGATGTGTGCATGGCCCCGGGCGTGCCGATGCCGAAGGCTTCCGGCGCGTAGAAGGCGGCCGCGGCGACCAGGACCGCCGCCATGCCGACCAGCGAATGGAACGCGGCCACGAGTTCCGGCATCGCCGTCATGGGGATGCGCCGCGCGATCGCCGCGCCGATGCCTCCGCCAATCGCCATCCCGCCGAGGATCATGGCCCACGTGAGCGGCTCTTTCGGCTGCGCCACGGCGAGCGTGGTGAGCACGGCAATGGCCATGCCGGCCATGCCGAGATAGTTCCCGCGCCGCGACGTCTCGGGCGACGACAGTCCGCGGAGCGCGAGGATGAAGAGGACGCCCGCGACGAGATAGAGAAGCGCTGCGAGATTCGAACTCATTTCTTTTTCTTCTGATACATGCCGAGCATGCGCTGGGTGACGAGGAAGCCGCCGAAGATGTTGACGCAAGCCATGACGAGCGCGGCAAAGCCGAGCAGCTTGGCGAGCGAATGGCCGGAGCCCGCGACGCCAGCCGCCTCAACCGCGACGGCAAGCAGCGCGCCGACAACGATCACCGAGGAAATCGCGTTCGTCACCGACATCAGCGGCGTATGCAACGCGGGCGTGACGCTCCAAACGACGTAATAACCGACGAAGATCGCAAGGACGAAGATCGAGACGCGAAAGACGAAGTCCTGGCCGCCCTCCGCCGCCGCCTCGGCGGCGAGTGCCGCGCTAGGGAGCATCAACGCCGCGATCGCGGCAACGAGAAGCGCGCCGAGACAGGGGCCGATCCGATGGATGCTCATGGCTTGGGCTCCTTCGGTTTGCGTTTGGCGGCGGCCGTCTTCGCCGGTGCACCGGCGGGCTTGGCGCCGAGGTGCTCGGCGATCATGGCGTTGACGATGGCACCATCGCGCGAAATGAGCGTGCCCTTGACCAGCTCGTCGTCCCAATTGATGGCGAGCGTCTTCTTCTCCCTGTCGATCAGGGGCTCGACAAAGGCCTGGAGATTCCGCGCATAGAGGCTCGACGCATTGACGGGAACCGCGCCTGCCAGGTTGAGCTTGCCCATGATGCGAACGCCCTTGTGGGAAACGATCTCCCCCGGCTTCGCAAGCTCGGCGTTGCCGCCCCGCTCGACGGCAAGATCGACGATAATCGAGCCCGGCTTCATGCTCTCGATCATCTCCTTGGAGATCAGCTTGGGCGCGGGCCGCCCTGGGATCAGCGCCGTGGTGATGACGATGTCCTGGTTCTTAACGTGCTCGGCGACCAGCGCCGCCTGCTTCTTTTTGTAGGCGTCCGACATTTCCTTGGCGTAGCCGGCGGCGGTCTCGGCCTGCTTGAACTCCTCGTCCTCGACCGCGATGAACTTTGCGCCGAGCGACTCGACCTGTTCCTTCGCCGCGGGCCGCACGTCGGTCGCGGTCACGATGGCGCCGAGCCGCCGCGCCGTGGCGATTGCCTGCAGGCCCGCCACGCCCGCGCCCATGACGAAGACGCGCGCCGCGGGCACCGTGCCCGCCGCCGTCATCATCATCGGGAGCGCGCGATCGAAAGCCTCCGCCGCATCGACAACGGCCTTGTACCCGGCGAGATTGGATTGCGACGAGAGCACGTCCATGCTCTGCGCGCGGCTGATGCGGGGCATCAGCTCCATGGCGAAGAGCGCAACCCCGGTCTTGGCGAGCGCATCGAGACCCTCGGCCTCCGAGAACGGATCGAGCATGCCGATGACGGCAGCGCCCTTCTTCATGGCTTTGACGATTTCGGCGCTGGGGCGTCGCACGGTCAGCACGATATCGGCATCGGCGACGGCCTCGGCGTCGGTCTTGGCGATCTTCGCCCCGGCGACTTTGTAATCCTCGTCGGCAAAGTGGGAGCGCAGCCCTGCGCCCTCCCGGATCGCAACGCTCGCGCCCGCCTTCACGAGCTTCTTGACCGTCTCGGGCGTCAGCCCGATACGCGGCTCGTTTTCCCCTTCGGCCGGCACACCAATCGCGATCATGGCGATCCTAAAGGCTTAAACGGAGGCGCCGGGCAAAAGCGCCGGCGCGGGAAGATATCGGGGCTAAAGGGAGCGGCGGAGGCCGCCGCCAGACGGTGAAGTTGGCCGATCAAGCCACAAACAGGGCGAGGAGAGCCATGACCGCGATCGCGCCGAGGATGGTATAGGCCGTGAGCTTGCAGAACAGCCCGTAGGTCTTCATGTGCTCGGTGTAATCCATTGCCGGACTGCCCTCTTTCGGATCGATGCGCATCGCGAACTCCCCTCTGGCGCTTATGGCTTTCTCGTCCCGCGCAAATAGCATAAAGCCCGGCGCCCGGGCAATAATCGACCCGCTAGTCCACAGTCCTTGTTTTCCAAAGACTTGGCCGACGGTTACGCGGCCGCCCCTCCGCCGGGTCAATCGACCGCGACGGTCACGCGGAGGAAGCTTGCCGGAATCGAGGTGGCATTCCGGTTCGGGCTCTTGTTTTGGCTCTCGAACAGGGCCTCCAGCTCCTTCTGCAGATCGCCGGCGCGGCCGCTCTTTTCGGCGGCCTCGAACGCATTCATGGTCGGCCCGTAATATTTTCTGAAGACCCCGACGAACGCCGACGGCGAGCCGGGAAAGTCGAAGTCGTAGGTATCCTTGACGAACGAGATCGCCTCCTTCGCAACCCCCGCGGCGCCAAAGCGCTCGATCACGTTGCTCTCGATCCCCCACGTCATCGGGCTGACGAAGCCTTCCGGCGGCGGCGGCGAGTAGGACGCGCTGACCTTGAGGATTTGCGCCACCAAGGTTGGATCGTTCGGAATCCAGTTCCCCATCACGATCCGGCCGCCGGGCCGCGTGACGCGCACCATCTCCTTGGCCACATCGAAAGGCTTTGGGGCAAACATCGCGCCGAAGATGCTGACGACGAGGTCGAAGGTGTCGTCCTTCAGCGCGTGCAAATTGGATGCATCGCCTTCCTGAAACGTGCAGTTGGTGAGGCCCTGCTCTTTTGCCCGCTCGTTGCCGGCCGCGACGAGATTGCTCGCGATATCGACGCCCACGACGTCCGCGCCTGATCTCGCCGCCGGCAATGCCGTCGTCCCATCGCCGCAGCCGAGATCCAGGACCTTGAGTCCCCTGGTCACGCCAAGGTCCTTGACGAGCGCTTCGCCGCTCTCGCGCATGCATTCGGCGATGCGCGTGAAGTCGCCTTTTTCCCACAGCGCCCTATTTGGATTCATGCGAGTGCTCCGTCTCTTGAGCCTTCCGGCAACGGCACCTTGGCTTCAGTGAACGCGGTGCGCTGGCGTTCCGCCACATCGGCAAGATCGGAGCCCGCGATCGTGTCGTCGAACAGGCGGTGATAGTTGAGCTCGGCATTGAGGTGCAGGAACACCCCACCGAGCCCAATCGCCGCCCGGTCCATGAACACGAATTCGCGCGGCACCTTGACCGGTCCCTTCGCCCGCAATCCTTGGTGCACCTTGAACGCCTCCTGCCTGCCATACATGCCCGGGCTCACCCGGTCGGCGATGGTGCGAACGCGGTCTTCCAGCATCGGCCCGTAGATGAAATTCGCCCAGATGTTGAGGATGTCGATCACCTCGTTCGACAGGCCGCCGAAGCCCCAGGTCTCGTAGGCATGCACGATCAGCGAACGGTCTTTGCGCAACAGGCCGTGGTAAAGGTCGATCACGCCTTGAATGAATTTCGGGGCGAAGGCGCGCATGCAGCCATAGTCGAGAAGGTTGATGCCGGCCGCCCTGCCCTCGCCGTCCTCGAAGATGGTGTAATTGCCGAGATGCGGATCGCCGTGGATCACTCCGTATTGGCTGAACGGATACCACCAGGCGCGGAACATGGCGCGGGCGATCTGGTTGCGCTCTTCGAGCGCGCGCGAGGTGTAGTCGAGAAGGCGCCGCCCTTGCAGCCAGCTCATGGTGAGGAGCCGCTTGGTCGTCAGGTCCGAGAACACCTCCGGCACGCGAATGAGCGGATCGTCTTCAAAGATGAGCGCATAGAGCCGCATGTGCCGCGCCTCGAGATCGTAATCGAGCTCCTCGCGGAGCCGCGCCGAGATTTCCTTTAGCATCTCCGAGGTGTCGATCGCGGGGCGCATGCGCGCATGGATCTGGAACAGAGCGGCGAGCTGGACGAGATCGGCCTCGACCGCCGACTGCATGTCCGGATATTGCAGCTTGCAAGCGAGCGCCCGGCCGTCATGGATTGACGCGCGATGCACTTGGCCGAGCGAAGCCGATGCCGCCGCCTCGTGCTCGAACGAGGCGAATTTCGTTTCCCAATCGGGGCCGAGCTCTGCCGCCATGCGCCGCCGCACGAACGACCGGCCCATGGGCGGGGCATGACTCTGAAGCTGACCGAGCTCGGCGGCATATTCGGCCGGTAACGCTTCGGGAATCGTGGCGACGAGCTGCGCCACCTTCATGATGGGGCCCTTCAGGCCGCCGAGGGCGGCGGCGAGCGCCGCAGCGTCCCGGTCGCGCTCGGGATCGAGGCCGAAGAAGCGCCTTGCCACGATCCGGGCCGCGACCGTGCCGACATTGGCGCCGACCCTGCCATAGCGGAGCGCGCGGGCGCTGAAGCGGTTCTTCTCCAGATCGGGCGGGCGGTCGTTCATGGCTTGCGCATGTCGATGGCCATCCCCTCATATAGGGGCGGTCGAGGCCAAGACCATAACGCCAAGGAAGAAGCCAATGACGATGCGACCCCACGTCCTATTTGTTCTGGCCATGCTTTGGGCCTGGCCGGCCCACGTCGCGGCCGAAGGCCCGGTCGAAGTGTGGCGATCGCCGAGCTGCGGATGCTGCGAGGCGTGGGTCGAACATCTCGAAAAGAACGGCTTCGACGTGAAGGTCAACGCAACCCCGCCGTCGATGCTCGACCACATCAAGCGCCAAGCGGGGATCGGTAAAGACCTTGCCGCATGCAACACCGGCAAGATCGGCGCTTATGTCATCGAGGGCCATGTCCCGGCAGCGGACATCAGGCGACTTCATGCCGAAGAGCCCGACGCGATCGGCTTGACGGTTCCGGGAATGCCGGTGGGCTCGCCCGGAATGGAAGAAGACGGCAAGACCGAACCTTACGACGTGCTGCTTATCAAGAAAGACGGCACGATGGAGGTGTTCGCCTGGCACTGACCTAATGCTTGCGGAGCTCGCTCAAGGCATTGCGGGAACGAGCGAAACCTGCGTCATAGCGATGACGCTCCCCCTCCCCCAGGCCGTCAGCCCGCGGCTCCCTACGCCGTTGCGGGCACGGCGTCGAGAGCCTCAAGCTCGTCGATCAGGTTCTCGATCACCTTCAGCCCCATCGACCAGAAATTCGGGTCCGAGGCATCGAGCCCGAACGGCGCGAGCAATTCCTTGTGATGCTTGGTGCCGCCCGCCGCGAGCATGTCGAGATAACGCTCGGCGAAGCCCTTATCGGCCTTCTCGTAAACGGCATAGAGCGAGTTCACCAAGCAATCGCCAAAGGCGTAAGCATAGACGTAGAACGGCGCGTGGATGAAATGCGGGATGTAGCACCAGAAAGTCTCGTAGCCCGGCTTTAGCTCGATCGCCGGTCCCAAGCTCTCGCGCTGCACTTCGAGCCAAATCGCGCCGAGCCGGTTGCTCGTCAGCTCGCCGTCGCGCCTCTCGCCGTGCACCTTGCGCTCGAAACTGTAGAAGGCGATCTGGCGCACCACCGTGTTGATCATGTCCTCGACCTTGGCCGCGAGGAGCGCCTTGCGTTCGCGCGGGCTCGGCGCCTGCTTGAGCAGGGCGCGGAAGGTCAGCATTTCGCCGAACACGCTCGCGGTCTCGGCAAGGGTGAGCGGGGTCGGCGCCATCAGCGGCCCTTGCACGTTGGCGAGCACCTGATGGACGCCGTGGCCAAGCTCATGCGCGAGCGTCATCACGTCGCGAGGCTTGCCCTGATAGTTGAGCAGGATATAGGGGTGCGCGCTCGGAACGGTCGGATGAGAGAAGGCGCCGGGCGACTTCCCGTCCCTGACCGGCGCGTCGATCCAGCCCTTGGCAAAAAACTCCCCGGCGATGTCGGCCATGCGCGGCGAGAAATTTCCGTAGGCCGTAAGCACGGTCTTTTGCGCGGCGTCCCACGAGATCACCTGCCTCGGCTCCTCGGGCAAGGGTGCGTTCCGGTCCCAATGCGCGAGCGTCTTCCGGCCGAGCCATTTCGCCTTCATGGCGTAATAGCGATGCGAGATGCGGGGATAGGCTTCGCGCACGGCCGCGACCAGCGCGTCCACAACCTCCTTCTCGACCCGGTTGGCGAGGTGGCGTGAGTCGGCGATGTCGGCGAAGCCCCGCCAGCGATCCGAAATTTCCTTGTCCTTCGCCAGCGTATTGGTGATGAGAGTGAAGAGCCGCACATTATCCTTGAAGACTTTGGCGAGAGCCTCGGCGGCCTCGCGGCGCTTCCCCTCGTCCTGGTCGAGCAGCCGATTGAGCGTCGGCTCGAGGCTGAGCTTCTCGCCTTCCACGTCGAATTTGAGCGCGGTCATCGTCTCGTTGAACAGACGGTCCCAGGCGCCGCGCGCCGTCACCGCCTTCTCGTGGAACAACTGCTCCAGCTTGTCGTCGAGCTGATAGGGCTTCTCCTTGCGCAGATCTTCGAGCCAAGGCCGGAAATGGCCGAGCTCCGATTTCGACATCGCCGTCTCGAGCTTGGCGTCGTCGAGCCGGTTGAGTTCCAGCGGAAAGAACAGGAGCTTCGAGGAGATGGCGGTGATCTTCTCCTGGATGTCGCCGAAGAATTTCTGCCGCTTGGGGTCCGAGGTATCGGCGGCGTAGAGCAGGCTGGCATAGGACACGATCCGGCCCATCAGATCGTTCAGGGACTCGAACGTACGCACGGCTTCCGCGAGCGCCGCTCCGCCCTTGGCCCCCTCGAGGAGCTTGGCGAGCTTGCCCGCATAGCGGTCCTGCATCGCATTGGCCTCGCGCTCGGCTGTCTTGAGATCGCTCTCGAGCTTGGGCGCATCCGGTCTCTCGTAGAGATCGGCAAGCTTCCATTCGGGGAGAGCGCCGAGCTTTGACGTTCCTTCCGCTTTAGGATGCGTCTCGGGTTTTGCCTTGCCTCTGGCGGGTGCGGTGGTGGCG
>Ga0075421_100009409_pt1 | contig 12043 bp, 11 predicted proteins | sample SoiMetdeltSBSDD5_FD_75292 | JGI IMG/M metagenome (GOLD analysis project Ga0075421, IMG submission 75292) | Bulk soil microbial communities from a Populus tree surrounding site in Tennessee, USA - Soil MetaG P. deltoides SBSDD5 | ecosystem: Environmental > Terrestrial > Soil > Tree plantation...
CATCGCGGTGAGCGCCGGCGAAATCGTCTAAGGCGGGCCGCAACGCGTCAGGCGCGCCAGACCCACCAGACGAACAGCGCCACCATCACCACCGCCACCGTGAAGTTGGCGACAACGCCCACCAGCATGCCGATCACGGTGCCGATGCCGGTACGAATCCCGGCCTCGATGTCGGCGCGGTGGAAGAACTCGAACCCCGCCGCCCCCACGAAGGGACCGAAGATCAGCCCCAGCGGCCCGAAGAAAGCACCGACGACGGCTCCGACGATGGCGCCGATGACGGCCCACCGGCTGCCTCCGGAGCGACGCGCGCCGAGCGCGCCCGCCAGGTAATGCAGCCCGAACGAAAGGACGGTGAGCGCGCCGAGCACGAGCAGGCGCCCGGGGCCGATGGGCGTGAAGTCCGTCGCGAATGCGTAGAGCAGCGCGCCCGCGAAGATCAGCGGCGTTCCGGGAAGGAACGGCAGCACGGACCCGGCAAGGCCGAGAAGAAACAGAACCGCGACGGCGATGGCAACGGCCGTGAACACGATGTCGTTACAATACATCGTCGATGATCTCGCCAAGCCAGCTCGCGGCGCTCCGCGCCCAAGGAACGTCGCACGCGCTGCTCGACCTGCGCGAGCGCGCCGCCTACGAGCGCGGTCACATCTACGGCGCGACCTCGCTGCCGCGCCGGCTCCTCGAATTCCGGCTGCCGCAGCTCGTCACCGCGCCCGCCACGCCGATCGTCGTCTACGACGACGATGGAACGCTCGTGGCGCTCGCGCGCCCAACCCTCGCCGCCATGGGCTACCGCGCGGTCACGCCGCTCACGGGCGGGCTCGACGCCTGGCGCGCGGCCGGGCATCCGGTGGTGCAGGGCCTCAACGTCCCGAGCAAGGTGTTCGGGGAACAGATGCTCCATGCCCTGAAGACACCGGAGATCGCGCCACCGGAGCTGGCCGCCCGCATCGCCCGCGGCGATGATCTCGTGATCGTGGACGCGCGCACGCCCGAGGAGTACGCGCGCGGTTGCGTGCCCGGTGCGTGGAGCGTCCCCGGCGGCGAGCTCGTGCTGCGCATCACCGATCTCGCGCCGCGCCCGGACACCACCATCGTCGTGCACTGCGGCGGCCGCACCCGCAGCTACATCGGTGCGGAGTCGTTGCGCCGGGTCGGCCTCCCCAATCCGGTCGTCGCGCTCCGGAACGGCACGATGGGATGGGAGCTGGCCGGGCTCACGCTCGAGCGCGGCGCCACGCGGGCGGCGCCATCGCCGTCGCCGCGCAGCCGCGAGGTCGCCGCGCGAGCGGCGGCGCGCGTGGCAAAAGAAGACGGCGTCGCGTCCGTCGATGCCGACGAGCTGCGCCGCGCCCAGGCGCAGCAGCGCGAGCGGAATGTCGTCGTCCTCGACGTGCGTTCAGCGGAAGAATACGAGGCCGGGCACGTGGCGGGCGCGACGTGGGCTCCCGGCGGTCAGGTCGTGCAGGCCACCGACGAGTACATCGCCGTGCGCACGACACGGATCGTGCTCGTGTGCGACCGCGGCGAGCGCTCGGTGATGACGGCGGCCTGGCTCCGTCGCATGGGCTTTCCCGAGGTCGCTGTGCTCGCGGGTGGTCTCGGCGCCTGGCGTGATGGCGGCGGTGCCCTCGAGACTGGCCGCGCGAGCCCCGTGCCCTTCGGCTACGATGCCGCGCGTGCCCGCGTCGTCACCGTCGATCCCGGCGCCTTGCCCGATGGCAGCTTCGCGCTCAACGTCGATGCGAGCGACGTCTACGGGCGTGGCCACGTACCGGGCGCGGGATGGGTCTGCCGGAGCCGTCTGGAGCCGCGAATCGCCGCGCTCGCGCCCACGCCTCCAGTCGTGGTGACCTGCGCGGACGGCGTGGCCTCGACGCTGGCGGCCGCAACACTGCTCGATCTCGGCTATGAGGCGCGCGTGCTCGCCGGCGGAACCCGCGCGTGGGAGGCCGCCGGCTTTGCCGTTGAGCGCGGCCTCACGCGGCTCCTCGACGAGCCGGACGACGTCGTCCTGAAGCCGTACGAGCGCGGACGCGCGGCGATGGAGGCCTATCTGCGCTGGGAGACCGCGCTCGACGATGAGGGACGAAGCCCGCACGCGCTCCTCGCTCCGCGGTGACGCCGGCCGCGCACGAGTGCCCGCCCGCCGCTTCGCCGCCGGCATCACCTGATCTCCGCGCGGTGACGAAATGCGTCGCGGCGCCGTGACAGATTGCGGCGCGCATCCCGTGCTCCCGCTCGGTTTCGCGCCCATTTCCGCGTCATCGACCGCGGCAGGGCAATTGCTCATACGCGGCCTTCCCCCCTCCGCCGCGAAGGGAGACCCGACGATGAGCACGCTGACGGTGGCTGCTGCCCCGCGCCCAGGGACGCTGCCCTTCTTCACGCTGGGGCGCCCGTTCATCAATCCGCTCTTCGACTACGCGATCATCGGAGGCGGGCTGAGCCTCATCGTGGGCGCGTTGCTCTACGCGCACGGCGTGCCGCTCGGCGCCGCCATCGGCTGGGCCATCTTCTTCTCCAACGGCGCCCACTTCGCCGCCTCCACGGTGCGGCTCTACACGCGGCCGGGCGCCGTGAAGACGTTGCCCTTCCTCACGCTCGGATTGCCCGTGATCGGCGTGGCCTTGCTCACCGCCGCCATCGCGCTCCCGGAGCCGCTCGGCCTCTTCCTCTTCGCGACGTATCTCGTGTGGTCGCCCTACCATTACTCGGCTCAGGCGTACGGCCTCGCGGTGATGTACTCGTATCGTTCGAGTGTGGGACTCGGCGACGGCGAGAAGCGGCTCGTATGGTGGACGTGCCTGGTGCCGTTCGCGTGGACGCTGCTGCAGCCCGAGAGCGGCCTCGGCAAGCTCGTCATCTACGCCGGCTTTCGCGCGACGCCATGGCTCGAGCTCGCACGCGGGAGCGCGAGCGTGACGTTGACCATGCTGACGCTCGTGACGCCGCTCGCTGTCTTCCTGTGGCTGCGGTCGCGCCATGGGCTCGTGATGCCGCTGATGAGCGTGCTCGTCATCTTCAGCAACGCGGTGTGGTGGACGCTCTTCACGTTCATGGACGCGTTCGTGTACGTCACGATCTTCCACGGGCTCCAGTACCTCGCCATCGTGACGATCTTCCACGTGAAGGACAAGACCCGGGAGGCGCGCCCGCGGCGTGGAGCGGCCTTCCACACGCTGACGTTCTATCTCCCCTGTGTCGCCCTCGGCTACGTGCTCTTCAACGTGTGGCCGGCGGCGTACGGCTGGGCGGGAATGAACGTGGGCAAGAGCGTGCTCCTCGTCACCGCGTTCGTGAACATCCACCACTTCATCGTGGACGCCTACATCTGGCGCCTGCGCCGCGACCCCAACTACCGCAACGTCGTGGAGACTGCGCCAAGTTACTAGGCGTGCCGGCAGCGGCATGCCCACCGAGTACCTCCTTGACTACAATGGCCGCGTCGTAGGCATCGAGCGTTTGCTGGGTCGCTGCGAAAGACGTCCGGGATATCGCCGGACGACAAGAGCGCGCTCTCTGCATCGTGACAACGAAGTGAATCACCAGGCGACTGGTGGAAGCGAGATCACATGCCGCCCGTACCATCGCACACGACGCGCCTCGCCGTCTTGCTGTCGACCGTTGGGAGTCCATTCGTTCTGCTGCCCGTGACCACTCTCGTCGTGTCGCTGACTACCGCCTCACCGGCGAGGTCGCTCGCGCTCGCCCTGACCCTGGCCGGCGTCGGCGCTGGAGCGCCACACGCTGTGGCAAGTCCTCGGCGGGGCGGTGCTAGGTGCGGCCGGCGGGTGTGTGTCTTGCGGGCTCCGTTCCTGTGAATGGGGCGCGAGGATTCCGACGTGAGGGAATACGGAGCAGAGAGTATCTGGCGCGACACCGCCGCCGTGGACTCCGAGAAGGCAGGCGATCTCGCCGGCCGACTCGAGCGCCGCGCGCGCGCGGCGGACGAAGTCGCGGCGCGCGACGCCTATCTCGGCCTGCTCGAGATCGCGGACGGCGAACGCGTCCTCGACGTCGGCTGCGGCAGCGGAGCCGTGACGCGGGACATCGCGACGCGCGTTGGCGGTGGCGGCTTGGCGATTGGGCTCGACCAGAGTCCGGCGCTGCTGTCGGTGGCCCGCCAGCTCGCCCAGGAGGCGGGCCTCGCTGATCGCGTGGAGTTTCGCGAAGGCAGTGCGCTCGCGCTTCCGTTCCCCGATCGTTCCTTCGACGTCGTCGTGGCGGTGACGGTGCTGTCCCACGTGCCCGGCGGCGACGCCGCCATCCCAGGGCTGGCCCGCGTCCTGCGACCAGGGGGCCGCCTCGGCGTCTTCGATCTCGACACCGACATGACGGCCTTCACGCATTCCGATCGCGCGCTCACGCGGCGGATCGTGGCCGCAGCTTCGGATGCGACGGCCGTCGACGGCTGGCTCGTGCGTCGGATGCCGGCTCTCTTCCAGCGCGCCGGCATCGTGGATATCAGGGCGCGGGGGTTCTTTTCGCTGGAAACCGATCCGAAAAGCTTTTACGGCGGCATGGCGGACCGCTGCGCGGACGCGGCCGTCAAGGTGGGTGCGATCAGCGAATCCGAGCGCGACGCGTGGCTCCACGCGTTCCACGAGCAGGGGACGCACGGGCCGATCATCGCGGGTCGCTTGCACATCTTCGTCTGGGGCCGCAGGCCGGCGTGAGCCCCCGCGCGCGAACCGACTGCTAGTACGCCGGAAGCTGTCCGCCTTTGACGGTGTTCCGCACGCGTCCGACCTCCTCGGCCGCGCGGGCGGCGAGGAAGCGGGCGTCGCTCGCGAGCGTGACGAAGCGATAGCCGGCGGCGATCATGCGACAGGCGTAGTCCGAGGAGGCGCAGTGGATACCGGCGATCACGCCGTGGCGCTTGCAAGCGTCCACGATCTGCTGCTGCGCCTCCACCACCGGGGGATCGGTCTGATCGAGCCGCGGCTTGCATCCGAACGCGAGGCTCAGGTCCGACGGTCCCACGTACACGGCGTCGACGCCGGGCACGGTGAGGATCGCATCCAGGTTGGTGAGCGCCTCCGCGGTCTCGATCATCGGCATCACGATGAGGTCGTCGTTGGCGTGGTCGCCGTAGTCCGGGCCGGCGTAGAGGGACGCGCGTACCGGTCCCCAGCTCCGGTAGCCGCGCGGGGGATACTTGCAGGCGGCCACCAGCGCCTCGGCCTGCGCTCGCGTGCTGATCATCGGACAGACGACGCCGTAGGCGCCGGCGTCGAGGATCTTCATGAGCCAGGCGGGATCGTTCCACGGCACGCGCGCGAGCGGGATCACCGACGTGGTCGCGATCGCCTGCAGCATCGTCACCGCCGCCTGGTAATCGACGACGCCGTGCTGCATGTCCACGGTGAGCGAGTCGAAGCCCTGGTGCGCCACCACTTCGGCGGAGAACGCGCTCGGGATGGAGAGCCAGCCGTTGACGACAGTGTCTCCGCGCGCCCAGATCGACCGCAGCGTGTTCGGTCTCACTCGTGCTCTCCCTGCCGGCCCTAACCGGCGTCCATCTGCAGCGGGTTCTTCAAGCGATCGCCGGGCGGCAGGTGAAGGACCGCGTCCGGGAAGATCTCGGCGAGCCAGCGCACGACGTCATTGACGGTGACGATTCCGATCGGGCGATGGTCGGGATCGACGAGCGGGACGGTGCGGTAGCCGGCGTTGTGCATGCGGTTGATCGCGTAGCAGATGCGGTCGCCCGGCGTGAGCGCCTCCGGTTCTCGCGTCATCACGTCGCCCAGCCGCGTCTTCGCGGGCTCGCGACCTTCGCCCACGATGCGGGTGAGCACGTCGCGCTCGGTGAAGATCCCGGTGAGCCGGCCCGCCTCGTCCACGATCACCACCGCGGCGCGCCGGTTGCCGACCATCTTCATGATCGCGTCCTGCACGGTGGCGTCGGCCGCGAGCTTCAGCGGCTCGCTGGGGGCGAGCAGCCGCACGGTGTCGCTGAGAAGGGCGTCCTCGAGCTTCTGGAACTCGGTCTCCAAGGATTCGGCGTACTCGTCCTGATCGTCACTCATCGGTCACCTCGCTTCCGCGCGCGGTGGGGGGACTCTACGTGGCTTTGGCGCCCGCTTCAAGACCTGGAAGGAGGGCCCAGCTACCTGACGTCGAAGACCGTGATCTCGCTGCTCCGGAGGCCGGCGGCGGCGATGACGAGACGTCCGTCGAGCGGCACCATGGTGACGGCGCGGGCAACGTCCGGCGGGAGCGGGAAGCGGACGGCGGTGCCGCGCAGGACGTCCACGAGGGCCGCATCACCGGCGGTGCTCAGCGCAGCGACACGGCCGTCGGGGCCGAGCGCCGTTCGCCGCAGAACACCGGGCAGACGCGCGGCTTGCACCACACCGCGGGAGCCCGCGACATCGATGAGCCAGATTCGCTGCACGTTACGCTCCCATCGCGTGCAGAGGAGGTGACCGTCCGGCGATGCCGCGAGCGGACAGTGCACGGCACGGGACCACCGCGCCACGCGCGCCTGGCTCTCGGGCGCGAGCCGCCACACTTCGGTCGTGACCGGGGGCGCCTGCAGGACGGTCGCGGCCCACGCGAAGGGCCCGGGCGCGGAACGAACTCGCAGCTTCACCCCCGCCGCTGTCGGAGAGAGCGCGTGCACCACGGGAAAGCCGTCACCTTCGGCGTCGATCGGCACTGACGTGACCGTGACGGCGGCGTCACCGACCTTGCCGAAGGCGATCACGAAGCTCTCCTCGTCCATGCCACCGCCGACCAGGCTCCACCTCTCGTTTGCCGGCGACACCGCCAGACGCGCGGCGGCGGCGGGCACGACGGCGCTCCATGCGGACGTGGTGCCGGTGTCGAGGTCGAGCACGCGCACGGTCACGCCGCGCTCGCCGGGGACGGCGACGAGGGCACGCCGATCGTCGAGGAACTGAAGATCATCCGCGATCACGTCGCGGCGTTGCCCGCTGACATTCAGCACCCGCATCGTCGTGACGCTCGTCCCCTCCCGCGCGAACAGCTTCACGGCGAAGCGCGTCGCCGAGGGCGCCACGCGGAGATCGCCGGCGTAGGCGCCGACATCGAGCCGGCTCACGAGCGTGGCCCGGCCGTCGCGCCAGGCGAGCGGCCGCTCGTGGTCCGCGGTCGCCACCGGCGCCAGCGTCACCACCGCGAGTCCAACCACGCCGAGCGCGGCCACGCCCGCGCCCGCGCGACGCACGACCCGGCGGCGATCCGTGAGGAGCGCGCCGCCCGCGCCCGCGAGCGCCACCCACGCCCCGACCGCTTGCGGCAGCGCCTCGAGCCACGAGTCTTCGCCGATCGCGTACGAGGCCACGGTGCCGGCGCTCAACACCGCCACCGCGCCGAGAACGGTCACGCTCAGACGCAACGCGGACACCTCGCGCGCCGGCACCGGCGGGCGATGCCGCCGTGCGAGCCACAGCGCGCCGATCCCGAAGCCGAGCAGCACGACGAACGCGCCCACGGCGGTGATCGCCGAATCCTCCAGCGCCTGCGCAACGCCGACCAGCGCCGCCCCCACCGCGACCACGCCGAGCGCCACCACCGCCGCGCGCGCGGGACGGACCAGCACGACCGCCGCCGCAACGAGCACGGTCCACACCGCGGCCGTCGCCGGCGCCGCGACCAGGAGCGCCGCCGCCACGGCTCGTCCGGAAAGCTCGAGCGTGATGGCGGGCCGCGGGCCGAACTGCGCGTCCACCACGTCGAGCGCGCGCTGCACCGCGGCCACCATCTCGCCGGCGGCGAGCGTGACGCTCCACGACGTGTTGGCGCGATCGGTGGCGACGAGCACCGCCGTCCCTCCGAGCGGTGCGCGCACGCGAAGGTCCACCAGCTCCGAGTACCGCAGACAGCGCGCGGTGGTCGCCGCCTCGCGCAGCGCCGACGGCTCCGTGGGCGTGCCGGACGGCACGCCGTCGAGCCACCACGCGCGATCGGCCTCGAGGATCACGAAGCTTCCCGGCGTGGTGGTGGCGGCAACGATCGGGGAGCGCAGCGCTTCGTTCGTGGCGCCCGAGAGGGCGCGGATGGCCTGCACGCGGCGGGCGAGACTCGGATGCGAGGCGCCGCGCTCCACATCGGCGCTCCACCGGCGTGGCTGCCGGCCGAGCGTGGACAGCCGCACGAGCGCGCGCACGAGCGCCTCGCCGTCTCCGCACAGCTCCACCGCGCGGCGGTCGCTCTCCGCCTCGTGCGTCTTGTGACGCGCGAGCTTGATCACCGGCGTGGCGAGGACGATGGCGGCCCACGCGAGGCCGAAGAGGTCGAAGCGCTCCGGAAGGTAGCCGGCCGTCAACGGCAGGCCGAAGGCGGCGAGCGCGATCGCGGCCGCGGTGCCGAGCGACGCCCACCGGAGGCGGCGCGCGTTGTCATGCTCGAGATGCGCCATCTCATGACCGAAGATCGCAGCCTGCTCGTCAACGGGGAACTGCTCGAGCACGACGTCGCTGAAGAGCACCGCGGGATGGCGCACGGACGGAAACGCGAACGCGTTCACGATGCGGCCGCCCGTGAAGCCGAAACGGAAGAACCGCGGTCTCGGCGCGCGGGCGCGGTTCGCGACGGCCACGAAGGCTTCCGGCAGCGGCAACGCCCGGGCCCCCACGAGCGCGAAGCAGATCCGGCCATACGCCGCCGTCCACGTGAGCAAGAGCAGCGCAAGCCCCGTCGCCACCATGAAGCGCGCCGACCCCGCCCACATCACGAGCCCTGGCGTGATCGCGAGCAAGACCCAGGTCCCCACGAACGCGATGAACAGTCTGAGGCGCGCGATCAGGTACGCGATCAATCCCCAGTGCTCCTCGAGGAGCCGCTTGCGGGAGGGAAAACCGCCGACGGTGGCCGACACCATGATCAACGGCAGCGCCCACGCCAGCGCGTGGGGATTGACGACGGCGATGATGCCGACGATCGCCGCGAGCGCCTGCGTCACGCGCGTGTTGCGTTCGACCAGGCGCTCGGCAAGCGCGGGGTCGTCGAGGTTCTGAAGGAGACGGCGGCCCGTCCACCAGGCGATGAGGGCGGGGGCGAGCGCGAGGGTGACGGTGAGCGTGGTCGGGAGCGTCACGGTCCTTTCATCGTAGCGCGCGGGGAGTAGAATCCTGCCATGATCGGCCCGGTCGTCGGCACCGGCTGGCTGGCGGACCACCTCGGCGACCCCGATCTCCGGGTCGTGGACGGAAGCTGGCACATGCCCCACCTCGCGCGGGATCCCCGGACAGAATTCGTCCAGGCCCACATCCCCGGCGCCGTCTTCTTCGACATCGACGCGATCGCGGACCGAAGCACCGACCTGCCGCACATGCTGCCGTCCCCGGAGGAGTTCGCGACAGCGGTCGGACGCCTCGGGATCGCGTCCGAGGACCGGATCATCGTGTACGACGTGCGGGGCGTCGTCAGCGCCGCCCGGGTGTGGTGGACGTTCCGGGCGTTCGGTCATGACGCGGTGGCGGTGCTCGACGGCGGGCTCCCGAAGTGGAAGGCGGAAGGCCGTTCACGGGCGACCGGATGGCCGGCACCCTCGCCTCGCCGGTTCATCGCGAAGCCCCGCCCGGAGCTCGTGCGGGACCTCGAGCGCATGCGCGCGAATCTCACGACCCGTCGCGAGCAGGTGCTGGACGCGCGCTCGGCCGGCCGATTCGCCGGTACCGAGCCGGAGCCACGGGCCGGACTCCGCGGTGGCCACATCCCGGGCAGCCTGAACGTCCCCTACGAGCGGCTCTACCACGCCGATGCCACATTGCTGCCGCCGGCGGACCTGCGGCGCGTCTTCGAGACGGCTGGTGTGGATCTCGAGCGTCCGATCGTGACGACGTGCGGCTCCGGGATCACCGCGTCCGTGCTCGCGCTCGCGCTGCACGTGGTCGGTCATGGCGATGCCGCCGTGTACGACGGATCGTGGGCGGAGTGGGGCAGCCGCGCCGATACTCCCGTCGAAGCGACGTAGCCCACAGGAGTCGCCATGACGAATGCGTCCGTGACCGAGCCCTACACGCTTCAGAGCTTCATCACCGACGTCGACCGCATCGCGCGTGACACCGCGAAGCCGACGGTGCTGACGGCGCAGGTGGCCCCGCTGCTGGCGCGGCTGGTGACGACGCCGGACTCGGTGCCCGTCGCCTTTCGCCGCCGTCCGCCGGACGGCCGCGGCCGCTACATGCTGCACCGCGCGCCGCACTTCAACGTGGTCTCGGTCATCTGGGGCCCCGGTGACCGCGCCGGCGCTCACGATCACCGGACGTGGGGCGTCATCGGCGTCATCGACAACGAGATCGAGGAGACACGCTACCGCGTGGTGGACGAGCACGCGGGTCGCGCGAGGCTGGAGACGACGTCCGTGCGGCGGCACCGACGCGGGGACGTCTCGTGCCTCGTTCCCGGCGACGAGGTGCACGCGATGCACAACCTCACCGACCGCGACACCGTGGAGATCCACGTCTACGGCCAGGACCTCGCCGGCCTGCGGCGCCGCACGTGGAGCGCGGACGGCACCGAGAAGCCGCTCGTCAGCCCGAAGTACCTGAACTGCTAGCGCTCGTCCCGCCGGCCGCGCGACACCCCATATCGGAGGGACGCCGCCGGTGATATGGTGTGCACCGCTGCGCCGCCGGCGGCGAAGCGGAAAGGATCAGTCATGACCGTCAAGCGAATGCAGTCGGGGCCGCGCATGAGCCAGGCCGTCGTCCACGGCAACACCGTGTACCTCGCGGGGCAGGTCGCAGGCGACGAGCCGACCACGAAGGGGCAGACGAAGCAGGTCCTCGCGAAGATCGACGCGTTGCTGGCGTCGGTCGGCACGAGCAAATCGAATCTCCTCTCGGCCACCGTGTACCTCGCCGACATGGCGACCTACAACGAGATGAACGAGGCGTGGGACGCCTGGGTGGAGCCCGGCAACACGCCCGCGCGCGCCACCGTCGAAGCAAAGCTCGCCTCGCCGAAGTACCTGGTCGAGATTTCCATCGTCGCTGCGCTCTGACGTGACCGTCGCCCGGCGCTTCGTCGAGAAGGTCGCCGTCATCACGGGCGCGGGCGGTGGCATCGGCCGCGCCGCCGCCGTGCGCTTCGCCACGGAAGGCGCGCGCGTGGTGCTCGTGGACATCTCGCTCCCCGCCCTCAAGGAAACGCAGGCGGCGGTGGAGCAGGCGGGCGGCGGCGCGCTCACCGTGGAGGCCGACGTCACCCGCGCCGGCGACGTGGCCCGCTACGTCGCCGCCGCCACCGGTCGTTTCGGCGGGATCGATTGCTTCTTCAACAATGCGGGCGTGCTGGGCGCGGTGAGCCCGCTCGTGGATTACCCGGAGGAGACGTTCGACCGCGTGATGGCTGTGAACGTCAAGGGCGTGTGGCTCGGTCTCAAGACGGTGGCGCCCGCGATCATCGAGCGCGGAGGGGGCACCATCGTCAACTCGGCCTCGATCGCCGGTCTGCGCGGGACGCCGTATCTCGTCGCCTACACCGCGAGCAAGCACGCGGTGATCGGTCTCACTCGCACTGCCTCGCGTGAGTTCGCGCGGCACCGCGTTCGCGTGAACGCGGTGTGCCCGAGCCCGGTGGAGACGCCGATGGCGCGCGAGCTCGAGGCCGGGTTCCATGCCCGGAACCCGGACGTCGCGCACGAGCGGTTGTCCGCCAGCATTCCGATGCGGCGCTACGGCGAGCCCGAGGAGGTGGCCGCGCTCGTGGCGTTCCTCTGCAGCCCGGATGCGTCCTACATCACCGGCAGCATCTACACCATTGACGGCGGGGCAATGGCGTAACGGACCGCCGTGTCGCAGGAGGGCCCATGGAGCTCCTCTTCGCTACCTACCCATCCTGGAGTCTGCTCGTGATTCGCCTCGCCCTCGGCATCATCTTCTTCGCCCACGGCGCCCAGAAAGTGTTCGGCTGGTTCGGCGGCCACGGCCTCAAGGGAACGATCGGCTATTTCCAGCAGGCGCTGAAGATTCCGGCCGCGATGACGGTGCTGGCCGCGCTCACGGAGTTCCTGGGCGGCGCCGCGCTGATCGTGGGGTTGCTTGGGCGGCCGGCCGCGCTG
>Ga0075421_100009411_pt1 | contig 12043 bp, 7 predicted proteins | sample SoiMetdeltSBSDD5_FD_75292 | JGI IMG/M metagenome (GOLD analysis project Ga0075421, IMG submission 75292) | Bulk soil microbial communities from a Populus tree surrounding site in Tennessee, USA - Soil MetaG P. deltoides SBSDD5 | ecosystem: Environmental > Terrestrial > Soil > Tree plantation...
TGCTCGTCCCGCAATACATCCTGGCCGAGGTCACCCTCTCCTTCCTCGGGCTCGGGGTGGGGGAGCCGGTGCCGAGCTGGGGGAACATGCTGGCCGCCCTCCAGCGCTACCATGTGCTCTCCTCCTACTGGTGGATGTGGGCGCCCGGCCTTGCCCTCGTCCCGGTGTTCCTCGCATACTCGGCGTTGTCGGAAGCGCTTCACGCTCGCGTCGGGCCCGCATCGTCCTAGGAATGAATCCGCCCCAATTGCGCGCACTCCTGGCCGTGGCGACGCTGCTCCTCGCCGGGCCCGCGGCCGCCCAGAAGGCGGCCGCGCCGGCCGAGGTCCTCCGCACCGACCACGAGGCCGGCCGCCCGGGCGGCCGCCTCGTGTACGCGCTGCGGTCCGAGCCCAAGACGCTGAACCCGGTGACCGCCGTCGACGTCGCCTCGCGCGAGGTGGTCGGGCGGCTCCAGGCCGACCTCGTCCACATCGACCGGCAGACGCAGCGCACGGGCCCCGCGCTCGCGAAGTCGTGGACCGTCTCGCCCGATGGCCTGCACTACACCCTCGAGCTCCGGCGCGGCCTCCGCTTCTCGGACGGCCAGCCGTTCGACGCGGACGACGTGGTCTTCACCTTCCGCTGCTACCTCGACGAGCGAAACGCCGCTCCGAACCGCGACCTGCTCGTCATCGGAGGCAAGCCGATCGCGGTGCGCAAACTGGACCCGTTCCGGGTCGCCTTCGATCTCTCCCGGCCCTACGCGGCGGCGGAGCGGATCTTCGACAGCCTCGCCATCCTGCCCCGGCGCCGCCTGGAGAAGGCGCAGGAGGAGGGCCGGCTCGGCGCGGCCTGGGGACTGACCACGCCCCCGGCCGAGGTGGCCGGGCTCGGTCCCTTCCGCCTCAAGTCCTACGTGCCGGGCGAGCGCATCGTGCTCGAGCGCAACCCGTACTACTGGAAGGTCGACCGCTCCGGCCGCGCCCTTCCCTATCTCGACGAGGTCGTCTTCCTCCTCGTGCCCAGCGACGACGCCCAGGTGGTGCGCTTCAAGGCGGGTGAGACGGACGTGATCAGCCGGCTCAGCGCCCAGAACTTCGCGATCCTGGCTGCGGAGGCCGCGGGGCCGCGCCGCCTCGAAGACCTCGGCGCCGGCCTCGACTACTCGTTCCTGTTCTTCAACCTCAACGACGTGGACGCGGCGAAGCTCCCCGAGGTCGCGCGCAAGCAGGCCTGGTTCAAGCAGACGGCCTTCCGGCAAGCCGTGTCCGCCGCCATCGACCGCGCGGGCATCGTGAAGCTCGTCTACCAGGGGCGCGCGACCGCGCTGGCCACGCACGTGACTCCGGGCAACCGGCTGTGGGTGAACGCGGCCGTGCCGCGCCCGGCGCGCTCGCTCGCGCGGGCGCGCGCGCTCCTGGCCCAGGCCGGCTTCGCGATGCGGGACGGGCAGCTTCGCGACGGGAGCGGCGCTCCCGTGTCCTTCACCATCGTCACCAACGCCGCCAACGCCACCCGCGTCCAGATGGCGACGATCATCCAGGACGACCTGCGCGAGATCGGGATCCAGGCCCAGGTGGTCCCGCTGGAGAACCGCGCCCTCCTCGACCGCGTGCTCAAGAGCCACGACTACGACGCGGCGATCATGGCCCTGGCCAGCGGGGACGCCGATCCGAACAGCGACATGAACGTCTGGGTCTCCAGCGGCCCCACCCATCTCTGGCGGATCGGGGCGGCGGCGCCCCTCGGACCGTGGGAGACGGAGATCGACGATCTCATGCAGCGGCAGCTCGTCATGCTGGACGGCGCGGCGCGCAAGCGCCTCTACGATCGCGTGCAGCAGCTCGTGGCCGAGAACCTCCCCATGATCCCGCTGGTGAGCCCGAACGTCCTCGTCGGTGCGAAATCCGGGCTGGGCAACTATCGCCCGGCCATCCTCGATCCCCAGGTCCTCTGGAACGTGGACGAGCTGTTCTGGCGGACGCCGGCGCCGCCGCGCCCCTGACCCCGCGTCAGTGGCAGGCGGGCAACGCCCCGCTCTGGGCGAGGAAATCCGAGAGGGCCTGACCGGCGACGTCCTGGCCGCGCGCGTTCCAGTGGCTGTCCGTCTGGAAGTACGTCGGCTTCGCGAGGCCGTTCGCGCGCGCCAGCGGCTCCGTGAGGTCGATGCTCGGGATGCCCACGCGGCCGGTGATGTAGCGGACGCGGTTCGCGATCGCCTTGGCGTCGTATTCCTTCGGGTCCATTCCGTAGCGGGCCTCGGTGAGCTCCCAGGTCCGGGGGCTCACCTCCATGCGTCCGGGGATGTAGGCCACCACCAGGCGGCCGCCCGCGGCGGCCACCGCCTTGTTCAGGGTCTGCAGGGTCCAGGTGAAGGCGGACCAGGCCGGACGCAGGTGGCCCAGCTCGGGCACGTGGAAGAGGCGGATCTCGTCGTTCATCTCGAGCTGGCGCAGCGGCTCCCAGAGGCCGGCGCGGGCCAGGCGGTTGTAGGTGCGCGCGGACGTCCGCTCCAGGGCGTTCTTCACGAACTCGACGACGTAGGAGGGAACGCGTTCGGGCGCGGCCGGCGCGGCCGCCGGAGGCGCCTGGTAGCGCGGCACGGGCTCGTTGGCGACGGCCGGCGGGTCGGTAGAGAAGTCGAGGCGCGGCTTCGGATATCCGATGTACTCCTCCTGCGCCAGGGAGGGGATGTCGTTCTGGTAGACGAAGAGGAGCACGACGTCGGGCGCGTACTTCCGGCCCTCGTCGCGATAGAAGAGGTACTCCTGGTCGGTGCTGTAGCCGACGGTGCCGCCGTTGATCACCTCGACGCGGCAGCCGCGCCCGAGCAGGTCCGCCTCCAGGCGCGCGGTCACCGTCTGCGCGTCCGGGACCATGAAGGCCTCGACGAAGGAATCGCCCAGGGCCAGCACGCGCGCCACGCCCGGCGGCTTCGCGTACGGGCGGTCGGGTCCGCGCAGCCCCTGCGCGTTGACGCGGTATTCCACGTGGTACTCGCGCCGGTCGTAGACGACGTTCGCGCCCGGCGTCTTCCGCCAGCCCAGCACGGGGTCGTACTCCGTGTAGCGGTTGCGCTCGCGTTGCTCCTTGCCGCCTCGCGTCTGTCGCGCGAGCACGCGCAGGACGACCTCGGCCATGCCCAGGACGAGGGCGATGCTGAAAAGGGCGAGGGCGAGGTTCGCCGCCATCCCGCGCAGGCGCGGGCTCACGGCATCAGGCCCGTCATCTGGGTCTGGAAATCGGCGAGCTGCAAGTAGAGCGCGACCGCCACCACCGCCGCCCCTGCCCCCCAGCGCATCCAGGGACGCGGCAGCGTCCCCAGGGCGGCCCCGATGAGGATGGCGAGCAGGGGCCCCACGAACTGATCCTCCTTCGCCCAGCGCATCGGCCGGGGGAAGAGGAACGGCTCCTTGAAGAACATGACCAGCACCCACGTGGCCAGCCAGGCCGCGAAGATCGGCCGCGCCGGAGCCCACGCCCGCCGCAGCGCGAAGGGCGCGGCCACGAGCCCGGCGGCGAGCGTGATCCAGAAGCCCGCCGCCCACACGCGCATGCTCTGGCGCGACTCGTTGTGGAAGATGAGGAACGTGCGCGCCTGGAACAGGTCCGGCTCCTGCTGCAGTCCCCTCGTCCCCTGGAGCAGGCCGGGCACGTAATGGAAATAGAAGAGGACTCCCGCCAGCAGCCCGCCCAGGACCAGGGCGGCCACGAGGCCCTTCTTCGCCGGCACGGACAGCGCGCGCGCGTCGGCCGCCACCAGCACCAGCGTCGCGAAGCCGAAGAGGGCGAAGATCACGATGAGGCTCGAGTACCCGAGCATGGCGATCGCCAAGACGGCCGTGGCCACCGCAAGGCGGCGGCGCTCGTCCAGGCGTCCGGCCTCGAGGGCCAGGTACAAAAGCGCCGCCGTGCCCAGGGCGCTGCCGAAAGAGGCGGGGACGTGCGCGCGGCCGAGATGGTGCCAGACGGGCAGGTCCAGGACGTAGAGGAGGGTCGCGATCCAGGCGCTGGCCGGCGACCACACGCGCGCGGTGACGACCCACAGCCAGGGGGCGACGGCCATCAGGAGGGCGGCGTCGAGCGCGATCATGCCCCAGTGCAGGTCGATGCCGGCCCGGTGAAGCGCATGGAAGAAGACGTAGGGCAGCGGCGAATACGGGATGAGGGTCCGATCCCCCAGCGCGGCCGTCGCGGTGCCGAAGGTCTGCGTCTCCGTCGGCAGGTGCGACCCGTAGCGGAGCAGCGCGTCGTAGGTCAGCGGCACGTGGCCGAGGTCCTGGGCGCGGCGGACGTGGACCTCGACGTCGTAGGGGTCGAACCCGGGAACGAACGGGAGCGACCCGTGCCACAGCGTGCCCGCCGCCACCAGCGCGCAGAGCGCGGCGCGCACGCGCGGCGGGAGTGACGCCACGGGCGCGAGACCGATCCGGGTCAGCAGTCCCGCGGCCAGCGCGAAAGGGCCGAGCCGCGTGATCAGGAGGAGGAGAGGAAGCGGGGCCAGGTGCGCGGCCACGAGGATGCCGGCGGCCACGGCCACCGTCGCCACCGCGGCTGCCGTCCACCCGGATCCGACCAGGATCGCGAAGACGAAGACGGCGAGCGTGGTCGCGGCCAGCACTGCGCGTGCGCCCGTGGACAGGACGAGGCCGGAGGGGGCGCTGGCCTCCATGTCCGCCATCCACACCACCGGATGCGCCATGAACTCGTCGGGGACGCGCACCAGGGGCAGGGGCCGCAAGCCCAGCACGGCTTCCAATCCGCCGCGCTCGGTGGCGGCGGGGAGATCGACGTCGTAGTACGCCCACGAACTCTTGGGGACGATGATCTCGGCGCCCGGCGTGCCCGCCACGTGGAACGCGACCGCCGTCCGCACCCGCGCCAGCGCGCGCAAGCGCAGGCGCAGCGCGCCCTCGCGGGCGGCGAGGGGGAGAGCGATCTCCGCGCCGGGCGAGGCGGCGCGGATCCGGAATCGATTGAATCCCGCCGCGGATGGATCGAGAGCGCCGACGTCGGGATCGAGATCCGTCCGGATCGACTCGGACCACCCCTCGCCCAGGAAATCGCCCGCCGGTCCCGCGGCGTCGAAGCGCACGAGAGCGGGCGGGCGGGCGGCCAGGAAGACGATCAGGGCGGCCAGGAAAGCCGTGCCGAGGCCGGCGGGGCGTCGCGCCGGGATCACCGCGCGTCGGCTCGCCGCGTGGCCGGGGCGGCCAGGCCGCCCATCGCCGAGGGCGGCACGCGGTACACGGCGTAGTGGTCGTTCTGGTACTCCTCGTCCAGGCCGGGGTGCCCGCGGCGCCGCACCGGCACCACCACGAACGACGCCCGGAAGCGGTGCGCGATCTGGGCGAGCTGCTCGTCGCTCATCTTCACGTAGTCCGCCGGGCCCAGCGCTTCCATGCGCGCGGCCCACTCCGTGGCGAACGTCTCGTCGAAATACTGCTGCGTCCCGTCCTTCCATTCGCCCACGACCGTGCGCTCGGAGAAGACGCGGAAGCCCGCCTCCTGCGGGGGCGTGACGAAGATCGCGTCCTTGGGAGTGTGGAGCCGGACCCAATCCTGGACCTCGCGCCAGGATCCGGTCTCCCACTTGGGTCGCTTGCGGGCGTAGGCGTCCGGCCCCAGCCAGAAGACGGTGCCCACGGCCGCGGCCAGCGCGGCCCACCGGCGCTGGCGCGGGCTCAGCTCGCGGCCGATGACGATGAGCGTGGCCAGGGCGGCCGCCCCGAGCACGGTGGGCTTGGTCAGCTCGTCCAGCGGGTACTGATCCCAGGCCAAAGCGAGGTGGGGCCCGTCCCAGCCGGCCAGGGCCACCAGCGTGCCCACGGCGACGAGGCGCGCCCAGGTCGCGGCGACGGGGCGGCCGACTGCGGCCTGCGCGAACACGGCCACGGCCAGCAGCGGCTCGAGTTGCGGATTCACGAGGACGAGGGCGGTCACCACGGCCGCGACGCGGGCGAGGCCGCCCGCGCGCCACCCCTCCACCACGCCCGTGGCGGCCAGGCCGTACAGGATCAGCATCAGGAACCGCCAGCAGCGGTGCGGCTGGAACTGGAGGACGGCCTTCATGGGGATGAACTCCGTGAAGACGGTACCCAGCACGAAGAGCAGCGCGAAGCCCACGAAGAACCAGGCCAGCACCGCGCGCTTGCTCCGCGGCAGCCGCGAGAGGGTGAGCGTGCCCAGGGCCATCAGGAACGCGCCCGCGGCCAGGGTGTCCCCGAAGAAGCTCGGGAAGCTGTGATGCGACGAGCGCAGGCGGAGCAGGGCCAGCCACTCCGGCGTCATCGGTGTGCCGCGCGCGAGCGTCCAGGCCAGGAAGGGCAGCAAGGGGACGATGGCCGCGGCCAGGCGCTGCAGGGTCCGGCGCCGCCCCACCGCGCGAGCCTCGTAGAGGAGGACGAGGACGCAGGGCACGAGGACGTAGATGGAATAGAGGACGTGGAGGTAGGCCCCGAGCGACAACATGAGGAGGGGCAGGATCCGCCGTCCCTCCAGGAAAAGGGCCATGGCCCAGATCACGAGCGCGGAGGCGAGGTGCGAGTGGCTGAACTGGACGCGGTACAGCGACTCGTTGGCGATTCCGTTGCGCACCGGGATCGCGATGAGGAAGGCGAGGAGGCCGGCCTCCGGACCTCCGCACCACCGTCCGATGCGATACACCCCGGCCAGGGCGGCCGCGACCGAGAAGACGTAGAGGGCGAAGAAGGCGGCGGGGATGGATTCCTTGCTGGGCAGGAGGGCGGCCAGGGTCGCGTAGAAGAGCGTGGGGAAGCGCTCGCCCGTGGCCACCATCACGTCCCAGCGGTAGAGGGTCGGGTCCATGAAGCGCTTGAGGATGGGCACGGTGATGCCCTGGTTGGAGTCGCCGAAGCGATAGCCGACGAGGTCGATGCCGGCCAGCGCGACGAGGAGGGCGAGGGTCGCGCCCTCGAGCCAGGTGAGCCCCGCCCGGACCGGGCCGGACGCGCCCCCGGAGGGAAGGGCCTCTGAGTCCATTGACGAGGCGAGTCTACTACAGCGCATGGAGGCGGCCGTCCGCCGTCCGGTCCCCTCCGTCCGGTAGATGGCCTCTCTACGGTCGTCCCGCTGAATCACGATGGAACTCGCGGGCAGGCGGTCTCTCAGGTAGATGATCTAGTGGTATGATCCGTCCATGCCGAAGAAGGGCAACCCGCCGCTCCAGGGCGAGCTCCTGCAGGGAACGCTCGACCTGCTCATCCTCAAGACGCTGGCCCTCGGACCCGCGCACGGGCACACCATCGCGCACGTGATCGAGCGTCGCTCCGACGACGTCCTCCAGATCGAGCACGGCTCCCTCTACCCGGCCCTGCACCGCCTGGAGGACCGCGCGTGGATCGCGTCCTTCTGGGGCACGTCCGAGAACAACCGGCGTGCGCGCTATTACCGGCTCACTCCCGCCGGCCGCCGGAAGCTCGTGGAGCAGACCTCGCGCTGGGACGACCTCGTGCGCGCGATCGACCGCGTCCTGCGTCCGGCCCCGGAAGAGAGATGAGCTGGACGCGGTTCTGGCGCCGCCGCCGCTGGGACGAGGAGCGCGCGCGGGAGCTGCAGTCGTACCTGGAGATGGAGACGGACGAGAACCTGGCGCGCGGCATGGCCCCGGCGGAGGCGCGCGACGCCGCTCGCCGCAAGCTGGGCGAGCCGATGCGCATCCGCGAGGAGATCTATCTCATGAACACGGTGTCTCTGGCCGACGCCCTCTGGCAGGACCTGCGCTACGGGCTGCGCGTCCTGCGCCTCAACCCCGGTTTCGCGGCGGTGGCGATCCTGTCCCTCGCCCTCGGCGTCGGCGCCAACAGCGCGATCTTCCAGCTCCTGAACGCGGTGCGCATCCGGACGTTGCCGGTGAAGGATCCGGGGGCGCTGGTCGAGGTCCGCATCGCGGACCGCAAGTCGGCCGTCGGCCGGTTCACCGGCCGCTTCCCCCAGCTCACGAACCCCCTGTGGGAAGCCGTCCGCGACAAGGCGGAGGGCTTCTCCGATCTCGCCGCCTGGGGCACGTCGCGGTTCGATCTCTCGGACGGGGGCGAGGCGCGCTACGCGGAAGGCATCTGGGTGAGCGGCGGCTTCTTCGAGACCCTCGGCGTGCGTCCGGCCGCCGGCCGCCTCCTTCGTCCCGACGACGACGTGCGGGGGTGCGCCTCTCCGGGCGTGGTGATCAGCCATTCGTTCTGGCAGCGCGAGCTCGGAGGGGACGCCTCCGCGGTCGGCCGGTCCCTTCGTCTGGACGGACATCCGTTCCCGATCCTCGGCGTGAGCGCTCCCGGTTTCTTCGGCGTGGAGGTCGGGCGCCGCTTCGACGTGGCGGTGCCGCTCTGCGCGGAGCCGACCATCGACGGAGCCAACGCCGCCCTCGACAAATCCGACTGGTGGTTCCTGGCCGCGATCGGGCGGATCAAGCCGGGCTGGTCGGTCACGCGTGCGACGGCCCAGCTGGCCCAGATCTCCCCCGGGATCCTCCAGGCGACGGTCTCGCCGCGGTACGGCGTGGAGGACGCGAAGAACTATCTCGCCTTCTCCCTGGCCGCCTTCCCCGCGGGCACCGGGGTCTCGAGCCTGCGACGCAACTACGAGAAGCCGCTCTGGATCCTGCTGGCCACGACCGCGCTCGTCCTCCTCATCGCCTGCGCGAACCTCGCGAACCTGATGCTGGCGAGGGCGAGCGCGCGCGAGCGCGAGATCGCGGTCCGGCTCGCCATCGGGGCCTCCCGGGGCCGGATCGTGCGCCAGCTCATGGCGGAGAGCCTGCTGCTGGCGGCGGCGGGGGCGGCCGCGGGCGCCCTGCTCGCGCGCTGGCTGAGCACGTCCCTGGTCGCCTTCCTGACCACCGACGGCAATCCGCTCTTCGTCGACCTGCAGACGGACTGGCGGGTGCTCGGCTTCATCTCCCTTCTGGCCGTGCTGACCTGCGTTCTGTTCGGGCTGGCCCCCGCCGTCCGCGCCACCCACGTCGCACCCGCCGCGGCCATGAAGTCGGGGGGCCGCGTCACTTCTTCCCGGGAACGCTTCGGTCTGCGGCGCTTCCTGGTGGTCGCGCAGATGGCCTTGTCCCTCGTGCTCGTCGTGGGCGCCCTCCTCTTCGTGGGCACCCTGCGCAACCTGATGACCGTCGATCCCGGGTTCCGCGCCGACGACGTCCTTCTGGCCAGCCTGGACCTGCGCCGCGCGGCCTTCCCGGACACGCAGCAGGTCGCCATCAAGAAGGACATCGTGGATTCCTTCGGCCGTCTGCCCGGCGTGGCCGCGGCCGCGCAGGCCGACATCCTGCCCATCAGCGGGAGCGGCTGGAACCAGACGATCCTGGTCGGCGGCGAGGCCCAGAAGGACTATCCGAACTTCAATCGCGTGAGCCCCGGCTACTTCAAGGCCATGGGAACGCCGTTCGTGGCCGGCCGCGACTTCGACGAGCGCGACACCGGATCCTCGGCGGCGGTGGCGATCGTCAACGAGTCCTTCGCGCGCATCTATCTGGCCGGCAAGGATCCCCTTCGCCAGGCCTTCCAGATCCAGGAGCCGCCCGGCGCGCCGCGTCCCCAGTACCAGGTGGTGGGCGTGGTGAAGGACACCAAGTACTTCAACCTGCGCGAGCCGTTCAGGCCGATCGCCTACCTGGCCGCGGCCCAGGACACGCAGCCCGACGCGTTCCTGCAGGTGGTGATCCGCACGGCCGCGGGGTCCCCCGCCGCCCTGGCCCCCGCGGTCACGCGGTCGGTGGCGGAGGTGCATCCGCTCATCGGCCTCAAGTTCGACACCATGAAGTCACAGGTGCGCCGGACGCTGCAGTCGGAAGCGCTCATGGCGACCTTGACCGGCTCCTTCGGCATCCTCGCCGGCGTGATCGCCGCCGTCGGCCTCTACGGCGTGATGTCGTACCTCGTGGCCCGGCGGCGCAACGAGATCGGGATCCGCATGGCCCTGGGCGCGGACCGTCGCGCGGTGGTGAAGATGGTGCTCCGCGAGTCGGGACTGCTCCTGGGCGCGGGAGTGGTGGTGGGGGCGGTCATGTCGGTGGCGGCCGCCCGCGCGGCCGGGGCGCTCCTCTTCGGGCTCAGCCCGGGGGATCCCTCGACGTTCCTGCAGGCCGCGGCCGCCCTCACTGCGGTCGCGGCCCTGGCGACCTACCTCCCCGCCGAGCGCGCGGCCCGGGTGGATCCGACCGTCGCCTTGCGTCAGGATTAGCTCTCTTCCCCCCGCGGACGGGCCGGGGGCGGAAGGAGTGCCATGCGGACTGGCCGGAACGGGCCATACCCAACCTCGTGGCCCGCGTGTATCTCTGATGAGGACGGCATCGACGGGCGGCCGCGCGGCCGATTCCAGAATTGATCTTGTGAGGGAGACGATGGGACACCTGCGACGTTCGGCGGTCGTGCTGGGTGTGATTTTCTGGGCCTCGGCCACGGCGTCGGCGCAAACCGCCGACGAACAGATGAAGAAGGACATCGAGGCCTTGAAGGAAGGGCAGCAAGCCATCCAGAAGGATCTCGCGGAGATCAAGCGGCTCCTGCAGTCACGGCCGGCCGCCGCGGACGCGCTGCCCAGGGATCCCATCGCGATCGCCAGCGAGCCCTTCAAGGGAAGCGGGACGGCCCGGGTCGCCCTGATCGAATTCTCCGACTACCAGTGCCCGTTCTGCGGCCGCTACACCAAGGAGATCCTGCCGCAGATCCGGACCAACTACGTCGACACCGGCAAGATCAAGTACGTCTTCCGCGACATGCCGCTCTCCTTCCACAAGAACGCCTTCAAGGCCGCGGAAGCGGCCCACTGCGGGGGCGCGCAGGGAAAGTTCTGGGAGATGCACGACGCCCTCTTCGCGAACCAGACCGCGCTCGATCCCGAGCAGCTCGCGACCTACGCGAAGACCGTCGGGTTGAACGAAGCCCAGTTCCAGCAGTGCCTGGAGAGCGGGAAGTTCGCCGGTGAGATCAACAAGGACGTCGCGGACGCGGGAGCGGCCGGGATCTCGGGAACGCCGACCTTCCTGGTCGGCCTCATCCAGCCCGGCGACGGGCGCGTGAAGGTGGTGAAGAAGCTCGTGGGGGCGAAGCCCTACGACGAGTTCAAGGCGGCGATCGAGGGCCTGCTCGCGACCCCGTGAGCCCTCGCCACCGGTGGCCGGCTGCCTTCTCCTTCTCCTGGGCCCTGGCCGCCGCCGCCTCCGCCCTGGCGGGCGACGTGCGCCCGGCACCCCCGGCCGTGCACGCCCTCCTGATCAGCGGGGGCGACCGCCCGGGCTCCAACTACCTCAGCCACCTCCATCACCTCGAGGACATGGTCGCCCTGCTGCGTCGCCGCGGCGTGGCGCCCGAGCGCATGGACGTCTTCTCCGCCGACGGAGAGGACCCGGCGGCCGACCTGACCACGCGCGATGTGCCGCCCCCGGACTTCTGGATCCTGGAGGGCACGAGCCTCGGCAAGCGCTTGCGTCCGCAGCCGCGGCTCGTGGACACGCGCTGGGCGGGGGTGACCCTGCATCCGGCCCGCCAGGCGGCCCTGCGCGCGTGGTTCGAGGCCGCGCGCACGCGCATCGTCCCCGGTGATCAGCTCCTCGTCTTCGTGACCGATCACGGCACCGGCGACGCCCGGGATCCCGAGAACAATGCGATCTCGCTGTGGCAGGAGAAGCTGACCGTACGGGAGCTGAGAGCCCTTCTGGCCCGGCTGGCGCCGGGCGTGCAGGTCGTCCTGGTGATGAGCCAGTGCTTCTCCGGCGCGTTCGCGAACGTGCTCGGCGAGGCCGGCCCGAGCGGGCCGAGCGCGGACGTGTGCGGCTTCTTCTCGACCACCGCGAACCAGAAGGCCTACGGGTGCTACGCGGAGGGGCGGGACCGGGACAAGGTCGGCCACGCCTTCCACTTCATCGAGGCGCTCGGACGCGCCGCCACCGCCGCTGCCGCCCACGTCGAGGTGCTCGTGGACGACGACACGCCCGACGTGCCCCTGCGGACGACGGACGCCTACCTCGCGCGGGTCGTGGCCGCGGAGGCGAGCTCCCGTCAGCAGAGCGAGGACACGCTGGTCGATGCGCTGCTGG
>Ga0075421_100009413_pt1 | contig 12039 bp, 9 predicted proteins | sample SoiMetdeltSBSDD5_FD_75292 | JGI IMG/M metagenome (GOLD analysis project Ga0075421, IMG submission 75292) | Bulk soil microbial communities from a Populus tree surrounding site in Tennessee, USA - Soil MetaG P. deltoides SBSDD5 | ecosystem: Environmental > Terrestrial > Soil > Tree plantation...
TCCGGCGCGGGCTGCCGGCGGAGTGCGACGACTTCCTGGACGAAGCCGGCAAGGACGGCCCCCTCGACACCGCCGATCGCTTGTGCGGTTCCTATCGCCACGACGATCGACGGCCGCCCCTCGACCCGTTGCGAGATCTGGGCCATCAGTCGTGCTGGCCGGATGCCGTAGAGATCAGCTAGCAGGACGAATCTCTCGACGGATAGCGCGCGATCTCCCCTCTCATAGCTCGCGAGGGAGGAGGGTTTGAACGTACCCGAGCTCATGATCGAGACGCTCCGAAGTGTCAGTCCGCGTGCTCTGCGAGCGACACGCAGGACAATGCCGATCTGCTTCGCGAGCACCCCCGGCATGCTTCCCCCTACGAGCCGCGACGACGGAGGCTCTTTCGACCTCCTGGCGCCCAGGTGTATCACCGACGCCCCGGAGGTCAACAATGTTGCCGAATTCGGCTCGGCGGTCGGCAAGAAAATCCGCTCACCAGGGCTGATACGCGTTTGAATCTTTTTTTGCTTCGTGGAAACGCAACCAACATGGTACTTCATACGTTTTACGACTAAGGCAGGGTCCCCCGTATGGTGGATATGGTTGACATCCTGAACACTCTCCGTGTAAACCATGTGGCTTACGGAGCAACGTACGCTCGATGGGGGGTGACCAATCGCGCAACACGGTCGCTGCTTCGGACGGCGGGGGGCGCGCGCTCGGAGCACGGTCCGAGGCTCGACAGGTCATGGCCCGCGCCGCGGCCCAGGCGCGGCGCATGTTGAAGGCGCGATAAGGGGAAGAGGAGTGACATGGGTGGACCCAGACGCATCCGAACGGACATTCGAGCCGGTACTGAGCGACGGAGTCCGAATGCGCCGACCTCAATCCTGATCGTTGACGATCACGTGCTGTTCGCCGACGTGATCCACAAGACCCTCGAGGGCGATGGCATGGATGTTATCGCTACGGTTGCGACCGGCGCCGAAGCCCTACGGGTATTCCACGACAAGCGGCCTGACCTCGTGTTGCTCGATCTCACGTTGCCCGATCAAAGCGGGCTCGTCCTCGGCCAGGCCATCATGGAGCGGTCGCCGGACACGGTCGTTGTCGCTCTCACGGCGCTGGACGACCCACAGCTCGTCAAGCAGGCGATGCGCGCGGGCTTTCGAGGCTACGTCAGCAAGGATTGCCGCGTCTCACAGCTCCGGGAGGCGATCACCCAAGCGATGGGTGGGAGCGTCGTCGTCGCCGTCCCGAGCAATCGGATGGCAAGCCGATCCAGGGTCTCGAGGAACGATGGGTCGACGCTGCTCGCCGACCAGCTCACGCAGCGCGAGAGGGAGGTTCTTGCCCTTCTTGCGCGAGGAACCACCAGCGCGGAGATGGCGCGACGCCTGGGTATCAGTCCGAACACGCTACGCACGCACGTCCAAAGCGTGCTCACGAAGCTCCAGGTTCACTCCCGCCTCGAGGCTGCATCGTTCGCTATACGCAACGACCTCCTGGTGGACGACGACTGGCGTCAGGGCTCGTCCGTTCGTCGTAGTCAGGCTGCGTCATAAACGTGGCGCGTCCGTAGATAGGCGCAGACTAGGCTACGTCGTTGAGAGCGGTAGGAGAGATGGTGGGCGAAGACACGACCGAGCCTATCCGCATCCTCGTGGCCCAGGAGCGTGGGTTGTTTCGCGAGGCCCTCCGCATCGTGCTCGAGGGCGAATCGGATCTCAAGATCGTCGGCGAGACCCAAGATGGTCCGGAGACCGTGGAGGAGATCGCCCGAACGTTGCCGGATGTCGCCGTGATCGGCGCCAAGCTCCCGAAGCTCGACGGGATCCGTGCGACGGCAATGATTGGGCAACGGACGCCCGATTGCCGCGTTTTGGTGATCTCCGAGGAGGATGACCTAGAGATCCTGGTGGCAGCCCTCGAGGCCGGTGCACGGGGCTTCCTCACCTGGGAGATGCCTCTTCACAACCTCATCGAGGGCGTGCATTCGCTTCGCCGGGGCGAGATCCTCGTTCCGCCCCGGATGTTGGGGGGACTCATTTCTCACCTCCTCCGACGTCGGAACGAGAAGGAAGCGAGCGCCCGTTGGCTCTCGAGGCTGACGAAGCGCGAACGCGAAGTATTGGCCCTGCTCGCGGACGGCGCCGACAACGACATGATCGCAACGGCGATGTTCATCAGCCCACACACTGCTCGGACCCACGTGCAGAACCTGCTGGGGAAGCTGGGCGTCCATTCCCGCCTAGAGGCAGCGATGCTCTTTGCCCAGAGCGGGATGCGAAACGAGCTCGAGCTCGTCGACGGGTAGGCCGAGAGGCAACGTCTGCCCGCGAGTCGGTGGGGTCGGAACACCCCATCGCGACCGCCGTCGCTCGTCGATCGAGTCACAGCGGGTGTCTACCCTCCGACGACGTTCATGTCCCGGCGCATCAACACGTGCCCAGAGTGACGAGATTCCTGCATTCGGCGTAGGGCTCATACGACAGGCTGAGCGTGCAACGGAATCCGCCGCTGTGTTGAGGTTCCTCCGCATCGACACGGAGGGCCGCGCAACGTGGACGTGAACCCAAAGGTGCGTGTGCTCCTCGCCGAGTCGCAGTTGCTGCTGCGCGAAGCGATGAGAATCGCGCTCACGAACGCCGGTGACATCGAGGTCGTCGCCGAGGTGGGCGACCGGATGAGGGCGGTCGCTGCAGCGAAGGCCACGAAGCCGGACGTTGCGTTGATCGACGTCGCACTGCCCGGGCGCGATGGCGTGCAAACGACCAGGATGATCGGGGAGACCGTGCCCTCCTGTCGGATCGTCCTCTTCGGCGGGAAAGAGGACGAACGGCCCATGATGGAGGCGTTGGAGGCCGGCGCCAGCGGGTATCTGACGGAGCAGGCAGCGCTCGGCGATCTCGTCGACGCCACCAGGGCGGCCTTTCGCGGCGAGGCGCTCGTTCCGCCCCGGCTGGTCGCGACGCTCCTCAACAGGCTCATATGGCACCGTAGAGAACGCGATGAGGCGATCTTCCTCCTGTCGCAGCTCACCCGCCGGGAGCGACAGGTTCTGGCCATGCTTGCACGAGGCGCGGATAACAGAGGCATTGCCGAGGCGCTGACGATCCGCCCTGATACCGCCCGCACCCACATCCAGAACCTGCTAGGGAAGCTCGGGGTCCACTCTCGGCTCGAGGCGGCTGCGTTGGCGGCGCGTGGGGGGCTGAGCGAGGACCTCTTCATGCTTGACGAGCCGACGAGGGTAACGTCCCGGCTCGCACGATCCGGGGATCCGAGGCACGATGACCGTGTCGATGCGAGGAGCTAGCTGATCAGCTCGTCGGTCGGGCAGGCTCCTGGATCAGAGCGCCTGGTTTCGATCCCGGTTCCCTGCATGCCCGAGTCGCTCGGTCCCACGATCTCGCTAGGAGCCAACATCGATCGCCGGGCCGCTTCTGCGCGGGCCGGGCAGGTCGATCAGCGCTGGCGCCCCTTCCTGAGGAAGGCCGCTGCCTTGCCCTCCGAGTCAGGCGCCGACCCGTTGCCTTCGCTGGACGTGGAGACGCGCCGCCGGTACATCAGCCCGATCCGGTAATCGTTGGACCCGTATCCAGCTGCCCCCCCTGCCGGGTCGAAAGCGTTGAGGACGCCCCCGATGAGGTGGCCGCCCGCCTGGTCGAGTTGGTAGACCGCCGCGCCAACCGACGCAGCTGTTCCCTTCCTGGCATCGGCGACGATGATGATCCCGTCGACCATGCTGGCCAGCGGCAAGCTATCCGCGACGCCCAGGACCGGTGGGCTGTCGATCAGGACGAACTCCGCGTCCCCGCAGTAGGCCAGGACCTCGAGCATGGAACCCGACTGGAGCAGCTCGGCGGGGTTCAGGAGCGTCATGGCTCCCTGTTCTTCGGCGACTCGAGCCTCACGTCGAGAAACGGCTCCGCTCGTGAGCACCCGCAAGTGCGGAATCTCGGAGGCGCGTACCGAGTCGGCGACAGAGAGCTCGCCGGCAAGCACCTGCGCCAGGCCTTCGTTCGGCAGGTCAAAGAGGGCATGGATGCGCGGGTATCGCATGTCTGCACATATGAGAACAACTTCCTTGCCCGCCAGCGCCAAGCAGACCGCGAGGTTCGCCGCGATCGTGGTCTTCCCCTCCTGGCTCTCAGCGCTCGTAACCAGGATGGTCTTGAGCGACCGACGCCTGGGCCTGCCCCGTGACCCGGTCGTGGGCTGCTCGTGCACGCCCCCCCTCCCTTGGGCGGAGGTAGAGCGATTGCTGATGGCGAGCAGATTCGTCCGGAGCGCACGGTATGCCTCCGCCACGCCACTCCTGGGCTCGGTCAGGGCGACCAGTTGCTCCGAGTCTCGCCTCGCGGCTTGGAGTGCACGGAGTCGCGGAACAACTGCCAGCACCGGGACCCCGGTCGATTGCTCGAGGGCATCGGCGTCGGTGACCCGATCTCGATAGCGGTCCCGAGCCAGAGCCACCACGATCCCGAGAACCAGGCCCAGGAACAGCCCCATCGCGATATCGAACCCGTTTCTCGGGCTGCTGGGCGAGCTCGGCAGCTCCGCCTTGTTGATGATTTGTCCCGGATCCACGCTCACGGTGGTGGCCGTGGAGAGTAGCTCCTGGAGCCGAATCTGCGTTGCCTCGAGCTCGGCGAGCTTCCGCCTAGCGGAGAGCCAGCTCTCGGATTGCGGCACCAGCTCGGTGATCGTTTGATTCTGTTCCTCGATCTGACTGGCGACCTCTCCGATCTGCGCCTGCAGGGTGTCCGTATATCGCGCCACGGTGTCCGTCGCCTGTTGGGATCTGAATCGGAGATACGCTTCGGCGAACGCCTCCGCCCCTGCTTGTGCGAAAGCGGGGTCCGTAGCCGAGAACGTGATCTCCATCACGTCGGCTTCCGCTGGAACGGTCACCGTGACGCGATCCAGGAGCTGCTCGGGGCGGGCCGACGAGTCGAGCAGCGTGCGCGCGATCTGGGCGACGGCCGTTGAGGCGACGACTCTGGCCTCGGTTTGGAGGTTCACCTCGGAGGCGGAGGGATCGAAGGGAGAGGTGAGGGTGGACTTCGCTAGCACTTCAGCGGTCGAGGTGTACGTCGGCGTCCGTGTGAGCGAGTAAGCGGCCGCCAGCACGGTCACGAGGAGGGTTACACCGAGGACGGACCACTTCCGACGGCGCAGAGTCGTCATGACATCGTGAAGCGTCACGGTGGGCCGGTCGGACGGGCTCCATCCCCCGGCGTTTTCCATGCTCATCCTCTGCATCCCAAGCTCGCGCGTCGGTCGGCTCGAACTCGTGAGGAACGACACGGCGCTCCTTCGGAGCTGCACGGGATGACGGTGAGGTCACTCATCCGATCCTGCCTCTCGTCCTGTCGTCAGCAGACTACACAGCCTGGAGCTGGATCCGATCCTCGTCGAGCAACTGACTGTCGCTCGCTCGTTCGAATGCACGCACCGCCCTGACGACCATCCCCGCGGCACCCACTGGGTCCGCCCCGACGGCGGTCTCGGCGGCCAGCACGAGGCCGTGGACACCATCAAGCAACGTATTCGCGATGTCGTTCGCTTCCGCGATGGTCGGCATCCGGTTCGTCACCATCGACTCCAGGAGGTTGGTTGCCACGTACACGGGACGGTTCCAGCGGTTCGCTCGCCGAATGATCGCCTTTTGATAGTAGGGCACGAACTCGAGGGGGATCTCACGCGAGAGATCGCCTCGGTCGATCAGCACGGAATCTGCAGATTCGATGATCGGGTCCATCTGCCGTACCCCGAGCCTGCTTTCGATCTTGGCGATGATGTGGGCGGCGGGAGGAGCAAGGGCACGAAGCCTTCCCACATCCCCCGCGGCGCTCGCGAAGGAGAGGGCGTAGTGCATGACGTCGTAGCCGATGCCGATCTGGATCGCATCGATGTCCTTCTGGCTCAGGGCCGGGAGGTCCGCAGCGGGCTCTATCGTCACCGCCTTGTTCGACCCGACTCGCCCCGAACGGACCACCAGCGCATCCGCCTCGTCCCCGTCGATGTCGATGACGCGGAGCTGCGCTCCGTCGAAGTCGATCCCGACGAGTGAGCCCGGCCGAAGCACGTTGAAACCAGCTCGCGGCCACAGGGCGATTTCGCGCTCGCTTCCCAGTGTCGGCTCCGCCGTCAACCGCACATGCCGACCCTCGCGCAGAGTGACCACGCCGCCGACAGGCCCGCAGCGGACCTGCGGCCCCTCGGAGTCGAGGCAGATCGGCGTGTCGGAATACCGGCGGACGATCTCGATCGCGCCCGCCACCTCCTCGGCGGGCGTATGCGACAGGTTGATCCGAAACAGGTCCACGTCGAACCTGTCGAGCCCTTCGATAATCTCCTGGTTGAAGGACGCCGGCCCTAGGGTGCACAGGATCTTGATCTTCATATCGCCGATTCTAGGGGAGACGGTCGGACGGTAGGTACGCCAGAAGGAGTACCTACAATGCGGCGATTGAGCGACGTTGGCTTCCGGGCTCGCCGAGAGAATGGCGGTCCCGAAAAGATCCAACGGAAGGGGTTCCGTACATGACTGAGGGCTGGTCTTCCAAGAAGGTGCTCGTCACCGGGGGTGCTTCATTCATCGGATCGACGCTGGTCGAGGCATTGTTGGCCAGGGACGCCGCGTCGGTCCGGATCATCGACGACTTCTCGAGCGGGGCGATCGCAAATATCCGGGATCTGGTCGGGGAGGGGGCGGTCGAGCTGATCCGGGGCGATCTTCGCGACCCGGCCGTTTCGGCGAAAGCCGTCGAGGGGATGGACGTGCTCTTCCACCTGGCCGCCGACCACGGCGGCAGAGGGTATGTCGACCTACACCAGTATGCGTGTTCCACCAACCTGGCCCTGGATTCGTTCCTCTTCGGAGCCGCCCTGCGCGCCGGCATGGAGAAGATCGTCTACGCCTCGTCGGGGTGCGTGTATCCGCTGTACCTGCAGGCAGACCCGAGTGAGACGCTCCGCCTGACCGAGGACATGGTGGCCTCGCCCGGGTATGACCCCGACGGTCTGTACGGCCTGGCCAAGCTGGCGGGGGAGCTCACGCTCAGGGCCATGCACAACGAGTTCGGCGTGAAGACCGTGTCGTGCCGCTATTTCACCGTCTACGGGCCCCGAGGGGTCGAGAACCACGCCGTGATCGCGATGATTGCGCGGGCGTTCCTCCGTCAGGACCCCTTCCACGTCTGGGGGAACGGGGAGCAGATCCGCAACTGGACGTACGTCGACGACATCGTTGAGGGGACCATCCTCGCTGCTGAACGGGTGGACGACGGTTCCGCGATCAATCTCGGTACGACCGAGCGCGTTCGGGTGATCGACGCCGTCCACAGGGTCTGCGAGCTTGCCGGCTACAACCCTCGCATCGTGCTCCAGCCAGACATGCCCACGGGTCCGATGAACCGGGTTGCGGACAACTCCCTGGCGCGGAGCGTCCTGGGGTGGGAGCCACGCGTCCCGTTCGCCGAGGGGCTCCGGCGCACGCTCGAATGGTATTTCTCAAGCAAGGACCCGACCGAGGTCTCGGCAATCCTCGAGCGCATGCTGACCGGCCGTGGGCATCCGGACGAGGAGCTCGTTGAGATCGCGTCCGCACAAGAGTGATGAAGGCGACGCGCTCATCCTCCTACGGCATCCGCCGTGGCGATATCCCTGGTTCGTCGGAGGGTCTCCTTCGACCTCGTTCCCACAATCACCCCGTTGTCGTTGGATGGAGCGACTCTCCATCCGATGCTGACTGATGTGGGCAGCAGAGAAGCTCTTCGATGATCGTCAAATCGAGATAGGTGGCGGGTGCAGAAGCCTAGGACACGTCGCTTCATCGCGCGGTTCTTCGTGATCGAGGCCTTGCTGGCCTCGACGATGACCATTGGTTCCGGAGTGGCGGAGGCATCCACGACCTGCGGGGTTTCGAACGGCCACACCCTCTGTGTGACGGTCCCGGACACGCCGCTCACGGGCCCAGCCGCCATCACCAAGGAGGTGGCGGCGGGCTTCGCTCCCCAGCTCGTCGTGGCCGTCGAGCAGTGAATCCCTGGATAAGGTTGCGACTCGAGAAAGGCAGCTCGCATCGTGTCGATGGCCGCTGAGGGCCGTGCTCGTCTCACACCGACGCTCGAAGCACCTGGAACGGCGGACGCTGGTGGTCCGACCGCCCGCGGTCGGATGAGGGACTGGATCAATCGGGAGTATCTCCGGTTGACGCTTGCTCTCCTGGTCACACCGGTTACCCTGGGGTTGGCCTGGCTCGTGGTTCGCCATGAAGCGCTGCCGTTCGACAACGTCCGGTCGGCCGCGCTCACCACGGTGATCTTCTGCCTCCTGACGATCGGGCTCGTGCTGTACGTGCATCGGTTGCCGTTGCTGTCCTTCCCGTCCTTGTTCCTCGCGGTCACGTTCCTTTTCACGTGCAGCCCGCTGATCCTGTTTCTGATGGAGGGCAGCGATGCCTTCCGCTCCTGGGAGATCGTGGACACCGAGGGCATCCTGAAAGGGATGCCGGTGGTCACGCTGGCGTTCTCCTCGTTCCTGCTCGGTGCACTCCTGCTTCCGACCCAGATCCTCGCCCTGGCGAGGGGTACCGCCGCTAGCACGGCGGGGGGAGCGGCGGACATCACGCCTCGTCTTCGAGCGCTTCGGAGGGTCGGGTTCGCGATGTACGCGGTCTCGGCCTTGCTCATCGCAGCCTCCTCGCTCGCCGGGGGCACGCTGAGCTTCGCCGTGGAGGGCGGCTATACCGCATACCACGAGGCCAAGAGGTCGGGAGCCATCCCCCAGGTCGTAGGGGTGTTCGTGGCGCATCTCCTGCCGTGGTCGTTGCTGATCCTGACCGCAACCAGCAGGGATCGTCGCTCGAGGAGGCAGGTCGTCCTGCTGGCGGTCCCGTTCATCCTGGTGATGCTCGGGGTCGGCGACCGAGGGGGGCCGGTCGCCACCATGGGCGTCGTCGCGTCCGGTCTCTACCTTGTGGGTGCCCGGATCGGCTTGTGGCGCTCCCTCGCCCTCGTCGCGTTGATCGCGTTCCTGATCCCCACCATCCTCAACTTGCGACAGGTGCCGATCTCGGAGGTGTCGGTGAGTACGGTCGCGAACGCCGCGACCAATCAGGTGCAGGCGGCGAACACCTTCGGAGACGATCCCGTCTCGGGCTTCCTTTCTTCCATGTCGAGTCCCTATCAGACGCTGATGAAGACCGTCGTTGCGGTTCCCTACATCGAGGGCTACCACCTCGGAGGGGACTACCTGGCCTCTCTCATCGTCGCGGTCCCGTTCCGATCGATCATCTTCCCGTTCATCGGCGCCGAGATCGATCGCCTTCCACCCAGCCAGTGGATCCTCCCGTTACTGCACCCCGGGAAGAACGCAGGCCTGGGCTACCTGCAGATGGCGGAGGCATACTTGCAGTTCGGCGCGATCGGGGTCGTCGGCCTGTACTTGATCTTCGGATGGGGGCTGACTCGGCTCTGGCGGTCGATGACCAGCAAGGCACCGGACCCTCGGGCGCTGGCCTTCGCGTTGATCGTCGTCATGGAGACGCTGCTCTGGGTCAGGAATTCGTCGTCCTTCGGGGTCCGAGCCGTGGCGTGGGGGTGGATCATCGTGTACGTGATACCCGCGCTGCTGACGCGGAAGAGGTCTGCCGCACCGCCGCGGGGCGAGATGGTCGCGGTTCCCCACCGATGAGTCGAGGCGCGGGTCGGGCGGCGGGGAGTTCCGTTCGGATCCCCCACGGGCGGGTCGAAGGGTCCGAGTCGGACGCGCTGCCTCCGAAGAGGGTGCTGTGTGTATTCGGCAGCTTGGAGCGGGCCGGGGCGCAATTGCGGACCCTCGAGGTGTGCAGTGAGCTGCGAGGGACTCGATCCATCGAATTCGACTTCTGCTCCCTCGATCTTGGCCCGAACGAGCTCGAGGGAGACGTCGCGAGCCTGGGCGGCTCGACCCACGTCGTGTCGATCCGGACGCCTCGCTTCCTGCTCGAATTCTCTCGCCTTCTCCGACAGGGCCGCTACGATGTTGTCCACACCGAGCCCCAGTTCCTAAGTGGGATCGTCGCGTGGTTGGCGGCGTTGCAGCGGGTGCCCATCAGGATCGTGGCGGTCCACAATTCGATCGGTGATGCCGGAAGGCGCACGGCGAGCAATCCCGTCGTTCGGGTCGTGCTCCCCAGCCGGCCGTTCATCTGGGCGATGCGATGGCTCATCACGCGATATGCCACCGACGTCGTCGCCGTATCGAAGAGCGCGCTAGACAGCGCGCTCCCAGACCGGTGGCAGTCGATGCGCGACTGCAAGGTGGTTTACAACGGCACGGACGTCGCTCCATTCAAGGTTCCCGAGGATCGAAGGGGTGTTCGAGAGGAGTTCGGCTGGCCCGCCGACAGCAGGATCGTCGTGAACGTGGGACGGCTGTCGGCGCAGAAGAACCATCGCGTCATCCTGGAGACCTTCCGGCTGGTTCACCGGAAGGACGGCACCGTCCGGTTGCTGCTCATCGGCGGCGGGCAGCTGTATCAGGAGGTGGATGGCCTCATCGATCAACTCGGGCTCCGCGAGATGTGCGCGATCACGAACAACCGTCCTGATGTTCCGCGGCTGCTCCTGGCGTCGGATGTCTTCTTCTTCCCCTCCTCGTGGGAGGGGCTGCCGGGGGCGCCCCTGGAAGCGCTCGCGGCCGGTCTCCCGATCGTTGCGAGCGACATCCCTCCGATCCGGGAGATCGCCACGTTCTTCCCGGGCTCGATCCTGGTCGCATCTCCGGATGATGCCCTCAACCACGCCGAACACATCCGCTCCGCGCTGCAGATGCCGAAGGACCGGGAGAACGTGCAGCAGCGGTTCGCCGGGTCGCCGTTCTCGTTCCAGGAGTCGGTGGCTGCGTACCGGGCGCTCTACGGGATCGACGAGTTCGAGGCGCCGCCTGAGAGCCCGCGGTGAGCGCTGGCCGGTGATACGCGCCCGGGTCGCGCCGAAGATCCTCTACACGTCGGCCGATGCCGATCCCGAAAGTGGGGCGTTCCGCTGCCTGCTCGACATGGGCATGGAAATCGGCAACTGGGGGTATCGGCCCATCCTGGCCCTGGCGGAGGAACCGGTGGGCGCCTCCCTCCCCACCGGGACGGAATCCCTTCCCTCGCACGCGTTGTCGCTCCCACGCCTTCGTCGGGGGCGTTCCGCGGCCCAATACGGGAGCGACCTCCTGCAGACTGCGCAGAGCGCCTACCGGCTGGCGGGCATCATCCGCCGGGAAGGAGTCGCCCTGGTCCACGTGAACGAGATCCTCGACGTCTATGCGGGGATCGCGGCGCGCCTGGCGGGGGTCCCCTGCGTCTGGCACGTTCGAGCGGACGTGTCCACATGGCCGTCTCCACTCAGGAAGGTGCTCCCGCGCCTCGTGGTCGCCCTCGCCAGCGAGATCGTCGCCGTGTCCGAGTCGGTTCATCGGGAGGTGTTCCTAAAGCAGGGGATCGAGACACCGAAGGTGTCTGTGATCCACGACGCCGGTCCCGATCCGGCAGTGTTCCATGTCGGTGTTGACGGTGCCTCGGTCCGTGCGGAGCTCGGCGTGCCAGACGAGGGGTTCCTCGTTGTGTTGGTATCGAAACTGGTGGAGCTCAAGGGCCACGAGGTGCTCATACGAGCGATCCCGCAGGTGCTGGACACGTTCCCGCAGACACGCTTCGCCATCGTTGGGCCTGAGCTCAACGGCGCGCACCATCGCCGATATGCGGAGCGGCTCCGGCGCTTGCCGGCCGAGCTGAGTCTCGGCGATGCCGTGTCCTTCATGGGCTACCGCGATGACGTTCCCCATATCATGGCCGCGGCCGACGTGATCACGCACTGTGCGACGCATCCCGATCCATTCCCCGGGGTCGTGCTGCAGGGGATGTCGCTGGGCAAGGCCGTGATCGCTACCAACCTCGGAGGTGCAACGGAGCAGATCGACGACGGCGTTTCCGGCGCGCTGGTCCCTCCCGGGGACCCGGCTGCTCTTGCCGACGTCATCTGCTCACTGTTGAAGGATCCGGACCAGCGC
>Ga0075421_100009414_pt1 | contig 12038 bp, 9 predicted proteins | sample SoiMetdeltSBSDD5_FD_75292 | JGI IMG/M metagenome (GOLD analysis project Ga0075421, IMG submission 75292) | Bulk soil microbial communities from a Populus tree surrounding site in Tennessee, USA - Soil MetaG P. deltoides SBSDD5 | ecosystem: Environmental > Terrestrial > Soil > Tree plantation...
TACAACCTCGGTCTCAACAAGACGAACGGGCAGGGGTGGAACCAAAAGCTTGGGATAACGGGCATTCCGGCGGATACCGGAGCATTCCCGCAAATCAACTTCAGCGGCGGGCAGGTTTCGCCGGCGCAGCTCAACCGGGGCTACGACGAGAATTGGCATGACGTCCGCTATTCCTTCATCGAGAACCTGACGTGGATCCGCGGCAAGCACACGATGAAGTTCGGATTCGAAATCGATCGCGATCGGATCAACCGTTTCTTCCAGGGTGGCGCAGCCGGCATTTTCACGTTCACCAATTCGATGACCAGTCAGCCGAACTCTCCAAGCTTCGGACTATGGGGCAGCTCGTACGCGAGCTTTCTGCTAGGCGCGGTCTCTACGGCGACTGCCGATATTGCGCCGGCGTGGGGTGCTCGCCTTATTCGATACGGCGTGTTCGCTCAAGATGAATGGCATGCAACGCCAAAGCTAACAGTCTCGTATGGCTTGCGCTGGGACTACGATCCGCCTATTTCCGAGGTTCAGGACAAGATCTCGAGTTTCCAACCCACCCTGCCGAATTCCGGAGCTGGCGGCCGTCTTGGCGCGCTGGCGTTCATCGGATCGGGTGACGGGCGGATCGGCGGCGACTTCCAGGACGGGTGGAAGAACGGTTTTGGACCGCGGTTGGGGCTGGCCTATCAAGCGAACGCGAAGACGGTGATACGCGCCTCGAGTGGAATTAACTATTCGATCTCGGGAAACGCCGTCGTGCCCTCGACCTTCGGTTTTGGAAATACACCGTCGTTCAGTTCACCTGACGGTTACACGCCGCTTTACTATCTGGAGTCGGGAACATTCCCTCAAGACTTCGCCAGACCACCGGTGCTTGATCCTTCATTTCGCAACGGACAATCGATCAACTACATTCCGAGGACTGGGACTCGGCTGCCGCAAATCGTGAACTGGTCGCTCGGTTTTCAACGTGAGGTGGCGCGAAACACTGTAGTGGAGGCGAACTATATCGGAAGCCGCTCCACGCATCTTGGATTCGCGACTAACTACAACTACATGCCCATCGAGGGACTTCAATACGGCAGCCTCCTCTTGCAGCCCATTACGTCCGCGGCTGCCGGCGCAGCGGGCTTTTCCTCGCCGTATCCAAGCTTCGCGTCGCAACGAGGCGCTAATACCGTCTACCAATCGCTGAGGCCCTACCCGCAATACACGGCAGTGACCACGGGCGGCGGCGTCTTCTTCGGTGGGCCGGCGCCGGGCGGCGTTGCCGATCCTGTTGGCCAGGCGAAATTCAACTCGCTCCAGGTTAAAATCAATCGCCGATTCTCCGATGGACTGACGCTGTTCGGCTTTGCGACGTGGTCCAAGAGTTTCACGATGGTGTTGGATCAATATCCCGGCAACAGAATCTTTCAATTGGATGCGCAACCGGCTCTCACCTACAGCGTCAGTTGGGCGTACGACCTTCCCTTCGGGAACAACAAGCGATTTCTGAATTCCGACTCTCGAGCGTTGAACGCCATCGTGTCTGGTTGGAGGGTCAACGGTTTCCTCAAGTACAACTCTGGTGCGCCTCTCAGCATTGTCGGGGGAGCCGGCAATTTGGGCGCTGTGGGTTACACCCAGCGCGGCAATGCAGTCCCAGGTGTTTCCCCGTACAAGACGACCAACCCCAGAGGTTTCAATCCTGCAACGGATCGATTCCTGAATCCTGACGCATTCGCTACCTCGACAGGTTTCAATTTCGGTAATCTGGCGCCCACGTTGAGCTGGGTACGCGGATTCTGGGGCAAGCAGGAAGCGCTGACGGTTGGCAGGCTTTTCAAGATCAGAGAAGGCCTCGACTTCGATTTCAGTGTCGACGCGACAAACCCGTTCAACTTTGTGCGCTGGGGTAACCCAAGCACCAATCGCGTGTCGTCGCAAGCCTTCGGAACGGTCACATCGGCGGGGCCGGGTCGCACGTTGCAGGTGAACGGCGCGCTGAAGTTCTAGCGTGAACGATGGAAAACGGTGTTGAGAGGGCAACTCCCCTCCTTGGCCAAGGAGGGGAATTTGCGCGCTTGACGGTCGTTGCTGCGTTGGGCAACAGCCCCATCCAGGGAGAGGAGCTGCTTTCTCGACACCGTTTTCCGTCCCTACAGTGGAGATGAGATGTCCTCAAGGCAGATCAGAGTCGGCGCCTTAGCAACGGTCGTTTGTCTCCTTGCGTCGCTTGCGCAGGGACAAAGTGCTCGTCCGAGCAATACCGGCGAACATTGGGTCGCGACCTGGGCGACCGCTCAGCAACTCATGGCGACATCGGCTGGAGGTCGAAGTGGCGCGCCACCGTCCAATCTTCCGGCCACATTTGCGAATCAAACGGTGCGCATGATCGTGCGGACCAGCCTCGGCGGTTCGCGCGTCCGGATCCAACTGTCGAACATGCTCAACGCGCAACCGGTGGAAATCGGGGCGGCACATATTGCGCTCCACGAAGGGCGGGGGGCAATTCAGGAGGGCACGGATCGGAGTCTGACGTTCGCTGGTAGCTCGAGTTTCACAATACCGCCGGGTGCACTCGTCGTGAGTGATCCAGTGGATCTGGCTGTCCGGCCCCTCTCGGACCTCGCCGTTTCCATCTACCTTCCCCACGATACCGGTCCGCCGACGAATCACCCGTTGGGATTGCATACGGCTTACATCTCGAATGGGGACGTCACAGCATCCGTTGGCATGCCCGATCCCAAAACCATGACCGCATATGCGTGGCTTTCGAGTGTAGACGTTGTTGCGCCCGCGAATGCGTTCACGGTCGTCGCGCTCGGCGATTCGATTACCGACGGATATTCGACCACACTCGATGCCGATCAGGCATGGCCGACGCTGCTCGCCAAGCGCTTAATTGTAGACAAAACCCAGCGTGTTGCTGTCGTGAATCAAGGCATTTCCGGAAATCAAGTGCTGCGCGACGGCGCAGGCCTGAGCGCGCTCGCTCGTTTCGATCGCGATGTCCTGAGTCGTCCGGGTGTGAAGTGGGTGATTTTGCTCGAAGGCATCAACGACATTAACATTCGCGGCCGCATGGACGGACCGAACGCCCTCACGAGCGATGAACTCATTCGGGGCTACCGCCAGATCATTGCACGCGCTCATACTCACGGCATCAAAGTGATGGGCGCGACGATCATGCCGGAAGAAGGCGTGCCCACCGCATCCGAACGCGGTGAACAAATCCGACAGACGGTGAACCGTTGGATTCGAGCGAATGGAAACTTCGACGCGGTCGTGGACTTCGACATGACGGTTCGAGATCCACAGCGTCCCGAGCGGTTGAAACAACAATTCGATCCGGGCGACCATATTCATCCTAACGACGCAGGCAATCAAGCCATGGCCGACGCTTTCGACCTCAGCGTTTTCAAAAAGTGAAAGGAAATCATGGTCTCGGTCAGGCAAATCTCCATCGCGGCCGTTGTCACAATCATCTCGTCTTCCCTGCTGAGTGCACAGGCTCCGGCGCTTCGCTCTCCTGAAGTTCATGCCGACCGTACGGTCACATTCCGCTTGCGCGCTCCTCAAGCCACCGCTGTCGACCTGGTCGGCGAAGTTGTGCAAGGTAAGGGCCCGCAACCGATGACCAAGGGCAGTGACGGCGTGTGGACGCTGACTATTGGGCCACTCCCACCCGAAATCTGGATCTACAACTTTCGCATCCAGGGCGTCGACCTTCCGGATCCTGCGAACATCAGCATCATGCCACGAGCCGCGGGAACCGGCGCGATCTCGAGTTTCGTCGAAGTACCCGGCGACGGCGCCGCTTTTTACGATTCGCGTCCGGTCCCGCACGGCGACGTGCGAATGGTTCTGTATCGATCGAAGGCGATGGGAGTGGACCGCTATCTCTGGGTGTACACCCCGCCCAATTACGACAAGTCATCAGGAAAGTATCCGGTTTATTACCTGCTTCACGGAAACGGGGAAACGCAGAGCGGCTGGGTAATGAACGGTCGCGCCAACATCATCCTCGACAATCTGATCGCCGATGGAAAAGCTCAGCCGATGGTAGTGGTGATGCCGCATGGCCACGCCATGCAAAGCGCATCGGTTGGGCCGCTCGCTCCTGTTCCTTCAGCTCCAGCGGATTTCAGGGACTTTACGCTCTTCACGAAGGATTTCCTGCAACAGATAATTCCACTCGTCGAGAAAAACTACCGCGTCTTTACGGATGCGGAGCATCGCGCGATTGGCGGCTTGTCTATGGGGGCAATGCAGAGTGTTTCGATTGGACTCTCCCACCCGGAATTGTTTCACTACGTTCTCGCGTATAGTGGCGGCTTCGGTTCGTTGGCGACCGTGCCCGCTGCGGGTCCAGTCGAAGAGCAGGCGCCTTGGAAAGAGTTGCTGGCAAATTCCACGCAAACGAAAAAGTGGTTAAATTTGCTCTTTCTTGGTTCCGGGCAGCAGGAGACGGGCATGCGCGCTCCTGGACAACGGCTGGTGCAGCTCTTCAGGGACAAAGGAATCAATGCCCAATGGGCGGATCACCCCGGCGGCCACGTGTTCAGCGTCTGGCGTAACCACTTGAACGAAAGCGTTCCGTTGCTGTTTCAAAAAAATCGCAAAACAAGCTCAGGAGAAGCGAAATGAAAGCATCTTTTGCCGTCCTCTTCACCATCTTTGCAGCCGCGTTTCCAGGCGTAGGTTTTGGCCGCGAAGCGCAAGCGCGGCAGCGCGAAGCCTCAAGTGATGCTGTGCGTGCTTCCTCACTTCGAGCGGGCGCTGCCAAAGTGGACGTCACGCCCGCACAGGGCGACCTTCCCAAAAACTATGAAGGCATCCACGATCGGCTTTACTCCCGAGCGATCGTTCTCGAAACCGGAAATGCCAGTGCCGCTTTGATCACCGTAGATGCTGGAGGTGTTCCTGATCAGGTTTGGCAAAACGTCACACAGCAGATCCAAAAAGATCTAGGAATACCCGTCACCAATGTGTTGTTGACTGCCACGCACACGCACAGTGTGCCCGGTCAAACGAGCGCCACTTACGTACAGAAGATTGTCGAATCGGTGAGACTTGCCAAACAACGCTTGGCCCCGGCACGCGTTGGCTATGGAGCCGGCGTCTCTTATATCAATGTGAATCGCAACATCATCGATCCGAAGACCAAGCAGTGGTGGGAAGGGCCCAACTACGATGGGCCCTCAGACAAGACGGTTGCGGTGGTCAAATTCGAAAGCCTAAGCGGCGATCCCATCGCGGTGTACTACAACTACGCCATGCATGCCGTCACTGTTGGCCAATTGGACAAGGTCAGTGCGGATGCGCCGGGCGAGGTTTCGAAATACATCGAAGATTCCCTCGACGACAAAGCCGTGGCTCTTTGGTCATCCGGTGCCGCCGGCGACCAGAATCCGATCTACTACCAGCAGACATATGATCTTCGCGAAATACGAATCAAAGATTACGCTGCACGCGGCGTCGACATCAGTAATGCGATGCCTCCTGGCGGCCAAGGCTTGAACAAGAGCGACCCGCGAGTGGTGAAGCTCATGAACCAGCAGAAGCAAATGATCGTCTCCATGGGCCAGTTCCTGGGAGAGGAAGTCCTGCACGTCATGAGGGGAATGCAACGCATGGACTCCAATGTACAGATCTACAGCGGCCAAAAAACGATTAGTTGCCCCGGCCGCGAACGCACGAATACCGGACGAGCTGGCTTTGAAGGGACGTACAAGGAAGGTCCCCCAGTGGAAATCCGACTTGGATTGCTGAGGGTCGGTGACATTGTCGTCGGTGCTGTGAATGCCGAGGTCTTCAACCTGATTGCTCAGCGACTGAAAAACGAGTCGCCATATACCGCAACGATGATGGCGACGCTGACGAACGGGATGGCGCGTTCAGGATACATTCCGAACGATGCCGCGTATGGCATGTACACGTTCGAGGTACTCTCTTCGCGGCTGAAGCCGGGATGTGCAGAAACTTCGATCGTGAACGGAATCCTGGATATGATCGGCGAATCTCGAAAGGACGAATAGGAGCCGGAATGACGTGGCGTCGCGTGCCTACCGTCACTGTTCTGAGCCTGTTGCTGGTGGGCTTGTCCCGTGCGATCCAAGCAACATCGAAACCGAGCGGATGCAGGTAGTGACACGCAGCATTCTCCACGTTCCTGGCGCCGAGTTCATGGATGAAAAGAATGTCCCTCATGGTGTTATCAGTGTTGTCACCTAGAGCATTTGGCAGTTCTCGATAAACTAGCGGTGAAAAATGGCCCAAAGATGATCTGGGTCAAAACTGGATCAGAAGACCCGTTCATCGGTAACACCAAAGCAACCGTCGAAATGCTCAAGCGGCATGGATTCTCAGTGACGTTCGACGAAAGCACGGGCGGGCACAGCTGGGTCAATTGGAGGAATTACCTCCACGAGTTCGCACCGCGGTTATTCAAATAGTTGAGCATTGGAGGCTTTCATGAAAACACGGATCTTTATCCTGCTGATTGCGGCGTTGTTACTGAGCAGCATCGCAGCCTATGCGCAAGTTGCCGCCGAGTTCAACCCGCCACGATCGAATTGCTGTTTAGCGAATACGGCCAAAACTCTCGCCGACCAACTTCAAGATTGGAACCAACTCGGCCGTTATCACCAGGCGAACCAGCAGCTAAAAAAGCAGCCTCCAGACCCGAAGCGGGTCGTTTTCATGGGAGACTCCATCACCGATCTCTGGCGACTGGAGGAATACTTTCCAGGCAAGCCTTATGTGAACCGCGGCATCGGCGGACAGACCACGCCGCAGATGCTGGTTAGGATGTATCCCGACGTTATTAATCTAAAGCCGGCGGTCATGGTTCTTTTGGCCGGCACCAACGATATAGCGCGCAACACGGGACCGATGACCTCAGAGATGATCCAGGAAAACATCATGGCAATGACGGAACTCGCGCAACATCATGGGATCAAGGTGATCTTGTCTTCCATACTGCCAGTCAGCGATTACCCCTTCTTGAAACAACAAAGCGGCCAGGCGCTTGCCGCGGCTGGGCCAGGGCCGGGTGCGCCGAGAGCCAAGATGACCGACGGCCGTCCTCCCGCAGACATCCTGAAACTGAATACGTGGATGAAGGACTATGCAACGCGGGCCAATGCGATCTACGTCGACTATTTCACCGCCGTTGTGGACGAAAAGGGTTGGTTGAAGGATCCGTACTCCGCCGATGGCCTACATCCGAACGCGGAAGGCTACAAGGTGATGGCGCCAATCGTGGCAGCAGCAGTTCAGAAGGCATTACAGTAATGAGGGCGGCGAAGACCATGTCGTTGCCCGCGGCCGCTAGAAAATAACCAGTTCTTTTCTTGGGAGAAGCCCATGAAGCTGTCCATCGTGCCGATCGTTTTGCTCGCGGTGCAGGCTACTGCGTTGGCGCAATCGAATTCGAAATGTTCCGACATGGGAAAGTTCCGAAGCCCGGGCGTTACTCTTGAAATCACTCGCGCTGAGATTGTGCCCGCAGGTCGGGTGCCGGGCGCCCGCGGCGGGCCCGCCGGACCGGCGTTGCCGGCCCACTGCCGGATCGATGGGATGATGGATCGACGAACAGGGACCGACGGCAGACCTACGGAATCCGCTTTGCCATCGCGCTTCCCGAGAATTGGACAGGACAATACTTGCAGCAGGGCGGCGGCGGTCTGAACGGTACGGTTGCACAGCCGACCGGCGCACAAGTGGCCGGAGATCAACCGGCATTGGCGCGCGGCTTTGCCGTGGCCACGACGGACACGGGGCATCAGAGTTCAGGCGGCGCTTTCGATGGTTCTTTCATGCAGGATCAGCAGGCCGCCCTCGACTTCGAATTCGTCGCCATCGGTCGTGTGACCGTGTTGGCTCGACAGATCATCGAGAGTTACTACGGCCGACCGCCGTCACACTCGTATTACGTCGGTTGCTCAACAGGAGGTCGCGAAGCGATGTTGATGGCGCAGCGCTACCCACTCTACTTCGACGGAATCGTTGCCGGCGCTCCGGCCATGCGAACCGGTCATTCGAATCTGGCGACACGCAGTATCACCGTCGCCTTGAATCGGATTGCGCCGAAGGGGCAGGATGGACGGCCGGTACCTGGCGGAGCACTCTCCGATGGAGATCGCCGCGCAATCATTGCCAAAGTTCTGGATGTCTGCGACGCGCGCGACGGCTTGAAAGATGGAATGATTTTCGATGTCACGGGTTGCAACTTCAAACCTGCCGATCTCCAATGTCCGGCAGCCAAGATGGACGGCTGTCTCTCTAAGGAACAAGTCGAGGCTATCCAAACCGGGTTTGCAGGTCCGAAAGATTCGCGCGGCAATCAGGTTTACCCGGGTTTCTTTTTCGACACCGGAATCACCGCAACCGGTGGCGGCATTCCAGGGTTGCTCGCCACGGGCAGTAGTCCGCTCGGACCGCCAAGCGCAGCCGTTCAGCAGGACATCGATGCTGAAGCCGCACGGGTGAATTCCAATCCTACGGCGATCATCGGCGACTCATGGACGTGGACCAACCTAAGCTCGTTTTCGTCGCATGGTGGCAAGTTGATTTTCTACCACGGCATCAGCGATCCATGGTTCTCAGCAAAGGACACCATTGACTATTACGAGCGTATGAGCAAAGCCAATGGCGGCGAGGAGAAGGTTAAGGACTGGAGCCGCCTGTTTCTTTCTCCGGGTATGGGACATTGCAGCGGCGGCAGTGCAGCTCTGGATACGTTCGACTTCCTGTCAGCAGCCGTCAATTGGGTCGAGAAGAACTCGCCGCCCGAATCGGTAACCGCAACGGGCCGCGCCTTTCCAGGCCGCAGCCGTCCGTTGTGTCCATATCCGCAGCATCCGCAATATAACAGCACCGGTAATCCGGACGATGCCGCCAACTTCAGCTGCCGTCCATAACTGAACGTGGACGGAATTGTTTCCCCTCCTCGGCTGAGGAGGCGAGCACGCCCAAGCGTCTGGATGCTTCACCGGATTGGAGCGGGTGTTTTGACCGGACAACCGGGCGGAAATACTCCAACCGTTTTGGTCCGATCGCACAGTTCCTGTGCCGCTTTGGTCATACGCTGGATATCTTGAAGGACCTGCGTCAAAGGTAATACACGTCCGTGCACTGGGACATCCGTGTCCACTTGCAGGTTCCAATGCCTGATGTTGTCGAGATACGTGTTCTGCCACCAGTAGATCTCCCAACCAACATCGAAAAAGTCGCCTTGCACTAGCAGCTTATCGCGCGGAACATAAGCAAATACGCCCTCCGCCATGTGACTTTGGGAAACCGCGTGATAGACATGTACCTCCATAGCGCTGTCTTTGAGCACCATTTCTTCATCGACGCCCTTGAACTTGAGAGGTTTTAAATTCACTCCAATCGCATCTGGGCCGATCGTTCCTTTTCTTGCGGCAATTTCGCGGAACAATCCTTCGGTTCCTTTGTGGGCGATGAGGGTCAAACCTTCCGCCATCGCTTGACGGATTCCCCCGGTGTGATCGAAGTGGTGATGGGAAATGATCACTTCCGTAAGCGGTTTGCCCGGGACCGTTGCGCGCGCCCGCTCCATCAAAGCTTTAGCCCACACCTGACTGGACGGCGCTTCAAACATCGTCAGGTGGTCAGCGAATTCGAACAGAATCGAGTTTGCGCCGCCTCCGCCTTGTGCATGAAGCAGCCACACACCTTTTGCGACAGGTGTAACTTGCGGCACCGCCGCGGCAGGCGGCGTTGGAGCCGGCGCCGCGCGTACATCGGCCGGCGCGGCGAGATCGTCGATCGGCTCGTCAACAGCGTATTTCTCCACGTAGATCTTGTTCGCCGTAACATTCCGGAAGTCCATCGTGGTGTTGTAACCCATCGGCAGACGAATCCCTTTGACGGGCAGGTAGCCGGTATACGCTGTTCGCAACGTGACATCTCCGAGGTTTTCGTCGCGCTGCATCCAGCTGATCCAGGCAGGCAGGCGCGAAGCGGTATCGATTGCCAGAGTCAGTCGATCTTCCCAGGCGGTGACGACATCCACGAGTTGCACGTTTCCCTGACTACGGACGTTGCTCAATTTCGTCGATGGGTCCAGCGCGATACGAACGATCACCACAGGGTTGTTCAACATATCCAGCCGCCGCGCACGCGCCGCAGCTTCATTCGCGCGAACGCCGCGGCCGCCGGCACCGATGTTGTACGCAATCTGCCCATCAAGGTAGACGGTGTTGGGATTAGCGGCGCCGAGGTACCCTGCGGCGGAAGCAAACACAAAGTTCTGATGATTACGCTGCCGCAGACGCATGCGTTTATGTTCGAGGTCTACCGTTTTTTGGTATTCCGGTATGCTGACCCACTTTTGCGGCGCATCGGGAGAAGCCGAGATATTGCCGCCTCCATTCATGTAAGCCGCCTCTCCATAACCCTCGAGAACGATCGTCTTTACTGCAAGAAGGCGTTCTCTTCCACCCAAAGCCTCGGCTGCGCCTGCAATCAGGCGCACGCCCGCTTGCGTTTGCTGTTGAGCGGCGGCATACGCCGTCAACGCGACAACGACAGTTACTACTAATAGCGGTGTCAGCAACAATGTCTTTTTCATAGGCTACTTCTGTTCGGTTTTTTTCCAGCGGGAGTAGTCGGACTTCAACAAATTCTTCGGATCAGATGGGGAAATGTGATGCCGCACGCCATTCGCGTCCTCAAGGCATTCGTCCTCGATGATCCGGACTCCCGCTTCCTTGATGCGATGCAGGACAGTTCGTAGAGTCCATGGTTTCGAGTACACGACCGGATCTTCGATCCGAGCTTCATACTCGATCGTATCGGCGCTCGTCATCCGATAGCGTTCCACGACGTGGAATTCAGTGCTGTGAAAGTTTCCTGCCTGGTCCAGCCAAAGCTGATCGGTGAGCGCAACGACATCGGCAACCAGCGTGTCTCCTTGCCATCGATAACGGGTATCGCCCATCCACCAGTCCGTCGCGTCGAAGTGCGGCCGAGTGTCCGGGTGAAAAACGCGGAACGCGTGATTGTCCTGGTAGACGATCGCAAAATTTCCGGGACTCTGAAGAATTTGCAGTGGAGTCGGAAGATAGGTCGCGCGGGGAACACCGGCCTGATAGCACTTAATAGAGGGATCGGCAGTGGCTCGATTTCTATAGTTCTGTTGTCGCTGTGCAAGCGCCTCCGGCTTGTACGGAATCTTCCCATTTGGCGGATCGACGATAATGCTCCTGGCGGCTGCAATACCCTTTTCCGCGGTATGGCCTTCGATATTGACGTAGGCGGTGTCGCGCACCTGCCAGATGCCGCGAAAATCCGGCGTCTTGCCGTCCCACAAGCGGGCTGGTGTGAACGGCCTCTGGGTCTGGGCGTGGCCCGTAAGCACGAATGCTGCGACGATCCCCGCGGCCACGGTCGAACAGAAAGCGAGTCGCAATCCGCGATTTTTCATTTCACCCTCACCTTTTTGCCGCCATCCTCTTCGGTGTAATTCTGCAGGCTTCGCTCGCCCTCGAGACAGCTGTATTCAAGAATCTGCTGGTCCGCCGGTACTCGTTTCAGCGTGAAGCGCATCTCGACCGGTTTCACGAAGACCGTCGGGTCGGTGATCGTGGCTTCGTAAAGGATAGTGTCGGGATCAATCAGCGTGAAGCGCTCCAGGACGTGTTCGTTCTCGTCGACGAAATTCCCCTCCATGTCCAGCCAGGCACGGCCGTTGAAGTTGCTCACATCCACGACGAATGTGTCGCCTTCCCAGCGGCCGCGTGAGTCTCCATCCCACGCCCAATAATTTTTCGGATGTGGGCTTTTGTCCGTGGGAATGATGCGTACGTCGTGCATGGCTTCATGGAGCAGCGCCACGTATTTCTCGTCCTGGATGATCTGCACCGGATAAAGCCCGGCGGGCTGATCGAGGGCGCGCGGAACCCCAGGCAGATGGCAACGTGCCTCGGGATCTTCGTACCCGCGTCGCAGACGGTCCAGTCTTTCGGCTTCGGCCTCCGGGGTATACTCGTACCGAGTCGGCGGTGGGCCGCCCCGGCCCCCACGACCGC
>Ga0075421_100009415_pt1 | contig 12038 bp, 10 predicted proteins | sample SoiMetdeltSBSDD5_FD_75292 | JGI IMG/M metagenome (GOLD analysis project Ga0075421, IMG submission 75292) | Bulk soil microbial communities from a Populus tree surrounding site in Tennessee, USA - Soil MetaG P. deltoides SBSDD5 | ecosystem: Environmental > Terrestrial > Soil > Tree plantation...
GTGGTCGGCGGCGGCTATGCCGAATATTGTCCGGCGCATGAAAGCCACGCGCTGCCGGTGCCGGAAGGGCTCACGCTTGTCGCCGCCGCGGCAATTCCCGAAACTTTCTTCACCGTCTGGCACAACGTGTTCGAGCGCGGGCGATTGAAAGCCGGCGAGACCTTGCTCGTCCACGGCGGCTCCTCCGGCATCGGCACCGCCGCGATCCAGCTTGCTAAGGCATTCGGCGCGCGCGTGATCGCCACGGCGGGTTCGGCGGAAAAATGCGATGCGTGCCGACGCCTCGGCGCCGATGTCGCCGTTAACTATAAGAGCCAAGATTTCGTCGCCGCGACCAAGACCGCCACCGACGGCAAGGGCGCCGACGTCATCCTCGACATGGTCGGCGGCGACTATATCGAGCGAAATTACGAGGCCGCCGCCGACGAAGGGAGGGTCGTCCAGATCGCTTTCCAGGCGAGCCCCAAGGCCACGGTCGATTTTCGCCGCATCATACTCAAACGCCTCACCCACACCGGCTCGACCCTGCGCGCCCGGTCGATTTCCGATAAGGGCGCGATCGCGCGTGCCGTCGAGACGCACGTGCTGCCGCTGATCGCGACGGCTCGGGTGAGGCCGCTGATCGACAGCACCTTCTCGCTTGCGGAAGCCGCTGCCGCACACGCGCGCATGGAAACGAGCGCGCATATCGGCAAGATCATCCTGACCGTCACAAACCCATGAAATTGCTTCGATTTCGTGGTTAGTCGACACCCCGCGCCGGCGTGGTGCGAGGCTTTTCTCGGCGCACGCGGGCCGCGAAATCGACGTAAATCAACGTAAAGTTCACTCTTCTTGGGCGCTCGCGGAATTGCGTCGGTCCGGCGAAGCCCGGCGAAGGGGGTCGGTAGGGGTGAAGCTGGGAGGACGTCGGTTGCATCTCGTGCGCGCCTGCGTCGCGGCGGCGCTGACCGTGCTCGCGGTCGGCCTCGCCCCCGCGCGCGCGGTGGAGGCGATCAACGTGCGCACGGATGCGCAGGCGATCGATCTCACCGACTCCGCCGAGCGCCATCGCACCGAGGCTGACCGCCTTCTTGTCTCCGCCGCGCCCGGCCCCGATGGAATTATCCGGCGCATGGACGTGCGCGCGCGCGAGGGAAACACGAATTGGGCGGTGTTCGCGCTCGCCAATTCCGGCGACGAACAGATCGAGCGGCTGATCGTCGTGCCGCACTACCGCATGGTCGGCTCGGGTGTGTTTTGGCCCGATCTCGGCCGCTCCCGCGTTGCCAGCATCACTTCGAGCGGCGAACGCCCCGAGCGCCAGGACAGCGCCACTGCGGATATCTTCCGCATCACGCTCGATCCCGGCAGCGTGATGACATACGTGCTCGAGCTACGCGCGGACAAGCTCAACCAGCTCTATCTGTGGCAACCCGAAGCCTACAAAGACAAGGTCAACAGCCTCACGCTCTACCACGGCATCGTCATCGGCATCGCCGGATTGCTCGCGCTGTTCCTCACCATCCTGTTCGTGGTCAAGGGCAGCATGATGTTCCCCGCCGCCGCCGCGCTCGGCTGGGCGGTGCTCGTCTATATCGGCCTCGACTTCGGCTTCTGGGGCAAGGTGTTCGCGCTCTCCGCGGACTCCGAGCAAATCTGGCGCGCCTCCGGCGAGGCGATCCTGGCGGCGACGCTGGTCGTATTCCTGTTCGCCTATCTCAACCTCAACCGCTGGCACGTGCGCTACGCCCACATCACGCTCGGCTGGCTCGCTTTTCTCGCTGCACTCGTTGCGTTGGCCTTGTACGAGCCGCCGATCGCGTCCGGTATCGCGCGTATCTCGCTCTTTGCCGTCGCGCTGCTCGGATTCGCGCTTGTCGTCTATCTTTCATTCCACGGCTTCGACCGCGCCGTCCTGTTGATCCCGACCTGGCTCCTGCTCGTGCTGTGGGTGATCGCGGCAGCGTTCGCCGTGACCGCAGTCGTCACCAACGACATCGTCGGCCCGGCGCTGCTGGGCGGTTTGGCCCTGATCGTCATGCTGATCGGTTTTACGGTGATGCAGCATGCGTTTGCCGGCGGCGTAACCAGCGGCATCGTGTCCGACGTCGAGCGCCGCGCGCTGGCGCTCACCGGCGCGGGCGACATGATCTGGGATTGGGACGTCTCCGCCGATAAGGTGTTCACCAGCCCGGAAACCGAGGCGCTGCTCGGGCTCAAGCGCGGCTCGCTCGAAGGGCCGGCCGCACGTTGGCTCGACGTGCTACACCCGCTCGATCGCGATCGTTTCCGCGCCGTGCTCGACAGCGTGCTGGAGCAACGCCGCGGCCGCCTGAGCCAGGATTTCCGCCTGCGCACGCCCGATGGCCATTATCTGTGGTTCACGCTCAAAGCGCGCCCGGTGGTCGGCTCGGACGGCGAGGTGGTGCGGCTGGTAGGCACGCTCACCGACGTCACCGAATTCAAGAATGCAGAGGAGCGGCTCCTCCACGACGCGGTGCACGACAATCTAACCGGGCTGCCCAATCGTGAGCTGTTCCTCGACCGATTGGAGGGCGTGCTCGCGCTCGCCAAGGCCGATCCGGCAATCAAGCCGACGGTGGTGATGATCGATCTCGACCGGTTCAAGCAGATCAACGACTCGGTCGGCATCGCGGTTGGCGATTCGATCCTGCTGACGCTGGCGCGGCGGCTCGCTCGATTGCTCAAGCCGCAGGATTCGCTCGCCCGGCTCGCGGGCGATCAGTTCGCGCTCATTCTTTTGTCGGAGCGCGAAACCGAGCGCATCATCGCGTTTGCCGAGACGCTGCGCAAAGGGCTGCGCGCGCCGATCACCTTCAACGACCGAGAGCTGTTTCTCACCGCATCGATCGGCGTTGCGCTCGGCGACGGTGAGCCGCGCCGCACCGAGGAGGTGCTCAAGGATGCAGAGCTCGCGATGTACCACGCCAAGCGCATCGGCGGCGACCGCATCGAAGTATTCAAGCCCTCGATGCGGGCACGCCAGAGCGATCGTGCGACGCTCGAATCCGAGCTGCGGCGGGCGCTGGAGCGCGAGGAGATCGCGATCCTCTATCAGCCGATCGTGCGGCTCGAGGACCGCTCCGTTGCAGGGCTCGAGGCGATGCCGCGCTGGCATCATCCCAAAGTGGGCCGCGCCTCGCCTGCCGAGTTTATCGCGGTCGCCGAGGAAGTCGGCCTCATCGTCGAACTCGGCATGTTCGTGCTGGAGCGCGCCGCGCGGCAGCTGAGCAGCTGGCAGCGTATCGTGCGCCGGCGCGATCCGCTGTTCGTCAGCGTCAACGTGTCGTCGCGGCAATTGCTGCGGCAGGATCTCATTCACGATCTGCGCACGGTGATCGCGCGTGCGGCCCTTGCACGCGGAACACTCAAGCTGGAACTCACCGAGTCGCTGGTGATGGAGAATCCCGAGCACACCGCGCAGATGCTCCAGCGCATCCGTGACCTTGGCGCCGGCTTGGCGCTCGACGACTTCGGCAGCGGCCACGCCTCCCTCGCCTATCTGCAGCGCTTTCCCTTCGACACGATCAAGATCGGCCAATCCTTCGTGCGCACGAACGGCAAGGGCTCCCGCCCGGTCATCCTGCGCTCGATCATCGCGCTCGCGCACGATCTCGGCATGGAAGTGGTGGCCGAAGGAGCTGAAACCGATTCGGATGCGGTCGAGCTCTATCAGCTCGGCTGCGAGTACGCGCAGGGCAATTATTTCGGCGGGCCGATGAGCGCGGATGACGCCAAGGCACTGTTGCAGGACGAGCGCGTGAGCGAAGAGAGCGATATCGCGCCGCGTAAACGCAGCGTTCAGTAATCGCCGACGGCCGGCGCGGGTCATAGGCGCGGCTACCCGCGTCTTCGACGCGCGCGCATGACGGGGCTGGACGGCTAACGACTACGCGTGCCCGGACTCGCTCGAGAGCATGCCGAGATCGATGCCGATCTTCTTCAGCGCCTTCTCGTATTTCCCGCCGGTATCCTGACCGAAAATCAGTTCGGGATCGGCCGCGCAATGGAGCCACCCGTTATGCTGGATTTCGTTCTCGAGCTGGCCCGGCGCCCATCCGGCATAGCCGAGCGCGAGAACGGCGCTGTGCGGACCCTCTCCGCGCGCAATCGCCTTGAGAATGTCGAGCGTTGCGGTCAGGCAGATGCCTTCGTCGATCGGCAGCGTCGAGTTTTCGATGAAGAAGTCGCTCGAATGAAGCACGAAGCCGCGCTGGGTATCGACCGGCCCACCCTTGAGCACTTTCACGCCGCCTGCGCGCCCCGGCAGCTGAATCAGCTCCGACGCCGGGATGACCTCGAGCTGCACCAGAAGGTCGGCAAAGCTGATGTGCGGGGCTGGTTGGTTCACGACAATGCCCATGGCGCCCTCGGTCGAATGCGCACAAACATAGATGACGCTGCGCGCGAATCGGTCATCGCCCATCGACGGCATCGCGATCAACATCTGTCCGTCGAGATAGCCGCGCTTGGACACCTTACGCGGCTGCGACTTAAATCTCCCCGCTCGGCCCGTCCCCTGGGGCCGAGGCGCGTCGGATTCAGCACCGACCGGCGCCTCATCGTCTTGCATGGTTGTCTTACGCGGAAACTTCATGTCGAAATGCTACCTGATTGGGCGTCGATTGCAAACGAGGCGGCACACAAATCTATGCACGCTTCGTGCCATGATACGGGGCAACGCGCGTAAGATGTGTGTCTTTTTCATGTACTTTCCAACAGCCGATCCGGTCGATCACGCGTCTGCTCACGATGAATTCAGTGGCACACGAAAAGTTTCGCCCATAGATCGACCGATCATGATCACCGGCTTCGATGGGCTGCGGCGGACCGTCGCGCTTGGCGCGATCGGCATCTGCGCGGCGAGCCTGATTGCCGCAAGCAACGCCGCCGCCGCCGACGCCTCGCGCTGGGACGGCGATGCACGCAGCGCCGTGCGTCTCATCGCGGGCTCCTCGCCGCCCGACGGAGGGCCGATTCGCGCCGGCGTCGAGATCAGGCTCAAGAGCGGCTGGCACACCTATTGGCGCTATCCCGGCGATGCTGGCGTGCCGCCGCGCTTCGATTTTTCGCAGTCGCAGAACCTCAAGTCGGTCGAGGTGCGGTGGCCCGCACCGCAACGGATCCCGGAACAGGGGCTGGTTGCGATCGGATATACCGGGGACGTCATCCTGCCTCTGGCGATCGTGCCGCAGATCAGGGGAGAGCCGGTCAAGCTGCGCCTCAAGCTCGACTACGCGGTATGCGAGATGCTGTGCGTGCCCGCGGAAGGAAAGGCCGAACTGGTACTGACCGCTGGCGCCTCATCGCACGAGACAGCGCTTGCGGCGGCCGAAGCTCGGGTCCCGAAGAGGACCGCGCTTGGCGAAGGCTCGGCCCTTATCGTCAGATCCGTCCGCCGCGAAGATACTGGCCGCCGACCCCGCATTATCGTCGACGTCGCAGCGCCGCCCGCAGCCGAGATCGCTCTGTTCGCTGAGGGACCGACAGCGGATTGGGCACTGCCGGTGCCGGCGGCGGTCGATGGCGCGCCGAAAGGGTTGCAACGCTTCGCCTTCGAACTCGATGGCGCACCGCCCGGAGCCAGTTACGACGGCGCTCGCATCGCGCTCACCGCCGTCGCGGGAGATGCCGCCATCGAGGTCGTCACCCGTCTCGACTAATTCGCCGGGCGCGCTAATTTGGGTAGCGCGCCGTGCTAGGCGGCGAGCGGCACGCGCGAGGTTCAAGTATTCACATGCAAGCGAGAGGATGACGATCATGCCCATTAAGGTCGGCGATCGACTGCCGGAGACGAAGTTTCGCGTAATGACGTCGGAGGGGCCGGCGTGGAAGACCACCGACGAAATCTTCAAGGGCAAGAAAGTCGCCCTGTTCGCGGTGCCGGGCGCCTTCACCGGCACCTGTCACAAGATGCACGTTCCTTCGATCGTGCAGAACGCCGACGCCATCAGAGCGAAGGGGGTCAACACCATCGCCGTCACCGCCGTCAACGACGTGTTCGTGATGGACGCCTGGAAAAAGGCGACCGCCGCCGACAAGATCGATTTCCTGGCCGACGGCAACGGCGAGTTTGCCAAGGCGATCGACCTCACCCTCGACGCTTCGGGCCTCGGCCTCGGCACGCGCTCGAGGCGCTACTCCATGCTGGTCGAGGACGGGGTGGTGAAGAAGCTCAATATCGAAGAGGCGCCGGGCAAGGTCGAGGTGTCGGGCGGCGACGCCTTGCTCAAGCAGCTCTAGAGGCAGATCCCGAAGTCGACGCCTCGGCGCTCCCTTGCCATGCAAGCGGGAATCCCGGAGGGAGCCCCGGGACGAGCAGATGTTGCGCGGCTCGGGACGACCTCTATTCGCCCGGGAACGCCGCCGGGCGGCTCTTGCCGGTGCGCGAGCGCGCCTCCTCGAGACCCATGCGTGCCAATTTGTCGGCGCGCTCGTTGAGCACGTGGCCGGCATGGCCGCGCACCCAATGCCAGCGGACCCGATGACGTGCCAACAGCGCATCGAGCCGCTGCCAGAGATCGACATTCCTGACCGGCTTCCTATCGGCGGTGCGCCAGCCGTTGAGCTTCCATTGGTTGATCCACGACAGGATACCGTTGCGCAGATATTGGCTGTCGGTGTGAATGTCGACGAGACAGGGCCGCTTGAGCGCTTCCAGCGCCGCGATCGCGGCCATCAACTCCATGCGATTGTTGGTGGTGTGCGCCTCGCCGCCGCTCAGCTCCTTCTCGTGATCGCCGAAGGCGAGGATCGCACCCCAGCCGCCCGGCCCCGGATTGCCGGAGCAGGCGCCATCGGTGTGGACGACGACGTGCGGCTCGCTCATCCTTCGATTCCGTAGTCCCGTACGCTCTTGACCGACTGATGGAAGCGCAGCTTGCGATAATACTCGAACGGATCCTTCGGCCGCACCAGTGCGCCGGCCGGCACATCGAACCAGTCGACCAGCCGCGTCAACAGAAAGCGCAGCGCAGCGCCGCGGGCGAGCAGCGGCAGTGCGCGGCGCTCCTCCTGCGAGAGCGAGCGCACCTGCGCGTAGGCCTGTAGCAGGCTCTTGCCCTTGGTCACGTTGTAGGAGTGGTCGCTCTCGAAGCACCAGGCGTTGAGGCAGATCGCGACGTCGTAGGCGAGCGCGTCCGTGCAGGCGAAATAGAAATCGATCAGTCCGGAAAGCTTGTTGCCGAGAAAGAACACGTTGTCGGGAAAGAGGTCGGCGTGGATGACGCCCTGTGGCAAATTCGACGGCCAAGCGTTTTCGAGATGCGCGAGCTCGGCCGCGAGAAATTGCTTCAACTCGGGCTGCACCTCGTTCGCGCGCGCGCGGCAGCTCTCGTAGAGCGCCCGCCAGCCTTCCACCGAAAGCGTGTTGACGCGGCTGTGCGTGAAATCGAGCCCGGCGAGATGCAGCCTCGCCAGCGCTTCACCCAGCGCCGCGCAATGAGCCGGCGATGGCCGCCGGATCCACATGCCATCGAGAAACGTGATCACCGCCGCCGGACGGCCGGCGATGTGACCCAGCACTTCGCCCCGCTTGTTCTTGACCGGCTGCGGGCAGCTGATGCCACGCGCATGCAGGTGCTCCATCAAGCCGAGAAAGAACGGCAAGTCGTTGGCCGCCACGCGCCTTTCGTAGAGAGTGAGGATGAAATAGCCGCGGCTGGTGTGAACGAGGAAGTTGGAGTTCTCCACGCCTTCGGCGATGCCCTTATAGGCGAGCAGTTCACCGATGTCGTAACCGGCGAGAAAGGCCCCAAGCTCTTCCGCCACCACATCGGTGTAGACAGCCACGGTCATTCCTCATGCGTGTGCCTGCTCCGGGCGATGGCAGATCCGGACTCAGGGCTCGGTGGGAACGCGACGAATGCTGATGTCCAATGACTGATTTCTAGGCACAGGAGCTGCGCTGCCCCACGCGCGAGCTCATTCCGCTGCCTTGGGCCCTCGCAAGACCCGCGGCAGCGGGAAGAACATGTCTTCGTCGGCGGTGGTGACGGTTTCCACTTTTACCGTATAGCGCTCGGCGAAGGCGCCGATGACCTCCTCGACCAGGACCTCCGGCGCGGAGGCGCCGGCGGTGACGCCGAGGCTTCCAATTGAGCCGAACAACGACCAGTCGATCTCCCCGGCGCGCTGCACCAGCGCCGCGCGCGGACACCCCGCGCGTTCTGCGACCTCTTTGAGACGTTGAGTATTGGAGGAGTTGGGCGACCCGACCACCACCATGGCCTGGACCATGGGCGCTACCTTCTTCACGACCTCCTGGCGATTGGTGGTGGCGTAGCAGATGTCTTCCTTATGCGGGCCATGGATCTCGGGAAAGCGCGCTTTCAGCGCCGCGACGATGTCGGCAGTATCGTCGACGGAAAGCGTGGTTTGCGTCACATAGGCAAGACGGCTTGGATCGCGCGGCAGGAAGCGCGCGACCTCCTCGACCGACTGGACCAATGTGATGGCGCCCGCGGGGAGTTGGCCGACCGTTCCCACCACCTCGGGGTGGTCGGCGTGGCCGATCAGCACAATCTCACGGCCGCGCTTGTAGTGGATCTCGGCCTCGCGGTGCACTTTGGTGACCAACGGACAGGTGGCGTCGAGCGCAAACAGATTGCGCTTTTGCGCTTCCGCGGGAATCGATTTCGGGACGCCGTGCGCCGAGAAAATGACGGGCGCGTCGGTATCTGGAATTTCGTCGAGCTCTTCAACGAAGACCGCGCCCTTGGCTTTGAGGCTCTCGACCACATAGCGGTTGTGTACGATCTCATGGCGCACATAGACCGGCGCGCCGTAGCGAGCGAGCGCCCGCTCGACCGTGTCGATGGCGCGCACGACGCCGGCGCAGAAGCCGCGCGGGGAGCACAGCAGCACCTTCAGCGCGGGCTTGGGGACTTCCGTCATGCGGACCTCGGTTCGACGCGTGGCTGCGTCACTCGACATGGGGCTATGCGCTGGTTCTGTCAAGCGAGCGCGGTGGAACCGTGCCTGCGTTGCGAACACGTGCAGCAAATTCCGCTCATTCCGGTGAAAGGGGAATCCAGCACCAAGGAAGCGGCTCAATCCCGATGCGATCTTGGCCACCTGTTACGCGCCGCCCAGCCAAGCGTCGTAGCGCGCGTACAAATGCGCCGTGTGCGGTGCGCCGTCGTAGTGCACGACCGGCGCCAATGCGCGACCGGCAGCTTTCAGGCGGGCGGCCATGTACCGGTAAGGCTCGGGATAGGCCGAAAGATCGGTCGCGGCGAACAGCTTGGCGAAAGCCTCCGACGGCTCGACCGGATCGAGCCGATCGCGCTCATAGATGGCAGCGCGCTCCGCGATCGCCCAGCGGCCATCACTTCGCTCCAGACGATCGAGGAATCGCGCGTGCGCCGTTATGTCGGTGAGCACGCCGCCGATCTTCTGGCGCACCAGGATGACGATACTGGTCTCGGCGAGAGCACGATCGCGCGCGACGCGCACCACGGAGGGAAAAATGTGATGTTTGGAACGCTGGCCGGCCTCGAAGCTCTGCCGGCAGCGGTCGACGAATTCACGAAAGCTGCCGCTGAACCAGGAGACCGCAATCTCGCCCTCCGGCAGGAAAGTGGCGAGCAGTTGCGGCCATTTGCCCTGATCGCGATAAAGGCCCCAGGTTTGGATCAACTCGGCACAGGCGGATTTGTCGTCCATGGATCGTCGCCTCGTTCGCCTTCATCCTGCTCCTGAACATGAGGCCGATTGGTCCGTCGCGCAATTGGTGTTCGCTGCCGATGTTGGTACCATCCAGCCAGAACCTGCGAGAGGCCCGACGTGATCCGCGCGCTTGCGATCCTGATTTTTGCTTGCGTAACGACTCATCCCACCGATCTCGTTCGCACGGATGCGATCAAATGGAAACGCATCGTGCAGGACGCCGGCGTGACCATCGATTAATGTGCGTGTTCCTCGTACGGCCTGTAGCCGTCGTTCCCGCGCAAGCGCATCCGATATCACCCAACGACAAAGACTCTGCATGAAAGCGATCGTGCTCCACGAGTATGGCCCGCCGGACGTGCTCCGGTACGAGATGGTACCGGACCCCGAGCCGCGCGCGGGCGAGATCCGCATCCGCATTCATGCCGCCACCGTCAATCGCGTGCTCGACGTGAGCTTGCGGGCGGGCAAAGAGCGAGCGCGCGGAGCGATACTTCCGCTCATTCCCGGCGTCGACTGCGCCGGCGTCGTCGATGCGGTCGGAGCGTCCGTCACCCGTTGGCGAAAGGGGATGCGGGTGGCCGCCGCCGGCGTCATGCCGCTCGATATTTGTCCGGAGGACGGCGCCAATTACGCCGGGCCGACCGGCATGATGGGCATCAAGCGGCCTGGCGGCTTTGCCGAGATGGTCGCGGTGCCGGCCTGCGCCGCGATCGAGCTGCCCGACGGGCTCGACTTCCACCACGCCGCCGTGATCATGCGCCACGTGCCGACTGCCTGGAATCTGCTGGTGAACGTCGGCGGACTCAAAACCGGCGAGACCGTGCTGATCATGGGCGCGGGCGGCAACCTCGGCTCGATCGGCATCCAGATCGCCAAGAACGTGATCGGCGCGAACGTGATCGCGGCCGCGGGTTCCGACGAGCGTGTCAAGATCGGCCTCGCGGTCGGCGCTGATCACGGCGTCAACTACAACACCGCCGACTTGCAGGCCCAGGTGATGACGCTGACCGGCGGCAAGGGCGTCGACGTGCTCTACGACAACATCGCCAATCCGCAGGTGCTGCCGAACGCCTTCCGCGCGATCGGTTTCGACGGCCGGCTGGTCACCGCCGGCGCGCACGCGGGGCCGAATGTCACCATCGATTTTTCCCACCTCTACCACAAGCGCATCACCATCAAGGGACGGCCGGGTTATCAGGCCTCCGACGTGGCGAAATGCTTTGCCGCCGCTGCCGAAGGCAAGATCAAGGCGCAGATCGAGCGGATTCTGCCGCTGTCGCGTGCCGCCGACGCGCATCGGCTGGTGGAAAGCGGCGAGTCCGCGGGCAAGATCGTGCTCGATCCGACGCTGGGATAGCGCGCGCCCGCTGGTTCCCCATTGCGCCGGCCGTGGGGGAATGCCTATATTCCACCCACTTCCGTCATCGCCGATGACACCAAGCTTCGCCCGCGAGGGCGGGCGGAGCACAGAGGAGATTTAGCCATGAGCGCTGTACCGCTGATGCCGAAAGCGACCGCCGTGTGGCTGGTTGAGAACACCGCGCTCTCGTTCGATCAGGTCGCCGATTTCTGCAAGCTTCACCCGCTCGAGGTGAAGGCGATCGCCGATGGCGATGCGGCGCAGGGCATCAAGGGCCTCGATCCCGTGCTCACCGGCCAGCTCAGCCGCGAGGAGATCGAGAAAGGCGTCGCCGATCCGAACTACCGGCTCAAGCTGCTCGATCCCAAGGTGCGCTTGCCCGAGCCCAAGCGAAAGAAAGGCCCGCGCTACACGCCGGTGTCGCGCCGCCAGGACCGTCCGAACGCGATCCTCTGGCTGGTGCGCAACCATCCCGAGGTCAAGGACAGTCAGATCATGCGGCTCGTCGGCACCACGAAGTCCACCATCCAGGCGATCCGTGAGCGCACGCACTGGAACGCCTCGAACCTGCAGCCGATGGATCCGGTCACGCTCGGCCTGTGCTCGCAGATCGATCTCGACCTCGAGGTTCAGCGCGCCGCCAAGGAGAAGCCTGTCGATGCCGAGGCGCAAGGCGCCACGCTGCTGCCGGCCGCCGAGACCACCGTCCGCCGCGAGCCCGAGCCGGAGGAGAAAAAGAAGCCCGGGGACGAATTGGACGTCGATGCGGTGTTCGCCAAGCTCAAGCAACTCGGCGGCAAAAGCGAATAGCGCTTGCAACTGCCGCGATGGCACGAGCGGATTCGATCCGCGCGGGGGCGAGCTGTTCCGGAGCCTTGTCCTAATTTGTCCGCATTGGACGCGTATCCAATTCCGGAACACGCATCATGATGCGCATTGTTGCAGCATTCATCTTCGCAGCGCTGCTCGCTGCCTGCTCCGGCAGCAACAGAGTGGAAGGCGT